>Ga0194131_10000421_pt1 | contig 71267 bp, 78 predicted proteins | sample TA2KigO120mmetaG_FD_148631 | JGI IMG/M metagenome (GOLD analysis project Ga0194131, IMG submission 148631) | Freshwater microbial communities from Lake Tanganyika, Tanzania - TA2015053 Kigoma Offshore 120m | ecosystem: Environmental > Aquatic > Freshwater > Lake | place: Tanzania: Lake... | reverse complement strand
CGAAAGTTAAGAGTAGGTTTTGCAAAAGCTGGCAGATTGATGGATCTAATGGAAAGTCACGGAATTGTTGGACCAAGTGAGGGATCAAAAGCCCGGGCGGTTTTGATTACAGCCGAGCAGATGCCAGAGGTATTGGAGTCTCTCAGGGGCCTCTAATCTCCTGGCGATCAGGGTGAATCAGTGGGTGAGATTGCTAGTTAATCCAAATTAACCGCACTGTCCGCCAAAAATTCACTAAAAAAACTTGTCGCATTATGTAGATCAGATCTACCATTATCCCCCCTGAAATTGAAATGGCTAGGTTGATGGCAGAGAAATCATCACTACAGCAAGCTCGTGAAGCTGCTGGATTAACTTTGGAACAGATCTCTGCCCTGACAAACATTAGACTGGGTGTAATTAAAGATTTAGAAAATAACTCAGTAGATCTTTGTGGCGGAGTTGCTTATGCGCGTGGCCACATTAGATCAATTGTTGCAGCGGTAAATAAAAAAGCTCCTAAAGGTTTAAGAGTTGATGCTGATCAATTAGTTGCCGATATGGAGGCAGCTCAAAGTCAAGATGGCAGAAAAATTATTGAGCGATTAGCAGAAAACAATGTGGCCGACAAAACAAAAGAGAAAAAGCGAATGAAATTTCGCACGTTAGCCACTATTTCGGCGGCAGTGCTTAGTATTGGATTTGTTGCTCAGATTGCAATAAGCAATGTGAGTCAAATCAACTCAGATCTTGCTCCGGTAGTTTCAAATGAGGTAATTGAGCAAACAAAGATTGAAACAGCATCCACTGGGGTCAATCTGGTTGTAACTGGCGTAAAGGGTAAAAGTTGGATTGGTCTAACAAATGCTAATGGCGAACAGGTTTTTAATGGACAAATTTCCGAGGGGCAAATTGCAACATTTACCGATCCGCAATTGATCAAAGCGATAATTGGAAATGCAGGTGCAATTAGTTTGAATCTTAATGGTGCAGATTTAGGTGTTGTAGGTGGCGATGGAGAGGTAGTTCGCCTAGATTTTGATGCGAATGGTCAGTTGTAATCAGTTAAATTAGATTTTAGGTATGGCGTTCACTGTATCCTTATGGCACGGTGAGTTCAAAAATTATAAGTGAGAAAAAACCACGCACAGTTGCGCTGGTGACTTTGGGTTGTGCCCGAAATGAAACAGACTCTGAGGAGTTAGCTGGCCGATTATCTGCTGATGGCTGGCAATTAGTTAGTGATCCAGCCCAAGCGGAGGTTGCTGTAATTAACACATGTGGTTTTATTGAAAGTGCCAAAAAAGATTCTATTGATGCATTAATCCAGGCGCACTCTCTTAAATCTAATGGTGTGACAAAAGCAGTTGTTGCAGTTGGATGCATGGCAGAAAGGTATGGAGTAGAGCTAGCCCAAGAGATGAGCGAAACTGATGCCATTTTAAGTTTTGATGATTACAAAGATATCTCAGCTCGACTTAACACCATCATTGAGGGCGGCAAGATTAAGACTCACCTTCCTAAGGATCGAAGAGCTCTACTTCCTATTGCACCGATTGAGCGGACAAAGGTTAAAAGTCAGATACCAGACCAAGGTGTGAATCCAATAGGAAGGGTTCTTAGAAAAAGATTGGACAATGCGCCAATTGCACCTTTAAAAATTGCAAGTGGCTGTGATCGACGTTGCTCGTTTTGCGCGATTCCTTACTTTCGTGGTTCATTTATCTCTAGAAGGCCAAGTGAGATCATCGAAGAGGCAATCTGGCTTGCAGAAAATGGCGTATCAGAGCTGTATTTGGTTAGTGAAAACACCACCTCTTATGGAAAAGATTTTGGTGATCTAAAGATGATGGAAAAGATGTTGCCAGAGTTATCAAAAATTGATGGAATCAAGCGAATTCGCCTGTCCTACCTACAGCCTGCTGAGGTTCGACCATCCTTGCTACAAGCAATGATCTCTGTAGATAAGGTAATGCCATACTTTGATCTCTCATTTCAACATGCAAATGGTGATTTATTGAGAAGTATGCGCCGGTTTGGAGATTCAGAAAAATTCCTTCATCTAATATCTCAAATAAGAGCGCTCTCACCCAATGCCGGAATTAGATCAAATTTTATTGTGGGTTTTCCCGGTGAGACTGATGCACAATTTATGGATTTAATTGAGTTTTTATCTATGGCTCAATTAGATGCGATTGGGGTATTTGGTTACTCTGATGAGGATAAGACTGAAGCAGCTGGATTGGATCATAAGGTGGCACCAGAGGTGATTGCAGAGCGAGTTTCCGAACTATCTCATCTAGTTGATGAGTTAATAACTCAGCGATCTGAAATGCGAATAGGTGAGCAGGTAAAAGTCTTAATCGAGGATGCTCAGGAGCAGGAGGGGCGAGCAGAGCATCAGGGGCCTGATGTTGATGGCTCAACTTTTATCAAATCACGAAATAAATATCGAGTAGGTGAGTATGTTGATGCCGTTGTTAGTGATGTTTCTGGCGTAGATTTGATTGCGCAGGTGATATGAAAAAAGTAGAGCGACCAAATCTTCCTAACTCTTTAACTATTTTTCGAATCATTGCATTACCTTTTTGCGCTTATGCATTGTTTAGAAGTGGTGGGGATGATGATAACTGGCGAGTAATTGCCTTTACCTTATTTTTTATAGTTGGGTTAAGTGATGTATTAGATGGCAAAATAGCTCGAGATAGAAATCAGATAACTGAGTTTGGTAAATTACTAGATCCGATTGCAGATAAAGCAATGCTTGCTACTGCAACCATTGGCTCATCCATCCTTGGGTTGCTCTCTTGGTGGGTAACAGCTATTTTTCTAATTCGTGAGATTGCTGTAACCATATTAAGGTTTGCAGTGATGAAGAAGGGCGTCATACCAGCAAGTAAGGGTGGCAAACTTAAATCATTTTTTCAAAATTTTGGCGTAGGTTTTTATATCCTGCCACTACCTGCCTATTTAGATTTGCCTAGAGATGTATTTATGGCAATTGCAATTTACTTAACAATTTCTACTGGTATTGCTTACTTTAGAAATGCACTTAAAAAATGAAGAGACAACCAATTGCAAAATCAGTGGTTAAATTACTAGATAAGAAGGGTTTAACTGTTGCAGTTGCTGAGTCTGTAACAGCCGGGGGTTTGGCTGCTGAGATAACAAGATTAGCTGGATCCTCAAATGTCTTTGTTGGAGGAGTCATTGCATATAGCGATCAGGTAAAGATTTCTGAGTTAGCAGTAAGTAAATCTGATTTAAAAAAGCACACCGCTGTATCTGAGGTTGTGGCACTTACCATGGCGCAGCAGGTTAGATTGAAATTTAACGCAGATATTGGGATTTCAACCACTGGAGTTGCCGGGCCAAAGCCTGCCTATGGGCAAAAGGCGGGAAGTGCCTGGATAGGGGTGGCCACCAAAAAAGAGTGCTTTGCAGTGGCCTTAAACCTGAGTGGGGATCGAGATTTAATCCGACATGCCATTATTGCTAGCGCATTAGCTGCGATAGAGCGTATTCTTAAGCCGTGATTTTGTTACGTACCCACATCGGAAGCACGCTGCGTGCTGCCCGTATTGCACAAGGGCGCACCCTTCGTGATGTTGCAAAGAGCGCTCGAGTCTCTCTTGGTTATTTATCTGAGGTGGAGCGCGGACACAAAGAGGCATCTAGTGAGTTGTTAAATGCGATCTGCACCGCTCTTGATCTCTCTCTTTCCACAATCTTGGTTGATGTTGCCACTGTGGTTAAAAGCCACGAATCCCCAGTATTAACAATTTCGACTTTGCAAGTGGTAGAGACCGCAGCATAAGTTGTCTGCGCAATCGGCGGCTGCACCATATGCCCGCCAAACTGCAACAAGTAACAAATCTCGTATCGCTATTTTAAATGGCGCAAAGGCGGTCATTGCCGATGTGGGAAGTTATCAATCAAATATTGCCGATATTGCACTAAGAGCTCAAGTTTCTAAAGCAACTATTTACAATCAATTTGCCGATAAGGCAGAGATGATGGAGTGCTTAGTTGAGTATGAGGTCAGTAGATTAACCCAGCTAGCTCTTTCCGCAGGTAGTAGACAAGAGGGGCTGTATTTACTCTCTAAGGAGATATCCCAAGATCTGGCACTAAGAAAGCTAGTAGAGACAGATCCATTGGAGATTTCAAAATTGGTAACTATTACAACCCACCCCAACTGGGTGCTAGCTCACCAGGGGATAGCAAAGGTTTTTGGCCATGACCGAACAGCTTGTGGAGTGATACTTAGATGGTTAATTGGACAGATTGCATCACCGATTACTCAAGAAGAATCATTTTTGCAATCAAAGGCCTTGGCCGCCTCATTATTTAGCCAGTAGTTTTTAATGCGGATCTCTGAACTTAGAAATCGCTTGGCAGCCTACTTTCCTGATCCAGATACCTATGCCAGAGATATCATCCACGCCGAACTTGGGGGGATCAGCGTAAATAAGGCGATTGAGATCGGCATGGAGCCAGATGAGATTTGGAAGGCGGTTATCCGCCATAACCCTGCGATGCCAGATAACTACCGATAGCGGCGTGTCCTAGAGCCTTTTAACCCTTTCGAACAGTTGTTCGATACACTTAACCTGCCCAACCAGAGCGGTTCCACAGTTCCGCTGGCACCTTGTGCCAGCCGTCAGTGATATTCCGTACCTTCTGGACCGAACAATATGACCTCGCCGCTGGAGCCTAAACATTCCAACAGCTGGTCAAGGAGATGAAAGGAAACAAATCAACTATGGCCTCTGCAAATAGAGAACCACAAGATGATAAAAAAGAAGATAAACGATCTAGTGATCGTGTTAAGTCCCTAGATACCGCCCTTGCCCAAATCGAGCGTCAGTTCGGTAAGGGATCGGTAATGAAAATGGGAGATCGAAAAGCTGTTGCCATGGAGGTTATTCCAACTGGCTCAGTTGCATTAGATATTGCTCTCGGCGTTGGTGGCTTGCCACGTGGTCGAGTAGTTGAGATCTACGGCCCAGAATCTTCAGGTAAAACCACAGTGGCATTACATGCAATTGCTAATGCCCAAAAAGCAGGTGGCATCGCAGCATTTATTGATGCTGAGCATGCCCTTGATCCTGAGTATGCAAAGAAGCTAGGTGTCGATATTGATGCACTATTAGTTTCTCAGCCAGATACTGGCGAGCAAGCACTTGAAATTATGGATATGTTAGTTAGATCAGGTGCAATTGATATTGTGGTTGTGGACTCAGTGGCAGCATTGGTGCCACGAGCTGAAATTGAAGGCGAGATGGGTGACTCTCATATGGGTCTACAAGCTCGTCTGATGTCACAGGCACTTCGAAAAATGACTGGTGCACTACACCAATCAAATACCACTGCGATCTTTATTAATCAGTTGCGAGATAAGATCGGGGTTTTCTTTGGATCTCCAGAGACAACTACTGGTGGAAAAGCGCTTAAGTTTTACGCATCAGTTCGGATGGATGTTCGTAGAATTGAAACCTTAAAAGATGGCCAAGAGGCGGTTGGTAATAGAACTCGGGTCAAGATTGTTAAAAATAAGGTTGCCCCACCATTTAAGCAAGCAGAGTTTGACATCATTTACGGCGTAGGTATCAGCCGTGAGGGATCATTAATTGATCTTGGTGTCGAGGCTGGCATTGTTAAGAAATCTGGTGCTTGGTTTACCTATGAGGGTGATCAACTAGGTCAGGGTAAAGAGAATGCCCGTGCCTTTTTGATTGATAATCCAGATCTAGCCAATGATATTGAGAAAAAGATTCGGGCATCATATGTGCCAGCTGATATCGACCCTGCCTTGGTGGCAGCAGTTGATGAGGCTACCGCTGATGTTGAGTTTTAAGCTCAGGCTGATTTAAAAATACCTTGAAGAGCTCTAACGAGGTAGTAGCTACTCCCTACTCCGAAGCGATGTCGATTGCATTATTTGCACTCGCTCCACGCGCAAAGAGTAGGGATGAGTTATTGAAACAGTTATTAAAGCGAGGGGTTGAATCTGAAACGGCAAATTCAGTGCTGGACTCATTAGAGCTACAAGGGTTGTTAAATGATTTAGAGTTTGCAAAATTATGGAGTGAATCTAGGCAGCGGGCCAAGAAGTTAAGTAAGCGGGTAATCGCCGGTGAGCTTCGCGCTAAAGGTGTCTCACAAGACATCATCAATGAGGTAATTGAAGCCATTGATGATGAGGCTGAGTATCGTCAAGCCTTTTTGTTGGCGGAGCGAAAGTACAATTCAATTTCACATCTAGATCCTGAGGTAATTTATCGAAGAATCTCTGGCTTACTTGCCCGCAAAGGTTATGGTCATGGAGTATGTGCCAAAATTATGCGGGAGTTAAGTGGTAGGAATTAACAAGTAGAATTAGGCGCATGCCTACCTTTGTAGTTGAAACCTACGGATGTCAGATGAATGTCCATGACTCCGAACGCATCTCTGGCTTATTACTAGATGCTGGCTACACCCAAGCTTTGGCAGATACCCAACCAGATTTGGTGGTATTTAATACCTGTGCGGTTAGAGAAAATGCTGACAATAAACTTTATGGAAATTTATCCTTCTTAGCACCACGAAAGAAGAGTGATCCAAACTTTCAAATTGCAGTTGGCGGGTGCATGGCACAAAAGGACCAAGATGCGATCATTAAGCGGGCTCCATATGTGGATGTGGTATTTGGGACTCACAATATTGGCTCATTGCCAGTACTGCTAGAGCGGGCAAGAATTGAGGAGCAATCTCAGGTTGAGATAAAAGAATCTTTAGAACATTTTCCATCTACCTTACCAGTCAAGCGAGATTCAGCATTTTCTGCCTGGGTCTCAGTATCGGTAGGTTGTAATAACACCTGCACATTTTGCATAGTGCCATCTTTGCGTGGGGTTGAAAAAGATCGCACCATGGCTGAGATTATGAAAGAGGTTAGAGCATTAGTAGATCAAGGAGTTGTTGAAATAACCTTACTTGGCCAAAATGTAAATGCCTATGGTGTTGACTTTGGAGATCGGCAGGCTTTTGCCAAATTGCTTCGCGAGTGTGGCAAGGTTGAAGGATTAGAGCGGGTCAGATTTATGTCCCCGCACCCTAGGGACTTCACCGATGATGTAATTGAGGCGATGGCAAAGACAAAAAATGTGATGCCCCATCTGCATATGCCATTGCAATCTGGCAGCAATCAGATCCTTCAATCAATGCGCAGGTCATACCGAAGAGAGCGATACCTTGGCATTTTAGAAAAGGTTAGAGCTGCGATACCAAATGCCGCCATTACCACCGACATCATTGTTGGCTTTCCCGGGGAAAGTGATGAAGATTTTGCCCAGACAATTGATTTGGTTAAACAAGCTAGATTTTCAGCCGCCTACACATTCCAATACTCAAAGCGACCGGGCACACCCGCTGCCACCATGCCAAATCAAATACCAGATGATGTGATGGCCCAACGTTATAACCGGCTTCATGAGATTCAACAGGAGATCTCAAAAAGTGAGAATGAAAAATTTATTGGAAAAACTATTGAGTTATTAGTTTCAGGTGAACAGGGCCGGCATGATCTAGATTTAAATCGCATGAATGGCAGGAGTGCTGATTTTCGTCTGACTCACTTTGATAACACAAAAGCTAATGCACGTCCTGGCGACTTGGTTAAGGTCGAGGTAATTCAAGCATTTGCTAACCATATTGTTGCAGGTCAGCCAAGTTTGGTGAGAAAAACTAGGGGTGGTGATGCTCATGCTAGATGGGTTGCAGAAAGTGGTGATAAAAAGATTTTGCTTGGGATCCCAACCCTAGCCTCATTAAAATCACTATGAGTTTGGTGATAATTTGTGGGGCGACTGCAACTGGTAAAAGTGAGCTAGCGCTGGCGGTTGCTAAGGAGTTAAATGCTGAGATTGTTAATGCAGACTCTATGCAGGTTTATAAGGGAATGGATATTGGCACCGCAAAATTGTCGCTAGCAGGGCGCCAAGGAATTAATCATCATCTAATTGATTTACTTGAGGTAACTCAGGAGGCAAATGTCTCTTGGTATCAGGGATTAGCTAGGGCAAAAATTGATGAGATTTTACAAAGTGGAAACTCCGTGGTGGTAGTCGGTGGTACTGGATTGTATATAAAGGCAATTTTAGATGATTTAAATTTTCCAGATACTGATCCGGTAATTCGGCAACAAATTACTGATGAAGCTGAGCAAGTGGGTAATGAGCAGATGCATCAGCGGTTAGCAAAGTTAGATCCAGCAGCTGCCCTGGCTATTCCTAAGGAAAATATTAGAAGAGTAATAAGGGCTTTAGAGGTTATACAAATAACTGGTAAACCTTTTACTGCAAATTTACCGAGACAGGCAAGTAGTAAGTACCCAACTGCTCAACAATTTGGTTTGGTTTTAGATCGTGAAAATTTAGATAGCAAGATTGATGCTCGAGTTGAGGATATGTGGAGTAAGGGTTTTGTGAGAGAGGTCATGCAGTTAATGACCAAAGGATTAGAGCAGGCCACCACTGCTAAAATGGCACTTGGTTATGGCCAGATCATGAATTACTTAAATGGTGAATGTGATGAGAAATTTGCCAAAGAGGAGACTAAACGAGTTACCCGAGCCTACGCCAGAAGGCAGGAAACTTGGTTTTCTCGAGATGATCGAATTAAATGGTTAGCCCCAGAGAGTAATTCAAAACGGTTAGAAAAGTTGTTGGCTAGTATTAATTGATGATAAAAGCAACTTACGGTCATGGCACACAGAATGATTTTGTATTGGTATTTGATGAAAACGACCAGATAAAATTTACCAAAGAGCAGATAAAGCGAATATGCGATCGAAACCTTGGAATCGGTAGCGATGGTTTTATAAAAATTGTGAAAAAAGATGGTGCTTGGTTTATGGATTATCTAAATGGTGATGGCAGTGTGGCTGAGATGTGTGGAAATGGAATTAGAGTTATGGCCAGATACCTAACTGATCAAGGCCACCAACCAAGTGGGATTTATGCAATAAATACTAGAGATGGCAGAAAATTTTTATCTGTTCCAGAATCAGGTGATATTTCAGTCAACATGGGCCAGGTCTCTCAGGTTCCTGGCGAGATTTTAGTTACCGTTAATGGCAATACATTTACCGGATTAAATATTGATATGGGTAATCCGCACGCAGTTGCGTTTGTTGATCAGATAAGCCAGGTTGGTGATTTAAAAACACCGCCGGTTGTCCAACCAAAAGATGAGTATCCAGAGGGAGTAAATGTTGAGTTTGTTGAGTTTATGGAAAATGGCGAATTAAAGATGCGGGTTCATGAGCGAGGCGTAGGTGAGACCCAATCCTGTGGCACCGGAACATGCGCAGTTGCATTGGCTGCAACAATTCAGATGCGAAAATCTCTACCAATAAAATGGGTAATTAACGCACCTGGTGGTCGATTAGTGGTTGATATTGATGGTCATAGCAATGCCACATTAACTGGGCCTGCTGAATTAGTTAAAGTGGTTGAGTTGGATCAATTTCTGTGAGTAAAACCGGCAATGATTCAGGTGATGGATTAGAGATTGATATTGATCAATTAATCAGAGAGAACGCTCAAGCGGTTGCAGATTATGAGGCACAAGAGTTACCTGAGAGTCAAAATCAAGATCTGCAAGATCGACAAGCACTTCGCAGGGTTAGTGGTTTATCCACTGAATTACAGGATGTCTCTGATGCTGAGTATCGTCAATTACGTTTAGAAAAAGTTGTATTGGTTGGTGTTTGGACTGAGGGAAGTGCCAAAGATGCTGAAAACTCAATAAGAGAGTTGGCAGCACTTGCAGAAACAGCTGGCTCACAGGTGATGGAGGCATTAATTCAACGGCGAGATAAACCAGATGCGGCAACATTTATCGGCTCTGGAAAGGTGAACGAGGTTAGGCAAGCGGTGGTGGCTACCGCTGCTGACACAGTTATTTGCGATGGTGAGTTATCACCGGCACAGCTTCGCACTCTTGAGCAAAAAGTGAAGGTGAAGGTGGTAGATCGCACCGCATTAATTTTGGATATTTTTGCCCAACATGCAAGAAGCCGAGAAGGTAAGGCACAAGTTGAATTAGCGCAAATGTCTTATATGTTGCCACGTCTTCGTGGTTGGGGTGAATCCTTATCTCGTCAGGCAGGTAGAGCGGGTGGAATTGGAGGTCGTGGTCCAGGTGAGACAAAAATTGAAACTGATCGCAGAAGAATTAATGACAAGATGTCCAAATTACGTCGTGAGATTAAGGAGATGAAGGTATCAAGAGATACTAAGCGCAGCGAAAGGCGCAAAAACAATATTCCATCTGTTGCAATAGCAGGATATACAAATGCGGGCAAATCATCCCTTTTAAATCGATTAACTGGAGCTGGCGTATTAGTTGAAAATGCTTTATTTGCTACTTTAGATCCAACGGTTAGAAAAACTGAGAGCGCAGAAGGTCGAATTTATACTTTGGTAGATACCGTGGGATTTGTTAGGCACCTACCTCATCAATTAATTGAGGCGTTTAAATCCACACTTGAAGAGGTTTCAGAGTCAGATTTAATTGTGCATGTGGTAGATGGTTCCCATCCTGATCCACAGGAACAGTTAAGAGCGGTTAGGCAGGTGATATCTGAGATCGGCGGCGGTGAGATTATGGAGATTGTGGCAATTAACAAAGCAGATATCGCCGCCCCTGAGGTATTGATGGAGCTACTTCGGATTGAAAGTAATGCATATGCAGTATCGGCAAGAACAGGTTATGGCATCAGTACTTTGGTTAAAGCAATTGAATCTGCCCTGCCAAAACCAAAGGTTGAGATAACTGCGGTAATTCCATTTAGCCGAGGGGATTTGGTAAGTGCTGTACATGAAACGGGGGAGATTATCTCTGAAGAGTATTTACCTGACGGGACAAAGATTCACGCAATGGTGGGTGGGGCATTAGCTAGAAAAATAGAGATGCTAGGAGAGAAGCTTAAACAATAAATCCACTTGGAAAAGGATCAGTTGGATCTAGTAACCAGGTCGACTCTCCCATAACCCATGCTCTACCAGTAATTGTTGGCACAATTGCGGGCAGTGATCCAACTTTTGTATGCTCTTTAACTCTTCCTTCAAATTGTGAGCCAATCCAAGACTCATTAATCAAAACATCACTATCCTTAAACTCACCTCTTGCCACCATTTGTGCAATTCGAGCGCTGGTTCCGGTACCGCATGGTGATCTGTCAAACCAACCTGGATGAATTGCCATGGCATTTTTCCAGTGAAGTGGATTATTACCAGCAGCTATGAAGTCAATGTGATGGCATACGGCAATATCAGGATTTTCAGGATGAATGGGTCGATTTTGTTGATTGATTGCATCACTAATTGCTAGCCCAGCTGTTAAAAATTTTTGACCATTCTCACTTTTAAACTCAATACCAACTCTTTCGATGGGAATAATTGCATAGAAGTTTCCACCAAATGCCATGTCATATTTAATTTTTCCATACCCTGGCACATCCACAACTTGATCGAGCTGATAAGAAAATGATGGAACATTGGTTAAAGTTACTTTTTCAGCTTTACCATTTTTAATCTGCACATCTACAACAACTAAGCCTGCTGGGGTATCAAGGCGCACAGTTGTTACTGGTTCAATTACTGGTACTAAGTTTTTTTCTACCAAAACAGTTGCCACACCAATGGTGCCATGACCACACATTGGTAGGCAGCCTGAAACCTCTATGAATACCACACCCCAATCAGCATCAGCTCTGGTGGGTTTTTGAAGTATTGCGCCACTCATTGCAGGATGTCCACGTGGCTCATACATCAGCCACTGGCGCAGGTAATCCATGTTGGCTATAAAGTTCAAACGTTTTTCAAACATGGTGCTACCAGGAATCTCATCAACTCCGCTGGTAACTACCCGGGTAGGCATTCCTTCAGTATGAGACTCAACTGTAGTTACAGTGCGAAGGGAGTTCTTCATTTACTTACCTTCTAGTTTTATAAAAATCTAACGCCTGTTTAATATCTTTATTTAGTTGCGCCATATCATTTGCCGGTAGCGGCAATCTTGGCAATCTTGTTGGACCACCATACCTACCAACTGCATCCATTGTAACTTTGATAGCAACAATGAATTCTTTACGACTATCCCAGTTAAACAGATTATGGACTGCAGCATAAATAGGTTTCGCCTTAGCATAATTACCAGCTAAGCAAAGGTTATAAAGCTCTACTGACTCTTTTGGCAGTGCATTTGGAAATCCTGCAATCCAACCAACTACGCCACCTGTTGAAAGCTCAAGCAGCACATCATCGGCGCCAACTAAAACTTCAATTCTTGGAGCGTAATGATGTAATTGCCAAACTCTTCGAACATCCCCTGAAAACTCCTTTATTGCAACCACATTCTCTGCTGCATCTGCAATTCGACCAACTAATTGAGGGGTTAAATCCACTTTGGTATCAAATGGATTGTTATAGGCAATAATCGGTAAACCGACCTTGCTTACCTCTTTGTAGTGCGCAATTATCTCCTCATCATTGGCTCGATATGCAGTGGGCGGTAAAAGCATGACGCACTTTGCGCCCATTTGGGCCGCTTGCTCTGTCCAACGGCATGACTCCGCTGCGCCGTAGGCAGCAACTCCTGGAACTACATTAAAACCAGCTGGTGCAGCATCAAGTGCTGTCTTAAGAACTTTACTGCGCTCCTCAGGAGTTAATACCTGGTACTCACCAAGGGAACCATTTGGAATTGCACCGTGGACTCCATTTTCAGCTTGCCATTTTATGTGCTCTGCATACTTATCAAAATCAACTGATAAATCTTTTTTAAAAGGAAGGGCTGTTGCAGTTAATACACCGTGCCATGGTTTTGAATTACTCATGGTTAAACCTTATTCGCCTGCTGCTAAAACACCAAGTGGAATTGGCGAGATGATCGGGCGATTAGCAGCTGAGATTCGATCGGTATCAGTAGGTGAGATATTTAATTCACTGGCAACTAGGTCGACAACTGATCTGCCACAAATTCGGCCCTGACATAAACCCATGCCACATCTAGTCAAAAGTTTTGCAGTCCTTGAATCTGTTGCACCTAATTCACTAATTGCCTGCTTTAGATCTTGGGTAGATACCTCTTCACATCGGCAGATAAGTGTCTGCTCATTTAGCCAGGTGATCCAGCCAGCTTTGACGGGGTAGGACTTAATTAATGCATCGGCAAACCTTTGTTTCTTTGCTCGACGTTTGCGATGGGCTTTAAGAACCTCAACTTTGCAACCTACAAATTGAGCTGCGCTAATCCCAGCAATAACTCCCTCTGCCATTGAAAGCTCTGCCCCGCCAATGCCGGTGATTTCACCAGCAACAAAAATTCCTGCAATTGAGCTCTGTTGATTCTCATCAGTTTTGACAACAACTCCACCATCTTTGGCAACAATCTGCGAACAACCTAATGCTCCTGCTATTGAGGTATCGGCAGTAAATCCCCAGCCAACTGCAGCCACATCACATTTAACATTTCTTACCTTTTTGATCTTGAAATTTCTACTAATTTTGGCCACATCAACAGACTCTAAAATTCCCTCACTATTTTTGTAAGCAGCAACTACAGCACTTGAAAAACGGTCTCGAACTTTGGCTTGGCTAATAGTTTTGATGTAGTAAAAAGCCTCCTTCAATTTTGCAATATTTTCTAACATTACAAATGGCGATAACAACCATCTATTGGATTTATTTGCCTCAAGTAACTCAACTACCTCACCTCCGGCTTTAATTACACCCGCTGCTACGGGTAGTAAAAATGGCCCACTTCCTGCCACAACAACTCTTTTACCTGCTAAAACACCATGACCTTTAAGTAAAGATTGAAGACCACCAGGTGTCATGACGCCCGGTATATCCCAACCTGGAAAGGGCAGAGTGCGATCATAAGCTCCAGTACATAAAACTAAATTCGCTGTATTAATTATCTTTTCAACACCATTTTGGATCACCCGCAAGGTATTAATGCCATCTTTATGGGTAGCACTCCATATTTGAGCACCGCTTAATACCGTGATCTCCTTACGGGCCTTAACTGCATTTATCAACATTAAGCCAGTGGCTAGGTCATAGTGTTGTCCACCCTGCTCGCCAACTGCATCTGATGCCAATCGCCAATACTGTCCACCTAATCTTGGATTGTTATCTATCAACAAAACTGGTGCACCGGCTGCGGCTGCGGCAATCGCTGCACTTAATCCGGCAGGTCCTGCGCCAACAATTACAACATTATGCATCGCTGCCAACCTGTCGTTGCACCTTCATTCCAGATTTAACTTCAATCAAACATGCGCGTTGATTTCCAACTCCATCAACTACTACTAAGCAATCAAAGCAAACCCCAATTCCACAAAACAGACCTCGTTCATTTTTATTAAATCTAGTTTTGCGTAATATGCGTTGATTAGCTGCCAAAAGTGCAGCCCCCACTGATTGACCTGAAATGGCAGTTATCTTTTGCCCTTCGAAGGTAAATTCAAGATTAGATTGCGACATTTGATTCCTGCTTAAATCTTTTTGGTGAAAATGCCGTTGGGTCCATGAAAGTTTTTCCGCCTGTAATTTGAGCGGTGATTAGCTCACCAGTTGCAGGTGCTAATCCAATACCGGCCCCCTCATGACCTGCTGCATGCCATAGCCCTAAGAGATTTGCATCCTCGCCGATTACCGGCAAGTGATCAGGTGCATATGGTCGAAATCCTCGGTATGCCCTAAGTAAAGGAATAGTTGCAAGTATTGGAAATAGCGAGATGGCTTGTCTAGCCAATTGCCTTAGTACTGCCACATCTAAATCTGATTTAAATCCAACTCGCTCGCGGGATGCGCCGATCAATATATTTCCACTTTCAGTACCCTCTACCACTGCGGAAGATTGTAGATCAGCATCACTACTAGCAACATTTGCTACATAATCTGCGTCATAAACTTTGTGGTGAACAATTTTTGGTGCTGGTGCGGTAACTAAAATAAATCCTCGCCTTGGCATGATGGGCAGGTAAGAGCCGGCTAACTGTGCAATCTCACCAGCCCAGGTACCAGTTGCATTTACAACAATGGGTGAGCTATAAGTTTTTTTCTCTGTTGTAACTCCAACTACTTTTCCAGATTTCGTGTTAATTGATTTAACATTTTCTCCTTGAATAAATGCACCACCCCGTCTTTTCACTGCTCGCATAATTTGCGCAGCAGCCAACATTGGCTGACATTGTGCATCCTGCGGGTATAGAACTGCGTACTCGACCGTGTTTGAAAGGTGTGGCTCAATCTCCTTCACACCTTTGGCATCTAACTCAACAACCTCAATTCCACAACCAGCCTGTTGGTTGGATAATTTTTTAAGATTTGCAATGCCAGTTGAGGTACGTGAGATTACAACTCCACCCTTTGGCTCTAACTCAAAACCGCCCCCAATATCGGTGTTAAGTTCAAACCAAGCATCTCTGGAGCGAAGGGCAAGTGTTAACTCAGGGCTTGGCTCTTTATCGGAGACTAAAATATTTCCTTCACCTGCACCAGTTGTTCCACTAGCTACTGCACCACGGTCAAGCACTAAAACCTTTAATCCGGCATTTACCAGAGAGAGTGCGGTGCAGGCACCTACTACGCCAGCACCGATCACAATCGCATCTGGATTTTTCATAAGGCAAATCTACTGTCAGTGGTGCTTGTTTAACTATTGGTAGTGGGTAACCTCACCAAGGGAGGGTTAAATGAACTGGCTAAATCTCATCTCGATTCCACACAGATCACTCAGGTGGGATTTCACTTGCCCTACCTAATAAGATCAGGGTAACTGGAAAAGAATGGTGGCAAATTAGGTGGGGTTAGTTTTAATCCAAGGTAGCGAGAGTTTGCTTGCTGATCGCGCTATCTCACAAATTGTATCTGCAAACCCTCAATCTCAGGTTGTCACGATTTTGGCATCGGAAATTGAAGTTGGTGTAATAACTGATAATTTAGCGCCATCATTGTTTGGGGATCAAAGGATTGTAGTAATCAAAGAGATTCAAGATCTAGATAGTGATTGTAGTGATGAGATAAGTAGTTACCTAGAAAATCAGGATGAAAATCTCACATTATTGCTTTGGCATAAAGGTGGTGTGAAAGGTAAAGCCTTAGTTGATAAGGTTAAAAAAGCAGGCGCTAAAGTAGTAGCAGCTGAGGCAATCAAGAAGGATAGTGACAAATCTGAATTTGTTCGCTCTGAATTTAAGCTGCTAAATCGAAAAATAACGACCGGGGCAGTACAAGCTTTGATTGATTCTTTAGGAAATGATTTACGCGAGTTAAGTGCTGCTTGTTCTCAGCTAGCTTCAGATGTTGCACTTCAAAAGACAATCGATGAAAATGATGTTGCGGAATACCAATTAGGCAGGGTAGAAAGCACTGGTTTTGATGTGGCAGATGCAGCTCTTGCCGGCAATACTCCGATTGCATTGATAAATTTGAGGAATGCGCTGTTAACGGGAACTGATCCAGTGCTTATCGTTAGTGCACTTGCCTCCTCTTTTAGAACTTTAGCCAAAGTCTCAGGTGAGTCACGGACCGTTAAATCCTTTGAATTAGCTCAAAGTTTGGCAATTGCGCCATGGCAAATTGATAAAGCCAGACGCCAATTAGTCGGCTGGAGTGATAATGCAATGGCTAAAGCAGTAATAGCAATTGCAGCAGCTGATGCTGATATAAAAGGTGCAGCAGCAGATCCAATTTACGCACTAGAACGGGCGATTATGACCGTTTGTGCTGCTAAAGGATCTAGGTAGCAGGCTCAGTTTGAGCCAAACCCGTCTGCGCTGATACCCTTACGCTCTTGCTTAAACAAATCTTTAAGTCAAACAACGAGAAAAGGTAATTTCTAGTGGCAAACATCAAGTCCCAGATCAAACGAATTCGCACCAACAACAAGGCGCAGGATCGAAATAAGGCTTATCGTTCAGCGCTTCGTACTGCAATCCGCAGATTTCGCGATGCCGTTTCAGCTGGTGATGCTGCCAAGATAAAAACCGAACTTAAGGATGCATCTCGTTCGCTAGATATGGCTGTTTCAAAGGGTGTAATTCATGCCAACAATGCAGCTAATAAAAAGTCAGCTATGGCCAAATTGGCTAATAAAGCTGGCGTTCGTTAATTTTCTAGAAACTGCGAAGGCATAAATGCCTGCCATCCCGAGTGCTAAGGCTCCTCAGCCTGCTGCGACAAATCCTGCACAGATAAGAAATTTTTGCATCATTGCCCATATTGATCATGGTAAATCCACTTTGGCTGATCGAATGTTGGGAATCACGGGCGTTGTAGAAGATAGAAATATGCGTGCACAGTATTTGGATCGAATGGATATTGAGCGTGAGCGAGGAATCACCATTAAAAGCCAGGCAGTTAGATTGCCATGGCGCTCTGGAATTGATGGCCAAGATTACATATTAAATATGATCGATACACCAGGGCATGTTGATTTTACATATGAAGTATCTAGATCCTTGGCAGCTTGTGAAGGCGCAATTTTGTTGGTGGATTGTGCACAAGGTATTGAAGCACAAACATTGGCAAATCTTTATTTGGCGATGGAGAATAACTTAACAATCATTCCTGTTTTAAATAAAATTGATCTACCAGCAGCCCAGCCCGAAAAGTTTGCGATTGAGTTGGCTAATTTAATCGGTTGTAAACCAGAGGATTGTTTAAGAGTATCTGGCAAAACAGGTGAAGGTGTTGAGGTGTTATTAGATCAAATAATTAAACAATTACCCCCACCAGTCGGTGATCCTAAAGCACCTACCAGGGCTTTAATTTTTGACTCAGTCTATGACTCATATCGAGGTGTAGTTACCTATGTTCGAGTAGTTGATGGTCATCTATCACCACGCGATCAAATTCAAATGTATTCCACTGGTGTAAGACATGAGATGCTTGAAGTTGGAGTTATTTCCCCTGAACCAATTGCTAGCAATGGCTTGGGGGTTGGCGAGGTTGGTTATCTAATAACTGGAGTGAAGGATGTTCGACAATCTCGAGTAGGTGACACGGTTACAACCTATAACAATCCTGCAAAGGTGGCGCTAGCTGGTTATAAAGATCCTAAGCCAATGGTTTTCTCAGGTCTATTTCCATTAGATGGTGCAGAGTATCCAATGCTGCGTGATGCTTTAGATAAGTTGCAGTTAAATGATGCTGCATTAGTTTTTGAGCCAGAATCCTCCGCTGCATTAGGTTTTGGTTTTCGCTGTGGCTTTCTTGGTCTACTACACATGGAGATTGTCAGAGAGCGTTTAGAACGCGAGGCAGATTTAACTCTTATTTCTACTGCACCTAGCGTGGTTTACAACGTAACCCTGGAGGATGGAAAGAGTTTGGTAGTAACAAATCCATCTGAGTATCCAGAAGGCAAAATTTCAGAGGTGAAAGAACCAATTGTCAAAGCCACAATATTGGCGCCAAGTGAATTTATTGGAACCATTATCGAGCTATGCCAGCAACGTAGAGGCGTGCAAAAGGGTATGGATTATCTCTCTGAAGATCGAATAGAAATTCGGTATACCTTGCCACTTGCGGAGATAGTGTTTGATTTTTTTGACCAACTTAAATCTAGAACTCGTGGTTATGCCTCTTTAGATTACGAGCCAGTTGGTGAAGAACCTGGTGACCTGGTAAAGGTTGATATTTTGTTGCAAGGCGAAAAGGTAGATGCCTTTAGTCAAATAGTGCACCGAGATAAGGCGTATGCATATGGTGTAAAGATGACTGAGAAGTTGCGAGAGTTGATACCTCGCCAACAGTTTGAAGTTCCTATCCAAGCTGCAATCGGGGCCAAGATCATTGCTCGAGAAAATATTAGGGCAATCAGAAAAGATGTATTAGCAAAATGTTACGGAGGCGACATTACCCGCAAGCGTAAATTATTGGAGAAACAAAAAGAGGGTAAGAAGCGGATGAAAATGGTTGGTCGAGTCGAGGTACCTCAAGAGGCATTTATTGCAGCACTTACTACAGACTCAGATAAAGCTAGTGAAAAGAGAAAGTAAGTGAACTTAGCATTTTATATCCACATTCCATACTGTCTAAAGCGATGTGGTTACTGTGATTTTAATACTTATACTCCCAGTGAGTTAAAAATTGCTAACAGTCTTAATGAGGTATCCAGTTCCTATATTGATCTTTTGCTGATTGAAATCCAGCAGGCTAAGACAAAAGTCACAAGCGCTGCAGTGCCATCAATTTTTTTTGGCGGGGGTACACCATCTTTGATGAGACCATCTGATATTGGTCGAGTAATTCAAAAAATTAAACAAGAGTTTGAGTTGAAAGATGATGCTGAGATAACTTTGGAGTGCAATCCAGATACTGTATCAAAAAAGAGTTTGTCAGAGTTTAGAGAAGTAGGGGTTAATCGAGTTTCCTTTGGAATGCAATCTGCCATACCGCAAGTTTTAGCGACCTTAGATAGAACCCATAATCCTGAAAATCTTCTCCAGGTAACCTCTTGGGCCAAAGAGGTAGGTTTTTCACAGATCTCAGTGGACCTTATCTATGGCACACCAGGGGAGAGTTTGGCTGATTGGAGTAAATCTATTGATGCGGCATTGGCTTTACCAGTAAATCATATTTCAGCATACGCATTGATTGTTGAGGAGGGAACAAAGTTAGCTGCACAGATTAAACGCGGCGAGATTGCCCCAGTCGATGATGACCTTGCTGCAGATAAGTATTTATTGGCAGATGAGAAATTAACTAATGCTGGGTATGAATGGTATGAATTAAGTAATTGGGCAAAGCCTGATGCCATGAGTAAACACAATTTGGCCTACTGGTTGGGTGAGAACTGGTGGGGTGCAGGTCCTGGCGCGCATTCGCATCTGAATGGCAAGAGATTTTGGAATGTTAAGCATCCTAATTTGTACAAGGAGAGAATTCAATCAAATCAATCTCCAGTTGCAGATTTTGAAGAGTTAAAACGTGATCAAATTGAGAGTGAAAAACTTATGCTCTCTTTAAGGTTGCCTAGCGGTGTCAATAAAGAAAGTTTGAATCAAGATCAGATTTCTGGATTGTCAGAATATGTTAAAAGTGGCCACTTAGACCTGAAAAATTGGAATCACGGCAGAGCAACTTTGACCTTGGACGGACGGCTTATCGCTGACCGAATTCTAAGGCAAATTCTCTTGTAGTAGCGTTGGCTTATGAGTAATTCAATGCCGGGTCGACAATTAGAAATCCTAAAAGCAATTGTGGATGAGTATGTTGCTACCGAAGAACCTGTAGGTTCAAAAACTCTTGCAGCTCGCGCAGGCTTAGGAATCTCACCCGCCACTATTAGAAATGAAATGGCAATGCTGGAAGATGCCGGATTGATTACTCAACCACACACTAGTGCTGGTCGGATCCCGACCAATAAAGGCTACCGAGTCTTTGTTGATCAGCTAGCACAGGTTAAACCTTTATCCTCAGCAGAGCGTAAGGCAATAGAGAATTTCTTAGATGGTGCAACAGATTTAGATGATGTCATTTCTAGAACTGTCAGATTGCTAGCGCAGGTAACAAAACAGGTGGCGGTAGTGCAATATCCCTCCCTAGTAAAAGCCAGTGTGCGCCATATTGAGCTTGTACTGCTAAATCCAACTCGAATCATGATTGTGTTGATAACAGATACTGGGCGGGTTGAGCAACGTATGGTGGAGTTGGCCTTTGAAATAACTGAAGGATCTCTTTCTGATCTTCATAAAAAGGTGAATACTCTAATTACAACTCAGTCACTATCTAATGTTGGTAGCAAGCTAGAGAGCTTGTCTAATAATTATCGTGGGCACGATAGATCAAATGTGGTTGTCATAATCACCACATTGATAGAAATGGCGATTGAACATCCAGAAGAGAAAGTCGTTTTGGCTGGAAGATCCAATTTGGCTCGCGCAAATCAAGATTTATCAACCAGTATTCATCCAATTCTAGAAGCACTCGAGGAGCAAGTAGTGCTCCTTCGTTTACTCTCTGGATCAGACTCATTGGTAAAGGTACAAATTGGCGAGGAGCAGGGTGAAAAAAGTTTGAAAAACACCAGTCTGGTAAAGGTTGGATATGCAGATATTGGTGCACTTGGAATTTTAGGTCCCACCAGAATGGATTACGCATCCTCTATTTCAGCAGTTAATGCAGTTGCCAATTATGTAGGTAGATTCTTGACGGAGAATAAGTAAAAATGGCAGATCTCTATGAAACCTTAGGGGTAGACAGAGATGCTAGTTTTGATGACATCAAAAAGGCTTATCGCAAATTAGCCAGAAGTTATCATCCCGATGTAAATCCTGATCCGAAGATGGCTGATAAATTTAAAGAGATTACAGCTGCTTATGAGATTCTAAGTGATCCAGACAAGCGACAAAATTATGATATTGGCGGAAGTGGATTTGGCGGCGGCTTTTCCAATGCTGGATTTGGTTTTGGCGACATCATGGATGCCTTTTTTGGAGGTGGTACCCAACGCGGACCTCGGCCAAGAACTAGACCTGGTCAAGATGCATTAATAAAAGTTGAGATTAATTTGCGGGAAGCAACATTTGGGTGCGAACGAGAATTAAATGTAGATACAGCTGTGGTCTGTTCAAAGTGTGGTGGAAGTGGTTGTGCTAATAACTCCAGACCTAGAACTTGCGATATTTGTCGAGGACGCGGCGAAACACAACAGGTTGCTAGGTCAGTACTTGGTCAGGTAATGACTAGTAGGCCATGTGCAAGTTGCCAAGGGTTTGGTTCAGTGATCTCAGATCCTTGTACTGAGTGTGCAGGTGATGGTCGAATTAGATCTCGCAAAAGTATTCCAATAAAGATTCCAGCAGGTGTTGAAACTGGAAACCGGATTCAATTAAGCGGTCAAGGCGAGGTTGGTCCTGGTGGGGGTAATGCCGGTGATCTGTATGTTGAGATTGTTGAAATTCCACATGAATACTTAGTGCGAGAGGAAAATAATCTACACATCTCAATTGAGATTCCAATGACTTCAGCTGTATTAGGTGGAGTTGTGGTTATTCAAACCTTGGATGGTGATCAAAAGGTAGAGATCAAAGAGGGAACTCAAAGCGGTGCTACCGTCGTGCTCAAGGGGTTAGGTGTGACTAAGTTGCGGGGTAGTGGCAGAGGAGATTTGATTGTTCATATCGATGTTGCCATACCGGGTAAAATAAATAAAGAGCAAGCAGAGTTGATGAGAAAATTTGCCCAAGCTAGAAATGAAGATGGCAGTAAAGTTCAAATTCATCGCAAAAATGACGAAGGCTTTTTTAGCAAAGTACGAAATGTATTCCGCTAGTGGTTTCACTCTTTTTTGCTGAGACAATAAGCACAAGTAACACCCAAGTACTAGAAAAAGATGAAGCTCATCATGCAATTAAGGTGTTGCGATTAAATAAGGGTGAGATTATTAAGATCTCTGATGGTGTTAAAAATTGGGTCCTAGGTCCGATAGCCGATATTTCGAAGAAATCTGTGTCTATATCTATTACGGAACGGGGTCAGATTCAGAGCGAAAGTCCAGAACTTATCTTGGTTCAGGCGATTACAAAATCTGATCGAGGAAAAGAGATGCTGGAGTTGGCGGTTGAAGCAGGAGTCGATCAAATAATTCCATGGCTATCTGAGCGATCCATAAGCAAATGGCAATCAGATTCATATGAAAAGTGGTCAACTGGTGTTAAGCAAACTTGCAAGCAATCTAGGCAGGTGAAACTGCCTAGGATTTTGCCAGCAATCAATACCATCGAAGTGGCTAAACTTTTTAATAACCAATCCATGGGAGTCGTTTTTCATGAGGGGGCCAGTTCAAAATTTTCGCAAATTTCTATCCCTAATTCATTGAAGAGTATCTATCTGATCATTGGACCAGAGGGAGGAATTAGTGATCAGGAGTTAGAATTGTTTACTAGTAATGGCGGTAAAGCGGTTAGATTAGGGGAGACAGTCTTGCGCTCTGCCCATGCAGGATTTGCAGCAATTTCAGCTATGCAAACAAAGTTAGGTAGGTGGTAGCGGTGGATTGTTTGTTTTGCAAGATTGTTGACGGACAAATTCCAGCTGCGATAGTAAAAAGAGGTGATTCTTATACCGCCTTTAACGACATAACCCCACAAGCTCCAACTCATATTTTAATTATTCCAAACCAGCACTTTGCCAATATGGCTGAGTTAGCCACCGCAAATCCAGGATTAGCAGGGGAGATTTTTAAAGCTGCCGGCGATATTGCTCGTGAGATTGGTTTGGATAGTTATCGTATGAATGTAAATACTGGTGCCGGCGCAGGCCAATCGGTGTTTCACGCTCACCTGCACCTGCTTGGTGGTCGTACATTCGCATGGCCGCCTGGTTAATTATAGAATTGTCTTAATGGACCCCATTGTTATAAAAGTTCCGACTGCATTTGCCATGGTCTCACTTGTTGGCCCAGGGGATACCAATCTTAGAATTTTAGAAGATTACTTCCCACAATTAGCAATTACTGTTAGAGGCAATGAAATTTATGTCAAAGGTGATTCAGCTGCAGCTAAGCATTTTGTAACATTGGTAGAAGAGTTGATTGCAATCTTGCGTGGTGGGCAAAACTTAACCACTGACATGGTTCGTCGATCAATCGGAATGTTAAAGCAAGATCCAATAGAACATCCGGCTGAAGTTCTATCCCTAAACATTTTAAGTAATCGTGGTAAAACTATTAGACCTAAAACCTCTAATCAAAAAAAGTATGTCGATGCAATTGATTCAAACACAATAACCTTTGGAATTGGACCGGCAGGTTCTGGTAAAACATATTTGGCGATGGCAAAAGCTATTCAGTCTCTACAAGCTAAGCAAATAAATAGGATCATTTTGACTAGACCAGCTGTTGAAGCAGGGGAGAGATTGGGCTTTTTACCTGGCACTCTTCATGAAAAAATCGACCCGTATCTACGGCCACTATTTGATGCTTTACATGACATGATCGATCAGGATGCGATTCCTAGATTAATGAATTCTGGAGTTATTGAAGTTGCACCCTTGGCATATATGCGAGGCCGAACTTTAAATGACGCATTCATTATTTTAGATGAAGCTCAAAACACCACCGCAGAGCAGATGAAGATGTTTCTAACTAGATTAGGTTTTGGTTCAAAAATGGTTGTAACTGGCGACATTACTCAAGTTGACCTACCAAATAATGCACAGTCAGGATTGAAAATTGTGCAGGATATTTTAAAAGAGGTAGAGGATATTTCCTTCATGTACTTAACCGCTGAAGATGTGGTACGAAATAGATTAGTAGGCGATATCGTTACCGCTTATGGAAATTGGGATGAAAACATTACAAAAAGTACCTTCCCAATTCGAAGTGGAAAAGGTGATCGTTAAGTAATTCAAGTTTCTACTTGAATTCATCATCATGAAAATTCAAACGGTTAATAACTCAACATTCATCTGCGATGAGGCTGCTATTGCCTCGGTAGCAAAATATTCACTAGTAAAGATGGGGATTCACCCTGACTCAGAACTTGGAATTCGAATCGTAGATGAAGATGAAATGACCAATTTACATGTGAGGTGGATGAATCTTCCCGGGCCAACCGATGTACTTTCTTTTCCAATGGATGAAGTTAAACCTTATTCCTCAGCAACTGGCCCTGCAATCATCGGAGATATTGTGCTCTGTCCAGCCTTCGCCCAGAAAAACAGTAAACAATTAATCGGTCCAGAATTAGAACTTCTTACTGTTCATGGTGTTCTTCATCTCCTTGGGTTTGATCATGAGGATATTACAGATGAAGCGAAGATGTTTGCGTTGCAAGATGAGATCCTAAAAGAGTGGAGATTATTAGTATGAGTATTTCTACTTTGTTGTTGGTGGTATTTCTCCTACTCTTTGCTGGATTACTTGCCGGTTCAGAATCAGCTCTTACCTCACTATCTAGATTGATAATAGAGGAGCTAGTTGAAGCAAAACCTAGATATAAGAAACGTTTCGACAAGTTTGTTGAGAATCCTGCCAGATACTTAAATGTACTGCTGCTCGTACGCAAAAGTTGTGAGTTAACCGCAACTGCTCTAGTTGCAACAGCATTTATAGATGGTGCTGATAATTACGGGCTGGCCCTAACTCAAGCAATAGTTCTAATGGTTGCTATTTCATATGTAATTGTTGGTGTCGGACCTAGAACCCTAGGTAAACAACATGCACCTAAATGGTCTAAAGGAGCAATCACCATTGCTTACTTTCTCTCTCAAGTCTTAGGACCTCTAACAAATCTCTTAATTAGGATAGGAAATGCGATCACTCCCGGCAAAGGATTTAAATCTGGACCATTTTCGACAGAGGCTGAGTTTCGAGATTTAGTTGATCAAGCAAGTGAGAGTGGCTTTGTGGAGGAGTCAGAGCGGGAGATGATCCACTCTGTTTTTGATTTGGGTGAAACAATGGTCAGAGAGTTAATGATCCCTCGAACCGAAATGGTTTGGATTGAGTCTGGAAAAAATTTAAGGCAAGCCCTCTCCTTAGCTTTGCGATCAGGATTCACCCGTATTCCTGTGATTTCTGAGAATCTCGACAATGTTGTGGGTATTGCCTATGTTAAAGATTTAGCAAAACGTGTTCATGAAAATCGCGATGCTGAGCAAGGTGAAAATGTGGAAGATCATTTAAGAAAAGCAACCTTTATTCCAGAAACTAAAACAGCGGCTGAGCTTTTGAAACAAATGCAACGAGATCAAATACATATGGCTGTAGTGGTAGATGAGTATGGTGGCACAGCTGGTTTAATTACTATTGAAGATATTTTGGAAGAGATCGTTGGTGAAATTGCAGATGAGTATGATGATGATGAAACAGATGAGATTGAGTGGCTTACAGATAGCAAAGCCAGAATTTCTGCTCGATTACATGTCGAAGATTTTGCAGAAAAATTTGAAACGCAGTTTACTGATGAGGAAATAGAGGATGTTGACAGTATTGGCGGGTTGCTAGCTAAGCAGTTGGGACGGGTGCCAATTCCTGGAAGTGCTATAACGGTGCCAGGATGGAAATTAACTGCAGAACGTCCAGCTGGTAGGCGACATCGAATTGCAACGGTACTAGTGGAAAAGATTGCGGAAGCGAGCCAAATAAGCGATCAGTTGTAAGATGATCTAATGCGCATAGTTAGATTTACCGCTGGTGCAGAGTTAGGTGTTGGAAGCGAACCGTTATTTGGTGTATTAAATGATAAGGACTCAATCCTGGTTTTACGGGGGGATCCGATATACGCAGGCATCATTCCTCAAGATAAAACTCTCAAATTAAGTGAGGTTAAGTTACTTGCGCCAGTACTTCCAAGAAGCAAGGTGGTATGTATAGGAAAAAATTATGCAGATCATGCAGCTGAAATGAATTCAGAGGTGCCAAGTGAGCCAATAATTTTCATAAAGCCAAACACCAGCGTAATTGGCCCAAATGAAACAATTGTTTGGCCAAAGATGAGTGAGCGTGTTGATCATGAGGCTGAGTTAGCCATAGTTATAGGCAGGATCTGTAAAGAGGTGCCAGCAGCAAAATACAATGATGTAATTTTCGGTTACACATTAGCTAATGATGTTACAGCTCGTGATTTACAGAAAAAAGATGGGCAATGGAGCAGGGCTAAGGGCTTTGATACATTTTGTCCGCTTGGTCCTTGGATAGATACAGAGTTTGTTCCAGCAGATCAAGTTATCTCAGCAACTTTGAACGACCAAAAAAAGCAATCAGCAACTCTGTCTGAGATGATCTTTAAAATTCCAGAGATTATTCAATTTGTCACCAACGTTATGACTCTACTGCCTGGGGATGTGATCCTCACCGGTACACCGGCAGGAATTGGTCCAATGCCAGCCGGATCAACAATCTCAGTTGCAATTGATGGTTTGGGAGTGCTTACAAACAAGGTATCAGCTCGTGTCCAATAAACAATCAGTAAGAGTGAGATTTGCACCTTCACCAACTGGTGATTTGCATGTTGGAAATATTCGCACTGCTCTGTTCGATTGGGCATATGCCAGACATACTGGCGGTAAGTTAATTTTTAGAATTGAAGATACTGATACTGAGCGAGTAACTGATCAGTATATAAATGCTGCAATTGAAACTTTAAAATGGTTGGGACTTAATTGGGATGAAGGTCCTGAGGTTGGTGGCGAATTCGGGCCTTATCTGCAATCACAACGCTTAGATATTTATGCAACCTGGGCTCAAAAGTTTTTAGATCAAAAAGATGCTTACCACTGTTACTGCAGCGCTGAAGAGTTAGAGGAGCGTCGCCAAGCACAGATGAAAAGCAATCAAGCACCTGGCTATGATGGAAAATGCCGAGACTTAACTGCTGATCAAGTAGAAAAATTTAAACAAGAGGGAAGAAAACCTGTTATCCGAATGCGTATGCCCGAGGGTGAAACCGTGTTTGTTGATGCAATTCGTGGCGAGGTGAAATTTGAACATAAGTTTGTGCCAGATTTTGTCTTAGCAAGAGCTGATGGTTCACCTTTATACACGTTGGCAGTTGCAGTAGATGATGTATTAATGAAGATTACTCATGTGCTAAGAGGTGAGGATTTACTATCTTCTACCCCAAGACAAATTAGGGTTTATCAGGCTATGAAGGTTGCACCGGAGAGTTATCCTGTATTTGCACACCTGCCATTTGTGATGGGTCAAGATAATGCCAAGTTATCAAAGCGAAATGGTGAGGTATCTATAGCTTGGTATCGAGAACAGGGGTTTTTACCTGAGGCGATTTGTAATTATCTAGCTTTACTTGGTTGGTCACCTGGTGATGATAGGGAAAATATCACTATGTCTGAGCTAGTTGAGCTATTTACGATCGAGCGGGTAAACAGCAGCCCGGCTCGATTTGATATGAAAAAATTAGAGGCGATAAATGGGGACAAAATAAGAGCTCTATCCCCAGAGCAATTTCTTGAGCGAGCATTGCCCTTCTTATTAGCGTCAAAGGTTATCTCAGGTAAAGCAGGGGAGATTGAGATTGTTAAATCTGCCCTTGAAATTATCCAAGAGCGAATTGTTAAGTTATCTGAGATTCCTGCGATGTTAAGCTTTTTATTTAAAGTGGATTTTAAGGTTACTCCGGAAGAGTTAAGTAAGATTACCGATGAAGCATCACAAGAGGTTTTAAGGGTTGCACTTTCAAAGGTTGAATCACTCTCTTCTTGGGATCATGCCAGCATAGAAGCCTGCCTGCGCACGGCATTGATTGAGGAGTTGGGTTTAAAGCCAAGAGCTGCCTTCAGTGCAATACGTATTGCAGTAACCGGTTCTCATATCTCTCCTCCTTTGTTTGAATCACTTCAATTGTTAGGTAGAGAGCGCTCAATTGATCGAATCAAAGCGGTGATTTCCAAATAAATTGTTGAGCAGGGTATTCTTATCCAGTAAATCTTTAGATCTTGGGGTATGGGGTAATTGGTAGCCCAGCTGATTCTGGTTCAGCTTGTCTAGGTTCGAGTCCTGGTACCCCAGCGAAAAGTTTAAGATTCAAGGCATGGCTCCGTCGTCTAGTGGCCTAGGACTCTGGCTTCTCAAGCCAGCTACGGGGGTTCGAATCCCCTCGGAGCTACATTTACTACTTACTGTTTTTTAGTAGGTAATCAGTTAATCTGGCTGCAGTAGCAACCACCGCTGCGGCGTGAATACGACCGGGCTGTCTACTTAATCTCTCAATTGGTCCACTAATACTGACAGCAGCTATCACTTTATTATTAGGCCCGCGCACCGGTGCTGAAACTGATGCGACACCAGCTTCGCGCTCGCCAACTGATTGAGCCCAACCTCGTCTTCGAACCGCTGAGAGATTTGCTGCGGTGAACCTTGCATTTACTAATCCACGGTGCAGTTTTTCTGGCTCTTGCCAGGCTAATAAAATTTGTGCAGCAGAACCTGCCTGCATCGTTAAAACTGTGCCAACAGGAACTGAATCCCTTAACCCCGTTAATCGCTCAGCAGTTGCCACGCAAATTCTAAGATCACCCTGACGTCGGTATAACTGAGCACTTTCACTTGTGGCATCTCGTAATGCTGTTAAGGCTGGTGTTGCGATGGCTAGTAATTTATCCTCACCAGCGGCAGAGGCTAACTCAGCTGAACGTGCTCCTAAAACAAAGCGACCAGAAAAATCCCGAGTTACTAATCTGTGATGCTCAAGTGCTACTGCTAATCGATGGGCGGTGGGGCGGGCGATGCCAGTAGTTGCCACTAAATCACTTAAGGATTGGGGTCCAGCCTCAAGTGCGGCAAGAATCTTTACCGCTTTATCTAAGACACCAACTCCGCTATTCTTTGCGTCCACACTCTGATAATGCCATCTCAACTATTGAGAAGCAAGTTTTTTGGGGTGGGAAACTAATTGCATTAGGGAGAGTTACTTACAGATGGGTAAGACTTTAGCGGAGAAGATTTGGGCTGAGCATGTTGTATCTGCCACCGCCGGCGAACCAGATCTACTTTATATAGATCTACATCTAATTCATGAGGTAACAAGTCCACAAGCGTTTGATGGTTTGCGCCTTTCAAACCGAAAGGTGCGCCGACCTGATTTAACTATTGCAACTGAAGATCACAATGTTCCTACATTAAATATTGATAAACCTATTGCCGATCCAGTCTCTAAATTGCAGGTAGATACTCTGCGGAAAAATTGTGCAGAATTTGGCCTAAGAATTCACTCATTAGGGGATGTTGACCAAGGAATTGTGCATGTAGTTGGACCACAGCTGGGAATCACTCAACCTGGCATGACCATAGTTTGCGGCGATTCGCATACCTCAACTCATGGGGCATTTGGTGCGTTAGCTTTTGGAATTGGTACCAGCGAGGTTGAGCATGTGTTAGCCACTCAGACACTGCCACTAATTAGACCGAAAACTATGGCGATCAATGTGGAGGGAAGTTTGAAAGCTGGTGTTACCAGCAAAGATATTATCTTGGCCGTAATCGCAAAAATTGGTACCGGCGGAGGTCAGGGGTACATTCTGGAGTACCGCGGTAGTGCAATAAGAGCGCTCTCAATGGAGGCTCGAATGACTATCTGCAATATGTCCATTGAAGCAGGGGCTCGAGCTGGATTGATTGCACCAGATCAAACCACCTTTGATTATGTTAAGGGCAAACCTCATGCCCCGACAGGTGCTGATTGGGATGCCGCTCTTGCTTACTGGCAGAGCCTTAACACAGATGCTGATGCTAAATTTGATAAAGAGGTAAATTTAAATGCTGATGAGTTGGCACCATTTGTTACTTGGGGAACTAATCCAGGACAGGGCTTACCATTGACATCTGCAGTTCCAAATCCTGCTGATTTTGCAAATGCCGAAGATCGTGGCGCGGCTGAACGAGCCCTGCAATATATGGATTTAAAGCCAGGAACTCCATTGAAATCAATCAAAGTGGACACAATATTTTTAGGCTCTTGCACCAATGGTCGCATTGAGGATTTAAGATCTGCCGCGTCAATTCTTAAAGGTAAAAAGATCGCATCATCGGTGCGATTGCTTGTTGTACCTGGCTCTGCCAGAGTTAGATTGCAGGCAGAATCTGAGGGATTGGATAAGGTCTTTTTGGATGCAGGGGGTGAGTGGCGAAGTGCAGGCTGCTCAATGTGTTTGGGAATGAACCCAGATCAGTTAAAACCCGGCGAACGGGCCGCCTCAACTAGCAATAGAAATTTTGAGGGTCGACAAGGAAAGGGTGGGCGGACCCATTTAGTGAGTCCTTTAGTAGCAGCAGCTACTGCATTAAAGGGCACTTTGGCATCGCCAGCGGATTTATAGATGGAAAAATTTCTAACTCACACGGGAAGTGGATTGCCACTTCGCCGATCAAATGTTGATACTGATCAGATAATTCCAGCTGTCTATTTGAAGAGGATTACAAAAAGTGGCTTTGAGGATGGATTGTTTGCCGCTTGGCGAAATGATCCCAACTTTGAGCTAAATCAACCTCAATATAAGCAAGCAAGCATATTAATTGCCGGTCCTGATTTTGGAACCGGTTCATCAAGAGAGCATGCGGTTTGGGCCCTGCAAAATTATGGTTTTAAAGTGGTACTTTCTACTCGGTTTGCCGATATCTTCCGAGGCAACTCGCAAAAAATGGGGCTACTAACGGTGATTTTGCCGCAGGAGGAGATTGAGAGCTTGTGGCAAGTTGTTGAAGAAAAACCTGATACCCAGATAACTGTTGACCTGCAAAGTAAGTCGGTGAGTTATCAGGGTAAATCCCTGCAATTTACTATCGATGATTACACAAGATGGCGGTTAATGGAGGGGTTGGATGATATTGGTCTTACCTTTACCAAAATTGATGCAGTTGCAAAATTTGAAGAAAAAAGAGCTACTTTTAAGCCAAAAACGCTACCCATTAGATAGTTTAAAACTCTAAATAATTACTTTAGAGTTTGCTAAATCTGCTCAAAACCCTTGATTTTAAATAAGAATTTGCGTGCGACACACCCAATAAATACATCAAAGTACTACTAATCACCCCATAGATTAACCCTTAGTTAAGCGAATGCTTAATGTTTATTCGTAAAAATAAGGGGATCAAATGAACAAGGCCCAGTTCATCGCTTATCTAGCACCACAATTTGGTGATAGTAAGAAAGAAGCTGCTCGCGCTGTAGAGGTTGTATTTGATGCGGTAGTTCGCAACATCTCTAAAGGCGAAGATGTAATGATTAATGATTTCGGTAAATTCAAGAAGGTTGACCGTCCAGCCCGCATGGGACGTAATCCCTTTACCGGAGAGACAATTCAAATTAAGGCAAGTAAGAAGGTTCGTTTTCTTGCTTCGAAAAGTTTGAAAGAGGTGATCTCAGGTGCACGTAAGTTAGGTGCTGCACCAACTCCACCAGCAAAGGTAGCGCCAGCAAAGGCTGCAAAAAAAGCTGGAAAGGCAAAGAAGGCAAAAAAGTCAAAGAAGTCAAAGCGTCGCTAATTAATTAAATCTAAAGCGGGATCTCATGCCTGAGATCCCGCTTTTTTACGCTCATTTATAGGCAATTCCCATAATGGTCGTAGAATTGCGTGGTGTCGACTGAATTAAAGATTTCTTACGCACCCCCGACTGGAAAACCACTTGGTGTCACTGCCTGGTTTAAATTCGGCGCACTCCTTGTGCGACCTATCCTTAATTCAATTGCAAAACGAGATTGGCAAGGCGCAGAAAATCTTCCTGCATCAGGTCCAGCAATAGCGGTCTGCAATCACATCTCATATGTTGATCCACTTTTGTTTACCCATTTTTTGTATAACAATGGCCGAGCACCTAGATACCTAGGTAAAGCCTCATTGTTTAAGTTGCCTTTTATTGGCAGGGTTTTACTTGGCGCAGGTCAGATTCCAGTTGAGCGTGAGAGTGCCACAGCTTCTAAATCATTGACCCATGCCATTGCCTTTTTAAAGGCTGGCCATATGTTGGGCGTATACCCAGAGGGCACGCTGACTCGCGATAAAAATTACTGGCCAATGAAAGCAAAGACTGGGATTGCTCGATTAGCAATTCTTACTGGAGTACCGGTAATTCCATGTGCGCAGTGGGGAGCTCAAAAAATTCTTCCTGCCTATGGTAAGAAACCAAAGTTATTTCCTAGAAGTAAGGTTTCAGTAATTGCAGGGCCAGCATTAGATTTTTCAAAGTGGCAAGGTCAAGCCGAGGATCCAGTGGCCTTAGAAGAGGCGACAGCATATGTAATGAGTGCAATAACTAAGTTGCTTGAGCAGATAAGAAATGAATCAGCTCCGAGTGAAGTTTTTGATCCAAAGAAATCTGCGCTACCTAGAACTGGTAATTTCAAAAAGGATAATAAATGAAAAAAGTTGCCGTATTAGGTTCTGGTGCTTGGGGTACCACATTAGGTCAGGTAATGGTTGATTCTGGTCAACAGGTGCTGATCTGGGGAAGAAACAAAAAAGTAATTCGGGAAATTAATCGTCGCCACTCAAATCGTAGATATTTAAAAGGTATTGATCTGCCAAAAGAATTGAAGGCAACAACAGATATTAAAGCAGTCCTGCAATTTGCAGATGTGATATTACTTGCGATTCCCTCTCAAACTTTGCGGGAGAATCTTGATAGTTGGAAGGGTTTTTTTCCAAAAGATTTACCAGTGATAAGCACATTAAAAGGTATTGAGGTTGAAACGCAACTTCGTATGACTGAGGTAGCTCAGCAAGTATTGGGTATAGATAAATCCAGATTTGGATTAATTACAGGACCTAATTTGGCCAATGAAATTATTATGCGCCAACCGGCAGGAGCAGTTGCTGCCTCAGAAAACTCAGCCAATATTGATATGATGTCTGAGATATTTTCTACAAATTACTTCCGAATTTATCCATCAAATGATTTAGTGGGATGTGAGTTTGCTGGCGCAGCTAAGAGCGTCATTGCATTAGCAGTTGGTATTGCAGTTGGCATGGGATACGGAGAAAACACCCAAGGCTTGATGATCACCCGTGGATTATCTGAGGTGGCAAGGCTTGGTGGTGCTTATGGCGCTAATCCACTTACCTTCTTAGGGTTGGCAGGCATAGGAGATCTTGTGGCAAGTGCTCAATCACCACTGTCTAGAAACCGAAGTTTTGGTGAAGTCTTGGGTAAATCTGGATCTATAACAAAAGCCAGAGCTCAAATTGTAAAGACAGTAGAGGGTGTTTATTCAGCAGGGGCGATGTTGGAGTTAGCCCATCGGGTTGGGATAGAGGTTCCAATCATTGAAGCGGTTTCAGATGTAGTTGCTGGCACCTTAAATCCAAAAGATGCCATGGCAAGATTAATGACGGTCAGTATTAAAGCTGAGATCCAATGAGTAAAACTAGGGTTGCAATTATTTGCGGTGGCAAAAGCAGTGAGCATGAAATTTCATGTGTTTCAGCAAATGGGGTATTAAACGCTTTAGATCGCAGTAGATTTGAACCTATTTTGATTGGTATTACTAAAAGTGGAAAGTGGTTATTGCTACCAGAGGATAGTAACTTCACAATAGTAAGTGGCGCATTACCTGTGGTACCTGAAACCGGTATTGAGGTGAGCATTACAAGTTCAGGATTGGTTGCTGGTGGTAAGGCATTGGCAATCGACATAGCCTTCCCAGTACTGCATGGACCATATGGTGAAGACGGAACTATTCAAGGTTTGTTTGAAATGATTGGTCTTAAGTATGTTGGCTCCGGAGTTTTGGCAAGCTCAGTATGTATGGATAAGTCATATGCTAAACCTATTTTTGCATCTGTAGGCTTAAATGTTGCAGCCGGGATTGTCGTAACTTCTTCGAAATTTGATTTGCCAAGTAATCTCTCCTTTCCTGTTTTTGTTAAACCGGCACGAAGTGGATCAAGTCGCGGTACAACTAAAGTAAAACAAAAATCTGAATTAATTCCTGCAGTTGAGCATGCGCTTAATTTTGATACCAAGGTTATTATTGAAGAGGCGGTCGCCGGCAAAGAGATAGAGTGCGCCGTCTTGCAATCTGATGGAAAAACCATAGCCTCAGTTGTAGGACAAATTTTGATCTCAAGTAAGTTTGAGTTTTATGACTTTCAAGCCAAGTATCTTGATAACTCGATGGAGTTAATTGCACCAGCTGATCTTCCAACTGGAGTCCAAGCACAAATTCAACAAGCTGCTTTGACAGCTTTTAAGGCGGCCGGTTGTGAGGGATTAGCACGTGTCGATTTCTTTTACTCAGGTAAGGGTGAAATTGTAATTAATGAAATAAATACTATGCCTGGGTTTACGCCAACCTCGGTTTATCCAAAACTGATTGAAAAAAATGGCATCAGCTATCAAGAGTTAATTACTAAGTTAATTAATACTGCTAACAATCGCGTCAATACCGTTACGAGATAACGGTAATGAATGGAGTTTTAGAGAAGTCGGCGGTCAAGCGGGTAATTGCAGCTATCCAACACTTTGATTTACCAGGTGAGATTAAAGTTTTGCACGATAGTGCAAAGAGTGCAGCAGAGGCTGCCGCTGGCCTTGGAATAGAGGTGGGTCAGATTGCGTCATCAATTATATTCAAACTACCTGATCAATCTCCATTATTGATTATTACCTCTGGACGTCATCGAGTTGATACCCAGCTTGTAGCAGCAGAGCTAAAGGTTGAAAAACTAGAGCGAGTTGATGCTGATTATGTAAAAGAGGTTTCAGGATTTTCAATTGGTGGCGTAGCACCAATTGGCTGGCTCAACCAACCCAGTATTACCGTAATTGATCAAGTACTTAATGATTATCAGGTAATTTGGGCTGCGGCTGGTCATCCCCATGCTGTATTTCCAACCACCTATGAGCAGTTACTAAGATGCACAAGCGCAATAGAGATGAAAGTTGGTGAGTAATTTGAGAATCTTAGGTAATGCCAGGGTATTTGAATGGCTTGGAGTGGTAACTGCAATTGTTTACTCATTATTGGTTGCTGCAAATATTGGCGCTGAATTTATTGGATTTACATTATTACTTGCCTCATCAGCTTTTATTGGAATTTGGGCATTCTTAGGCAAACACCGTGGGATTTTGTTCCTGCAGTTTTTTTATGCGACTGCAGGAATTATCGGGATGATTCGTTGGTTTTAGCCAACTAGATTCAAGTAGTACTTAAAGCAGATTTAAAAGGTAGTAACCGGACAGGTAAGAGTTCTGGTTATTCCAGCTACTCCTTGCACCTTGGCAAGAACAGTTCTACCTAAATCCTCCATGCTGGCAGCCTCTGCTCGCATAATTACATCGTATGGGCCAGTTACACCCTCAGCGATTGTTACGCCGGCGATAGCGGAAACAGATTTAGCAACACTTGAGGCTTTACCTACTTCGGTTTGAATCAAAATATAAGCCTGGACAGACATTTTAAGCCCTTCAAATTACTCATACCTGCTCAACGATGAACGGTAGTGATAAGAAAGGGTAGCCTATAGCGAGTTAGTTTGGGAGTCCCATTGATTGAGTCTGAAGCAGGGTTAATAGAGCGCTTGCGCGATCTATTCCATACCTCTTTTCAAAATGATGTGCAGGTGGGAATTGGTGATGACGCAGCGGTAATTGCTGCATCCCAAAATAAACTGGTGGCAACTGTTGATATGGCGGTGGAGGATATTCATTTCAAGCGCCAGTGGTCAACACCTTTTCAAATTGGGGCAAAGTTAACAACAGCAAATTTGGCAGATATTTATGCCATGGGGGCTATCCCTAAGTATCTATTAGTTGCAGCAGCAATAACTGAGGTTAACAACATAGATGTGATCACAGAATTGGCAAAGGGCATTAGATCAGTTGCTGATAAACAACAGGTGGTAGTGATTGGCGGTGATCTAAGCAAGGCAGAGAAAATGAGTTTAAGTATCACCGCTTTAGGTGAGATGTCAGGTCGGCCAATAACTCGCACTGGAGCTGCTGTAGGGGATCTGGTTTATCTAAGTTCACTCCCAGGTTTATCCGCTGCTGGATTAGCTATCTTGACTCGAGGACTTGATAAACCAAGGTATGTGGTTGATGCCCACTTAAATCCAAAGTTAACACCGCCCTTTGAATTAATGAAAGTTGCAACATCGATGTGTGATATCAGTGATGGTTTGGCAACAGATGCAAAACATTTAGCCTCATCATCTGGTGTAAGTATAAATTTTAGTAAAGAGTTAATCGAACAAGCCGCTGACTATAAAGATTTAGCAGAGTTAGCACTCGAGTTGGGCGAGGATGTATATGATTGGATTTTAACTGGCGGTGAAGATCATTTTTTCATTGCCACAGTATCTGCCAGCAATGCCAATGAAACACTTGGAATCCAAGTTGGTAGGGTGGAAAAAGGTTCAGGAGAGGTGTTGCTAGATGGTGCCGAGGTTAAAAAAACTGGGTACCAGCACTTTTAATTAACGATAAACCCGGCCAGCTTTAAGGCAGGATGCGCAGACATTCTTACGCTTGCTCTGACCGTTTGTGAAGGTGCGAATCTTTTGAATATTTGGATTCCAACGTCGACGGGTGGCTCGTTTTGAGTGAGAGACGTTATTGCCAAAGCTTGGGGCTTTGCCACATATATCGCAGACTGATGACACTGTTCCCACTCCTTAAATAATTGATTTAATCCCTTACTAGAGGCGAAAGATTACCTTGCTGGCCATTAATTGGCTAATCGGGTGGGTAGTTACGCACAGATTCGCACTACTCATTAGATACTTCCACTATGGCCAATCTTTCAACCCGGTTAACAAAGATCGTGGGCGATCGAACTGCGCAAGTTTTAGAGAAATCTTTTGGTATCACAACAATTAATGAGCTACTCAGGCATTATCCACGTCGGTATGTGGTGCGCGGTGAGTTAACAGATATCTCAACTTTGGTTGCAGAAGATGAGGTAACAATTTTGGCTCAAATAGAGGCGGTCAAACTTCGACGCGCAAATGGGAAAAACATACTTGAGGTAGTAGTTACTGATGGTAGTGCAAACCTCTCATTGACTTTTTTTAATCAAGCCTGGCGGGAAAAGGATTTAAAGGCAGGAAGAGTTGGTTTGTTTGCCGGAAAAGTTGGAGTATTTAAGGGTAAGCGACAACTTTCACATCCAGATTATCACTTGATTCCAGATGGTGAGGATGTTGATGCAGCAGTTGCTGAGTTTGCTGGCAAGTATCTTCCGGTATATCCAGCTACGGCAAAACTACCTTCCTGGAAGATCATGCAATGCATGCGATTAGCACTTGATGCACAGCAGGATTTACCTGATTACCTTCCTAGGGAAATTATCGAAGAGTTTAAATTTCCATCCTTAAAAGAGGCCTTCTTTGATATTCACCAACCAGCTGATTTGGAGAGAGCAGAAAATGCTCGCCTGCGTTTAACCTTTGATGAGGCGCTTTTGTTACAACTACTCCTTGGCCAACGACGGATTCAAATCGGTGAATTAAGTACAAAGTCCAGAACCCCGAATACACCAAGATTGGTATCGGCCTTTGAAAAGCTACTACCTTTTGAATTTACCGCCGGTCAGGTAGAGGTCAATAATCAGATTGAAAATGATTTATCAAATAAATTTCCAATGCATCGTCTATTACAAGGTGAGGTGGGGTCTGGAAAGACTGTAGTTGGCTTACGTGCGATGCTTTCGGTGGTTGACTCAGGTGGACAAGCAGCACTGCTTGCGCCAACTGAGGTATTAGCACAGCAGCATTATCGCACAATTACTAAATTGTTAGGAGATCTAGCACTCGGCGGAACTTTACATGCAGATGCGATCGCAACCTCAGTTGAATTATTAACAGGTTCTTTATCATCTGCTGAAAAAAGATTAATTCATTCCAGACTAGCTAGTGGTCAGACTGGAATTGTGATTGGAACTCACGCCCTAATCTCCGATGGGGTTGAGTTTAATGATCTTGGATTAGTTGTCGTTGATGAACAACATAGGTTTGGGGTTGAGCAGCGTGATGCCCTTAGGATGAAAGCAAAACAACCACCACATCTTTTAGTTATGACTGCAACGCCAATTCCTAGAACGGTAGCAATGACAGTTTTTGGGGACTTAGATATCTCAACTTTAAAAGAGTTGCCTAGTGGTAGATCAACCATCACTACACATGTAATTCCAGTGCTAGAAAAACCTCATTACCTTGAGCGAGCATGGCAGCGAGTCAAAGAGGAGGTAATGAAAGGCTTTCAGGTCTACATAGTTGCGCCTAGAATTGAAAATCCACATAAAAAGTTAACTGAGCGAGAAATTTTGGCTGCTCAACTACTTGGCGAAGAGTTTTTGGATAATGAAGAAATGGTTGCAGTACTGGAGTTAGCACCACAGTTAGCAAGTGGCGCACTTGCTGGGTTAAAGATTGCAGTGTTGCATGGCAAGCAAAGTAGTGAGGTTAAAGATCAAACTATGAGTGCCTTTGCAAAGGGAGAGATTCAAGTATTAGTTGCTACAACAGTAATTGAGGTTGGTGTGGATGTACCTAACGCATCAATGATGGTGATTATGGATGCTGACAGATTTGGAGTATCACAACTTCATCAATTACGTGGTCGAGTTGGTCGAGGCAGTGCTCCTGGATTATGTTTACTAGTAAGTGGTGCGGCTGAGGATTCACCAAGTATGCAGCGCTTGGCTGCGGTGGCGACTACATTAGATGGCTTTGAGTTAGCAAGGATTGATCTAGAGCAGCGAAAAGAAGGAGATGTCTTAGGTAGATCCCAATCCGGAGGACGTTCCCACTTAAGATTACTAAGAGTGTTAAGAGATGAAGCGTTGATTGATAAAGCGCGAACGGTCTCAAACCAGCTCTTAAAAAATGACCCAGCTCTAAACAACCTGCCAGCGCTTAAGCAAGAGGTTGAAAAACTTAAAGAGGATGAATCAGCAAGATTTATGGATAAATCATGAGTATGCGAATAATTGCAGGTATTGGAAAGGGACGAAAACTGCACTCACCACCTTCCATTACTAGACCGACATCCGATCGTGCTCGTGAGGGTTTATTCTCTTCTTTGATATCAACATTTGGCAGTTTAGATGATTTAAATTTTCTTGATTTATTTGCTGGATCTGGCGCTGTAGGTGTTGAAGCCTTATCCCGGGGTGCTGGTCTAGTTGATGCAGTAGAAAGCAATCCAAATACTGCCAAGGTGTGCGAGAAAAATTTTGCAATGATTGCTGGCATAGATGGCGTTGGAAGCTTTAAGGTACATGAAGAAACTGTTTTTGAGTTTTTAAATCACAGTGCAAAATCTCCTTATGAGATTATTTATATTGATCCGCCTTATGAGGTCTCAAATACTGAAGTTGAAAAAATCCTAAAGAAAATTCTCGCTCAGGGATTGCTAAGTAAATTTGGAGTAGTAGCAATTGAACGTGATGCAAAGGTGAGGCCATTTGCCTGGCCGGTGGGTTTATCGGAAGTCAAAGTTCGCTCCTATGGCGCAGGTGCTATTCACTACGGCGCATTAGGTGAGCCCAATTAGAGTAAAAATGGCTTACTCAGCAATTACTTGCTAGCGTTTTACTCATGAGACGTGTTGTATGTCCGGGGTCATTTGATCCGATTACAAACGGGCACCTAGATATTGTTGCTCGAGCTTGCAGTTTGTTTGATGAGGTTGTTATTGCTGTGTTGGTCAATCAAACCAAGAGCTCACTCTTTACTGTTGATGAGAGAATTCAGATGATTAAAGAGGTCACAAGTAGATTTAGCAATATCAAGGTTGATTCTTGGAGTGGTTTGTTAGTTGATTACTGCCGTGCGAATAAGATTCCAACTATTGTAAAAGGACTTCGTGCAGTGAGCGATTTTGACTATGAATTGCAAATGAGTCAGGTAAATCTACAGTTGCAAGGGGTTGAAACCTTATTTATGTCGACAGCTCCAGCACACTCCTTCTTGTCATCCTCATTGGTAAAAGAGATTGCTAGCTATGGTGGTGATGTCTCTGCCTATATACCAGCAGCGATTGTGGATAAGTTGAAATCAAGAGTAAAGCGGAAGGAAATATAATGGATGCAGTTGAGAATTTAGAGGCAGCTATCGCCATTGTTGAAGAGGCACGTTCGGTGCCACTTTCTGCATCATGTGTACTAAATAGAAGTGAGATGTTACAACTACTTGATCAGATCAAGGCCTCCTTTCCAAGTGATTTAGCCAAAGCAATTTCAATTTTGCGGGATAAGGATGGAATTATCGAGGATGCTCATAAACAGGCTGATTCAATAATTGCTCAGGCAAGAGATGAGGTTGCAAGGTTGGTAGAACAAACCACCATTGTGTCCAATGCTAGAAAAGAGGCAAATCGAATTCTTACTGAGGCAAATGCTGAGGGTAAGAAAAATCAGGCGGAAATAGATGAGTATGTGGATGCCAGACTTGCCACTCTTGAGGTTATTTTAAATAAAACCTTGGATGTAATCAGCAAGGGTAGAGATCAATTAGGTGGAGTTGAAACTAAGCACGCACTCTCTGATCTAAATAAGTAACTTTATGGCACGTTCAATTTACCTGTTTAATACCCATGACTTACCACATCGTGCAGGTGAAATGCGTGAGTATCAATTAGATCTTAGGGTGCCAGAGGCGGTTGGGGTGGAGTTGCTCTCAGTAAAGCGTGATGAAATTATTGAGGTGGATCTGCGGGTGCAGTCAGTTGATGAAGGAGTGCTTGCAACTGGACGTGTAGTTGCCACTGCAACTGGTGAGTGCACTAGATGTCTTGCTCCAATAAGTTGGCCAATCGATGAGAACTTTACCGAGCTTTACTACTACGAGCTTTCGAGTAGTAGATCAACAAATAAGCGAGGGGCAAAATCAAAAATCGATAAGGATGCTGATCTTGATTTAGATGAAGATGATCTAAGTTTTATGGTTGGCGATGATATAGATCTAGAACCTGCCATTCGAGATGCGGTGATATTGAATCTTGCGGTTAATCCTTTATGTAACGAGGATTGTCCAGGAGTTGCGCAAAAGCAGGGTGAAAATTGGCAGTATCTTTCAGCAGACCAAGACCAAACCCCAATCGATGAAAGGTGGGCTGGGCTGAAGGATTTCCCGCTTAAAAACTAATCGTTTTTACAAGTTTCAAGTTTTCATAGATAATTCTCACCTTGCACAATTTTAAATAATTAAGGAGTGAAGGATCATGCCAGTACCAAAGCGAAAAATGTCGCGAGCACGCACTCGCTCTCGCCGCAGCATGTGGAAAACAACTCCTGCAAATCTTGCAACTTGTGAGCAATGCCAACAGCCAAAGTTGCAACACACCGCATGTCTAACTTGTGGCACTTACAACCGTCGACAGGTTTTAGAGGTCTGATCTGTACTCTGGCCTAACCGAGCAACTCGGGATATCGGTTAAGGAAGAGTTGCTTGAACTTGCATTAACTCACCGTTCATTTTCTTATGAAGCAGGTGGTATTCCAACTAATGAAAGATTGGAATTTCTTGGCGACTCAGTCTTGGGATTAGTTGTTACTGATGAGCTATATAAAAGATTTCCTGACTTAGATGAGAGCAGATTAAGTCCACTCAGATCTGGAGTGGTCAACATGCGAGCATTGGCTCAAATTGCTCGAGATTTAAAGCTAGGTGAATATTTGAGAATTGGAAAAGGTGAAGAGGCAACAAATGGACGTGATAAAAATTCTATTTTGGCAGATTCACTTGAAGCTTTAGTTGGAGCAATTTATTTGCAACACAACTACCCAAAAACTGCAGAGATTGTTCTGAAATGGATTACGCCAGCCCTTGATTCAGTCTCAACGCTTGGGGCGGCTTTGGATGGAAAAACCGCATTGCAAGAGATGGCATCAACTCTAAATTTACCCTCACCTGAGTATGAGATTAATGAATCCGGACCAGATCATGATAAAAGTTTTATCGCAGTAGCCATTGTTGGTGGCGAAAAGTTTCCAAGCGGAGATGGCAAGAGCAAGCGCGAAGCAGAGCAAGCTGCTGCTAAATTAGCTTATGAGGTATTAAATAATCGAAGTAAAAATAAGTAACCACTAAAAGCTATGCCAGAACTACCTGAGGTTGAAACAGTTAGAGGTGGGTTAAACCAATATACGGTTGGTAAAAAAATAATTGGTGCTGAAAGTTATCATCCAAGGGCGATAAAACCTGGTTCAATCGCACCATTCAAAGCCGTGATAGGAGCAAAAATCCAAGCAGTAAATCGGCGTGGAAAATTTTTGTGGCTAAGGCTAGATCGTGAATATGCGTTAGTTGCCCACCTTGGAATGAGCGGGCAATTATTAGTTCAGCCTGCATCCGCGCCACAGCAAAGCCATCTAAGGGCAAAATTAGATCTAGCAGGTGGTTTTGCTAGTAAGCAATCAGATCAAATTAGATTTATCGATCAACGAACCTTTGGTTGGCTTTCTATTGAAGAGTATGCAGGTGATGTCCCCACAAGCGTAAGACATATTGCGGTAGATCCATTTGAAGCCAATTTTGATATAAAAAAAGTGGTCAATAAAATAAAATCAAAGAAGTGTGCCATTAAAACTGCGATATTAAATCAGGAAATACTGAGTGGTATTGGCAATATATATGCTGATGAAGCGCTCTGGCGAGCAAGAGTTCATCCTGAAATAATTTGCGAAGATTTAAGTGAAGTCGAGATCAAAAATATAATTACTTCGGCAAAGCGTGTAATGAAATCGGCAATAAAATCTGGCGGAACCTCATTTGATGAGCAGTATAAAAATGTAAATGGCGAGAGCGGATATTTCTCCCGATCACTTAAGGTCTATGGCCGCGAGGGGCAAAGGTGCGCAAGGTGTGGTGGAGCTATCCACAGAATTGCCTTTGCTAATCGCTCATCTCACTTTTGTCCGTGTTGCCAGCGGTAGGTAGACGGGATTTTGCACATTTTTTAGATAGGTTTGCACCCATGAGGGCGAAGCTATGTATCTAAAGAGTATGAACCTAAAAGGGTTCAAATCCTTTGCATCCTCAACCACCCTTAACTTCGAACAGGGCATCACCTGTGTAGTTGGGCCAAATGGATCAGGCAAATCAAATGTAGTAGATGCACTCTCTTGGGTGATGGGTGAGCAGGGTGCTAAATCTTTACGTGGTGGGAAAATGGAGGATGTGATTTTTGCTGGCACATCTGGTCGAGCACCATTGGGTCGAGCTGAGGTCTCAGTAACAATTGACAACGCAGATGGGGTATTGCCAATAGATTTTTCTGAGGTAACAATTACCAGAGTTTTGTTTCGAAATGGATCCTCTGAGTATTTATTAAATGGTGAAACGACAAGATTGCTAGATATTCAAGAGTTACTAAGTGATAGTGGCATCGGACGTGAGATGCATGTGGTTGTTGGCCAAGGACAGTTGGATGCCATTTTGCTTGCAAATCCAGAGGAGCGAAGAGCCTTTATTGAAGAAGCAGCAGGTGTTCTTAAACATCGTAAGCGCAAAGAAAAAGCAATCCGTAAACTCGACTCGATGCAAACAAATCTTGCAAGAATTCAGGATTTAACCGTTGAATTGCGAAGGCAATTACGTCCACTTGGCAAGCAGGCAGAGGTCGCTAGAAAAGCATCGGTAATTCAATCAGATGTCCGGGATGCAAAATTGAGATTATTAGCTGATGATCTAACTCGAATGCGCAGTGAGATGGAGGTTGAGGTAGCTGATGAGAATGTATTGCGTGAGCGTAAGGAGCAGGTTGAGCGAGAGTTAAACAGCTCTAGGGCGCGTGAGGTCGAGTTAGATGCAATTGCTGCCAGCGAAAACCCCCAACTAATTGCCGCTCAAGAAAATTTCTATCGCCTTACTGCACAACGTGAGCAAATCAAAGGTGTGCAAAATCTCTCATCTGAGCGAGCAAGATTTTTAGCAGAGGAGGCTGAAGAAGCAAAAGCAATTGGTCGAGATCCAAAAGCTTTAGATGATGAAGCTTTGCTGTTAAGAAAAGAAGAATCAGCTTTGCTTGCGCAGGTTAAAATCTCTCAGGAGCAACTACAAGTTGATTCAAACTCTCTTAAAGCAATTGAGGCTCAACTGGCCCTGGAAGAAAATCGTGTCTCGGCATCATTGCGAGCAATTGCTGATCAACGTGAGGGTACTGCTCGGCAAGAAGGTCATATAAATGGACTTAGATCAAGAATAGATGCCACAACTGGTGAGATAACTAGATTAACCAGTGCTACTCAATCAGCAGAGTTACGATTAAAGGGATATAGAGAAAGTTTTGCCTTAATTGAAACCCAAATCTCATCTTTAACAGCCTCAGAACCTGGATTAGATAATCATTTTAATTCTTTGAAACTTGATTTGAAGAAAGCAGAAAGTGAGTTACAGGGATTAACTGAAAAATTACAATCATCGGAAAAACTTAAGGCCGGCTCGTTAGGTCGATTATCTGCTTTCAAGGAGATTTCTGATTTAGTAGCTACCTCACAAGATAGAGAATTGATCGAAAAGATTTCAATTCTGACCTCAAATTCAGAGGCAGAAGTGAGTAAAGTTTCAGCAGATTGTGATCGAGTTAAATTTGATTTAGCCTCTTCGCAAGCCCGTTTTGATGGTGTAAGTCGCGAGTATGAGCTTGCTCTTTCTAAGCTAAATGATTCTGATGCTGCTATGACTGGTTTGGCAGAACAGTTAGCAGTTGCAGGTCAAAATGTTAAAAACACTAGTGAAGAGTTGGATCGTTTAAACTCTGCATTAAGTTTGGCTAATGACCAGCGCACCTTTGATGAGCGAGATTTAGCGGCAGCAATTGCCCAATTTGAATCGCACCAGGCACCACTAGAGCCAGATTTAACCCACTTAGAGGATTTAAGATCTCAAGTCTCTACCGCACGTTCAAAAGAGGTGGAAGCCCGCCTGAGTCTGCGTACTATTGAAGAACGTAAAGATGCAGTATCCCAACGAGCACTTACTCTAGAAAATCAAGCAAAAGCCGAGCGAGATGCTGCTTCAAAATCTATCTCCCGACGAGAGAATCGAGCACAAGCTGCAATTACCGCACAAGAAATAGCAGATACTGCTTATGAGGCTTTAATTCAGATCGAATCATCAATCTCAAAAGCAGGAGCAGAACGCGAAAGACTAGAGATATCAAGATCTGAACGCGAAGGTGAGATATTGAGTTTGCGAACCATCGGTCGAGAACTTGCAATTGAATTGGAACGTTTAACTTCTAGTGTTCATAAAGATGAGATTGCTAGAGCTGAACAGAGATTAAGAATTGAACAGTTGGAGAATAAAGCGGTTGAGGAGCTAGGTATTGATGTCACAACCTTGCTAGGTGAATATGGACCAAGTAATGATGTACCAACTTTTTATGAAAATGAACAGGGAGAATTTGTACCGGGGGATTTGATTCCATATCGCAGGGATCAGCAAGAAAAACGGTTGGCTCAGGCTGAGCGATCATTGACATTACTAGGCAAAATAAATCCGCTAGCTTTAGAGGAGTACTCATCACTAGAGGAGCGTTTGCGCTATTTGGCTGAACAATTAGAGGATTTAAAGAAGACCAAGAAAGATCTGTTGGATATCATCAAACAGGTGGATGATCGGGTGCAACAGATATTTACTCAGGCCTTTGAGGATACCGCCCGGGAGTTTGAGATTGTCTTTGCTCGACTCTTTCCCGGTGGAGATGGAAAATTAATTCTCACAAACCCATCTGACATGTTGACCTCTGGTGTGGATGTTGAGGCTCGACCACCAGGAAAGCGAGTTAAGAGGTTGTCCTTGCTATCAGGCGGTGAGCGAAGTTTGGTGGCGGTTGCTCTGTTAATCGCAATATTTAAGGCAAGGCCATCTCCATTTTATGTAATGGATGAGGTTGAAGCAGCTTTGGATGACACCAACTTAGGTAGATTGCTTGGAGTTTTTGAGGAGATGCGTGAAAAATCTCAATTGATAATTATTACTCACCAAAAGCGCACCATGGAGATTGCAGATGCCTTATATGGAGTCACTATGCGAGGAGATGGTGTTAGTGAAGTGATATCGCAGCGAATTCGTGAAGTTGACGCTGTTTCATAGCAGTTAAGATGAGTTTGTTTAAGCGATTAATAAATACGGTTAGAGCCGGTTCAGTATCTCAAAGTGAATGGGATGAGATTCGAAGTAATTTAATTACGGCAGATCTAGGGGTTAATTTAACTGATCAGGTAATAACTCAGGCAAAATCTGCTCGACCAGGGGAAGCTCAGCAGGTTATAAAAGAGCAGCTAATGCAATGGCTAAGTAGCAATAGCCGTACACTAAATCTTTCTTCAACCACTCTAAGCACAATTTTAATTGTTGGAGTAAATGGCACGGGCAAAACAACTACCACAGCAAAACTTGCAAATTTACTTAAGCACGAAGGTAAGAGTGTAATACTGGCGGCAGCCGACACCTTTCGCGCCGCGGCAGTAGATCAATTGCAAACCTGGGCAAGGCAAGTTGATGTTGAGGTAGTAAGTGGAGTTGCAAATGGCGATCCAGCATCTGTTGCCTTTTCTGCGGTAAGTAAAGCCAAAAATGAAAAGTATGAGATTTTGATTGTAGATACCGCTGGCAGATTACATACAAAAGATAATTTAATGGCAGAGCTTTCAAAGATAGTCAGGGTTATTGAAAAGCACTCACCGGTTAGTGAAATTTTGTTGGTATTAGATGCCACAACTGGCCAAAATGGGATCAATCAGGCAAGAAGCTTTATTGAATCTGCCAATATCACCGGACTGATTCTTACCAAAGTAGATGGTGGTGCTAAGGGCGGGATAGGTCTGGCTATAGAAAAAGAGTTTGGTCTGCCGATCAAGTTCATCGGCCAGGGGGAGAAAATCTCAGATTTATCACCCTTTAACCCAGAGCTGTATCTAGAGAGTTTGTTTAGTTAGGAAACATACTTTTAACATTTCCGGCCAAACTGTCATTTGGTTGAAACCTTAAAAGTCACTTGATTTAACCCCTTCTTGCCAAAATCCCTCATCTCAATGGCGAGGTTTTATCAATATCACGCAAGTGGTATTTGGCAATTGGAGATTTAATGGCTGAAGTAGTTCTTAATACTGGTGATACCGCCTGGGTTTTAGCCAGCACAGCACTGGTGCTTCTAATGACACCTGGATTGGCACTTTTCTATGGTGGCATGGTTAGAGCCAAAAGTGTTTTAAATATGATGTTAATGTCGATGGTGACCATCGGCATCGTTAGCGTGCTTTGGGTGATTTATGGTTTCAAATTGGCATTTGGATATGAAGCAAACTCACAGTGGTTTGGTGAAATATCATTGTCGGGTTTAGGAAGTGCTGTTAACGAGTTAACAAACAATGGTGGGGTTTACCCAGTACCTTTACTTGCTTTTGCTGCATTTCAACTTATGTTTGCGATCATTACACCGGCGCTAATCTCTGGTGCTATTGCAGATCGAACTAAATTCACATCTTGGGCAGTATTCGTCGCAATCTGGGTGACATTGGTTTATTTCCCAGTGGCTCACTGGGTGTTTGCCTTTGGAAATAAAGTTGGTGACACCATCACGGGGGCAGGCTTTTTGGCTGGGCGAGGAGTTCAAGATTTTGCCGGTGGCACAGCGGTGCATATAAATGCAGGTGCTGCTGGATTGGCCATGGCGATTATTCTTGGTCGACGATTTGGTTGGCGCCGGGAATCAATGCGTCCACACTCCCTTCCACTGGTTCTTATCGGTGCTGGTTTACTTTGGTTTGGTTGGTTTGGATTTAATGCTGGCTCTGCTTTGGGAGCAAATGGAGTAGCAGCATTAGCAATTCTCAACACACAAGTTGCAACTGCGGCTGCAGCATTAGGTTGGCTGTTGGTAGAAAAAATTCGAGATGGTCATCCAACCTCATTAGGAGTTGCAAGTGGCGCGATCTCAGGCCTGGTTTCAATTACGCCAGCTTGTGCATTTGTTGCACCTTGGGCTGCAGTAGTAATTGGTTTAATTGCTGGAGTTTTATGTGCCCTGGCAGTTGGCCTGAAGTATCTACTTAACTTTGACGATTCGCTAGATGTGGTTGGCGTTCACTTAGTTGGTGGGTTATGGGGTTGTTTAGCAATTGGTTTCTTTGGCTCTAGCGCTGTCAATAGCGTAGGACTTAATGGAATCTTCTATGGTGGCGGCACTGCACTACTTGGCAAGCAAGCATTTGGTGCATTTTTCGTGCTGGCTTACTCCTTTATCGTCACCTTAATAATTGGTTATGCGATTGATAAAACAATTGGATTAAGAGTTAAGGAGGAAGCAGAGATTTCTGGAATTGATTACGATCAACATGCAGAAACTGGATATGAATTAACTAGTAGTTCAAGGGGAGGATATAGCTCATGAAATTGATCACAGCAATTATCAAGCCGCAAAAGTTGGATGCAGTTAAAGAAGCCCTAGTTTCAGCTGGCATAACTGGAATGACGGTATCTGAGGCGAAGGGTTTTGGTCGCCAACTTGGACTAACGGAGGTTTACCGCGGAGCCCAATACAAAGTCGACCTATTACCAAAAATTAGATTAGAAGTTTTAGTCAGCTCATCCATGGCTGATAAAGCAATTAAGATAATTTCAGATGCGGCCAGAACTGGAAGCATAGGTGATGGAAAAGTTTGGGCCACCACAATAGATTCAATCACCCGGGTTCGCACCGGTGAAAGTGGTGAAGCAGCAATCTAAGAAAATGTAGGATGCACCTATGTTTGACGCCTTAGGCCAGAGATTTTCAGCACTTTTTTCTGGCCTAGGTGGCAAAGTTTCTAAATCGCAATTAGATGAATTTGCACTCGATGTTAGGAATGCTCTTTTAGAGTCAGATGTTGCGCTAGGTGTTGCTGAAAGTTTTTCTAAAAATGTTCGAGAAAGATTTTCTCAATACGCTGATGAGATTGATCGAAGTACAAATCCTGCGCAAAAAGTCTTTGAAATAGTTAATCAACAATTAGTTGAAGTTTTAGGTGGGTCAGCTCGTCGGGTTCGATATGCAAAAGTTGCTCCCACGATCATTTTGTTAACAGGTTTGCAAGGTGCTGGTAAAACCACCCTGGCTGGAAAATTGGCCTACTACCTGAAAAATGAAGGTAACACCCCCTTGCTTGTGGCAGCAGATTTACAACGACCTAATGCGGTTGATCAACTTCAAGTTGTTGGACAAGCCGCGAAGGTACCAATTTTTGCCCCAGAACCTGGCAATGGAGTTGGAGACCCAATCTCAGTTGCAAAAGCAGGTATTCAATTTGCTCGCGAGAAATTGCACAATTTTGCGATTATAGATACTGCAGGGCGTACTGGTGTGGATCAAGAGCTGATGAATCAGATAGTTAATGTTCGAGATGCTGTAGTGCCAGATGAAATCTTTTTCGTGGTTGACTCGATGACTGGGCAAGATGCTGCTGTAAGTGCGAAAGCTTTTGCTGAGGGTGTTGGATTTGATGCGGTCGTGCTAACGAAATTAGATGGGGATGCCAGAGGAGGAGCGGCATTATCAATTGTTGGTGTCTCTGGAAAACCAATCATTTTTGCATCCACAGGTGAAAAGCTTGCAGATTTTGATCTCTTCTATCCCGAGCGGATGGCATCAAGAATACTTGGAATGGGAGATGTCGCCTCACTTGCCGAACAGGCAAAGCGAGCCATGCCAGAGGCCACCTCAAAAAAGCTTGAAGATAAGTTTACAAAGGGTGAAGAGTTTACGCTTGAAGATTTTTTATCACAGCTTGAGGCAATGAAAAACATGGGAAGTATGGGAAAGCTGCTCGGCCTACTGCCAGGTTCTGCTGCGATGAAAAAGCAAATAAATAACTTTGATGAATCTGAGCTGATTCGAACTCGAGCAATTATTCAATCTATGACTCCACAAGAACGAAATGAACCAAAGATATTAAATGGTTCTCGAAGATCAAGAATTGCTAGAGGCAGCGGTCGAGCCGTTTCTGAGATAAATTCATTGGTAGAAAGATTTTCTCAAGCGCAAAAAATGATGAAACAAATGCGTGGTGGTAATTTGCCAGCCGGGATGGCCAACTTAGGAGCTCTACCTCAAGTACCACCGCCAAAAACCATTCAAAAGAAAAAATCACGATCTGGTAACCCGGCCAAGCGGGCATTGGAGCAGGGCTCATAGCCTAATTTGGGATTCCCACCACCTGCTGGCAAGATTAGCCATCTGCTAGCGGGACCCTCTAACCCATAGCAATTCGTGTCGGCAAGGTTAGCTCTGAATGTAAACGCCCCCGCTGTTTACTTAAGAATCAACCGAATTATTTTGTTTAGGGAGTTTTGTGTCAGTAAAGATTAAGTTAATGCGACTTGGAAAGATTCGTACACCTCATTTCCGTATTGTTATTGCAGATTCTCGATCTGCTAGAAACTCAAAGGCAATTGAAGAGATTGGCCGTTACTCACCAGCGGCTGAACCATCTTTAATTGAAGTTAATTCAGAGCGGGTTCAATATTGGCTAGGTGTTGGAGCTCAACCTACGGAAGCGGTTACTGCACTTCTAAAAATTACCGGTGATTACCAAAAGGCAAATGGAATGTCAGGCAGTGAAGGAACACTCAAGCCACAACCAGTAAAAATTGATAAAAGAGTGGCTTATGAGGCAGCTGTTAAAGAGGCTATGAATGAACCGGCAGATGGTGCAACAACATTGAAGAAAAAGGCTGCTGAGAGGTTAGCTGCTAAGAATGCTCCAGTTGTTGAGGAGAGTGCACCAACAACGCAAACTCCAGCAACTGAAGAATCGGCAGTTGTTGAACAAACTGCAAGTGAGCCAGTTGTTCAAGAAGCTGAGGTTGCAGCACAAACCGAGGCGGTTGAACAATCACCAGCAGAAGAAACCCCACAAGCCTAAGTTAAGTAATTCTGATGCCTAAGAAGGGTTCGTTCCTTCGGGAACTACCTATTATTGTTGTTTCGGCTTTAATCGTTTCAATTGTTGTAAAGACGTTTCTGCTGCACTTTTTTTACATTCCATCAGGTTCTATGGAAAACACTTTACAAATAGGTGATCGAATTGCCGTTAATAAGTTTGGGGCACTGTTTAGTGAAGTAAAACGCGGTGAAGTAGTTGTTTTTGGCGATCCTGATAACTGGCTTGGTCAATCGCAATCATCTGATGACCCAAAACTTATTGCCTTGATTAAATCTGGATTGATCACAGTTGGAGTTTTGCCCGATCCAGCAAAGCAGTATCTGATAAAACGAGTAATTGGCGTTGGTGGCGACAATGTCACCTGCTGCGATGCAAATAACAAATTGCAAGTAAATGGTATTTCAGTTGATGAACCGTATATTTATAGCGGAGATCAACCAAGTGAGACTAAATTTAACGTTGATATACCCGAGGGGTTTATTTGGGTAATGGGTGATCACAGGGCGGCTAGCGCAGATTCAAGATATCAACCAGATAGTGCCAATAATGGAATGGTTCCTCTTAGCAAGGTAGTGGGGCGGGCTGTTTTCATTGTATGGCCAATCCAAAATTTGGGAGTAATTGAAAAAGGTAAAGATTTAAAAGAGATACCAGTTAAATCTAAATCCTGATTTATGATTGAACAAGCACTAATTAGATCTGGAATTACAAAAATTGCTGGTGTTGATGAGGCCGGACGAGGGCCATGTGCCGGCCCACTGATAGTTGCAGCGGTTATTTTAGAAAACCCTTTTTCACCAGCGCTTTCGCAGGTAAAGGATTCAAAGGAGCTTACCCAATCAAAACGCGAAGATTTATATGAGGTGGTACTGAAGAATGCAATCTCTCACTCAATTATTGAAGTGCCAGTCGAAGAGATTGATCAATATGGGGTGCATAAGTGCAATATTGAGGGGATGCGAAGAGCGGTTCAAGGGCTGGCAGTTACACCAGAGTATGTGTTGACAGATGGATATGTGATTCCAGGATTAACCGCTTCAAATCTATCTGTTTGGAAAGGCGATCAAGTCGCACTTTCAATAAGTGCTGCATCGATTTTGGCAAAGGTTTTTCGAGATCGAATTATGATTGAGATAGATAAACAGTATCCAAATTATGGATTTGCTAGTCACAAAGGGTATATAACGCCATTACACACAGAATCAATAAAAAAATATGGAGTGCTTCCAATCCATCGTAAATCCTTCTCAAACATTGCAGATTTAATGGATAATCGATAATCAACAGATTTAGTTTTAAACGAGTAGTGCTTAAATCATTTTGATATCTTGATTGAGTGATAAGTGAGGCTGAGGCCAGAGTTGCTTTGTTTTCTGTGATTGAACCCGGCAGTATTTTCTGGGCTAACCAAATTGCAAATCTAGGCGCAGCTGTAGTTCACCAGAGGATTTTAAAAGGTGGAAGTTATGAAAGAATTTCAGATTACCCTGAGATAAAAGCAAGGGTCACTACTTCAGATATATCCAAGCTAATGGCCTTACTCGCCAAATCAAACTCTGAATTTGTCTCACCGAATGACTCAGATTGGCCATCCCAGCTTATGGATTTAAGCGCACCTCCGATTGGATTAGTAATAAAAGGTGATCGAAAAACTTTGGCAAAGTTGGATAGATCTATCGCAATTGTTGGAAGTAGAAATCCAACAAAATATGGTTTGAGTATTTCAACTAATCTAGCTATCGATTCATCTAAATCAAAAATGGTGGTCGTCAGCGGTGGAGCTTATGGAATAGATACTTCGGCCCATCAGGGGGCAGTCGATGCTGGCGGAAGCAGTATTGCAGTGCTGGCCGGAGGTTTTAATCATTTTTATCCACCTGAAAACAAAGATCTTTTTTTACATATTATGAAAAAAGGATTACTAATCTCAGAGGTAATGCCGAATGTGTTTAGTCAGCCAGCAAGATTTCTCATTAGAAACCGATTAATTGCAGCGCTAACAAAGGTAACAGTTGTAGTTGAGGCTGAGTTTGTGAGTGGATCAATTCGAACTGCTCGAGATGCAGCAGAGATTTTTAGACCGGTTTTTGCCATTCCTGGCCAGATAACTTCTTCTACCAGCGCCGGTTGCCACCGATTAATTGCTGATCGTGTTGCTGATATTGCAACTTCATTTGAGGAAATTTTGCAAATAATCACACCCTTGCCAAAGCGGGGTTGAAAGAGTGAGAGAATACAGCCAATGGGAAACTTCAAAGCTGGCTTTGTGGCAATTGTGGGGCGGCCTAATACTGGAAAATCTTCCCTAGTCAATGCATTAGTTGGCTCTAAAATTGTTATTACCTCTCACCACCCAAACACCACTCGAAATCCAATTCGGGGAATAATCAATCGCGACAATTATCAAGTAATCGTGGTTGATACACCAGGAATGCACAAGCCCAAGACTGCCTTGGGTAATAGATTAAATTCAATGGTTAATGAAAACATCGACTCTACCGATTTAGTTTTGCTTTGCTTGCCCGCCGATGAGGAGATTGGGGCAGGGGATGAGTATATTGCCAAGCAAATCAAGGGTAATCAGTTGCACTTTCTGGTAGTTACAAAAATAGATACTGTTTCAAAATCTCAATTAGCTAAAAAGTTAACTCAGGTTAATAACTTCGCCAATAAGCTAAATCTTGCTAAAGCTGAAATTGTCCCAGTCTCGGCAAAAAATCTTGACCAAACAGATTTGCTGCTAGATTTGATCTCTAAGGCATTACCAGAGTCGTCTGCACTTTATCCAACCGATATTAATACTGATCAAGCTCAAGAGTTAATGGTTGCTGATCTTATTCGGGAGGCAGCAATTGAGCAGCTGTATGAAGAGTTACCTCATTCAGTTATGGTCACCATCGAAGAAATGGGCGAGCGTTTAGGTGGAAAGATTTTTGATATTACAGCTGTATTACATGTGGAGCGAGATAGCCAAAAAGGCATCATTATTGGCCCACAAGGAGTTAAGTTAAAGGAGATTGGAAGCCGGGCCAGGAAATCAATTGAGCAATTTATTGGAATGCAAGTTTTCCTACAGATTCATGTCAAGGTTTCTAAAGAGTGGCAAAAGGATCCGAAATTGCTGGCAAGATTAGGTTTTACTGAGGTACTTTCCGACTAGCAAAGTAAGAGCCAATTAATACCAACGGAAGGCCAAGCAAAATTCCTAAGGTAATTGGTTCTGATAACAAAATAACACCAAGCATTACAGCAACTGCAGTGTTTAGGTAGGTGATCAAAGAAGCTCTAGGAGGTCCTACCTCTGCCAGTAATTTAAAGAATTGGATAAAAGCAATAGCTGTGCAAAAGATTCCTAAAGATGCTACTGATGCAATTGCTTGAGTGGATGGAGTATTAGTTGGCCAGCTGCTGATTGCAAAAGGTAAGTAAAAAAGAGATGTAATTATCATTGCCCAAGAATTTAATGCGATAGCTGGTACATGGGGGATTTTTCGATTGATCATATTAACCGCATATGCGTAACCGATTGCAGCCAGGATAACCATTCCAATTGATATTAAATCCTGGCGCCCACTTAACGATTCAATGCCCACGACCGCTACAACTCCAATGAATCCGATAATCAGCCCAAACAATCTCGATTTATGCCAAACTGTGTGGTCGCCAGTCATTGAGGCAAAAATTGCTGCCCAGATAGGTACCGTTGCCACTAACAATCCAGTTAATCCCGATGAAATTTTTTGTTCAGCATGGGTAATTAAATACCAAGGACCAATCAACTCAGCAACTGTATATATCAAAACAATATGCCAATACCTTCTGGGGATTCTTATCTTTTTCTGCATCAAGGCAAGTGGCAGCAGCACCATGACTCCGATTAATACTCGGAAGAAAATAATTGTGGCAGGAGAGATCTCCTCCACAGCAACTTTTATAAATAGGTAAGGTGTACCCCAAAGGAAACCCACCAGGGCAAATCTGCCCCATCCAACTCTGGTCAAATTATTTAGTGCCTTCCTAAAATTGCATTAATCTCAGTTGCAATATCTAAGTATAGGGACTCGGCATCAGTGGTTATGCCACTTAGATTGAAAAACCCATGTATTTGCCCAGCGTACTCTTTATAAACGGCAGGAACTAAATCCTGTTGCAATTTATTGTAGTAATTTCTTACATCATCAGCTAGAGGATCAAACTCTGCTGAGATCAAAATTGCAGGAGCAACTCCCTTTAAGGATTTTGCTGTTATTGGTACTGCATAAGGATCTTTTTTATTAGATTCATTTGACAGATACTGCTGCCAGAACCATTTCATTGCCTTCGTTGTAAGTCCAAATCCCTCAGCATTTTTTACTGCAGATGGGTACTCCATTTTCACATCATTACAAGGATAAATTAGTAGTTGAAAAGCTAGCGAGATTAAGTTCTCATTTACCGCCTTAAGCGCCACTGCTGAGGCCAGATTACCCCCTGCACTATCTCCACCCACGCCAACACTTGTGAGGTCAATATCTAGTTGTTTAGCATTATCGATTAGCCACTCAAGTGTGGCGTAGCAATCATTGAAGGCGGCCGGATAGGGGTGCTCTGGTGCTTTTTGATACTCAAGGGCCACGATAACAAAGTTGCCTAAATTTGAAAGTTTTCTAAGGGCTGGTTCATATATATCTAAAAAATTTAATACCCAACCCCCACCATGAAAGAAAAGTAGCACTGGTAGGTTTTGCAGATTACTTGGTCGATAAATTCTGATTGGCAATTTTGATGTTGGACCTTGAATGATTTTATGTTCGCAAGAATAGATTTCATCGAGGCTCTGTTGTAAAGCCACATGAAGTTTGGTGTTTTCTCTAATCTGCGCCAATGGTGCTTGCCAGACCTGTGGCAAGCCAAGTGCTGCTCGATCCTGTAAATAGGCTGATATCTCGGGTTTTAATCCCATTGCGGCAGAGTAGACTTAGCCGTCAACGTAGACCAATTATTCTCATAATTTCAAGGCTGGAGTTTTACAAAGTATGCGTATTGGTGTCTTAACAGGTGGCGGAGATTGCCCAGGGCTTAATGCAGTTATTCGCGCAGTGGTCCGCAAAGGCGTAAAAGAGTATGGCTATGAGTTTATTGGCTTCAAAGATGGTTGGCGCGGTCCGCTCGAGGGTTTAACCATGAAGTTGGATATAGCGGCTACGAGAGGAATTTTGCCAAGGGGTGGAACCATCTTGGGTTCATCTAGGACAAATCCATTTAAGATTGAAAACGGTGTTGAAAGAATTAAAGAAAATCTATCCAAGATGAAAGTTGATGCATTAATTGCAATTGGCGGTGAGGATACCTTAGGCGTTGCAACCAAATTAGATTCTCTTGGTGTAAAGGTAATTGGTGTGCCAAAAACTATCGATAATGATTTAAACAATACAGATTACACATTCGGTTTCGATACAGCTGTAAATATCGCTGTTGAAGCCATAGATCGATTACACACTACCGCCGAGTCACACCATCGGGCATTAATTGTGGAGGTAATGGGACGACATGCTGGTTGGATTGCACTTCACTCAGGACTTGCTGGCGGAGCTTCATGTATTTTGATTCCAGAGGTGAAGTTTTCCTTAGATCAAGTTTGCAGGTGGGTGGAGTCAAGATTTGAGCAAAGTTATGCACCAATAATTGTGATAGCAGAGGGTGCGATTCCAAAAGATGGTGATCTAGTTACTAAGGATAAATCTCTTGATGCATTTGGTCATGTAAAACTTTCTGGAATAGGTGAGTGGCTTGCAAAGCAGATTGAGGAAAGAACTGGGAACGAGGCCCGTACATCTGTGCTTGGCCATATTCAACGAGGTGGCTCTCCAACCGCCTTTGATCGAGTTTTGGCAACTAGATTTGGTTTACATGCCATAACCGCCGTACACGAGGGAGCCTGGGGCAAGATGGTTGCCTTACACGGCACCAAGATTGAAAGAGTGCCACTTGCATCAGCAACTGAGAAGTTAAAGACGGTTGATCCTGAGCTGTACAAAGAGGCGGAGATTTTCTTCGGTTAATTGATTAGGGCTAAATTAGCCACATCGATTAAACAAGATTGCCTACCATTATCCAATGAACGCCAACTCGATTTTTACGCCAGGGCTAGTGGCCGCCCAACAACCCACCTGGCCCAATGCAGATGAATTAAAAGCAGCGGTGAGGGAGTTAGAGAGTTTCCCGCCATTGGTCTTTGCTGGCGAGTGTGACAATTTAAAGAAGCGAATTGGCCAGGCAGCACTTGGTAACGCTTTTTGGTTACAAGGTGGTGATTGTGCAGAGACATTTGCAGCCGCAACGGCAGATTCAATTAGAAATCGAATTAAAACCATTCTTCAAATGGCAGCAGTTTTGCAATATTTTTCATCCCTGCCAGTATTAAAAGTGGGCAGAATGGCTGGGCAGTTTGCAAAACCTAGAAGTAACGAGACTGAGACCCGGGAAGGAGTAACGCTGCCAGCTTATCGGGGAGATGCAGTAAATGATTTAGAATTCACAAAACAAGCTAGAACACCAGATCCAAAAAGATTAGTTCGGGTTTATAACACCTCATCAGCTACTTTGAATTTAGTTAGAGCATTTACCCAAGGTGGTTTTGCCGATTTACGTCAGGTACATAGTTGGAATAAGGGCTTTACAGCTGATGCCAGATTTAGCGCTCGCTATGAGGAAATGGCAAATGAGATTGGTCGAGCAATTCAATTTATGCAATCCGCCGGTGTTGACCCAGAGTCTTTCAAATCAGTTGACTTTTACTCGAGCCATGAAGCCTTGATTCTGGAGTATGAAAAAGCATTAACAAGAATAGATTCAAGAACTAACAATCCATATGATGTTTCAGCCCATTTTGTTTGGATAGGTGAGCGCACTCGTCAGTTAGATGGTGCACATATGGACTTTGCAGAAAAAATTCATAACCCAATCGGTGTAAAACTAGGTCCAAAATCAAAACCTGAAGAGGTTCTTGCAATTGTTAAAAAATTAAACCCAACTAATGAGCCAGGTAGATTAACTTTTATTACCCGCATGGGTGCAGGTTTAGTCAGAGAGAAACTGCCACCACTGATTGAAGCTGTTACTAAATCCGAGGCAGTCATTTTATGGGTCTGTGACCCGATGCATGGAAATACTCATGAAGCGCCAAGTGGGTACAAGACAAGAAGATTTGAAGATGTTATTGATGAAGTTAAAGGCTTTTTTGAAGTACATAAGAAAATGGGAACACATCCTGGTGGTATTCATATAGAGCTTACCGGCGATGATGTCACAGAGTGTGTGGGCGGTGGTGAGGCAATAGGCTATGAAGATCTTTCTTCACGGTATGAAACCGCTTGCGACCCACGGTTAAATCACACTCAATCATTAGAATTGGCCTTTTTGGTCGCAGAAATGCTGCGGGACCGGAAAAAATAGCTGTTTATTTTGTGCGGTTAATTAGTTAAAGTCAGCAGGTGCTCCAAACTACCTCATTTGCAACCCCAGTTGGTGAGTTAAATTTAGTTGCAAAGGAAGATATCGTGTTGGCTGCGGGCTTTAACTCAATCAAATCTTTAATTGATCGAATCTCAGCTGAGGATATTGAAAAAGAGATTAAGCACGTTAGCAAAATTCCAGTAATTTCAGATTTAATCAATGATTATTTTGCCGGAGATTTAAATGCAATTAACGCTATTAAGGTCCGCCAAGCCGGAGCAAAATTCTCGCAAGAGGTGTGGAAAGTGATGCGGAAAATCCCGGCCGGTAAGGTGCTTTCATATGCCCAACTTGCTAAACGGGCGGGTTCAGCCGATGCGATCAGAGCAGCAGGGACAGCTTGTGGAAACAACCTAATCGCTCCCATTGTTCCTTGCCATCGCATTATTAAAAGTAGTGGTGCTATTGGGAATTACGAATATGGCGTAAAAGTTAAAGAATGGTTACTAAGCCACGAAGGCGCGCTTTAATAATTCTGGAAGCACTTGTTTAACCAAATTTATATCTGAATCATCTAAATCAAAATGAGTAACTAATCGCAAGTATTTAGAACCTAAGGGTCCAGTAAGGATTCCATGTTCTTTAAGTTGAGCAGATAACTCTGCAGCTGTAACTCTTAATGAGGATAGATCCAAACCTACAATGTTTGTCTCAACACTCTTGGGATCAATTACTGATGGTGCAGCTACCGCTGCCGCCTCGGCTATTTGTTTGGCCCGTTGATGATCTTTTATTAGCAAATCAATGTTGTGATCAAGTGCATAATGTCCAGCAGCTGCAATTACCCCTACCTGACGCATCCCAGCGCCATATCGTTTACGCCACTGCCGAGCTGTGTTTATTCGATCTGCGGTAGAAATCATCAAAGATCCAATCGGAGCGCCTAACCCCTTTGAAAGGCACACACTTAAAGTGTCAAAGTTTTGCCCGTACTCTTTTAGCGGCACTCCAGTGGCCACATGGGCATTCCAAATTCTTGCGCCATCCAAATGTGTATTAATTCCAAGTGCCTGACATTCGTGGCGAAGTTTTGAAATCTCAGAAATTGATTGCACAGTACCGCCACCAAAGTTATGGGTATTTTCAATAGCGATCGCTTTAGTTGAAACTAAGTAAGGACCTGAATCGGGCCTGGCGATGTTAAGTGGATCATTTGCCCTTAACTCACCACGAGGTGAAAGCCAAGTTCTTGTTGTAATTCCGCTAAATGCAGCGCCAGCTCCAAGTTCAGCTCGAACTATGTGTGAATTAGTCTCAGTGATCAACTCTTCGCCGGGTGAAACCAACATTCTTATGGCTAATTGATTTGCTAATGAACCAGTTGGGCAAAATAAGGCTGCTTGATGGCCAAATAATTCAGCAACTCGCTCTTCAAGTGAGTTAACAGTAGGATCTTCCCCATAGACATCATCACCAACTACGGCTTCATGCATAGCCTGACGCATACCTTCTGAGGGTTTGGTAAGCGTATCCGATCTTAAATCTACAATCTTGTTCGGCATTTTACTTTGCCTCCGATTTTGTATCTCTTGAATCTGACCAAATTACTAGGGCCATAGCAATCATTACTAGGGAACCACCAGAAATTATTCTAAAAGTTACTGGGTCATTATCAAAGTAAAGTCCGAAAAATAAGGCAAATGGAACCTCCATGGCGAGCAACACCCCAGCGGCCGTAGCGCTCATTACTGACTGGGCTTTCGTTTGAATCAGAAAACCAATAAAAGTGGCAAAGAAGGCGGTGAATAGCACTGCCGACCATACTCCACCATCGGGTGGAAGTTGATAACCCTCTATCAGAGAGAGAGTTAAAAATATGACTGATGAAACCAATATCTGAATCAAAGTTAAGGCATAGGTATTCTTGCCGTCGCTCCATTCACCAAGTGCCACAATTTGGCCAGCAAATAAAATTGCAGAAATCAAGACTAGTGCCTCGCCAAATCCGATCGAGATTCCAGTAAATGAGATGAGGTATAACCCGATCGTCGCAACAAAGACTGCACTCCATTGCATCTTTACGATTTCGCGCTTGAGCAACAGCCAGGCAATTAGTGGCGTAAAGACTAGGTAAAGTCCAGTAATAAAACCAGTGTTTGAAACGGTGGTCTTGGTTAAGCCAAATGTCTGGAAAATAAAGCCACTACCTAAGAGCACTCCGGCCAGTACGGCTCGTTTAATAAAAACCTTGCTCAAACCTTGCAGGCAGCGCGGTTTATACAAAAACATGAAAAGTGCGGCTAGTATGAATCGAGATGCTAAGAAGGAGTAAACATCCTGTCGTTCCAAGGAGTCCTTCATAACCAAGAAGGCGCCACCCCAGACAGCGGTAGTTGCTAATAGACCGATGTACAGAAGTGCTTTGATTTTCAATTACTTATCCCGCATTTTCTTAAGTAAGGCTACTTCACTGCCATGCTCTGGCTCAGCTCCCGGTGTCTCTAAAATTAACGGTGCATTCCTAACAGCTGGATGGGCTAAAAGCTCAATAAACGGCTTACTTCCTATTTCACCTTTACCAATATTTTGGTGGCGATCCTTTAGATTGCCGCAAACATCCATCGAGTCATTTGCGTGAATCAACTGAATTCTCTCGATTCCAGCAATCTCAACAAGTAAATCCATAGTCTCTTTCATTCCGCCAGGTTTTTTAATGTCATGCCCGGCAGCAAATACATGACAGGTGTCAAGACATACTCCTACCTTTGGGTGCCATTCGAGTGCCTCAAAATACTTAGTTAAATCATCCAATTTTTTAACTAGAGACTGTCCTTGACCAGCTGTTGGCTCCAGTAATAACCAAGGGTCTTCATCATCAAGTTTGTTCAAAATTGGCATAACACCTTCATGTATTTGCTTCCAAGCTTGTGCCACATTTGATTCATCAACTGCTGAACCAGTATGTACTACAACACCTTGTGCACCGATTTCTTTTGCTCGTTTTAGGGAGTAGGCAGTTGCTGCTAAAGAGTTCTCATAGGTAGATCGAGTAGGTGATCCTAGATTTATCAGAAATGAAGCATGTACATAGGCTTCGATATTGTGCTCGGCAGTTTTGGCTTTGAATGCATCATCCATAGCTGGATTAGGGGCTGAGGTGGCCCAGGTTCTTGGACTTGATGCAAATACCTGAATCGCCTCCGCCTTGATTGTTAAAGCGTATTCAATCGATCTAGTTGCCATTCCACCTGAGGTTGGAACATGAGCCCCAATTTTTGGTAGCGACTTAACCTTGGCCATCAGTGGAGCCTACCTGAGAGATCGCTCTAACAAACTACCTAAGGGTGAGCGTGATTACTGCGCCTTGTTTAACTTTGGTACCAATAGCTGGTGAGATGTTGTTGACTTTTCCACTGCCTTTTGTAACAACTTTTAGACCTAAATTTTCAAGGTCAAGGCTTGCATCATTTTTGCTTTTACCTAAAACATTTGGCACAAAAACAAACTCAGGTCCTTTTGATAAAACCAATTCAACCTTTGAGCCAAGCCCTATCAAATCAGAAATCTCAGGGGTTTGGGAAATCACCAAGCCCTTAAAGACTCTGTCACTGAACTTGTAAACCACATTGACATCAAAACCTTTATTAGTAAGTTCAGAGAGAGCCTCATCTCCTCCCTTACCCACATAGGATATTAATGAAACCTGTTCAACACCTTTACTGACCACAATGTTTACAACTGAATTGCGCTTGACCTTGTCACCACTTTTTGGGTCGGTGCCGATAGCAAAACCTGCTGGGATTTTCATATCGAAGGCCTCATTTACATCCCCAATTGTTAATCCTAATTCTGCTATTTTTTGAGTAGCTAGATCTGGTGTCAAGTTGGTTACTGAAGGGATCTCAATTCTTTCTTGACCCTTGGAGATGACTAGTGCAACTTTTCCAGCCGGGGATACTCTTCCGCCTCCACCAGGTGAGGTGGAGATAATCTTTCCTTTAGCAATATCCTCACTAAAGATTTCTTCCGCAACCTCAGCTGTTAACCCCAGTTCTGAAAGTACCTCTGTCGCCTCTGCTTGATTCATACCTACTAGCGAAGGAACTGAAATCTTGCCAACACCTAACAATTGATAGCCACCAAAAATCATTGTTAACAAAATGAGCAGGGCAATAATTCGATTTCTCTTAACTCGCTTAGATACTTTTCGTTTCTTAGTTCTCACAGAATCCTCTTGTTTTGCAAGATTTGTCGAGTTAGATGAGATTAATTGATTTGTTTTTTCCTTTAATCCGCCAAAGGCTGAGCCAATTGACACTTTTGGTTTTTTACTCACCTTAGGTGTAACTGGTGGCAGATCAAGTTCTAAACTCATCTGTCTACGCTTAGGATCTAGCTTTGCTTGGATGTCGCGAATCTGGTTTAACAGCAGCTCAGCATCCTTTGGTCTTTGATCTGGATTAGGTGCTGTGGCCTGGAAGATAAGATCTGCAATCTCATCTGGAATCTCTGGTTTAAACTCTTTTACATTGGGAATTCGGTCATTTACATGGCGATAGGCAATTTGAATTGGAGTTTCGCCATCATATGGTTTTCGGCCGAGCAACATCTCAAACAGCAGAATTCCAATTGCATATACATCGCTTCTAGCATCAGCAATTCCTCGCTGTACCTGTTCAGGGGATAGGTATGAAACACTTCCAAGCACAACACTGGATTCGGCGGTCATTGTTTGCGCCAATGATGTGTTTCTTGCCAACCCAAAATCTGCGACTTTGATTCGACCATCATTAGAGATCAGGATATTTTCAGGTTTTATATCTCTATGTATGATTCCAAGTTGATGTGCAGCAGCTAATGCACTCAAAATTGGTGTAATGAATCGCATCGCCTGATCGGTTGAGAAAGAACCAGATTGATGTAGCAAATCTCTTAAAGTTGAACCCTCTACTAGTTCCATTACCAAGAAGACTGCTGGTGGTCCACCTTCATTCCAACCCTGATCCTGGATTGAAACAATATTTGGATGAGAAAGCGCCGCTGTAGCTTTGGCTTCTTTTATAAATCTGGAGACAAATGCTTCATCATTTGCTAGATGTGCATGCATGATCTTGACAGCAACTGAACGATCTAAACGAGTATCGATCCCAGCATAAATTGTTGCCATCCCGCCTGAAGCTATTTGCCGTTTAAGCAGATACCGATCATCGATTAGCTCGCCAGTTAAATCAGACACAACTAAAGTTTAGAGAGGAGTTTAAAAATATTAGTTTATGGCACGCCAGAAATGGTGTAATCCGCAGCATTCTGGGTTAATTCCGATGCAAAATGGTTGCCTTGATCTGTTAAGAAATTAACCATCTGTTTTTTTACCCCCTCACCATCTCTGGCTATTACCCGCTCAAAACCCATGTTTGGATCTAGCTCGACCCAAATTAATTTAGCCAGAAATTTTCTAAAGGCAGTTTGCCCTGCTCCAACACCTTCAAGTATTAGGAGATCACACTCTGGTATAGAGGATTCCAAATCAAATGTTTCAAGGTACCAATTGTATTTATTGTATTTGGTGGGCTGGTTATTTGTGAATGGTAATAAAATTTGATTTATTACTCGCTCACTTAGTTCATTTGAAAGTGAATTTATCCATCCATCATATACATCATCCATATGCACTACCTGGCAGCTATTCAAGTCAGCTTTCAACCTGTTAGCCAAGGTTGTCTTACCTGCCCCCGCAACACCATCGATGGCTATTACTGTCTTCTGGTTTAAGTTAAAGGTGAGTAACTCATCCTTTAAATAAGTGTAATTAATTAATTTGGAAATTTTTAGATTCTCTTTGCCATCTAATCCACCCAAAAATAGCCACGAATAAAAATATGGCATAAAGGATGCTTGTCAGATAAAGCTCTCCCATAAAATATTGATATGTATATGCGATATTAACTGCCACCCACAGTGGCCAGGCTTCAAATCTTTGCCAAATCATCAACAACTGCGCCATAACGCTACCAACAAAGCCAAATGATTCTATTACCGTTGAAGATGCACCAACACCTACCAAGATCGGCCAAAGCGCTATCGAGGAGAGTGATAACGTAACTATCAAAACTGACCGTTCCCTTACCGAGCACCGTCTAGGTTTAGCTCCTTGCGGTCCCCAACCAATCCATCCCCAAACTCCACCCGCTATAAATATGAATTGAAGTGCTGCGCTAGCAAAGTACTCCGATTGAAAAAATAAATAGGAGTAAAGCAGACTGCCTGTTATCCACCAAGGCCAAGTGATTCGATTACCAAAGGCTCCTAAAATTACTCCGATTAGAGCGGTAGTAAATGCAACAATTTCCAAAATAGACAAAACAAACTCCCTTCCAATTCGCATTACCGAACTGGTCGATCGGTCGGCTTGAATTTCAAGCCCTCTCAGCTAAATGACTTAGCTCCCGTGTTAGCAATCTTAGCGCACTTGTATATTGTCTATAGTTATCTCGTGTTGAAATATGGGTATTTAGCTATGATCCTATTCACCATTGCTGGATCTTTTTGGCTTGAGGTTGTCTTAAAAATCGGAGTACTACGAAGGTTGAAAAGAGTAGCACTTAGTATCTTACCTATATCTACTTTTTTTGTTATTTGGGACGCCTATGCAATATCTCAGGGTCATTGGTTTTTTGATGATAAACAAATACTGGGAATTATCGGTCCCTTTAGTATTCCACTTGAAGAGTACCTATTTTTTATTTTTGTTCCTGTGGCAGCAATCATGACTATTGAGGCGGTAAGAACTGTTAAAAGGCACTGGATAGTAGGGGATGAGTAGTGAGTTACACCGAGATTGCAATTACTGCATTTTTATTATCAATCTTGCTTGACCTATTTATCACCAAGAGTAGATTGTTAACTCGAGCGGTTTACTGGACAAGTTACGCAATTATTATTTTTTTTCAGTTGATTACTAACTGGTGGCTCACCTCAAGAGAGATAGTTATGTATGACCCAGATGCCATTATTGGTCTCCGGATTGCTTCAGCGCCAGTAGAAGATTTGTTTTTCGGTTTTGCTCTAGTTTTATCTGTAATGAGTTTGTGGATTTATTGGGGTAAAAAAGGAGTGCAAAAAAAGTAGTTATTTAGCAAGTTTACTTTTTAAGTATGCCGGTAGTGCAACTTTGGCTCGGCGAAAGGCAGAGGTTTTCGCTCTCTTGGCAAATACTTCAAATTGAATCTTTTCAACCTCATCTACTATTCCACAGTAGAGCTCACTAGCAGCCTTAATACACTGTCGAGTATTAGCGCTCAACAACTCAATTCCTGGGTTAGATTCCCTTTGCAAAGTGCGTACTCTAGAAATCTGCTCTTTTAAAGCACTCTTAATCTGAGGAGTTAAAATTTTAGCCTCTAGCATTTGGCGAGTTACTCCATGAGACTGCAACTCACTCATGGGTAGATAAACTCTTCCACGATCCAAGTCTTCGCCCACATCCCTAATAAAATTTGCTAATTGAAATGCAATACCTAGTTTTTCGGCAGCGATTTTGGCCGCCTCGAAATCTGACTTAGATTGCGTACCTAAAATACAAACCATCTGTAATCCAATTACAGCTGCCGAGCCATAAACATACTCATATAGATCTTGATAACTTTCATATTGAGTTATGGATAAATCCATAGTCATTGAGTGTAAAAATGCCTCAAAATACGAGATTGGAATTTCAAATTGAGTTGCTGTGTGAACAAGTGCCGCTGCAATAGAATCTTGACTTCTTCCTAATTTTAAATCGGATAAAACTTGTTCACCCCAGTTATTTAGAGTCGCTGCTTTTTCACGATCGCTTAAAGTCGAGGATAAATCATCGACAATTTCATCTGCGTATCTTGCAAAACCGTAAAGTGCGTGCACATGTGGCCGTTTATCTTTAGGCAGGAGCAGGGTGGCTAAGTAATAAGTTTTTCCATGTTTTGAGTTTAAACTTTTACACTTTAGATATGAGGTTCTCAGATTAGGATCAAGAATTCCTGCAGCGGTTAGTTCATCCATTTATTACTTCACTGGTCCAACTATTCGCTCAGCCGCTAATCTGCCAGATATTAAAACCATGGGTACGCCTACACCTGGTTGAGTACCAGAACCTGCAAAAACGATGTTTTCAAATCCCTTTGCAAGGTTTCTAGGACGGAATGGACCGGTTTGAAAGAATGTGTGCGCGCTGGCAAAGGGTGCTCCTTGCTCCATACCTTGGCTTTGCCAATCTAGGGGAGTAGTCATTTGCTCCACCTCAATACCCTTACCAAAATCTTTATAACCACGCTGTTCTAAAGCTTGGATCATCTCATCACGGTACTGTGGGCCGATTTTTTTCCAATCAAGTTTGGCTGTTAAATTTGGCGTTGGAAATAGCACGTAATATGAGGACTTTCCAGCGGGTGCTAACTCTGGATCATCCTTGGATGGAACTGTCACCAAAATACTAGGATCACTCATTAAAGTTTTTTTCTTAATTAACTCATCAAATACCCCATCCCAAGAGTTACCAAAATGTATGTTGTGATGAGCTAAGTGGTCATAACTTTTGTTAGAGCCGATCAATAGAGTTACACAAGAGGGTGAGTACTTAAGTCTTTTAACAGATCTTGGTTGACCTCCCAGCAAGCTCTGCCAAGCAACTGGTAGATCAGGATTTAATACCAGTACATCACAGGTGATTCGCTCACCAGATTCAGTTACTACCGCAGTAGCTCTACCATTACTACGTTCGATTTTGGTAACCGTTGAGTTGTATTTAAAAGTGACTCCATGCTTTTGGGCTGCCGCAGCAAGTGCTCTAGGCACGGCGTGCATTCCTCCCTTTGGAAAGAAAACACCATTGACCGAGTCCATATATGCAATCACTGCATATATAGCTAACGCTTGTTGGGGACTGACACCTGCGTACATGGCTTGAAATGAGTAAACCTTCTGTGTTCTTGGATCTTTCAGGAATTGATTAACCTTAGGTGCTAATCTTCTAAAACCACCTAATGCGATTAATCTCGCTAAATTTGGGGTCAGTAAATTAAGTGGTGAATCAATATTTCTATCGATAAAGTCATTCATTTCATATTTATATAACTTGGTTACAAAATCAACATATTTTCCATATCCAACTGCCTCTGTCGGACTTATGCTTTTTGCTATCTCAGCCTGCATTTGGTTTGTATCTGCATGAACATCTAACTGTGAGCCATCATGATAAAAGGCTCGATAAAGTGGTTTAAGTGGTAGCAAATCAAGCCAATCCTTTAAATCCTCCCCAACACACGCCAAAGCATCCGCAATTAAATCTGGCATGGTCAAAACTGAAGGACCAGTATCAAATGCAAATCCAGACTTGTTAAGTAAACCATTTCTACCGCCTGGCACTGCCTCGCGCTCAACAACAGTTACGCGTCGACCTGCACCAGCCAACCGAAGTGCTGCGCTTAATCCTGCTAATCCAGCTCCAACCACAACAACATTGTCAGTTGGACCTTTAACTCGAGCTGGCACAGTTATATCTTTCTGTTAGTAGCAAGGACTGCAAGTTCAGTTAGATAGCGTTTTCCATCTGCGCTTATTCCATCATGATTTAACGCCGATAGCGATGTATTGGTCAACTCCTCGATCATTGTTTCAATGTGATTCGTAGCACCACTATCAGTGATCGCTTGTTGAAGATCTGAAATCATGCTTGATGTCAGATTTGGGTCTCCAAGTTTGTCTTTAATTAGTTTTCTCTGTGAATCGCTCGCTTTTTTTAAAGCGATTGCAATTAATGCGGTCCGCTTTCCTTCCCGTAAATCATCTCCGGCAGGCTTACCAGTTTGAGTTGGATCTCCAAATACTCCCAAAAGATCATCCCTAAGCTGAAATGCTTCACCAAGTGGGATTCCATACTTTGTATAGGTTTTGAATAAATCACTTGGTGCTTGAGCAAGTGCAGCCCCAAAATGTAGAGGACGTTCAATTGTGTACTTGCCAGATTTATAACGGGCCACCTTCATAGATCTTTCAATACTTTCTGTACCTAATGATTGCTCATAAACATCAAGGTACTGACCGGACATGAGTTCAACTCTCATTTCGTCATATACACCAAGTGCTGAAATCAATTTTTCAGTTGGAATTGTTGAATTATGGAGCATCTGTGCTGACCAAATAAGTGCTAAATCTCCAATGAGTATTGCAGATGCAATACCAAATTGTGAACTATTGCCCACCATTTTTTTATCAAGATGCATTTTTTCAAAGGTTTTATGAATACTTGGTGCACCCCGGCGAGTATCAGATGCATCCATAACATCATCATGGATCAAGGCACAAACATGGAGTAATTCAAGACTTGCCGCAGCTGAAATCAAATCTTTGGATGGCTTTACCCCAGCACCTACCATGCCGACATAGGCAAAGAGCGGTCGTAATCTTTTTCCACTTTCCAATAAGAATTTTTCTAAGGTAATCGCTACCGGTTCTAACTCCTCACCAATACTGATCAGATACCTACCTTGAGTAGATACAAACTCAGAAAGTGCGTGATTTACCTCGGTGCGTAGCCCATCAATATCGCTCATCACAGAAAAACTCACGGCGCAACGGTACCCTGCCTTCTATGAGAGATAACCTGAGAGCTGCCTCCTTCTCACTCGAGTTCTTTCCACCAAAGGATCCAGCAGGAGAGGAGCGATTGTGGCAGGCGTTGCAGCAACTGCAACCCCTGAAACCAGATTTTGTCTCAGTTACCTATGGTGCCGGCGGTACCTCCCGTGATCGAACAATTCGCGTTACCTCCGAAATAACCGCTCAAACCGGCATCGCCACAGTAGCTCACTTAACCTGCGTAGGTTCCACCAAGCATGAACTGACTGAGATTTTAAATCAGTATAAAAAATCTGGGATAAAAAGTATTTTGGCATTAAGGGGAGACCCACAAGGTGGTCCTAAAGCGGCGTGGAAATCTATAGCAGATGGGCTTGATCATGCCGATCAACTTGTTGAGCTAGCAATTAGTTTGGGTGGATTAGAGGTAGGGGTCGCAGCTTTTCCAGATGGACATCCGGCCTCTAATTTTGATCTTGAAAATGATATTGAAGTTCTGTTAAGAAAAGAGCGGTTAGGAGCAACCTTTGCCACAACGCAATTCTTTTTTGAATTTGATAAGTGGCAAGCACTGATAGATCGCTTATCTGCTGAAGGATCAAAGTTGCCAGTAATTGCAGGAATTCTACCAATTACCAATCTAAAACAATTATCAAGAATGGTTGAGTTAAGTGGTATGCAAATACCGTCCTCTATATTAAGTAAATTTGATAAGGTCTCAGACAATCCTCAAGATGTTAAAAAAGTAGGGGTTGATATCGCAACCGAACTAGGTAGTAAATTGCTAGCTGCTAATGCACCAGGGTTGCATTTTTATACTATGAACACTGCTGAATCAACTATAGAGATTGCAAAAAATCTAAACTTGGTTAAGTTATGAATAAAAGTGAATTTTTTAGTATCTGGAGCTCGCTTCATGGTCAGGCGAGAGTCTCAGGAATTGTTAGATGGTGGTTGAATATTTCATACTTTATAGTCCGGCCTTTAGTTAAGTTAAGAGTCACACCAAATGGCCTAACAGTTTTAGGATTGGTATTTGGAGTTTTACTTTACCTAAATTCAAAATCACTTTGGGCATTATTGTTTTTGATACTTTCCCTACTCAGCGATGGTCTAGATGGCAGTATGGCGATTGTTACCCAAAAATTCTCAAAGTGGGGGGCGATGCTTGACTCAGTCACAGATAGAGCTACCGAGGTATTCTGGGTACTGGCTCTCTATTCTATTGGCGTTAATATAAACATTTTGATTGCCGCATTTCTTTTTTCTTTTGTCCAAGAGTATTTAAGAGCAAGAGCTGGTGGGGTTGGAGTGAACGAGGTAGGTGTGGTGACCTTTGCAGAACGACCAGTTAGAGCCGCATTTGTTTTTGTCGTGTTAGTAGCTTACAACTTAGATTTAAAAATTCTTGATTCGATAATCTTAATTTGGTTATTGCTGCAATTGATAAGCTTACTTAAGATTTCTCGTTATATTTTTCTTAAGCTAAATTAAGCCTTTCCAATTGCGTTGGCAACAATTTCTGCACTGATGCCAACCAGCGGTAATCCACCACCTGGATGAGCTGATCCACCAACGCAGAACAAACCCTTAACTTTTGAGCGGTTCCTAGCTCGCAAGAAGGCCGAGGTAGCTGAGTTACTTGATGTGCCGTAGATGGATCCTCCAGGTGCCATGGCGTAGGACTCTAAGTCAGCTGGGGTGCGATACTTCATAAAATCTAATCTTCTGGAAACATCTAAGCCGAGCGCATCTAGTTTTTCTATAATCTTCTGCGCATACTGATCAGCTCCTTTGCTCCAATCCCAACCATATTTAGGTTCATGGCGAGGTGCATTCACCAACA
>Ga0194131_10000417_pt1 | contig 71519 bp, 73 predicted proteins | sample TA2KigO120mmetaG_FD_148631 | JGI IMG/M metagenome (GOLD analysis project Ga0194131, IMG submission 148631) | Freshwater microbial communities from Lake Tanganyika, Tanzania - TA2015053 Kigoma Offshore 120m | ecosystem: Environmental > Aquatic > Freshwater > Lake | place: Tanzania: Lake... | reverse complement strand
GCCGCAACCGCCGCAGGGGCTGCGGCACCCGCGGTCGCAGCCGCCGCGCCCGCCCGCGCCGCAGCGCCGGCAGCCCTGCCGATGGGCAAGGTCGAGAAGAAAATCTCGGCGCCTCTCGCGAAGCCCGTGCGGCGCGCTGCACCGTTCACGGGCGAGCTTCCTCTCGCCTGGGAGGACGTCGTCGGCATCGTCGCGCGCGAGGGCGCGACCGGGTCGGGCGGCGTCGGGATGCGCGCCTTCGTGGCTCTCGCGCAGCCGCTCCTCGGGGCGTTGCCCGCGTCGACGAAGGCTCGGCTCGAGGCTGCGTTCAACGACAAGCGGGTCTTCAGCGCCGCGGGCTCGACGGGGCTGAACATGCTCGTGCACCTGATCGTCGCTCCGATCCTCGCGGTCGCGTTCGCGGTCGCCGTCCTCGGGCGCAGCCTCTATACGATGGAAGTCTTCCCGTGGTTCTTCTGGACGTCGGTCGCAATCTCTCTCGAGGCGATCTGGCGCCTGCGCGACGCCGTGATCTTCGCGAAGCCGACGGAGGAGGTGAAGTGGCGCGGTGCGATCTACGGCCCGCTCCTGATGCCGCTCGTCCTGCCGATCCTCGGTCGCACCGAGACGAGCCGCAAGGTCGGCGCTGTCGCGGCCGAAGGCTACTACGCGAAGGAAGCCGCGTACGACGAGAAGACCGAGCGCGAGCGCCGCTACGGCGAGATCTACACCTTCGACGAGCGGCCCTCGGGCTACTATCTCCGCCTCGAGCTGCCGCGTCGCATCCCGCCTTCGGGCGTCAAGGAAGAGCTCGGGCTCGGTGAAGAGATGCCCGATTACGAGCTCGATCTCTCGCTCGCGAGCGGCTGGTTCCAGGTGCACGGCAAGGTCGTCGACGAGCGGCTCCGCACCGTCGCGGCGACGGCCCCGGCGTTCCCGCCCGATTTCACGACGCGCATTCCGCTCGGCCAGCGCTGCGTGGGCTTCGTCCACCGGTACCGCGACAAGGTGCTGGAGGTCATCCTGGTGAAGGCTTCGGCGGCGGCCCGGCTTCCGCGGATGGCGGATGCCGCTTGAGCCTCGGCTCCTCTCGATCGGCGCGCACCTTCCGGGCGCCCTGATCACCAACGAGGAGCTCGCGCCTCGGCTGCGAACGTCGGCAGAAGAGGTCGCGCGCCGGACGGGCATCGCACGACGCCATCATGCGCCGGCCGGCGAGGGTCCTTCGGACCTCGCTCGGCGCGCGGCCGACGACGCCCTGCGCCGCTCGGGAACGGAGGTTTCGGATCTCGCGCTGATCGTGTTCGCGACCGCGACGCCCGACGTCACGTTCCCGGGCTCGGCCTGCTACCTGCAAGACAAGCTCGGCGCCGACACGGTGGGAGCGCTCGACGTGCGTGCGCAGAGTGCCGGGTTCCTCGCCGCTCTCGACCTCGCGCTCGCGCTCTCCGGCGGCACGAGCGCGTTCCGCGCGCCGGCGAGCGGGGAGACGCGCATCCTCGTCGCTGCGGGGGAGGTCTTCTCGACCGGGCTCGACGAGTCGCCGTCGGGAGCCGACTTGACGCCGCGGCTCGCCGACGGAGCGGCCGCGGCGGTCGTCGGACCGGGCGAAGCAGGGTCGCACGTGCGTGCGCTTCGGTGGTACTCCGACGGCACGCTCGCGGACCGCTTCTGGTGCGAGTATCCCGCGAGCCGTCAGTACCCCCTGCGCGTCACCGCCGAGAACCTCGCCGCGGGTCTGCACTATCCGAAGGCGGACTTCGCCGCGCTCGCGCCCATCGTCGAGAAGCGTCTCTTCACGGCGATGCGCGAGGTGCTCGAGCTCGCTGGTTGGTCCGCCGGCTCGGTCGAGGCGGCCTTCGTCGACTACGTCGAGCCGCCGGTGGCGCGCGCCGCGGCGAGCGCGGCAGGTCTCGCTTCCGAGCGCGTGGACGTCCCGACGGAGCGGTTCGGCCACGTGATGGCGGCGGGGCTCCCGATCCGCTTCGAGCAGCGGTACGGCGAGCTCGCTCCCGGTGCGCGCGTCCTCCTCGCGGCGGCGGGACCCGGGGTCACGTGGGGAGCCGCGGCGATCGAGATCGGGTGAGGCGGTGAGCGAAAGAACGCACATCCTCGGCATCGGCTCCGCGGTTCCGGACAACGTCGTGACGAACGACGATCTATCGCGCGTGATGGACACCTCCGACGAGTGGATCCAGCAGCGAACGGGAATCCGACAGCGCCGCCACATCGCGGCCGATTGCGGCGGCACGGATCTCGGCGCGATCGCGGCGCGCGAGGCGCTCGCGAGCGCGGGCGTCGGGATCGATCAAATCGATGCGATCGTCTACGCGACGCTCTCACCCGACATCGACTGGCCGGCTTCCGCGAATCTCCTCGCCGCGAAGCTCGGTGCGCGCTCGGTCCCTGCGTTCGACGTACGCAATCAATGCTCGGGGTTTCTCTATTCGCTCGCGAGCGCCGACGCCCTGATCCGCGCCGGGCGAGCGCGTCACGTCCTGGTCGTCGGTGGGGAGATCCATTCCACCGGCATCGACCTGACGACGCGCGGCCGTGAGGTCGCGGTGATCTTCGGAGATGGCGCGGGCGCCGTCGTGCTCGGCCCTTCTCCGGATCCGCAGCGCGGGCTCCTCTCGACGCATCTGCATGCGGAGGGAAGGTACGCCGAGAAGCTCTGGCTGGAATCCGCGAGCAGTCGCAAGAAGCCGCGCATCGAGCCGGCCGATCTCGACGGCGACGCGCCGCGCGCGTTTCCGAGCATGAGCGGGCGGTACGTGTTCAAGCACGCGGTGACGCGCTTTCCCGAGGTGATCCAGGAAGCGCTCGCCGCGAACGGCCTGCGTGTCGAGGACCTCGACGTGCTCATTCCGCATCAAGCGAACCTTCGCATCAACCAGTTCGTCGCGGCGGCGCTCGAGATGGACGAGGCCAAGGTCGTCAACAACATCGACCGCTATGGCAACACCACGGCCGCTTCGATTCCGCTCGCTCTCGCGGAGGCGATGCGCGACGGCCGCGTGTCGGAGGGGCGACTCGTGTGTCTGGCCGCCTTCGGGGCGGGATTCACCTGGGCGGCGGCGCTGTTCCGCTGGTGAGCGGCGCGCGCACGGCGAGCGATTTTCGGATCCGCGACATGAACGTTGCGGACCTTCCCCAGGTCGTCGCCATCGAGCGCGAGTGGGCCGCGACGCCGTGGACGTGGACGACGTTCGAGAACGAGCTGCGCGTGCCGTTCTCGCGCTCCATCGTGGCGCACCGAACGGCGACGCCGGCGACGGTCGCAGGCTATCTCGTGCGCTGGCACGTCGTGGACGAGATGCATCTTCTCGATCTCGCGGTCGCCGTCGCCGAGCGCGGTGCGGGGCTCGGTCGCTTGCTGATGAGATCGCTGCTCGAGGAGGCGCGCGAAGCGCGCGTTCGCCTTGTCACTCTCGAAGTCGAGGACGCGAATGCAGCGGCGCGTGCGCTCTATGCAGAGCTCGGTTTCATCGAGAAGCGACGGCGTCGCGGATATTACGGAGAGAGCCGGGACGCGATCGTGATGGAGTGGAGCGATGGATGCCGCGACGTGTCATGAAACGCGCTTCGCGGCGTGCTAACACTCTGCCGAGACCGAGATTCGACGGTTGCTTCAAACTAAAGTTTCCGTTACCCTACAAAGTCTCACCGGGAGGGCTCCAACGAGATGTTCAAGGTTGGCGAGAAGGTCGTGTACCCGGCCCATGGGGTCGGTGTCATCGAAAGCGTTCAGAGCAAGACGATCGCAGGCACCGAGAAGAAGTTCTACATGCTGCGCTTTCTCGAGAACGACATGACCATCATGGTGCCAACGGAGAACGTGGAGTCCGTTGGTCTTCGTCGCATCATCGGCAAGGACACCGTCTCGAAGGTCTACAAAATTCTGCGTGACAAGAAGGTCGAGATCGACCAGCAGACGTGGAATCGGCGCTATCGAGAGTACACCGAGAAGATCAAGACTGGCTCGGTGCTCGAGATCGCGAAGGTGCTGCGTGACCTGTTCGTGCTGAAGGGGGACAAGGAGCTCTCCTTCGGTGAGCGCAAGATGCTCGACACCGCGCGAAATCTCCTCGTCAAGGAACTCGCGATCGCCCGCTCGCACTCCGAAGAGAAGATCATGGAGGAGCTGCGGACGATCTTCGCTCCGTGACGGTCGCGCCGCGCGCTAGGCGCGCGGCGACTTGACGCGAACGCCCTCGTTCAGGCTTCCGCTCCGGAAGCCGGCGAGGTCGAGCACGACGCGGCGGAATCCGGCACCGCGCACCTCGTCGACCATCGCAGCGCGCACCGATTCATCGAGACAGCGCCACATCTCCTCCGTTGCGATCTCGAGTCGAGCCGTTTCCTCCTCGAAACGCACTCGAAACTCGCGGAAGCCGAGAGCGCGCAGGGCTTCCTCGGCTCGCTCCACGCTTTGGAGACCCTCGTGCGTGATCGCCGTTCCGTACGGGAAGCGCGAAGCGAGGCACGGCGAGGCGGGCTTGTCCCATGTCGGCAGCCCGAGCGACGCGCTCAAGCGCCGAACGTCGTCCTTCGAGAGAGCCGCCTCGACGAGGGGATGTCTTACCTGCTGCTCGCGTGCGGCGTCGAGGCCGGGACGGAAGTCGCCCAGGTCGTCGGCGTTGACGCCGTCGAGGATCGTCGCGATGTCGAGCGCGGCGGCCTCTTCGTGGCAGATGCGGTAGAGATTGTCCTTGCAGAAGTAGCACCGGTTGATCGGGTTCCTCGCGTAGTCGTCGATCGCGACCTCGTCCGTCGCGACGACGCGATGAGTGGCGCCGATCTCGCGCGCCAGCCGTCGTGCCTCCTCGAGCTCGCGCGCCGGCATCGAGGCGGACGTCGTCGTCAAGGCGACGACGCCCTCGCCGATCTCTTCCCGCGCCACGCGCAGCACGAACGTCGAATCGACTCCTCCCGAGAAGGCGACGATCGCGGAGGGCAGGGCGCGAAGACCGCTGCGCAGAGTCTCGAGCTTCGCGGCGAGATCGGCTTCGAGCAGAGCGGACGGCGTCGGGCTCACGTCAGATCCCTTCCGCGCGGAAGAGGTCCGTCGTCAGATAGCGCTCGCCGGTATCGCAGAAGACCGTCAAGACGATGTTTCCGGGGCCGAGCTCGCGGGCGATCTCCAGGGCCGCGGCGCAGTTCGCGCCGGACGAGATCCCCACGAGGAGACCCTCCTGGCGGGCGAGCCGTCGCGCCGTCTCCGCCGCGACGTCGTCCTCGATCGTCAGGACGCGATCGTAGGCGCCGCGGTGCAGGTTCTCCGGGACGAATCCCGCACCGATCCCCTGGATTCCGTGAAGGCCGGGCTCGCCGCCGGAGAGCACGGGCGACTTCGCCGGCTCGACCGCGACGACGAGGCAATTCGGCCGCTCCTCCTTCAGCACTTCGCCGACGCCCGTGATCGTGCCGCCCGTGCCGACTCCGGCGACGAACGCGTCGAGGCGGGGAAATGCGGCGAGGATTTCCGGCGCCGTCGTCCTCCGATGCGCGTCGGGGTTGGCCGGGTTCCGGAACTGCTGCGGCAGGAACGCCCGCGGCTCGCGAGCCGCGATTTCCTGCGCGCGCTCGATCGCGGCGTGCATGCCTTTCGAGTCGGGCGTCAGCTCGAGCTCCGCTCCGTAGCCCGCGAGCAGGCTGCGACGCTCCTCGCTCATCGTATCGGGCATCGTCAGGATCAGGCGGTAGCGCTTGATGGCGCAGACGAGCGCGAGGCCGATCCCCGTGTTCCCGCTCGTCGGCTCGACGACGACGTCGCCGGGCTGGAGCCGGCCGCTCCGCTCCGCATCCTCGATCATCGCGAGGCAGATCCTGTCCTTGACGCTTCCGCCCAGGTTTGCGAGCTCGAGCTTCGCCCAGATCTCGGCGGTTTCCGGCTGCTCGGTGCGGCCGAGTCGAACGACCGGTGTCTCGCCGATGAGCTCGAGCGGCGACTCCGCGACGAGATTGGGCATCGGCATGAGAAGGAATGCTAGCGGATGGCCGGTGGAGAGAGAAGGCGCCGGATCGCGTCGCCAGGGCACGCTCGTCCTGTTCCCCGGCGCGCTCGGCGACGCCGTATGCGCCGAGCCCGCCGTACGCTGGCTCGCGCGCGACGAGGTCTCGACGTTTTGCGCGCGCGGCGCCGCGGCGGAGGTGGCGGCGCTCTTTCCGTGTCGGCCGCACGTTCGCTCGCTCGACGCACCGGAGATCGCGCGCGCGTTCGCGCCTTCCGGCGGCGAGGCGCGCGAGGCGCTCGGATGGATCGACGGGTTCGCCGCGATCGTGAGCTTCACGGGCGCGACGAACGCGGTTTTCCGAGAGCATCTCGAGTCGACCGGGCGCGCACTCGTGCTCCCTTTTCCGGCGCGGAAGGGCCCGGTGCATGCCTGCGACGAGATGCTGGCGGCCGTCGGCGCTCCTCCGGGGACGGCTGCAACGCCTGCGCTGGTGCCGCCGCACGAGAGTGGCGCGAGCAACGATGGAGCAAGGCCCCGGCTCGTCCTACATCCCGGAAGCGGCGGAGCGGCGAAGCGCGTGCCCGAGGTTCTCCTCCGCGGGATCGCCGAACGATGGCGGCGTGCCTCGGGCGGATCGACGACGGTCCTGCTCGGCCCCGCGGAGGTCGGCGAGGAGCGCCGTTGGGAAGGGCAGGTGGACCGCGTGCTTCGACCCGGGAGCATCCGGGGGCTCGTTGCCGCTCTCGGGGAAGCGCACGCGTACGTCGGCTGCGACTCCGGGCCGAGTCACGTCGCGGCCGCGCTCGGCATCGCGACGACGACGGTCTTCACGACGACGGCTCCGGAGCGGTTCGGTCCGCGCGGTTCGCACAGCGTCCACGTCGATCTTCGCGGCGCGCACGATGGCGCGCTCGAGCGCGTCTGGGCCGCCGTCCACGCTGCGCTACCTTGACATCCCGTGGGGGCGGCATTACCGCTTGCCCATGAGAAGTACCCTTCGTACGACGGCGCTTCTCGCCGTCCTCACAGCGCTCATCGTGTGGGTCGGAGGCGCTCTCGGCGGCCGCGGCGGCGCAATGATGGCGCTGGTTTTCGCCGCGATCATGAACTTCGGAAGCTACTGGTACTCCGACAAGCTCGTCCTGCGCGCCTTCGGCGCGCGGCCCGTGAAGCCCGGCGAGCTGCCGATGCTGCACCGGATCGCCAACAACCTCCGCGTGAAGGCAGGTCTTCCGGAGACTCCTGCTCTCTACCTGATCCCGACCGAGGCGCTGAACGCCTTCGCGACGGGCCGAAATCCCTCCCACGCCGCCATCGCGGTCACCGACGGGATCCTGCGCACTCTCGACGAGAGCGAGCTCGAGGGAGTTCTCGCGCACGAGCTCGCGCACGTGAAGAATCGCGACATCCTGACGTCTACCATCGCGGCGACCCTCGCGGGCGCGGTGATGATGCTGGCGCAGATGGCACAGTGGGCGATGATCTTCGGCGGCGCCGCGCGCGACGAAGAGGAAGGCGGCGGGGGCCTCGAGCTCCTGTTCACCATGCTCCTCGCTCCGCTGGCAGCGACCTTGATCCAGCTCGCGATCTCTCGCGGCCGCGAGTTCGAGGCGGACGAGTCGGGTGCCCGCTACGTCGGAAATCCTCTTGCGCTCGCCTCGGCGCTGGAGAAGCTCGAGCGCGCGAACCAGCGTGTTCCGCTCGATGCGAGCCCGGCGACGGCGCACCTCTTCATCGTCAACCCTCTCCGGGGCGCCCGCTTCGCGAGCCTGTTCAGCACCCATCCGCCGACGACCGAGCGGGTGCGGCGGCTGCGGGCGATGGCGGGAGCGCGGTGAGCCTCCGCACCGCCAGGGCCCTCTGGCCGGAAGGGTCTTCGTGAGGGAGGGGGACGATCGCGATCGGGACGGCGAGCCCTCCTTCCGCGTGATCGATCGGCGGCGCTTCGCGTCGGACGGAAGCGAGCGCAACGTCGACGAAGAGGGGCAGAAGGAAGCGTCCTCGGCGAAGCCTTCCGCGCCTTCTCCGGAGCCCGCGCGAGCGGCACCGCCGCCTCCGCACCCCGGCGAGAGGCGTCCGAGCGAGCCCGCATCGCCGCAATTCGGCGAGCCGCGCGGCGCACCCTACGACGCCGAGCCCGGCGAGTCCCTCGAGCCGAGCTTCGGAACGCTCGTCCTGAGCCTCAGCACGCAGGCTCTCATGTGTCTCGGCGAGATCCCGGAAGGACCCGGCGGAGAGATCCACCGAGACCTCGCCGCGGCTCGCGACGTCATCGATCTGCTCGGGGTTCTCGAGCGGAAGACCCAAGGCAATCTGACCGCGGACGAGCAAGCTCTGCTCTCACGCATCCTCTACGACCTGCGGATTCGCTACGTACAGCTGACCCGCGTAGAGGGCGCGTAACCCCGGCAGCACCGGTTCGAAGGACTGAGGTTCATGCGTAGCCTTTCCAAGGTTGTCGTTCTCCTACTGCTCGGATTCGCCGTCGGCGTGCTTGCCGCACGCTATCGCGGCGAGGCTCCGAACGAGGCGGTCGCCGAGCCGAGCGCCGGCGTCGAAGAAGCACCCGCACCGGAGACGCCGCCCACCGCGTTGCCCGGCGAAGCGGCCGAAACGAACGGCAACGTGTGCTCGAGCTGCAGCCTGCCGGACTTCTCGGAGCTCGCGGCGCGTTTGCGCGACTCCGTCGTCAACATCTCCAGCGAGAACAAGGAAGGCGGCGACAACGGCGGCGGTTTCCACGGCGGACCCGGAGGACCGGGCGGACCCGGAGGACCGGGTGACCCCGGCGCACCGGGCGCACCGGGTGGTCCCGGCGGTCCCGATCCGCGAGAGTTCTGGGAACCCTTCGAGCGCTTCTTCGGACCGATGCCACGCCGGCCGATGCCGCGCCGCAGCCTCGGCTCGGGCTTCATCTTCGATCCCGCCGGCTACATCCTGACGAACAACCACGTCGTCGAGAACTCCGAGTCGATCAGCGTCAAGATGAACGATGGCTCGGAGTACAAGGCAGAGCTCATCGGACGCGACCCGAAGACGGACATCGCGGTGCTGAAGGTCCAGGCCGACCACGAGCTTCCCGCGATCTCCTTCGGTGATTCCGAGACGTTGAAGGTCGGCGAGTGGGTGATGGCGATCGGAAATCCGTTCGGCCTCGAGTTCTCCGTCACCGCCGGCATCGTCAGCGCGAAGGGCCGTTTCATCGGCCAGGGCAACTACGACGACTTCATCCAGACCGATGCGCCGATCAACCCCGGCAACTCGGGCGGACCGCTTCTCGACCTGCACGGCCGCGTCGTCGGCATCAATACGTCGATCTTCAGCCGGAGCGGCGGCAACATCGGCATCGGCTTCGCCATCCCGATCAACCTCGCGAAGGAGCTCATTCCACAGCTTCGCGAGAAGGGCCGCGTCACCCGCGGCTGGATGGGCGTGATGATCCAGAAGGTCACGCCCGAGATCGCCGAGTCGCTCGGCATGAAGAAGGCGCACGGCGCGCTCGTGGCCGACGTCGTCAAGGACGGACCGGCGCAGAAGTCCGGCGTCAAGGTCGGCGACGTGATCGTCGAGTTCGACGGCAAGCCGGTCGAGGAGTCGACCTCGCTGCCGCTGATGGTGGCACGGGAGCCGATCGGCAAGAGCGTGCCGATCAAGGTGATCCGCGACGGCGAGGAGGTCGCGCTCGATCTCGAGATCGGCGAGATGAAGGACGAGGAGCTGCAGCTCGCCCAGGGCGAGTCGGAGGCCTACGGGCTGACGGTGCAGAACCTCACGCCCGAGATCGCGGAGTCCCTCGGACTCTCGGCCGACCTGCAGGGCGTTCTCGTGTCGAGCGTCGAGCCGGGCACGCCGGCGGCGGACGCCGGCCTTCGTCGCGGCGACGTGATCCTCGAGGTCAATCGCAAGCCGGTCGACAACGTCGACGTCTACATGGAGCAGATCAAGAAGAGCGCCGAAGGAAAGAGCGTCCTGCTCCTGGTGCGGCGCGGAGAGAACACCGTGTTCCTCGCGCTGAAGCCTTCGAAGTGAGGTAACGCGACCGGAAGGAGAGAAGCGTGGGCGTCGGGCGACGACGCCTGGGATCCTTGGCGATCGCTCTGCTGCTGGCCGTGGTTCCACTCGGCGCGGCAGCGGCGGTCGCCGGCTGGGTCGTGTACGGCCATCTCGCTCATGTCGTGGACGAGAAGTTCGCGGGCCGCCGATGGGACTTCCCGTCCCGGATCTACAGCGACGAGTTCCTCCTGCACCCCGGGCTCCACCTCGCGGAGGCGCAGGTCCCCCGGCGGCTCGAGCGGCTGCGCTACCGTGCGGTCGAGGCGACGCCCCGCGCCGGCGGAGAGTACCGGCGAACGGACGGCGCGCTCGAGATTGCGCTGCGACCGGGAGCGCGCGGTCGCGATCGCACGCAGCTCGCGCGGCTCGTCCTCGACGGGGAGCGCATCGCCGCCGTCCAGGACCTCGAGAGCGGCGACGACCTCGGCGCCGTCTCGCTCGAGCCGGAGGAGCTGACCGGCATCTACGAGGGCGAGTGGCAGAACCGTCGGGCCGTGCACGTCACCGACGTGACGCCGATCCTGATCCGCGCGATCCTCGTGACCGAGGACAACCGCTTCTTCGAGCACGAGGGCGTCGACCCGATGGGCGTCGCACGCGCGGTCGTCGCGAACCTCCGCGCCGGAGCGGTGCGGCAGGGCGGCAGCACGCTGACGCAGCAGCTCATGAAGAACTTCTTCTTGACTTCCGACCGCACGATGTCGCGGAAGCTCGAGGAGATGGCGATGGCCCTGATCGCGGAGCAGCGCTACTCGAAGATGCAGATCCTCGAGAACTACCTGAACGAGATCTACCTCGGTCAGAAGGGCGCGCGCGGGATCTTCGGCGTCGCGGAGGCTTCGGACTTCTACTTCGGCAAGGATCCCCGCGATCTCGACGTCGCGGAGGCGGCGCTGCTCGCCGGGCTGATCCGCGCGCCGAACGCGTACTCGCCGTCTCGCGAGCCGAAGCGGGCGCAGACCCGCCGCGACACCGTCCTGCGCGGGCTCCGCGACGCCGGCGAGATCGACGAGGCGACCTACCAGGCGGCGATCGCGCGTCCGCTGCAGGTCGCCGCGCCGCGCCGCGAGGTTGGCGACGCCGCGTTCTTCGTCGACTACGTGAAGCGCGAGCTCGCGCAGCGATTTTCGGACGAGGTGCTGACGACCGAGGGGCTGCAGATCTACACGACGCTCGACCCGCTGATGCAGGAGGAAGCGGCGAAGGCGGTGAGCGAGGGGCTGCTTCGCCTCGAGGAGCAGCATTCGCGACTGCGCGTCGCCGAAGGAAAGGACCGTCTCGAAGGCGCCCTCGTCGCGATCGCGCCGCACACCGGCGCGATCCGCGCGCTCGTCGGCGGACGGAAGTACGCGGAGAGCCAGTTCGACCGGGCGACGCAGGGGCGGCGTCAAGTCGGATCGGCGTTCAAGCCCATCGTCTTCCTCGCGGGCGTGGTCGCGACCGATCCCGAGCGGCACATCACGCCGGCGACGCTGGTCGAGGACTCCCCGTTCACGTGGGAGTACGACGGAAATCGCCGCTGGACGCCGCGCAACTACGGCGGCCGCTATCTCGGCGAGATCACCGTGCGCTCCGCTCTCGAGCAGTCTTCGAACGCCGCAACCGCGCGCATCGCACAAGCGGTCGGTCTCGATTCGATCGTCGATCTCGCGGGCGAGATGGGTATCCGCTCGGAGATCCCGCGCTTGCCCTCGGTCATCCTCGGCGCCGCGGAGCTGAGCCTCCTCGAGACGGTCGGCGCCTACGGCGTCTTCGCGAGCGGAGGCACGCACGCAGAGCCGTTCGCGATTCGCCGCGTCGACGCGCGAGACGGGCAGGAGATCCTCGGCGAGGTCCCGGCGATGAAGCGCGTCGTCCCGCCCGCGGCGGCGTTCGTCGTGACTCACATGCTCGAAGGCGTTTTCGCGGAGGGAACCGCACGAAGCGCGCGGACGCTCGGCTTCTCGCGTCCCGCTGCCGGAAAGACGGGAACCACGAACGCGTACCGAGACGCGTGGTTCATCGGCTTCACGCCGGATCTCCTCGCGGGAACCTGGGTGGGCTTCGACGGCGAGGAGTCGCTGAACCTCTCCGGCGGCAGAGCGGCGCTCCCCATCTGGACCACGTTCATGCAGGGGGCGATGGCGGACTCGCCTCCGCGACCGTTCCAGGCGCCGCCCGGCGTGACGCTCGTCGCCGTCGATCGGCGGAGCGGCACGCCGCCGGAAGCTCCGACGCCGGGCGATCCGTTCCTGATCGAGGAGGCATTCTTGACGGGGGAGGAGCCGGTCTGGTCCGATCCTCTCGACATCCCCGGAGCTGCGCCCGGCCGCGCTCCGGCCGAGCCGATCGATGCTCCCGCGAGCGGAGGGTCGGAGGATCTTCCGCCGAGTGACGCTCCGCCCGACGACGCGAGACCCGTCGCCTTTGCGCCGCCCGCGGCGGCTGGCTAGGAGGCTCTTGCGAAGGCGGGCCGACGGGCCGTCTCGGTTCGCCTCCTCACCGGCGAGAGCCGTCGGTACATCGGTGCCGCCGATCGATCATGGCCGCAGGTTCGATAGCCACACGCTCCCGCCCACCGGCGGTCGTGCTCGCGCTTCTCGCCGTGGGAGCTCTCGCGGCGTGCGCGCCAGACGTCGTGCGTGGTCCAGCACCGCGGCGGCGCGCCGCGCCGCTGGCGCCGCCGATCGAGACCGAGCCGACGCGTCTTCCGCCTGATCGCGTCACCGGACCGACTCCGGTCGGCACGGACGTCACGCGAGAGTCGTTGACGGCGCGGATCACCGTCGAGACTCCGAAGAGCGAGGCGATGGCCCTCCGTCTCGCGCAGCGGGCCCGTGAGGAGCTCGACGGTGGAACCACGACGCAGGCGATCGAGCTCCTCGACGAGGCCATCAAGGATTCGCCCGCGACGATCCCGCCGTACGTGATTCGCGCGCAGGCGTATCTCGCCGAGGGGTCGATCGACCGTGCAAGAGCCGATCTCGAGAAGGCGGCGCGACGAGACCCGAGCGCGCCGTGGCTCGCGGAGGTCGTCGCCCTGAACGGCGAGCTTCTGGAGATCGAAGGGAATCAGGACGGAGCGATCGCGGCGTATCGTCGCGCCCTGCGCATCTCGTCTGCGAATCAAACCGCGCGCGAAGCGCTGCGGAGGCTCGCCCCGTGATCGTCCTCGGGCTCGAGTCGTCGTGCGACGACACCGCGGCCGGCATCGTCGAGGACGGCCGCGAGCGCGCGAGCATCGTGTCGTCGCAAGATCAGGTGCACGCCCCGTTTGGCGGCGTCGTCCCGGAGCTCGCGGCGCGGAACCACATCCGCCACGTCGTCCCCGTCGTGCAGCGCGCGCTCGAGCAGGCGGGACTCGCCCTCGACGACCTCGACGGCGTCGCCGCGACGCAAGGCCCGGGTCTCGTCGGTTGTCTCCTCGTCGGGCTCTCCGCGGCGAAGGCGATCGCGCGCGCCCGCGGCATTCCGTTCGTCGGAGTCAATCACATCGAGGGTCATCTGCTCTCGATCGAGCTCGACGAGCCTCTCGCCCGTCCGTTCCTCGGACTCGTCGTCTCCGGAGGGCACACGGCGCTCTACTGGGCGCGCGAGGACGGGAGCTACGCGCTCCTCGGAAAGACGCGCGACGACGCCGCGGGAGAGGCGTTCGACAAGGCGGCGAAGCTCCTCGGGCTCGGCTACCCCGGTGGGCGAGAGATCGAGCGTCTTTCGCGCGAGGGCGATCCGCAGAGATTCCGCTTCGCAAGGCCTCGCGTCCGCGGCGCGGCCCTCGACATGAGCTTCAGCGGCCTCAAGACCGCTCTGCGCTTGACGCTCGAGCGCGAGCCGGACGCGATGCCGGCGGACGTCGCGGCCTCGTTCCAGAACGCGATCGTGACGACCCTCGTCGAGGTGACCCGGCAAGCGCTCGTGGCGACCGGTGCCCGCTGCGTCGTCGTGACGGGGGGCGTCGCCGCGAACGGTCCGCTGCGCGAGGCGATGGCGCGCATGGCGAGCGAGGAGGGCGCGGATCTCCGCGTGCCCGCGCTGAAGCGCTGCACCGACAACGGCTCGATGATCGCGTACGCCGGCTGGCGCCGGCTCGCGCGCGGGGAAGCCGATCCGCTCTCGCTGAACGCCCGCGCCGAGCTCGCCCTCGGCCCGCGCGTGGAGCCCGAAGCGATCGCCTGAATGGCGCGGGCGAGCGGGAGCGCGGCCCGGCGCCGGGCTCTGGGACAGAACTTCCTCGTCGACGCCGACGTCGCGCGCCGTACGGTCGCCGCGGCGACGCTCCGTCCCGGAGAGCGTGTGCTCGAGATCGGACCGGGGCACGGGGTGCTGACGCGCGTCCTCCTCGGAGCGGGCGCGCGTGTCGTCGCCGTCGAGATCGACGAGAAGCTCGCCGGCGCGCTCGAGCGGTCGCAGCTCCCGAACTTGACGGTGATCGAGTCCGACTTCCTCCGCCTCGACCTCGCGGAGCTTCCACCGGAGCCGCTCGTCGTCGTCGCGAACTTGCCGTACTCGAGCGGGACCGCGATCGTCGAGCGCCTCGTCGAGACGCGCGATCGCTTTCCGCGGATCGTCGTGATGCTGCAGCGCGAGGTGGCGGAGCGGCTCTGCGCGGAGCCGAGCTCGCGCGCCTACGGCGGGCTCACGGTGCTGACGGGCCTCTGGGCTTCGGCCTCTCTCGTGCTCACCGTGCCCGCGAGCGCATTCCGTCCGGTGCCGAAGGTCGAGTCGGCGGTCGTGCGGCTCGATGTCGCCGCTTCGCCGCGCGTGCCGGTCGCGAGCCCGAGCGACTTCCGGCGCGTCGTTCGCGCCGCGTTCTCGCAGCGACGGAAGATGCTGCGGAACACCCTCGGTGCGGTGTTCGGCTCCGCGACGGAGGACGTGCTCGCTCGCGCGGGCATCGAGCCGACGCGGCGCGCGGAGACTTTGAGCCTCGCGGAGTTCGCGACTCTCGCGGACGAGGCGACCGCACGTGCCTGAGCTGCCCGAGGTCGAGACCGTTTGCCGGACGATTCGCCCGCATCTCGTCGGCCGGAGGATCGAAGCGGTCGAGGTGCGGGAGCGCCGCCTTCGCCGCCCGGTCGCCGCGGACTTCGCTCGGCGTCTCGAGGGGCGGACGGTCGCCGCGGTCGATCGTCGCGCGAAGTACATCCTCATCGACGTCGGAGACGGCCTCCGCTGGGTCGTCCACCTCGGCATGAGCGGGCGGCTCTGCTTCGGGACCCCGCCTCCCGAGCTGACGCACGTCCACGTGCGCGTGCGCCTCGAGGGGGGAGGGGAGCTCTTCTACCGCGATCCGCGGCGGTTCGGGCTGATGCTCCTCTCGTCGGACGAAGCGGACCTCGGCATCGTCGGCATCGAGCCGCTCGGGCCCGACTTCACGGCCGAGCTCCTGTGGAGCCTGCGCCTGCGCCACCGTCGTGTGACCGTGAAGTCGCTCCTGATGGACCAGCGGCGCGTCGCCGGAGTCGGCAACATCTACGCGAACGAGGCGCTCTTCGAGGCCGGGATTCGTCCGAGCCGACGCGTCGGCCGCATGCGTCGCGAGGAAGCGGGGCGTCTCGTCGAATCGGTGCGCTCGGTGCTCGAGCGCGCGATCGAAGCGCGCGGCTCCTCGCTTCTCGACTATCGCGACGCGGAGGGGAACCCGGGCGAGTTCCAGTCGTCCTTCCACGTCTACGATCGCGCCGGCGAAGCGTGCCGGCGCTGCGGCACCGCGATCCGGAGCAGCGTGATCGCCGGCCGCGGCACGTTCTACTGCCCTCGCTGTCAGACGTAGTTGCGCTCGGGAGACGCAAAATCGTTGACCGCCTCCGAACGTCTCTGGTAGCAGCCTTGCAGCCGGGCCATCCTGTGGTGGAGCGCCCGGTCTTGGACGCCTCGCGCGGTGTCCGTGTGGCGGTGGTGGGGAGAGTGGAGAGGAACTTGAGACTGGCGGAACTGGATCTGACGGCTCCCGCGCCCGGGCGAGCGAAGCTCCGCACTCCCACGCGCGGTCTCGCGCTGCGGCTCGGACTCGTCGCGATCGCCGCCTGGCTCGTCGCCATGGCGATCGCGCAAGCCGCTGCCGCGTCATCGGAGCTGCCGCGGCCCGCGGCTCTCGCGCCGAACGTCGCCTTCTGGCGCGACATCTTCGCGAAGTACTCCGAGCACCAGGTCGTGATCCACGACGATTGGTATCTCGACAAGGTCTACACGGTCCTCGATTTCCGCGATTGGGCCGGACCGGACGGGCGGCTGAACGGCGCGCAGGAGCGCCAGCGCGAGATCGACGTCAAGGCCGCGCAGGAGCGCTACCGTAGGATCCTCAGACGACTGCAACGGTCGGGCGGCAACGCTGCCGGGCTCGGCGCCGAGGAGCGGCGCGTGCGGGATCTCTTCCGCAACGTTCCCGGAAGTCAGAAGTACCAGCAGGCCGCCGAGCGCGTGCGCGGGCAGCGCGGTCTTCGGGAGCGCTTCCGGGCCGGCCTCGCACGACAGAAGGGCTACCGCGCCGAGATGGAGCGGATCCTGCGAGCGCACGGTGTGCCGCCGGAGCTCGCCGTCATGCCGATGATCGAGTCGACCTTCGACCTCGACGCCTACTCGAAGGTGGGTGCCGCGGGCGTCTGGCAGTTCATGCCGCGGACGGGCCGCGAGTACATGCGCGTCGATGCGCTGATCGACGAGCGGCGCGATCCGCTGCGCTCGACGCACGCGGCGGCGCAGCACCTGCGCCGTGATCGTAAGACGCTCGGGGAATGGCCGCTCGCGGTGACGGCATACAACCACGGCTGCGGCGGCATCTCGCGCGCCGTGCGATCGGTCGGGTCCAAGGACATCGGGCGGATCGCGCGGGAGTACAGGGGGACCGCGTTCGGCTTCGCCTCGCGGAACTTCTACGCGGAGCTCCTCGCCGCGATCGACGTCGTCGCGCGGGAGAACGAGTACTTCGGTCCGATCGCCCCGGTCCCGGCGCCGCGGTCGCGCGAGGTACGGCTCTCCCGGCCGATGCGCGTCCATCAAGCCGCGCAGCACGTCGGCGTGCCCTCGAACCAGCTCGTCGCCTTGAACCCGGCCTTCCTGCCGCGGGTGATCGACGGCAGCGCCTCGATCCCCGGGGGCTACTCGCTCCGCGTCCCGCTCTCGGCGAGGGACGGACACCTCGCGACCACGCAGGCGGCCGCGCGGCGTGAAGAGAAGGGCCTCCCTGCGTACCGGTTCCACGAGGTGAAGCCGGGACAGACCCTCGCGGCGATCGCCCGGAAATACGGGACTTCGGTCACTGCGATCCAGGGCCTGAACGGGGTCCGGAAGCCCCAGCACCTCCGGGTCGGGACTCGCCTGAAGATCCCCGTCAGCGGCTAGGCGCCGGTCCCCGGCCTCGAGCCGCATCCCCAACACGGCGCGCCTGTGCTACCTCGGAGGCAGGATGCGTTACCTCCCCGTGATGCTGGATCTGAAGGACTGCCCCGTCCTGGTCGTGGGTGCTGGCGCGATCGCGGCTCGCAAGGCTGGTGCGCTCGTGCGCGGCGGTGCTCGCGTGACGGTCGTCGCGCCCGGGATCGGCGCCGAGATGGAGCGCCTCGCTTCTCGCGAGGACGGGCTCCGGATCGCTCGCCGACGCTTCCGTGCGAGCGATCTCGGCGGAGTGCGTCTCGTCTTTGCGGCGACGAACGACGCCAAGGTGCAGAGCGAGATCGCCGCCGAAGCGGAGAAGAAGGGCGTCTGGGTGAACGCCGCCGACGAGCCCGAGAACTGCACGTTCCTGATGCCGGCGCTTCTCGAGCGCGGACCGCTGCAGGTGGCCGTCAGCACGGGCGGAGCGAGCCCGGCTCTCGCGCGGCGGGTGCGCGACGAGATCGATGCGGCTCTCGGACCCGAGTTCGGCGAGGCCGCGGAAGTCCTCGGCGAGCTGCGCGTGCGATTCGAGCGCGGCGAGGCACGCGGGCATGCCTTCACGCGCCTTCTCGACGAGGGACTCCTGGAAGCGCTGCGCCAGGGAGACGAAGCTCGTGTCGAGAGGATGACGCGCGAGGCCCTGCAAGGTCTCCCGCGTGCGCGGACGCGCGCCGCTCGGGACGAGTGATCCATGGAGCCTTTGCTCCTGAAGCTCAGCCTCGCGAGCTACCTCGTCGCCACGTTCGCGGGTGCCTGGAGCCTCGTGCGTCCCGACGGTCTCGCCTGGCGGACCGCGACGGGCGCCCTCATCGTCGGCTTCCTGGCGCAGGCGGGCGCTCTCGCCGATCGCTCGATGCACGTCGGGACGATCGCGGTAACGGGCTTCTCCGAGCAGGTGGCGTTCTTCGCCCTGCTTCTCGCGGGCGTCTATCTCGTGACGCAGGTGTGGCTGCGCCTCGCGGTGCTCGGAGCGGTCGTCGGGCCGATCGGCGTGATCGGCGTCATTGCCGCACTCGTCGATCACGGCGGCGCGCCGAATCTCCCGCCGGAGCTGCGCAGCCCGTGGCTCCTCGTCCACGTGAGCCTCGCGTACCTCGGGAACGCGGCGTTCGCCCTCGCCTGCGTCGTGAGCCTGGTCTACCTCTGGGAGGAGCGCCAGCTGAAGGCGCACCACGTCGGCGATTTCGTCTGGCGCCTTCCGAGCCTCGAGCGTCTCGACAACGTCAACTTCAAGTTCCTGACGTGGGGCTTCGTCCTGCTGACGCTCAGCATCGTCACGGGCGTGCTGTGGGCCGAGCTCTACTTCGGACGCTTCTGGTCTTGGGAGCCGCGCACGATCTGGACGACCATCATCTGGATGATCTATGCGATTCTCCTGCACGGCCGCGTCACGGTCGGCTGGGGCGGGCGACGCGCCGCGGCGCTCACGATCGTCGGATTCGGCGTTCTGTTCGTCGCCTTCATCGGCGTCAGCATCCTTGCCCCCGGCCAGCACGCGGACGCGTTCGGATGAGCAACCGCGACGGCGCCATCGTACGGCCCCTGCGCGCTCGCGGCGTCCGCGAGCGCGACCTCGAGATCTGGGTGATCGGTCTGAACCACCGGACGTGTCCCATCGAGCTGCGCGAGAAGCTCGCGATCCCGGAAGTCGAGGTCGGCGACGTCGCCCAGCGAGCCATCGGGCACCTCCCGCTGAACGAGGCCGTCGTGCTCTCGACGTGCAACCGCGTCGAGCTCGTGGGCGTGTCGGCGCGTGGAGCGGACGTCGTCGAGGCGGTCACCGCGTTCCTCGCGGAGGATCGAAGCCTGCCGCCGGCGACGCTCGCGGAGCACCGCTACGTGCACCGCGGCCGTCAAGCGGTGCAGCATCTCTTCCGGGTCGCCTCGAGCCTCGACTCGATGGTCGTCGGCGAGCCGCAGATCCTCGGGCAGCTGAAAGAGCAGTACCGACGCGCGGTCGAGAAGTCCGCTTCGGCGCGTGTGCTGCAGCGTTGCTTCGAGTCGTCCTTTCGCGTCGCGAAGCGCGTCCGGACGGAGACGGGCGTCGCGACGAAGGCGGTCTCGGTGAGCTCGGCGGCCGTCGATCTCGCACAGCGGATCTTCGACGACCTCGGCGACAAGACCGCGATGCTGATCGGTGCCGGCAAGATGAGCGAGCTCGCCGCACGCCACCTCCTCGGCGCGGGCGTCGCGAACGTGATCGTGACGAATCGCTCCTTCGACCGCGCCGTCCAGCTCGCGCGCGGCTTCGGCGGGACGCCGGTCCCGTTCGATCAATTCCCGCACTATCTGCACCTCGCCGACGTCGTGCTCGGATCGGTGACTGCGACCGCCGGCTATGTGCTCGGTCCCTCGCACCTCCACGAGGTCCTGCGCGCGCGTCGCCGTCGGCCGATGTTCTTCATCGACCTCGGGATGCCGCGGAACTTCGACCCGGCGATCAACGACCTGCAGAGCGTGTACGTCTACAACATCGACGACCTGTCTCGCGTCGCCGACGACCATCGCGCCGAGCGGGAGAAGGAAGCGGAGCGCGCGGAGGAGATCGTTCGCGCCGAGGCGGAGACCTTCTGGAGAATGCTCGCCGCAAGCGACGTGACGCCGACGATCGTGGCACTGCGCGGGAAGCTCGACGCGATCCGCCGCGCGGAGCTCGAGCGCGCGCTCGCCTCGCTCGCGACGGTCGGTCCCGACGAGCGGCGGGTCCTCGAGGCAATGACGCAATCGATCGTCAACAAGATCCTGCACCCCCCGACGACTACCCTGAAGCAGCTCGCGTTCGACGAGGAGGGAAGAGACGCCGCCGAGATGGCGGAGGTCCTGCATCGGCTGTTCGCGCTCGAGACGACTTCGGACGACGAGCCGGATGGCGGCTGAGACGCGGCGGGGCCCGCGGCTCCGCATCGGAACCCGCGGTAGCGCTCTCGCTCTCGCGCAGTCGCGTCAGACCGCGGCGCGGCTCGAGCAGGAAGGATTGGAGGTCGAGCTCGTCGTCGTGCGCACGTCGGGAGACCGGCTCGCGGATGTGTCGCTCGCGCGCGTCGGCGGCAAGGGTCTCTTCATCAAGGAGCTCGAGGAGGCGCTCGAGCGCGGCGAGATCGACCTCGCGATCCACTCGCTGAAGGACATGCCGGCGGAGCTGCCCGAGGGCTTCGCGCTCGCGGCGGTGACGACGCGCGCCGACGTGCGCGACGTCCTGATCTTGCGCGAGGACGTCGACGGATCGGGCGCCGACGCGGCGAGCGGCGACGAGGCGCTCGCCCTTCTCGCCCCGGGGACGCGCGTCGGCACGGGAAGCCTCCGTCGCCGCGCACAGATCGCCGCGCGCCGGCCCGACGTGGAGACCGTGCCTATCCGCGGCAACATCGACACGCGTGTCGAGAAGGTCCGTCGCGGCGACGTCGACGCCGTCGTGCTCGCAGCGGCGGGTCTCGGTCGTCTCGGCGTCGCGCTTCGCCCCCGGCCGTTGGAGGTCGCGTCGTTCCTTCCGGCGCCGGGGCAGGGCGCCCTCGCGGTCGAGAGCCGCGCGGGTGACGCCGCGACGCAGGCCCGCGTTTCGCTGTTGAACGATCCTGCGGCGGCGGCGGCGTGCGCCGCGGAGCGCGCGTTCCTCCGCGACCTCGGCGCGAGCTGCGTCGTGCCCGTCGCCGCCTTCGCGACGGCGAACGTCGCCCGGGACGCGCTCCAGCTCGACGGTCTCGTCGCGAGCCTCGACGGGAAGCGGATCGTCCGCGGCCGGAGCAGGGGCTCGGTCGCGAACCCGGAGGCGGTTGGCTCGGAGCTCGCGAGCCGTCTCTGTCGCGAGGGCGCGCGCGAGATCCTCGACGAGATCGAGCGCGACCTGTCGAGCCAGGGCTAATCTCTCAGACGGTCGACCTTCTCGATCACGAGGACGCGGCTCCCCGCGCGCTCGTACACGCGTCCGTGCACCGAGACGTGCGCAGCGATGTCCTCGCGCACGGCCGTGCTCGGGTCGCTCGCGGGGGTCGAGCCCGCGAGGGGATACAGCGTGCTGGTGTCGTCCTCGAGGAACGCCAGGCGGCCGCCGTTCTTCAGGCAGGTGAGCGCGCAGGTCTTGTGGCCGAGCCCGCGGCTCCCGTCGCGCAGGTAGCAGCCGATCTCGACGAGCTCGCCTCGCATCTCGACGTCTCGACCCGGGCGGACACCACGTGGCGGCTCCTCGTCGGCCGCGCGCGTCGAGATCGTCGCCGCGAGCACGAGCGTTGCGACGGACGCCGCGATCGCGAGGAAGCGCGACATGCGGAGCACGCTAACGTCCTTCGCATGCGCTTGCCAGGGTTCGGAGCCGGGGATACCTCTCGTGCGTGGGCGAAGGCATCGTCTACCTCGTCGGCGCGGGTCCTGGCGATCCCGGTTGCCTGACGCTCCGTGGGAAGGAGTGCCTCGAACGCGCCGACGTCGTGGTCTACGACTATCTCGCGAACGCCGATCTGCTGCAGCACGCTCCCGCGCGCGCGGAGCGCGTGTTCGCGGGGAAGCACGGCGCCGGTCCGCATCTCCTCGAGCAGACCGAGATCAACGCGCTGCTCGTCGAGCGCGCGCGCGCCGGACTCACGGTCGTGCGGCTCAAGGGCGGCGATCCTCTCGTGTTCGGCCGCGGGGGCGAGGAGGCGGAGGCGCTTCTCGCGGCAGGGCTCCGCTTCGAGATCGTGCCGGGCGTGACGTCGGCGCTCGCCGCGCCCGCGTATGCCGGGATCCCCGTCACGCATCGCGACTGGGTTTCGGGCGTGACCGTGCTGACCGGCCACGAGTCCCCGGGCAAGGCGGATGCGCGCGTCCGCTGGGACCAGCTGGCGACCGCGGGCAACACGCTGGTACTCTTGATGGGCTTGACGCAGCTCCGATCGAATCTCGAGAGCCTGCTCGCGGCGGGTCTCGCTCCGGGCACGCCCGCTGCGGCCATCCGCTGGGCCTCGACGCCGCGGCAGCGCGTCGTCGAGGGAACGGCAGGCAGCTTGACGGAGCTCGTCGCGGCGCAGCGCCTCCGGCCGCCGGTGACGGTCGTCATCGGCGACGTCGTGTCGCTGCGGGGACGGATGCGCTGGTTCGAGGACCGACCGCTCTTCGGCCGTCGCATCCTCGTCACGCGGACGCGCGCGCAGGCGAGCCGCTTCTCGCGCCTCCTCGGCGAGCAGGGGGCGGACGTCGTCGAGTGCCCGGTGATCGAGGTGCGACGTCTCGCGAGCCCGGAGCTCGAAGCGGCGCTCGAGCGCCTCGATTCGTACCAGTGGATCGTGCTCACGAGCGCCAACGGCGTCGAGGTCTTCTTCGATCGTCTTCTCGCTTCGGGTCGCGACCTGCGCGTCCTTCACGGCGCGCGGATCGCGGCGATCGGGACGGAGACGGCGCGCTCTCTCGAGGAGCGGCACCTCAAGCCCGATCTCGTCCCGGACGATTTCCGTGCGGAGGGGCTTCTCGAAGCGATGGCGGGGTACGATCTGAAGGGTGCGCGCGTGCTCCTGCCGCGCGCCGCGGGCGCGCGCGCCGTCCTGCCGGACGGCCTCCGGTCGCGCGGCGCCGACGTCGACGAGGTGCAGACCTACGAGAGCGTCGCGCCGATCGAGGGTACAGAGCGCTTGCGCGCCGTGCTCGAGGACGGTCCGCTCGATTGCTTGACGTTCACGAGCTCGAGCACGGTGACGAGCTTTCTCGGCCTTCTCGATCGGGCCGACGAAAAGGAAGGGAGGAAGCGCGTCGCGGAAGCGCGCGTCGCGTGCATCGGCCCGATCACGGCGCAGACGGCGCGCGAAGCCGGTCTTCGCGTCGACGTGATGCCGAAGGAGTACACGATCCCGGCGCTCGCCGCGGCCGTCGTCGAGTCGTTTCGACGGGGTGAGCAGGAGGAAGCCTGATGCCCGGCGAGTTCCCGACCGTCCGTCCGAGGCGTCTCCGCGGCAGCGAGCGTCTGCGGACGCTCGTCCGCGAGACGCGGCTCCATCCCGCTTCGCTCGTGCTGCCGCTGTTCGTCGTTCCCGGTCGGGGAAAGGCGGAGGCGGTCGCGTCGATGCCCGGCGTCCGTCGCTGGTCCGTCGACCGCGTCGGCGAGGAGGCGAATCGGGCGTTCGAAGCGGGCGTGCGGAGCGTGATCCTCTTCGGGATCCCGGAAGGAAAGGACCCGACGGGGACGCACGCCTGGCGCGAGGACGGCGTGGTGCAGGCGGCGCTCGCGGCGCTCCGGAAGGATGTCCCCGAGATGACGCTGATCACCGACGTCTGCCTCTGCGAGTACACGGATCACGGCCACTGCGGCGTGCTGCACGGCGAGGACGTCGCGAACGACCCGACGCTCGAGCTCCTCGCGCGCGAGGCGGTGTCGCACGCGCGCGCGGGAGCGGACGTCGTCGCGCCCTCCGACATGATGGACGGGCGCGTCGGTGCGATCCGGCGCGCTCTCGACCAGGCGGGCTTCGAGCGGACGCCGATCCTCTCGTACGCGGTCAAGTACGCCTCGGGCTTCTACGGCCCGTTCCGCGACGCCGCCGAGTCGACGCCCGCCTTCGGCGATCGCCGGAGCTACCAGATGGATCCGGCGAACGGACGCGAGGCCCTCCGCGAGCTCGAGCAGGATCTCGCCGAGGGAGCGGACCTCGTGATGGTGAAGCCGGCTCTTCCGAATCTCGACGTGATCGCCGCGGTGCGGGCCGCCTGCCACGTTCCGGTCGCGGCGTACCAGGTGAGCGGGGAGTACGCGATGATCAAGGCGGCGGCGGAGCGCGGCTGGCTCGACGAGGAGCGCGTCGTCGACGAGACGCTGACTGCGATCCATCGCGCGGGCGCCGATCTGATCCTCACGTACTTCGCCGAATCGGCGGCGCGTCGCTGCGCGTGGAGGTAGGCTTGTCCGGAACGGTCGCGAGGGTGTCCCACATCGGCATCTGCGTCTCGGACATGGAGCGATCGATCGCGTTCTATCGCGACGCGCTCGGCTTCACGGTGACGAGCGAGCTTCGCGTCGCGGGAGAGCCGAGCGACACGCTCCTCTCGCTCCGCGACGTCGAGCTCCACGCGGTCTACATCGAGCGCGACGGCTTCCGGCTCGAGCTCCTGCACTTCGGCTCGCCGAGATCGCCCGCGCGCCCGCCCGAGCGCCGCATCAACGACCTCGGCCTCACGCATCTCTCCGTGCAGGTGGCGAACGTCGACGAGGCCCTCGCGCGACTCGAGGAGCAGGGGGCTTCGGTCGATCGGCCGACGCGGATCGCTGCCGGGGGGGACCGCGCGGTCGCGGCGTTCGTGCGCGACCCCGACGGGCTGCCGATCGAGCTCATCCTGAAGCGTTAGCGAGCGCGACGAGGGCTCACGGCTCGAATCCGAAGCGCTCGATCCAGCTCGCGCGCGCGCCGGTGAGGGCGAGCTTCGCGGGAAGGCCGCGCGGGCGCTCCTGCTGCCCGCCGATGCGAAGCGCCTCAGGCTTCGGCGAGCCGTCGATGCGGAGGTCGATCGTGACTGCGGCGACGTCGCCGGCGAGGACGACGTCGAATCCCTGCTCGCCGCCGGTCGTCCGGAGGTCGAATTGCAGCACCGTGGGCGAGGGTTGCCGGATGCGGAGCGTCTGCGACTGCAGGCCGACGTCCTTCAGCACGCCGCCGGAGGTCACGCGAAGCTCGCCGTCGACCTCGCGCGGCGTCCCGTCGGAGGTGATGCCGACGTGCAGTCGGCCGCCCTCGCTCCAGACGTAGCAGGCGGTCTCCTCCGGAGGCTTCGCGCCCGGGTTGCCGTAGACGATGCGGAACGGCAGCACGTCGCCGACCTCCCGCTCGGCCGCGACCGGGGCCGCGCCGAGGAAGAGGAGCGCCGCTGCGGCGGCGCTCGCGAAGCGGCGGCTCACGAACCCGCCGTCGAAGGGAGCTCGCAGAACTCGCCCTCGTCGGCGAGGGCGCCCGCGAGGGAGAACGGACGGCTCACGGTCCACGTCAATCCGAACGTGCAGAAGTAGACCGCGTGGTGGCCGGACTCCCCGCCCGCGACCGCGATCAGGAACTGGTCGGGCCGCGCTGCGAGTGGGACCGTGCCGTCGCTCTCGACGTAGCCGCGCTCCTCGAGCTTCGGCCAGTAGGCCTTCGGCCAGCGCTCGATCGGCGTCCGCGTCCTCTCGAAGAGCATCTGCTGCAGGTCCGGCACCGAGTAGCCGTCGCGCGCGATCTTGTAGGCGAAGTCCGGGCAGAGGAGGAGGAGCATGTCGCCGTCGCCCTGCGGGACGAGCACCTTGTTGTTGCCGATCCAGTCGATCCCGTGCGCGAGGACGTCGGCGAGCTCGTCCCCGGTCTCCGCGAAGACGTCGGCGATGTCCTGGGTCCCGGTCGCGCAGGTCGCGGTGATCACGTTCTCGTCCGCGGCGAAGCCGCGCCGCACGTGGAACGGCTCCCAGGGGCTCCGCTCCTCCCACTCGCCGAAGCAGAGCGAGACGCGGCCCGGCTGTCCGAAGCAGGACTTGCTGCCGGTGCCGGGAACCGCTCCGCCCACGTTCCGCAGCACGAGGCGGAGAGCGCGGCCGATCGTCGCATTCGCCCGCCCGTTGTGGCCGAGGCAGGAGTACCCGCACTCGATGCCGAGGGTGCGGCGCGCGGGGCCGTTGATCATCAGCGCCGGGGTGGCGCAGCAGGTCGTCGTGTTGACCGCGTAGAGGTTGAACTCCGGCTGGATCACCGCCTCGACCGCGGCGAGGACGACCGGGAAGACCTCGGGCACGCAGCCCGCGAGGACGGCGTTGATCGCGACCTTCTCGACCGTCGCCTCGCCCCGGCGGGGCTCGACCATGCCGAGGGAGTCGGCCGGCGCGCGCGGCGTCGCGTCGAGCATCGCCTGCACGCGGTCCTCGGTCGGGGGGATCACCGGGAAGCCGTCGCCCCAGCCCGCCTTCTCGACGAACGCGTAGAGCTCGGCGGGATCGTCGGGCAAGCGGAAGCGCTCGGAGACGAGGGTGCCGCGGGCCACGCCGAGAGGATCGGTGACCTTCCGGGCGCGGTCAAGCGGGCGCGGTCACGGCCGCTCGGCGAGCATCGCGACGATCTCCTCGAAGCGCGCCTCGACGATGGCGTGGATCTCTTCGACCGTCTTCGTCTCCATGGGGTGTGGCAGGACGAGGGTCCGGAGGTCCGGGTAGCCGCGCGCCCGCGCCGCGGTCGCGGCGAGGTTGGCGAAGACCTCCGTCAGGGCGACGACGGCCGGGACGCCGGTGCTTTCACAGATGGCGGTGTCGTGGACACTCCACGACGTGCAGGACCCTCAAGTACCGAGGCCGACCACCGCGGCGTCGACGCTCCGGGCGAACTCCTCGACCCGGGCGCTCTCGTCCTCGGGCGTGCCGATCCGGAGCTGCGGATCGAACATGACCACCTCGGCCACGTCGAGCCGCTCCCGGAAGAGGCGGCCGAGCTCCTCGGCGAAGATCTCGAAGGACCGCCACGTGTCGTCGCGCCGGATGCCGATCCGCTTCCCCCGCAGGGAGTCGAGGCGGGGGGCGAGCGGCCGCACCTCGGCGGATCCGAGGGACACCGGGGAGAGGATCTCGATCTGGGCCATGGCTTCGCCTCCTTGGCGGATCTTGTCGTGCGCCGGCTCCACCGACGCAAGCGGCAACGTCACTGGACGTCCGGCGTCGGGGTCGGCTCGTCGCTCGGCGGCGGCGCGCCGTCGGCGATCCAGGAGATCACGAGCTGGATCTGGTCGTCGGAAAGGGGCGCTGCGCCCTGCGGCATGCGGATGCCTTCACCGGGCGTCAGGTTACCGGTGAGCTTCCGGACGAGGTAGCTGTCGTCGACGAGGCCCGGCGCAACGCGCAGGAGACCCATGTCGCGCGCGAAGGCGTTCGTCGGCTCGACGTCGACGAGCTGGTCGTACGAGAGACCGGCGACGAGCGTGAGCCCGCCCTGCGGCGACACTGCACCGTGGCAACCCGCCGAAATACAGCTCACGTCGAAGATCTCGGTCTGGATCTCCGCGAAGTCTCCCGAAGCGCTTCCCGGTCCCGGACCGTCGCCGGCGCATCCGGCGAGCACGAGAGCGATTGCCGCAGCGACCGAGCTAACTCTCTCCCTCGAAGACACCGAAAGCATCTCCCCTGGCTAGACCAGGCGGGGGCGGGCGGCAACGAAAGGGCCGGCAGACGGCGTCCGGAGGCCTCCGAAAGGGCTCCGGATGGCCCCGAAGGGCTCTCCGGGTCCGTTCGGACCAAACTTGACAGCCGCCCATTCTTCGAGCAAGGAAACGCGACCACCGGCAACCGGACCCGGCCACCGTGGCGGGGATGGGGCGGGGCCGCCCGGGGGGGGGCGGCGTCGGATAGAGAGGGGGGTACCGGGGAGTTGCGCAATCCATACCTCGGCGTCGGCAGCGGGCTCACCGCAGCTCTGGTGTGCTTCGGATGTGGAATGGGACCGCTGCAGCGCAGCATTCGGCTCGGAGAGATCGATCCGGCGGGTGCTGCAGCAGTGGCGATGTCGGGAGCGAGCTCGGCCCAGGTGGTGGATTCCGCGGGCCTGAAGCGGCTCACGGCCCACCCCACGGTGACCCGGCAGGCCACCCAGATGGCCCGGGAGCACCGTTTCACCCTCCAGACCTCCCTCCAGCGGGGGCTGCCCTATCTCCCGATCATCGAGCGGGAATTCCGGCGTGAGGGTGTCCCGATGGGGCTCGCCTACCTTCCCATCATCGAGAGCCACTTCCGGGCGGACGCCATGGGGCGCGGCACCGGCGGCCTCTGGCAGTTCACGACCGGGACCGCCCGGCTGTACGGCCTCACGGTGAACGGGCGGGTCGACGAGAGGCGCGACCCGGCGAAGTCCTCACGCGCCGCAGCGCGGCTCCTTCGCGACCTCCACGACGAGTTCGGGAGCTGGGGGCTCGCCCTGGCGGCGTACAACGCCGGCTCGGGGCGGGTTCAGCAGGCCCTCGTGGGACGCCCGCGGGCGAATTTCTTCGAGCTGGCGGAGCGCGGGCTCCTGCCGGCGATCACGCGGCACTACGTCCCGAAGGTCCTCGCCGTCGCCCTCATCGGATCGAGTCCCGAGAGCTTCGGCCTGAAATCCCCCGACCGCCGCTTCGACAGCAAGAAGATCTGATCGAAGCGAGGGGGCGCCGCCCCCTCGCCAAGGCAGCGGCCAAGCCGCTGCCTCTCCACGCCCCCGCTCGCTCTCCGCTCGGCCGCGCGCTTCGCGCGCGGAAGGTCGGCAAGCGGTTCAGTGCAAGGTTTGGACGGGGCCCTCGACCACACCGAGGACCGTCAGCGCGCTGTCGTCCTCGTCGATGTAGTAGAGGATGTAGTACTCGTTGATCGGGAGGTAGAGGCATCCTCCCTGTCCTTCGAGCACTGCGGAGCCGGCCGGCAGAGGATCCTCGGCGAGCCCGAGAATGGCCTCGCCGATTTCACGAAGCGGCGAACCCGGGATCTGCTCCATCTCGCGGTATGCGCTATAGGTCAGGCTCAGCTTCATGCTCCGGCCGCTCTAGGTGCTAGTTCGGCCGGGCGAGGAGGCGACTTTAGGCATGGCGACGAGACCGAACGACACGAGTCCCGCGCAAACCGCGCGTGCGCTCGTGCGTCCGGAGATCGCGCGCATCGAAGGGTACGTTCCCGGCGAGCAGCCGCGCGGCGACGGCTTCATCAAGCTCAACACGAACGAGAACCCCTATCCGCCGTCGGAGCGCGTGCGGAAGGCGATCGTCGAAGCGTGCGATCGCCTGGTTCTCTATCCGGATCCGACCGCGCGCGAGGTGCGCGAGATCGCGGCGCGACTCTACGACCTCGACGCCGACGGCGTGGTCGTGGGAAACGGCTCGGACGAGCTCCTCTCGATCCTCGTGCGCGCGGTCGTCGGTCCGGGCGAAGGCGTCGCGTATCCGGTTCCGACGTACTCGCTCTACGACACGCTCGTCGCGCTGCACGACGCGCGCTCCGTCCGCGTGCCGTTCCCGACGGACTTCTCACTGCCGGAAGAGCTCGAGCGCGCCGACGCGCGGCTCTTCTTCATCTGCAATCCGAACGCGCCGTCCGGAACGGTCGTGCCGATCGAGCGGATCGATGCGCTCGCGCTCGCGCGTCCGGACGCGGTGATCGTCGTCGACGAAGCCTACGCCGACTTCGCCGACCGGAACGCGCTGGCCCTCGTCCGTCGGCGTCCGAACGTCGTCGTGCTGCGGACACTCTCGAAGGCCTACTCGCTCGCGGGACTTCGCGTGGGCCTGGCGCTCGCGTCGGCCGAGCTCGCGTACGAGCTCCACAAGGTGCGCGATTCCTACAACGTCAGCCGTCTCGCCCAGGCGGGCGCGCTCGCGGCGCTCGAGGACCAGGCGGCGATGCGCCGCCACGCGGAGCGCGTTCGCACGACGCGCGCGCGTCTGACGAAGGAGCTCGAGCGGCTCGGCTTCCAGGTCCTGCCGTCGCAGGCGAACTTCATCCTCGCGCGCCGTCCCGGCGAGGACCTGTCGGGGGTGGCAGGGGCGCTCCGCGAGCGGAAGATCCTCGTGCGGCACTTCCGCGAGGTCCCGGACTCGCTGCGGATCACGGTCGGTACGGACGCGGAGATCGACGCGCTCCTCGCAGGCCTGCGCGACTCGTAGAGCCCCTGGCGCTGCCGCGGCCGGCTACTCGCCGGCGTCCTCGTTGTCCGTACCGGCCTGTGTCAGCTCGCCGGGCTTCTTGTCGATCCGCCGGTAGTTGAAGTCGCGGATCGCGAAGACGGGCCCGTCCCCGGCCGCCGCGACGAAGTACTCGAGCCCGTCGTCGTCGCCCGCGAGGCCCGCGACGAGCGCGCCGAGATCGCCGCCCTTCGCATCGCGGAGCGTGATCGTCATAGCTGGCGTCGCGAGCCCGAAGGGCGTCCGGTCTCCGGACTCGCTCGCGACCGTCTCGCCCTTCGTCGCGAAGACGTCGTCGACGAAGCGCTGCGCGACGAGCGGATCCGTCTCGGCGCCGAGGTCGCCCGCGAGCGACCAGCCTCCGTCCTTCTTCACGAGCTCGTAGCCCTCGCCGTCGGCGCGCTTCACGTCGACGGAGGAGACGTCTTCCGCCGCGACGCGGACGACGGTCTTGTCGCGCAGGTCCGACGCGGTCTTGCCGAGGCTCGAGAGCACGTGCGTAGCGACCAGGTAGATCTGCTCGCTCGGCGGGCTCGTCGCGGCGACTTGCTTGACGGAGCCCTCGCCGGGAGCGGCCTCGTCGCCGCTCTCGATCTCCGCACCGACGAGAAGGCGCTTCTCCTTCGGCTCCGTCGTCGTCTGCACGACGATCTCGAGCTGCGGCGGAGCGAGCCCGCGGGCCGCGAGCGCCTCCGCGCCGGTCTCCGCGACGAAGTCGGTGGCGCGAAGGGCGCGAAGGCTGCCGAGCAGGCTCTGCACCTTCGTGCCGTCCGCACGCGCTTCGATCGGCTCACGGATCTGCCACGATTCGCCGTCCTTCCGGAGGACGACGGCTTCGCCGTCCGCGGGGCGGAGCGTGATTTCCTCGACGCCGGCTTCGTCGACCGTGAGGATCGTCTTGTCGCGCAGGTCCTTCAGCTTCTTGTCGAGGGCGGAGCGCGTCGTGCCCGTCGTCAGGAGGACGGCGGGCTCGTCGCCGCGCCGCGCGTAGGCGTTGAACCCGATCGGCGCCGCGTTCCCGATCGCGAGAGCGGGAAGCGGTCCCGACTTTCCCGTGAGCTTCACCAGGACCTCGGGCGCTTCGAGCCCGAAGGGGGCGAGGCTCTCGGGGCTCTCGTCGACGACGCGCTTCTGCTCCGCCTCCGCGACCGTGCGGACGAGCGCTTCGACGGCCTTCTGGTCCGCAGCGGCCTGGACCGGCGCGACGATCTTCCAGGTCTCCTCCTCGCGCGCGATCTCGACGGCGCCGTCCGCGGTGACCATCTCGACGCGCGTCACCAGGTCGGGCTCGACCTCGAGCAGGAGCTCCTTCTCCGCTCCCTTCTCGAGTGCGGGCCGCTCGACGAAGTAGAGGTACGCGCCGAGGAGCGCCACGACGACGGCGAGGATCGCGGTGTTGCGGAAGCTCATGGAACGCCGAAGCGGAGCCTCAGAGGCGCGATCGTCGCCACCAGACGGCGAGGCCGAGCACCAGCAGGATCTCCGGCACGATCAGGACCGACAGGTAGAAGATCGCCGTCGCCTCGTCGCGGCTGAACTGAACGCGCGAGGCGCGAAGCGTGCGCGGGCGGATCGAGACGAGCTCTTCCTGTCCGCCGAGCCAGCCGACCGAGTTCAGGAAGAGATCGCGATTGAAGAGCGTGTTGAGGTACTGGTTGTTCGCGAACGCGGCGGTGCCGTAGACGACGAGCCGCGCCTGTCCCTTGCCCAGGCCGAGCTCCTCGAGCTCCGCGGTGGATGCGACCCCGATCGAGACGGGCCCCCCTTGATCGGTCTCCTCGAGCGTCGCCACGCTCTGCTCGAAGAGCGCGTCGAGGTTCGTCTCCGCCCAGCTCGACACGCTCGTCTTCGCGATCGACGTCACCGTGAGGCCGGGCTTGCTCTCGCCGGGCGTCACGGTGCGCGTCAGCGGGAAGATCGTGCGCTCGCGAAGCCCTTCGGTGATCGGGTGTGCTCCGTAGGTCTCGACGATCGGGTTCAAGCCGAGGGCCGGACCTTCGAAGATGCGCACGACCTGGTCGACGACGACGTCGTTGCCGAGGACGACGCCGTACTTCGCGAGGGTCGGCGCCAGCTCGGTGCCGGTCCGCGGCGGCAGGAGGATCATCGCGTGCCCGCCGGCAGCGAGATAGACGTCGATCGCTTCGATCTCGTGCGCATTGAGCGGCCGCGCCGGGGCCGCGAGCACGAGGACGTCCGCGGCGTCGGGCACCTTTCCTTCCTGGATCAGGACGAGGGGCTCGACGCGGTACTGCTCGTTCTCGAGGTCCTTCTTCGCCTGCGCGTAGCCGTCCGCGGACTGGGCGTCGTCGATGCTCGGCTCGCCCTCGCCCTGGACGAAGTAGATCGTCTGCTCCTTCGCGCGCGTGACCTTGATCAGCGCGTTGGTCAGCGATTCCTCGGTCGGCTGCGCGACGGTCGTCGCCTGCTCGCCGTAGGCGACGCGCACCGTTCCGTAGGCGGTGATCTCGTAGCGCTGTGTGACCTCGGGTTGGAGCTCCGGGTCGACGAGCTCGACCTTGACGTGCGGCGACGAGGTCTTGAAGCTGTCGAGGAGCCGCTCGACCGTCGGGTCGTGACCGCCCTCGAGGAACGCCTGGAACACGAGATCCTGGTCGAGGCCCTCGAGCACCTGCCGCGCCTGCGGTGCGAGCGTGTAGACGCTCTCCTCGGTCAGGTCGAAGCGCTCGTTGTGCTGCGCTCCCCACCAGTTGACGCCGACGAGCAGCGCCACGAACAGCACCGAGTAGAGGACCATGTTCGCGCCGTAGCGGGTCGAGCGTGCGGACAAGAGCTCGCCGAGATCGCGGAAGCTCCCCGCGAGATAGACGACGATCAAGACGGTCCCGACGATCAGGTGGATCGCCGAGTACGGCTCGAGCACTCCCGTCAGGAGGTAGGAAGCGGCCCCGAAGAAGAGGAGGATCAGGCCGACGAGACCGAGAAACGATCCGGTTCTACGCATCGCAGTCGAGGGGCTCAGCGCCAGCGGACCGATTCGACCGACCGCTGCGTCAGGAACATCCCGCCGACGATCATGGAGGCGAAGTAGATGAGGCTCTTCGTGTCGATGATGCCCGTCACCATCTGTCCGAAATGCTCGGTCACGGCGAGGTAGCGGAGGATCGCTCCGGGCGTCTCCGGCAGCGAGTCCGCGGGCCACGCGATCACGAAGAGGAGGAGGAGCATCACGAGCCCCGTCACCGCCGCGATGATCTGGTTCTCGGTGAGCGACGAAGCGAAGAGCCCGACCGCGACGAACGTGATCGCGAGAAGGAGGAGCCCGAGGTAGCCCGCCGCCATCACACCGATCTCCGGGTTGCCGTACGCTGCGAGGATCAAGCCGTAGATGCTCGTGAGCGCGACCATGATCGCGATGAAGCCGGCGGCGCCGAGGAACTTCCCGACGACGATCTGGCCCGTACCCACCGGCGACGTCAGCAGAAGCTCGTACGTCCCCGTCCGCTTCTCCTCGGCGAAGCTCCGCATCGTGATCATCGGCACGAGGATCACGAGCACGACCGCGAGGTTCTGGAAGAGGGGAGCGAGAACCATCTCGTTCAGGTTGAGCTGCGCCGACGCGTCGCCCATCTGCTGGAAGCTCGAGTACAGCGACACGAGGAGGTTGAAGCGGGCGACGAGGTTGAAGAAGAACCAGCCGCCCAGCAGCAGGAATCCCGTCAGGACGACGTAGGCGATCGGCGACGTGAAGATCGAGCGGAACTCGCGGCCGGCGATGGCGAAGACGTTGCGCATCGGTGATCGCTCCGCTCAGACGGTCGCTTCCGCTTCGCGGGCGGCCGTGTCCCGGGTGATGGAGCGCAGGAAGACTTCCTCGAGGCTCGCGTTGCGCGTCAGGTTCTCGCGCAGATCCTCGCAGACGATGCGGCCTTCGTTGATGATCACGACCTTGTCGCAGAGCTGCGAGACCTCGGGCAGGATGTGCGTCGAGAGGATGACCGTGCGCTCCCCCGCGAGACCGCGGATCAGCCCGCGGATCTCGATGATCTGCCGCGGATCGAGGCCGATCGTCGGCTCGTCCAGGACGAGGACTTCGGGCTCGTGCACGAGCGCCTGGGCGAGCCCGACGCGCTGCTTGTAGCCCTTCGAGAGGTGCGCGAGGAGCCGCCCGGCGACGTCGGTCAGGCCCATCCGCTCGATCGCGCGGTCGCGCGCGGCGGCCAGGTGCGCGCGCGGCACGCCCTTCAGCCGCGCGACGAAGGTCAGGTACGACCGGACCGTCATCTCGGGGTAGAGCGGCGGGTTCTCCGGGAGATACCCGATGCGCCGGCGCACCTCGTCGGACTGGGTGGCGACGTCGTACCCCGCGACACGCGCCGTTCCGGAGGACGGGGGAAGGAAGCCCGTCAGCATCCGCATGGTCGTGGTCTTGCCCGCGCCGTTCGGCCCGAGGAAGCCGAGCACTCGGCCCTTCTCGGCGGTGAAGCTGATGCTCTCCACCGCGACCCGATCCCCGTAGCGCTTTGTCAGCTCGTGGACTTCGATCATCTGCGGTTCACGTCAACGCCCGCGTACAGAGCTCGGCTACTTAGTGACGCTCCAAATTGTTGTCAAGGAAACGCGGGCGGTCAAATGGACTTCCGGTAGTCGCGTTGGTACGCGTCCGCAGTGTCCGCAGCGACCGAACGGGAACCACTCTGTCTGGTCGACGGCAGCGGCATCCTCTTCCGCGCGTTCCACGCCCTTCCGCCGTTGACGACCCGCCAGGGGACGCCGACCGGCGCGGTCTACGGTTTCACGAGCATGCTGACGAAGCTGCTCCGCGAGAAGCCGGACTGCCGGATCGTCGTCGTGTTCGACGCGCCCGGCAAGACGTTCCGGGACGAGGCCGACGAGCGCTACAAGGCGACGCGCTCCGAGACGCCGGCGGACCTGCGCCGGCAGATCCCCTACGTCAAGCGGATCGTGAAGGCGCTCGGCCTCCCGCTGCTCGAGGTCGAGGGCGTCGAGGCCGACGACGTGATCGGGACGCTCGCGCGGCGTGCGGTCGCCGAGACGCGCGACGTCCACATCGTCACCAGCGACAAGGACATGATGCAGCTCGTCGGCCCGCGCGTCCGCCTGATCGACACGATGTACGATCGCGTGACGGGCGAGGACGAGGTCCGCGAGCGCTTCGGCGTCGGCCCGGGCCAGGTCGTCGAGGTCATGGGCCTGATGGGCGACTCGATCGACAACATCCCGGGCGTCCGCGGCGTCGGCGAGAAGACCGCGAAGGCGCTGATCGGCCACTTCGGATCGATCGACGCCATGTACGAGCGGCTGGACGAGCTCGGAGGGCTCGGGCTCCGCGGCGCGGCACGTCTCCGGAGCCAGCTCGAGGCGGGTCGCGAGGACGCGATCGCGAGCCGCTTCCTCGCGACGATCCGCTGTGACCTGGAGATCGACTTCGACGAGACGCGCCTCGCGGCGCACGAGCCCGATCAGATGGAGCTGCGCGAGCTGTCGCGCGAGCTCGAGTTCGCGAAGCTCCTCGCCGAGTACCTCGACGGCTCGGAGGCGCCCGAGAGCGCGCAGAAGCGGACGGTCCGCGTCGCGGCGCCGGGCGAGATCGAAGCGCTCCTCGAAGGCGCGAGCGGCGTCGCCGTAGGAATCGCCTTCGTCCCGAGCACGCCCGGCATCCCGCCGCGCGCCGCGTCGGTCGCGCTCGCGGCGATCGGCGGCGAGGAGATCCTGACGACGGCACCGGGAGAGTCGCTCCGGCAGGTGCTCTCCGGACGCGGCCCCGGCGTCGTCCTCGTCGACGACCTGAAGCAGGCGCTGCACGCGAGCGGCCTCGACGGCGAGGACGCGCGCGAGGTCGGCGCGGCCGAGGTGCAGGACGCTCTCCTGCTCTCGTACCTGCTCGATCCCTCGCGCCGGGGTCACGGCATCGACGCGCTCGCGAGCGAGCGCCTCGGCCGCACTCTCCCTTCTCCGAAGGAGGAGCTCTCCGCGGCGGAGCGCGCCGGCGCGATCGCCGGAACGCTCCTCGACGTCGGTCCCGCGCTTCGCGCGGAGATCGCGGCGCAGGGCCTCGAGTCGCTCTACCGCGACGTCGAGCTTCCCCTCGCGCGCGTGCTCGCGCGGATCGAGTCGCACGGCATCCTCGTCGACCGCGAGGTGCTCGAGCGTATCGGAGCCGAGTTCTCGGCGAGCGTCCGCGCTCTCGAGCGGGAGATCCACGAGCTCGCCGGCGGTCCGTTCAACATCGGCTCGACGCAGCAGCTCCGCGAGGTGCTGTTCGACCGCCTGAAGCTGCCGACGAAGGGCGTGCGGCGCGGCAAGACCGGTCTCTCCGTCGATGCGGACGTGCTGGCGGCGCTCGCCGAGAAGCATCCGCTGCCGGCGAAGATCGTCGAGCACCGCGCTCTCAGCAAGCTCCTCTCGACCTACGTGAGCGGGCTTCTGCCGCTGGTCGACGCGAAGACCGGCCGGCTGCACACGTCGTTCAACCAGGCCGTGGCCGCGACGGGCCGGCTCTCCTCGAGCGATCCGAACCTCCAGAACATCCCGGTCCGGACCGCGGAGGGACGGCGGATCCGCGAAGCGTTCGTTCCACCGCCGGGCTGGAGGTTCCTCGCCGGCGACTACTCGCAGATCGAGCTGCGCGTCCTCGCGCACCTGACGGAAGATCCGGTCCTCGTCGAGGCGTTCCGGAGCGGCGAGGACATCCACCGCCGCACGGCCGCGGAGGTCTTCGCCGTGGCGCCCGAGGCGGTCACCTCGGAAATGCGCAACAAGGCCAAAGTCATCAACTTCGGCATCCTCTACGGGATGGGTCCGCAGCGGCTGTCACGCGAGCTCTCGATTCCGCTAGCCGAGGCCGAGACCTACATCCGCCGCTACTTCGAGCGCTACGAGTGCGTGCGCGAGTTCGCGGACCGCGTCGTCGCGGGTGGTCGCGAGGTCGGCTACGTCGAGACGCTGATCGGCCGCCGGCGCTATCTGCCGGAGCTCCTCGCGCGCGAGCCGAACCGCCGCCAGGCCGCGGAGCGCATGGCGTGGAACAGCCCGATCCAGGGCACCGCGGCGGACATCATCAAGCTCGCGATGCTCTCCGTCGATCGCGTCCTCGCGGCCGAGGGCGCCTCCGCCCGGATGCTCCTCCAGGTCCACGACGAGCTTCTCTTCGAGGTCCCCGAGGCCGAGATGGAGGCGACGGGCCGTCTCGTGCGGGAGCACATGGAATCCGTCGTGGCGCTCGCGGTGCCGCTCGCAGTCGATCTCAAAACCGGCCCGAACTGGGCGGGTTTGCGGTGAATTTCCGTTCATGGAGCACCGTCTAGTGGCTGCGGAGAAGAGCGAATGGGACCTCGTCCGGCGTGCTGCCGAAGGTGACCAGGAGGGCTTCCGCGAGCTGGTCGAGCGGTATCAGCGGCGGATCCTCGGCGTGGTCACCGGGATGCTGCACGACCGGGAAGCGGCACTCGAGGTCGCCCAGGAAACCTTCATCAAGGCCTATCGGTCGCTCGGTGCGTTCAAGGGTGATGCGAGCTTCTACACGTGGATCTATCGGATCGCGGTCAACCTCGCGATCGACTACCAGCGCCGCGAGTGGCGCCGGCCGATCGTCGAGACCCCGCGCCCGCCGAGCGGCGAAGCGTCTCCCGAGAGCCCGCTCGATCGCGTCGCCGACGATGATCCGGCCAAGGATCCCTTCGAGGTGGCGAAGGATTCCGAGCTGCGCGAGCGCGTCCGCCAGGCCATCGACGAGTTGACCCCGGATCACAGAGCCGTGATACTACTGAGAGAATTGGAAGGTCTCTCGTACGAGGAGATCAGCCAAGTCATGGAATGCTCCAAGGGAACGGTGATGAGCCGCCTGCACTACGCTCGCAAGAAGCTCCAGGCACGACTCAAGGAGTTCGTGTGAACTGTCGCGAGGCGGAGCGTCTGCTCGACACCTTCTTCGACGGCGAGCTCGACGGTCGCCTGATGCGCGAGGCGGCGCTGCACATCACTCGCTGCCGGGCCTGCGAGCGCGAGCTGCAGGAGAAGGAGAACGTCCAGGAGCTGCTCGTCTCGACGATCGAGGCCCAGATCGACGAGGGCGACGTCGTGGGAATCTGGAACGCGGTCCAGGCGGGCGTGGGCAGCGCCCGCCCGGAGTCGGCTCCCGAGAGCGGCTGGCGTCTCGCCGCCGCGACCTCCACCGTCCGCGGCCTGCTCGTCGGCGAGCGTCCGGCGCGCGTCGAGCGCGGCCGCGAGACCGCACGACGGGAGACCCGGTCGACGCGTTACCGCTCGCTTTCCGTCGGAGCGATCTCGGCGATCGCCGCCGCGGCCGCGATGTTCCTCTTCCTGGGCGACGGGTCCGAAGAGGAGGCCGCCCGCACCTTCGCGCAACGCCCGCAGGAAGCGAATCCGATCGTCGCCGAAGCCGGGTCGAGCGCGCGTCGCGCTCCGCGCGGTCCAATTGATGCGAGCACGGTCGCAGTCGCCGACGGGCGTCGAGCGGTCGACCCGCGCGTCGCCGGCGATCTCATGGCCCAAGCGAAGCAGGCGGCGGCGAAGGGCGGAGCGAGCCGGCAGGTACAGATCGATTCTCTCGAGCACTCCGGCGGCGCGATGGCGATGTGGAGCGAGCCTTCCGCGGCCGTGATCTGGATCGGCGAGTCCGATCCGCGGCCGGCTTCCGCACCCACGCCGCGATGATCTCGCCGCGTTTGGCCGTGACGCGGGCGAGCCGCTCCGGACGCCGACGCACGGCACTGACGTGCCTGCTGCTGCTGTCGGTGCCGGCGACCGCCGCGGCGGACGAGCAGGTGATGATCCAGGTCGGCACTCTCCTCGCGCGCGACGCCTCGCCGCGCGAAGGCGCTTCTGGGGGCGCCGCCGGCTCGCCCGGTGCGGCGACGACGGCGCGCAGCACGCCCGAGGAGGACGAGCGCCTCGCCGGCTTGAAGCCGCAGCTCGTGCGCCTGTTCCGCTACGGCTCGTACCGCCTGATGGACCACGAGGATCGGCGGATGGCCTGGGGCTCGCACGCGAGCTTCGACATCCCGGGCGGCCGCCATCTCCGCGTCGTCCCGACCCGCCGGACCGAGGGAGGTGTCGCCCTGCAGGTCGCGCTCGTGCAGGGCGAGCAGGTGCTGATGAACAGCGACTTGACGCTCGGGCAGCAGGGCAAGGTGCTCGTCGGTGGACCCGGCTACGAGGGTGGGGTACTGATCATCTGGATCGGGGCGCACGTCGCCGAGGGGCAGCCGGGCAACTGGTAGCCGCGGGCTCGCGCCGCCGGCGGACGAGACACCGAAGGGGATCGACGCGATGCTGGAGTTCTCCTGGCGAATGCTGGTCGAGCAGGTAGGGGCGTTCTGGGAAGGGCTCCGCGCGCAGCTGCCCGAGAGCCTGTTCACTCCGCAGGGCGCTCGCGAGCTCGTGCGCTTGAGCCATCCGGTCGAGCCGTTCAACCAGCCCGAGCTCGTCGCACCGGTGGTCGGGCTCGCGGGCTTGCTGCTCGGACTCGTCCTCGCGGGAGTCGCCGTCGGAGCGCTCGGAACGCTCCTCGTCGCCGTGATCGCGCTCGCGTTGCTGCTGACGCGCGTCTACGGCGTCTCGCTCGAGATCGTCGCCCTCGGTCGCTAGCTAGCCTGCATTTCTCACCAGATCACGTCGCGAGGCGGTCGAGAGTGCGGAAGATTCGCGAGCCTCGGACCGGAGGGCGACGCAGGCGTACTCGAACAGTACGTCGAGGAGCCCAGAGGGAGAAGCTCGCGAAGATTCCGTGCTATCGGCCGCCGCAGTAGGGATCTGGTGAGAAACGCAGGCTAGCTAGTCGCCGCGCCGAAAGCGGCGTCGAAGGGGTCGCGCCGCGCGACCCGCGGCGCACGCTGCGGCTGCGTCATCCTGCGCAGGTCTATCAGCCCTCGGCCATCGCTTCGCCGAGGATGCGCGACGTCGTCTCGCGCATGATGCGCGGGTCGACGGGCTTCCCCTGCGTCAGCGCCGCGCGCACGTCCTTGCCCGAGATCGACACCGGCTTCTCGTCCGGGTGGTTCTCGGTCAGGTCGACGCGGCCCATCGAGTCGTAGAACGCGGCGAAGCCGACCTTCAGCGGCTGGATCGAAAGGCCGCCGCCGAGGTTCGAGAAGATCTCCTGCGCGTCGAAGTCGCCCCAGATCGCGCTACCGTCGGCGTAGGGCGCATCGGCGTGCTTGCGGCCGATGACGATGTCGGTGAAGCCGAAGTTCTGGCGGTAGATGGCGTGCATCACCGCCTCCTTCGGTCCGCCGTAGAACATCTTGATGTCGAGCCCGAGCAGGATGACGCGATCGGGCACGGACTCCTTGCGCGGGCCCCAGAGCGTGGCGTCGCTGTCGCCGTCGCCGATGCCGCGCGACTCGATCAGCGCCTCGTACGTGCGCATCCGGACGTCGGCGCGCACGTCGTCGCCCTTCGTCTCGCCGACGAGCGGGTTCAGGCACGCGCCCGCGTCGTGTCCCGCGCGGATCAGCGTCTCGAGCCCGTAGACGAGCGCGTACTCGTGTGCGCGGTGAAGCGGGTTGCGCGTCTGGAACGCGACGACGCGCTTCCAGCCCTTGTCGCGCAGGAGCGCGCGCACCTCGCGCGGCGTCTTGACGTACTTGCCGAACGAAGCGTTCTTCGGCTGCGGCAGAACCTCGATCGTGCCGCCGATCAGGTGCGTCTTGTCCGCGTCGCCCTTCAGCACCATGTCGGCGCCCGGATGATCGGTCCGCTCGGTGCCGTAGACGGACTTCAGGTAGCGCGGCTTGTCCCACGCGAAGACGTCGTCGATCTCGAGCACCGCGACGACCTCGTCGCGGGAGCTCGTCAGCGCGACGCGCTCTCCCTTCTTCAATCCGTCGGCGAGCTCCTTCGTCACCGGCAGAGAGAGCGGGATCGTCCACGCCCAGCGCTTGCCGCCGTGCTCGATGCAGCCCTCGTCGAGAACCCGATTGTACGTCGCCGAGCTCATCGGGCCGGTGAGCGGAGAGAGCGCGCCGTCGCCGAAGCGGTAGACCGTCGAGAGGTCCGCGTCGGAGACGGGGACCTTGCGAAGCTTCGCCGCTTCGCTGCGGAACGCGCTCTCGCGCTCCGGCGGGACGGTACGGGAAAGAGGTTCGGTGAGGCCGCCGTGCGGCGCGATCAGATCTGCCATCGGGGGGATTCCTTCGAGGTTTGCGTCGGTTCTGCGAAGAACGACGCGCGGGAGAAAACCCTACGAGCCTAACGGCTGGGTGCCGCTGCGGCAAGGACGCGTGCACGGCGAGCGCGCGCCGACGGGCTCGTCGCGCCACGTCGGAGAGTCCGAACCGAGGACGAGTCGACGCACGGCTCGGTCGGCGTCGATGCCGGCGAGCCAGCGAAGGACGACGAGCGCCGACATCGCGCCTGCGAAGGCATCGAGGACCGCATCGGGAGTGACAGGGCGACCGTCCGGTGCGGGCGCGGCGCAGGCGACGCACGCGTCCGCCGCCGCGGGGACGACGAGGATCTCGCGCGCGCCGTCTGACGAAGCGCCGATCCCGACTTCCCCGATCGTGGCCCGACCGCCGCCGATCCGAGAGCTCGTCACGGCACCAAGATCGAGCACGGCCGCATCGTACGCGCCGAGGTCGATGGCCGAGCCCGGCTCGAGCATTCGCAGCTCGACGTCCGGATTCCTGTCGGCGAGTGGAGCGAGGGCCGTTCGAGATCTCTCCGTCGCGAGGCGATCGAGCCGGCCGATCCCTGCGCCCGCGAGGTAGCTCGCCGCGAACTCGATCGCGCTACCGGCCCCTACCAGGAGACAGCGTGCTTCCAGGAGCCGCCGTTGTCCAACCCCGCCGAGCTCCCGCAAGATGATCTGCCGGCTATAGAGGTCGATCTGCTCGTCGCGGAGCGACACGGCGCCCTCAGAACGCCTTCGGCGCGCTCTCCCAGCCGTGCCAGAGCGTCGTGCTCAGGTACTTGTCGCCGAAGTCGGGAAAGATCGTGACGATGTCACCCGTGCCGACCTTCTTCGCGAGATCCAGCGCCGCCCAGCACGCGCCGCCGGCGGACTGGCCGACGAGAATCCCTTCCTCCCGTCCGAGACGGTAGACCATGTCGTACGCGTCCTCGGTGCCGATCGGGATCTTTCCGTCGAGCTCGCCCTCCTTGTAGATGCCGGGAACGATCGAGCTCGCCATGTGCTTCAGACCCTCGAGCCCGTGGAACGAGTCGTCGGGCTCGGCGGCGAGGATCCGCACGTTCGGATTTTTCTCCTTGAGGAAGCGTCCGGTGCCCATCACGGTGCCGCTCGTGCCGATGCCAGCGATGAAGTGCGTGACGCGGCCCTGCGTCTGCTCCCAGATCTCGGGTCCCGTCGTCGTGTAGTGGGCGAGGGGATTCGCCGGATTGCAGTACTGATCCGGCTTGAAGTAGCGATCCGGATCGCGTGCGATGATCTCGCGGCAGAGGCGGATCGCGCCGTCGGAGCCTTCGAGCGGATCGCTCTCGATCGCGACCGCGCCGTACGCCTCGATGATCTTCCGCCGCTCGACGCTGACGTTCCCCGGCAGGACGAGGTGCACGGGAAAGCCGAACGCCGCGCCGAGCATCGCGAGCGCGATGCCCGTGTTTCCCGACGTCGAGTCGATGATGGTCTTGCCCGTGCGGAGCGCGTTCGAGCGCAAGCCCTCTTGCAGCATGCGCAGGGCGGGGCGATCCTTGACGGAGCCTCCGGGATTGAAGCCCTCGAGCTTCGCCCAGACGCGCACCGTCGGCGGCAGATCCTTGGTGACGCCGCGGAGCCGCAGAAGCGGAGTCTTGCCGACCAGCTCCGTGACGCTCGTCGCCCGGAGACCGTCGGGCCGGCGAAGGAGTTGGCCCGATTCGGGCCTCGAGCTCAGCGCGTTCCCCCGGCGATCGCGGGGACGATCGAGATCTCGTCGCCGTCCTTCACCTGCGTGTCGAGCTGCTGGAGGAAGCGGATGTCGTCGCCGTTCACATACAGGTTGACGAAGCGCCGAACGCGTCCTTGGTCGTCGCAGATCCGCTCGCGGATTCCGGGGTACCGCTTCTCGAGATCATCGACGAGCGCGCCGACGGTAGCGCCCCCTCCCTCCACGGATTCGGACCCCGCGGTGAACTTGCGGAGCGGCGTGGGCACTTTCACGGTCACAGGCATCGAGCAAAACCTCCCTTTCCGTTGGAATATCGCGTCGGCCGCCGCGCGACGCAAGCAGGCCCACTCAAGCGGGGTCGCCACAAGCGTGGCAGGCCGGGTCGCGGCCGAGTCCGATCTCCCGCCAGCGAAGGCGAGAGCCGTCGAGGATCGCAAGGCGGTCGGCGAGCCGCGGCGGGCGGCCCAGGGCGATGTCGAGCGCCTCTCGCGCCGCGGCGATGCCGACCGCACCGACGACGGGTCCCAGGACACCCGCCTGCTGGCAGGTGGGCAGGTCGTCCTCGGCCGGGAGCTCGTGAAAGAGGCAGCGGAGGCACGCGCTCCGCCGCGGCAGGATGGTGAAGAGCTGTCCGTCGAGGCCGAGCACGCCGGCGTGCACGAGCGGCGTCCCGAGGTCGAGCGCGACCTGGTTCAGGAGGGCCTTCGCGGGGAGCCCGTCGGTCGCGTCGACGATCACGTCCATCCCCTCGAGGACCGCTCGTGCGGAGGTCTCGTCGATGCGGCACGAGCGGGCTTCGACACGCGTGCTCGGGAACGTCGCGCGAATGCGCTCCGCCGCGACCTCGACCTTGGGCCGGCCGAGGTCGTGCGTGCCGAAGAGCGGCTGGCGTGGCAGGTTCGAGAGCTCGACGCGGTCGTAGTCGAAGAGGGCGAGCGACGCTCCCGAAGCGGCGAGCACGGCGGCGGCCGGGGCGCCGAGGCCCCCCACCCCGACGATCGCCACGCGGCCGCTCACGACGTCACATCGTGCCCTGGACGTTCTCGACGGTCCCTGGCCCCGCGAGGCGGGCGCGCAGCGCGGAGACGGCGTCGCCAGCGGTCGGCGGCACGGCGAGCACGTCGTTCTGCGGAGCGGCGACGGCGGGCGGTGGGGAGACGGCGATGGGCGCGTCCTGGGCCTCCACGGCCGGCTCGACGGGCGGAGAGGACGCTGCGGCGTCCACGATCGGGACCTCCGCCGCTCCCGTCGTCTCCGTGTCGCTCGCGACGGCGGGCTGCGTCGGAGGAGGCAGCGTCGTCTCCGCGAGCTGGGGTTGCGGCGCTTTCGGCTCCTCGTCGTCACCGAGGCCGACCCAGCCGAGGACGACGTCGGTGTAGCTCTCGTCGTCCTCCGCTTCGATGCCGGCCGGCGGTGGCACGGGCACCGGCTCGGGAGCCGCGGCGACGGTCGCTTCCGGCGCCTCGGCCTTCTCGTCCGAGCCGAGGCCGACCCAGCCGAGCATGACGTCGGTGTAGCTCTCCTCGTCCTCGACGGGGTGGGGCTCCGGCGCGTGCGCGATGGGCGCGGTACCCTTGGGCATCTCGTCGTCGCCGAGGCCGACCCAGCCGAGCATGACGTCGGTGTAGCTCTCCTCGTCCTCGACGGGGTCGGGCTCCGGCGCCTGCGCGACGGGCGCGCTACCCTTGGGCATCTCGTCGTCGCCGAGGCCGACCCAGCCGAGCATGACGTCGGAGTAGTCGGTCTCGTCGAGCTCCGGATCGGGCGGCAGGTCGGGTCGCGGCGAGCTCGCCATCTCCGCGACGGCGGCGTCCGCGAGGCGCGCGGTCTCGAGGTCGCCCGCTGTGCGCGCGGCGTCGGCCATCCGCTCCGCCGACTCCTGCGCGATTCGCGTCTCGGGGTACTGGCTCAGGATCGTTGCGACGCGGACCTTTCCGGCTTCGTACCGATCGTGCGCGAAGTAGAAGCTCGCGATGTAGAGCTCGCGGCTCGCGAGGTGCTCGCGGACATGTGTCAGCTTCGCTCGCGCCTCGCCCGAGAACTCCGAGGTGGGATAGCGACGTAGCAAGCTTTGCAAACGGTCGTGCGCGTTCCGCCCGGCCGCGAGGTCGCGGTCGATCGTATCCATCTGCAGGACGTACGCCTCGGAGATCCGATACTCGACCTCGGGAAGGTGCGGGCTCGTCGGATGCATCCGCTGAAAGTCGCTGAAGGCGGCGATCGCCTCGGGATACGCGTTGTTCTGCAGGTGGGCGTGCGCGATCCGGAGCTCCACCTCCTCGGCCCGCGGGTCGAGTGGATAGTGGTCGAGAAGCTGCCGGTACTGGGTGATCGCGGCGTCGTAGCTGCCGTTCGCATGGTCCTGCGCCGCCTGCGCGTAGAGCTGGTCCGGCGCCCCGACGCTCAGGGCGCTTCGACCGCAGGCGGTGCCCAGAAGCACTGCGAGCGCTCCGCCCAGGACGACCCCGGTGAAACGCTCACTCAAGGAGCGGCTCCACATCCCGGGCCAACCTAGACGACGAACCGGGTAGGCTTCAACAGCGAGCCTCGCGATCACGGGCGAGGCTCCTTGACACTCGTCCAGAGGGTTCCATACCTACGCTTGGGTCCGCGCCGCGTCGCGCGGACGGGGGAACGGAGCTCGGATGGCGGGCGAAGGAAGACCGCCGCGCCGCGTGGCGGTGACAGGACTCGGCACCGTGAGTCCGCTCGGGTGCAGCGTCGAGGAGAACTGGGCAGCCGTGCGCGCGGGGCGCTCCGGTGTGCGCCCGATCACGCGCTTCGACTGCTCCGACTATCCCACGCGGATCGCGGGCGAGGTCGACTTCGATCCCGAGCCGTACATCGAGAAGCGCGACCGGAAGAAGATGGACGTCTTCATCCAGTACGCGATGGCTGCTTCGACGATGGCGATGGAGGACTCGCAGCTCAAGATCGACGAATCCAACGCACAACGCGTCGGCTGCATCATCGGAGTCGGGATCGGCGGGCTGCACACCATCGAGGAAACTCATCTGTCGTTCCTCGACAGCCGTCTGAAGCGGCTCTCTCCGTTCTTCATCCCGAAGCTGATCGGGAACCTTGCTCCGGGGCAGATCTCGATGCGCTTCGGCGCCCGCGGCATCAACTACGCGCCGACGAGCGCTTGCGCTTCCGGCGCTCACGGCGTCGGCGAGGCCTTCCGTCTGATCCGCGACGGCTACCTCGACGCGGCGATCGCGGGCGGAGCCGAGGCGGCGGTCACCGCTCTCGGCGTCGCCGGGTTCTCCGTGATGCGCGCTCTGTCGACCCGGAACGACGATCCCGAGGGCGCGAGCCGGCCGTTCGACCGCGGCCGCGACGGCTTCGTGATCGGCGAGGGCGCCGGGATCCTGATCCTCGAGGAGTGGGAGTTCGCCCGCGCCCGCGGCGCCAAGATCTACGCCGAGATGATCGGCTACGGCGCCAACGCCGACGCCTACCACATCACGCAGCCGGCGCCCGAGGGACGCGGCGCCGCCGACTGCATGCAGCTCGCGATCGACGATGCCGGCGTGGCGCCGACCGAGGTCGACTACGTCAACGCACACGGCACCTCGACGCAGTTCAACGACGCGAACGAGACGCTCGCGATCAAGCGCGTGTTCGGCGAGCACGCGCACCGGCTCGCGGTGAGCTCGACCAAGTCGATGACCGGCCACCTGCTCGGTGCCGCGGGCGGCCTCGAGTCCGTCTACACCGCGCTCGCGGTGCACGATCAGGTGCTTCCTCCGACGATCAACCAGGAGGAGGCGGATCCGGAGTGCGACCTCGACTACGTTCCGAACGAGGCGCGGCCGGCGCCGATCGGCGTCGCTCTCTCGAACTCGTTCGGCTTCGGCGGAACCAACGCCACCCTCGTCTTCCGGCGGGCGGAGGAAAACGGGTCTCGGTGAGTCTCGCCGATCTCTTGTCCCGGCGTCTGCTCTTCACCGTGGGCAAGGGGGGCGTCGGGCGAACCACCGTCACCGTCGCGCTCGCGCTCGAGGCCGTGCGCCGCGGGAAGCGCGTCCTCGTGATCGAGTTCGAGGGCGCGCGCGGGCTCGAGCGCGCCCTGGACGCGCACCGTCAAGCGCGAGATCCGGCTCCGGGGCTCGACCGGCTCACGTATCTCGCGGTCGACGGGAAGCGCGCTCTCGAGGAGTACCTCGAGATGATCATCCCCGTCCGCCGCCTGCTGCGAACCATCTTCGACAGCGCGATCTACCAGTACTTCGTCGCGGCCGCCCCGGGCCTGAAGGAGCTGATGGCCATCGGGAAGATCTGGTACGAGGCGAATCGCGCCGACGCGGAGGGCGATCCGCGTGCGGCGAACGGCAACGCCGACGATGGCCCGCATCCCGACCTCGTGATCGTCGATGCACCCGCGACCGGCCACAGCCTGCAGTACCTTCGCATGCCGCAGGCGGCCCACGAGGCGTTCCCCGTCGGGCTCGTCCATCGTGAGGCCGAGCGCGTCCTGAGCCTGCTGCGCGACCCTTCCAAGACGGGCGTGGTCGTGGTCTCGATCGCCGAGGAGATGCCGGCGAACGAGACGCTCGAGATCCTGGCGGGGCTCGAGGGAATCGGGCTCCAGCACGCGGCGCTCGTCGTCAATCAAGTGCACGCGGCGCCGTGCTCCGAGGAGGAGCTGGACGCGCTCCGCCGCGAAGCGGAGACCGTCGAGCCGCTCGAAGCGGCGGCGTCCGACGCTGCCCTGTTCGTCGAGGCCGTTCGGCGAGCGGAGGAGGAAAGCGGCTGGGCGCGGATCAACGCGACGCACGTCGCGCGGCTCGAGGCCGCGACGAGGGCCCCGGTCGCGCTCCTGCCGTACGTGTTCTGCGAGGAGTTCGGTCCCGAGCAGGTGCGCGAGATCGGCCGCGTCTTGCGGGCGCGCTTCGAGGAGACCTCGGCGAGTGCGAAGCCGCGCGGCGTCGGACGAGGACGCGCGTCGTGAGGGCTGCGGTTTCGAAGAGCACGCGCGAGGCCGCGGTCGTGAGATCGCGCGGCACGCGCGATCTCGGCGACGTTCTCTCGCGCCATCGCATCGTCGTCTGCGCGGGCTCGGGCGGCGTCGGGAAGACGACGACAGCCGCGAGCGTGGCCCTCTGGGGAGCGCTGCACGGCCGGCGCGCGATCGTGCTGACGATCGATCCCGCGCGACGGCTCGCCGACTCTCTCGGCGTCGGACCGATCGGCAACACCCCCATCGAGGTCCCCGCGAGCGCGCTCGCCGGCCTCGGCGTCGGCAAGGGCGGGACGCTGACCGCGATGATGCTCGATCAAAAGGGAAGCTGGGACGAGCTCGTCGCGCGCCACGCACCCTCCGAGGAGGTTCGCGAGAGCATCCTCGCGAACCCTTTCTACCGCCAGCTCTCGCAGAGCTTCGCCGGTTCGCAGGAGTACATGGCCGTCGAGCAGCTCGGCGAGCTCGATGCGAGCGGGCGATACGACCTGATCGTCGTCGACACGCCGCCGACGCAGCACGCGCTCGATTTCCTCGAGGCCCCGGACCGCCTGCTGCACTTCCTCGACCGGAAGATCGTGCGCTGGTTCGTGCGTCCCTCGATGAGCGCGGGCTGGTCGACGTTCCAGACCATGAACCGCACGGTGCGCTTCCTCCTCGGCAAGATCGAAGACGCGACCGGCGTCGCCGCCCTGGCGCAGGTGAGCGATTTCTTCAGCGCGATGGGCCAGCTCTTCGACGGGTTCGAGGCGCGCGTCGATCGCGTGACGGCTCTCCTGCGCGACCCCGCGACCGCGTTCCTCCTCGTCGCCGGTCCGGACGAGCAGGTGCTGGGGCAGGTCGATTACCTCGCGAGCCAGATGGCGGAGCGCCGCATGCCGCTGAAGGGTGTCGTGATGAACCGCGTGCACGCGCCGCTCGACATCGACGAGAGTGCGCCGGAAGAGATCGCTTCGGCGATCGAGCCGCACGTCGATCGCGCGATCGGCGCGAAGGGCCGTGGCGAAGCGAGCGTTGCAGGAAAGGTGGCTCGCCGTCTCGCGGAGAACCTCGCTGCATGGCAAGGACGGGCGCGCGGCGACGCTCTACGGATCGAGGTCTTCCGGCAGGGCTTGCCGCGGGGAGTGCCGCTCGTTCAGGTTCCCGACCTACCGCGCGACGTTCACGACCTGGAGGGCCTTCGTTCTCTGCACGCCTTCCTCTTCGGCGCGGTCGACTGACCACTCGTACGTTCCGTAGCCGCCGCACTCGCACGATTCCTTCCACTCGCGCGTCGTCCGCCCGCAGTGACGGCAGGTGAACGAGAACGGTGTGCGGCGCCCTGTCGCGGCGCGCAGGAAGAGCTTCGCGGCTTCGCGGTCGTTGCCGCGCGCGAGCGCGAGCTCGCCCGCGACGAGGTCGCGCTCCGGAGCGATGTCGACGCCCGTCGCGCGCGTCGTGCTCTCTCGCGCGAGCTCGGCCAGCTCGGACTCCGCCGCGTCGAGGTGATCCGCCGCGACGAGAGCGCGCGCGAGGAGCAGGCGAGGGCCCGGCGTCGTTGCGCCCGTGCTCGTGTCCCGCAGCGTTCCGAGAGCGCGCGCCGGCTCGCCTGCGCTCGCGTGCAGGCCGGCGAGACGCTCGAGCACGATCCCCGAAGCGCCGTGCCGAAGTGCGTCGCGGTAGAGCCGGTCGGCTGACTTCACGTCGCCCTCCGCGCGTGCGCGCGCGGCGAGTTCGAGGGTCGGGGGCAGAAAGGCCGGCTCCTCGCCGACGAGCCGCCGGAGCTCCTCCTTCGACTTGCGCGTGTCCTTCTCCGCGACGGCCGCGCGAAAGCGGAGTGCGAGCCAGTCCTCTTTTGCTCTCTCGCGACGCGCTGGCTGGCGCTCGAGGGCGAGACGTCGACGCGCTGCCGCGGCGGCTTCGTGGAACCGGCCTTCGGCCGCGAGGGCGCCCATCAGCTCCGCGAGAAGGCGTGGGCTTTCGGGGTGCGCGGCGGAGGCTTCACGGAAGGCGTCGATCGCCGCACCGGCGTTGTGTCTCGCGAGCGCGAGGTTTCCGAGACGGGAGAGCAGGCGCGGATCGGGGCCGTGCTTCGCGCGAGCGGCCTCGAGGATGTGCTGCGCGTTCTCGAGCTCGCCGAGCTCCTCGTGCGAGCGCGCGAGCGCGAGAGCGGTCTCGAGGTCGTGCGGCTCCTTGCCCGCGGCGCGCGAGAGCTTCCGGCCTGCAGTCAGGAAGTCGCCCGCCCAGAGACGATTCTGGCCTTCTTCGCGAATCCGGCGCACGCGGTCGGCGCGTCGCTCGCGCCGGCTCTCGCTCCATCCCTTCAGCGACTGAACGACGGCGCGTCCGAGGCCGGCAAGGAGGACGAGGCCGGCGCCGATCCCGAGCGCGATCAGGATGTGTGCCGCCATCGGCAGCTCGATCGAGCTCTTCTCGCCGAGGTTCAGCGTCGCCGCGTGCGGGTTGTGGTGGAAGAGGTAGGCGACACCGCCGCCGACCAGCAAGACAAGAATTGCAATGGCTATCCGGCGCACGGCTACCTCGGGGCGGCTGCGGACGGATCGTCTGCGCCGGCGGCAGTACGAAGGGGGTCGGGGAGAGCACGCTGCGGCGCGCGCGACCACAGTCGCTCGAGGTCGTAGAACTCGCGAACCGGGTGATAGAAGACGTGCACGACGAAGTCGCCGAAGTCGAGCAACGCCCACTGACCGCGACGCTGACCCTCGACGGCGAGCGGCCGGACCTTGTCGCGCCGGAGTCGCTCTTCGACCCCTTCCGCGATCGCTCGCACCTGCGTGTCGGACCGCCCGGAGAGGATCACGAAATAGTCGGCGAGCTGGCTGTGACCGCGCAGATCGAGGACGACGGGATCCGTCGCCTTCCTGTCGAGCGCGGCCTCGAGAGCGGCGAGGACGCGCGTCCAGATGAGGTCGTCCTGCGCGTCCGGAGAGAGCTTTCGCGACACGGGTGGGAACGACGCCTCAGCCTCGGCGGGGATCCGCGGAGCCGCCCGCTGCGGGCGACCGGTAGAGACCTCGTTCGGTGATGTACGCGTCGACGGCATCGGGAACCAGGAAGCGCAACGTCCGCCCGGCGGCTCGCTCGGCTCGCACGGCCGAAGCCGAGATGTCCAGCGCGGTCACCGGGAGAAACTCCAGGCGGCGACCACTGCCATGAGCGTAACAACCAATGTTTGCGTCGTAGCAGAAGGTGCGCGACACGGCAATCGGCAATCTCCCGAACAGAGTGGCGTTTTCGCCTGCAACGACGACGTCCGGCGGCCTCGACGTCACGATGAGATCGCATTCGGCGAAGAGCGCTTCGTACTCGTGCCACGTGTGGATCTCGCGAAACGCCTCGAAGCCGAGGATCAGCGCGAACGAGGCGCCGTGACGCTCGCGCAACGCGCGAACGGTGTGGACCGTGTACGAGGGGCCGGGTCGCTCGAGCTCGATCGGCTCGGCGCGAAGCTCCGGCACGCCAGCGACCGCGAGCTCGACCATGCGGAGTCGGTCCTCCGCGGGTGCGATGTCGCCCGCATCCTTGTGCGGCGGAAGGCGCGCGGGGACGAGCCATACCGAGGCGAGATCCGCGCGACTGCGAACCTCGACCGCAGAGCGCAGGTGGCCGAGATGGATCGGATTGAAGCTGCCACCGAGGAGCCCGATGCGCTTCTCTGTCGCGCTCGGCGTCACGTCGTCGCGTCCAGGATGACGAGATCGTCGCGGTGAACGAGTGCGTCTCCCATCTTGTAGCCGAGGACGCGCTCGACCTCGTCGCTGCGCTTCCCCGCGATGCGTGCTGCTTCTTCCGCTCCGTAGGTGGAAAGGCCGCGGGCGAACTCCGCTCCTTCCGGATCGACGAGGCGTACGCAGTCGCCGGCGACGAATCGTCCCTCGACCGTGGTGACGCCGGAGGGAAGGAGGCTTCGGCCCTTCTGCCGCACCGCGGCCGCGGCGCCCGCGTCGCAGCGGAGCGTGCCGCGCGGTTTCAGCGAGAACGCGATCCAGTGCTTGCGACGCGCCAGGCGATCGGCGTTCGGAAGCACGAACGTTCCCTCTTCGCCCTCGGGATCGAGGACGCGCGCGAGCGTCCCGGCGGCACGTCCGTCTGCGATCACCGTCGCGATGCCGGAGTGTGCCGCCTTCTGCGCCGCGATCAGCTTCGAGCGCATGCCGCCCGTGCCGAAGCTCGTCCCGTCGTCTCCCACGCGTGCGAGCGCTTCCGCGTCGACGCGGCGGAGGAGGGCGATGCGACGCGCGTCGGGATCGAGCCGCGGATCCGACTCGTAGAGTCCCGCAACGTCGCTCAGAAGGACGAGCAGGTCCGCGCCGACGAGGCCCGCGACGAGCGCGGACAGGTTGTCGTTGTCGCCGAATTTGAGCTCGTCGACCGCGACGGTGTCGTTCTCGTTCACGATCGGGAGGATCCCCCCACGATGCAGGGCGGAGATCGTGTGCGCCGCGTTCAGGTAGCGATGGCGGCTCGCGAGATCCTCCGCGTCGACGAGGATCTGCGCGACGGTGATGCCGCGCGCCGCGAACACGCGCTGGTACTCCGACATCAAGAGGATCTGGCCGACGCTCGCGGCGGCTTGACGCTCCGGGATGGAGCGCGGCCGTCCTCCGCCGAGCACGCTCCGGCCCGCCGCGATCGCTCCGGAGGTGACGACCGTGACCGCGATCTCTCGTGCACGGACCGCGGCGATCTCGTCGGCGAGTCGCTCGAGAGTCGGAGCGGAGAGGCCTGCCTCGTCCGCGAGCACGGAGGAGCCGATCTTGACGACCGCGCTCCGCACGCGCGCGACGAGGGCGCGGGGTCCCTCTTCAGACATCGCTTCCCCGCGCCGCGGACTCTTCGTCGCGCTTCTCGCGGAGGCGGCCGACCGCTTCCGCGATCCGGCCGACGAGAGCGCGCACGCCGTCGCCGGTCGCAGCCGAGATCCCGAGGAGGTCGATGCCGCGCTCGGCGAGGGCCTGCCGCGTCGGCTCGAAGCGAGCGCGCGCTTCGGGGAGGTCGAGCTTGTTCGCGACGACGATCTGCGTCTTCGCGGCGAGCTCGGGATCGGCCTCGGAGAGCTCGCGGTTGATCGCCGCGAAGTCGTCGAGCGGCTCGCGTCCCTCCGGAGCGGAGAGGTCGAGGACGTGCACGAGGACGGCCGTCCGCGAGAGGTGGCGGAGGAAGCGCGTCCCGAGCCCGGCGCCCTCGTGCGCGCCCTCGATCAAGCCGGGCACGTCGGCGAGCACGAAAGACGTCGCGTCGTCGACGCGGACGACACCGAGGTTTGGGACGAGCGTCGTGAACGGATAGTCCGCGACGCGCGGCCGCGCCGCGGAGACCCGCGCGAGGATCGACGACTTCCCGACGTTCGGGAACCCGACGAGGCCCGCGTCCGCGAGGAGGCGCAGCTCGAGCTTCAGACGGCGCTGCTCGCCGCGCTCGCCCGGCGTCGCGATGCGCGGCGCCTGCCGAACGGAGTTCGCGAAGTGGATGTTGCCGAGGCCGCCCGCGCCGCCGTGCGCCGCGACCATCGTCGCTCCGGCGTGCTCGAGATCGGCGATCTCATTGCCGGTCTCGGCGTCGCGTACGATCGTGCCGAGGGGGACGTCGACGACGAGGTCGTCGCCGCCTTTGCCGTACTGGTCCTTGCCGCGCCCGTGCTCGCCGCGGCCTGCGGCGAGCTTCGGCCGGTAGCGGAACTCGAGGAGCGTGCCGACGCGCTCGTCGCTGCGCAGCAGGACGTGCCCCCCTCGGCCGCCGTCGCCGCCCGAAGGTCCCCCTCGGGGGACGTACTTCTCGCGGCGGAACGCGACGCAGCCGTTTCCCCCGTCGCCGCCGATCGCGACGATCTCGACCTCGTCGATGAATTTCATCGGGAGGCCGTCGCGAGGGCGGTCAGGCCGTGCCGGCGGGCTCGACGCTCACGCGACGGCGATCCTTGCCCATCCGCTCGTAGCGGACGATGCCGTCGATCTTCGCGAAGAGCGTGAAGTCGCGACCCAGGCCGACGTTGCGGCCGGGATGGATCCGCGTTCCGAGCTGGCGCACGAGGATGTTGCCGGCGCGCGCCGCCTCGCCGGCGAAGACCTTCACGCCGCGCCGCTGACCCGGGCTGTCGCGGCCGTTACGAGTGCTTCCCTGTCCTTTTTTGTGAGCCATGGCTGCTCCCGGATCGGTCCCTATCCGACCGAGACGACGCGGACGGCCGTCACGTTCTGACGGTGACCCTGACGGCGGCGGTAGTTCTTCCGGCGCCGCTTCTTGTAGATGAGGATCTTCCGCTCCTTCTCCTGCCCGACGATCACGCCGGAGACTTTCGCCTCGGAGACGAGCGGTTGTCCGACGGAAAGACCGGCTTCGGTCTCGCAGAGCAGCACCTCGGAAAACTCGACACCGGCGCCGACGTCCCCCGGAAGCGTCTCGACGCGGATGACGTCTCCCGGCTCGACCCGGTACTGCTTTCCGCCCGTTCTGATGATCGCGTACGCCATTTGGAAGTCCCTTGGAAAGTGTAACCCTCTCGGCTACCGAAGGGACGTGCTGGAGTCAACCGAGGTGCGCGAGCCGCGGGTCGTCGTCTACAGCCGGCACGACTGCTGCCTCTGCGACGAAGCTCTCGCCGAGGTCGAGAAAGCCCGCGTGGACGTGCCCTTCGAGGTGCGGGTCGTCGACGTGGACTCGGACCCGGACCTGGCCGCACGGTACGGCGGAGAGGTGCCCGTGATCGAGGTCGACGGGCGAAAGGCCTTCAAGTACCGGGTCACCCGCCGGGAGCTGCTGCGCCGGCTGACCCGTCGATAGCCCATGCCACGGATCGCGGTCGACGCCATGGGCGGGGACTTCGCGCCGGACGAGGTCGTCCGGGGCGTGGCGAAGGTCTCGCTTTCCTCCGACATCCAGATGGTCCTGGTCGGCCACGCCGACCAGATCCAGGGGCTCCTCGACGCCGGCGAGTACGACCCGGAGCTGATCTCGGTCCGCCACTGCTCCTCGGCGATCGGCATGGCCGAGGACCCGCGCGACGCTCTCCGCGCGAAGAAGGACGCCTCGATCAACGTCGCCGCCCGCATGGTCGCGGCCGGCGAGGCCGACGCGATGGTGTCGGCCGGCAACACGGGCGCCTGCGTCCTCGCCGCCGCGAAGCACTGGAAGCTCCTCCCCGGCATCCGCAAGGCCGCGCTCGCGAGCGTCTTCCCGCGGCAGACGGAGTACGAAGGGCAGGACCACCTCGCTCTCCTGCTCGACGTCGGCGCGACGATCCGCTGCGATGCGATCGAGCTCGCGCAGTTCGGTGTGATGGGAAGCGCGTACGCACGCACGATCTCGAAGGTGCCGACGCCGCGAGTGGGTCTCCTCAACATGGGCTCCGAGCCGAACAAGGGAGGCGAGGTCCTCGTCGCCGCGCATCGGATCCTGAGCTCGCTTCCCGCGATCCACTTCGTCGGCAACGTCGAGGGGAACGACGTCGCGACGGGTCGAGCGGACGTGATCGTCGCGGAAGGCATTCTCGGGAACGTCACGCTGAAGCTCCTCGAGGGTGTCGCCGAGGTCGCGTGGAAGCTCGCGAGCCACGCCGCGCACGACAACTGGCGCTGGCGCCTCGGCATGGCGATGCTGTCCTCGGGGATCGAGCGGATGCGGGACCTCGCGGACTTCCAAACCTACGGCGGCGCGCCGATCCTCGGCTTCGAGCACCTGTGGATCAAGGCGCACGGACGCTCGCGCGCGCCCGCGATCGCGAACGCGATCAAGGTCGCGGCGAAGGCGGTGCGGGACGGGATCGTCCCCGACATGACCGAAGCGGTCGCGAAGCTCCAGTGAGCGCGCCGGAGACGCCCCCCGGCGGAGCCGCGCCGCTGGCGACGCCGCCGGCTCCCGCTTTGCAGATCGAAGCGGTCACGTTTCGCTGGGACCTCGACAAGACCTACCTGCGCACCGAGTTCGAGAGCTTGCGGAAGATGGTGCGCATCCCGTTCGAGGCGGGAGCCGACAAGGTGCACCTGCCCGGCGTGCCGCAGCTCATCCAGGGGCTGCGCCGTTGCGCGAGCGAGCGCGGCGAGCGTCCGTTCGTCTTCTTCCTCTCCGCGAGCCCGCCGCAGATCGGCGCCGCGATCCGCGAGAAGCTCGCGCTCGACGGGATCGAATACGACGGCCTGACGTTCAAGGACCAGCTCCGGAATCTCGTCCGTGGCCACTGGCGGAGCCTGCGCGAGCAGGTCGGCTACAAGCTCGGCGAGCTCCTGCGCGCGCGCGCGGCCGGGCCCGCGGCGACCCGCGAAGTGCTCTTCGGCGACGACTGGGAGAGCGACCCGCTGATCTACACGCTCTACGCGGACGTGCTCGCGGGGACACTCGACGACGACATTCTCGCACGGATCCTCGAAGCCGTCGGCGTGCAGCGCCGCGACGTCGAGGGCATCCAGACGGCCGCGAGGCTCGTGCACGGCACCGCGCCGGGCGGCGTCGCGCGGATCTACATCAACCTCGAGAGGCGGACGCCGCCCTCACAGTTCCAGATGTTCGGTGCGCGGATCGTGCCGACGTTCAACTACTTGCAAGCGGCCGCTTCGCTCTTCGAGGCGGGGGCGCTCGACTCGGCCGCTCTCGTCGAGGTCGCGCGCGCGATCGTCCTGGGGGCAGGGGACTCCTCGCATCGGCTGCGCAACTCGATCGACGACTTGACGCGGCGCGGACACCTCCGCCTCGCGACGCGCGACCGGATCGTGCGGATGCTCGCGAAGCACGACTTGACGTCGCTCGCGCGCGACGAGGCAGCTCTGCGCTCGCGCCTGCGCGCGGCGCTCGAGCGCTTCCGTCGCCGCCGGCGCGATCGCCGTCCGCTCGCCGGACCCGACTACGAGCGCGTGCTCGCGAGCGTCGGCGGGAAGCCGCGCGAGGCCGAGAAGACGAGCAGCGACGAAGCGGCTCCGCCGGGCTGACATCGCCGTGCGTCAGCGCGGGGGCTGAGGTGCGTTCATTTGCAGTAGAAGCCCGGCGGAAACGCCGGGTCATCACCTGTGCGTTTCCCCGCACACTCCGCCGGCGACGCAATCTTCCCTGCTTCGTCACCGTACCCGGCCACATGGAGGTGAGGGCGTAGAGCCGATCGTCATCGACGAGATTCGTGAATCTGAAGCGGGCTCCGCCGAGCTGAAGCTCCGCGCCTTCAGCTCGCGAAGAGAGCCTCGCAGCCCGTTCCCTCCAGTACCGCGTCGACGGCGGCGCGATCGGAAGCGTCGAGCGCGGCGTGGTCCTCGCGGAGCCAGCGAAGGCACTTCTCCTGGTACGGGAACGGACGCTGCACCCAGCGCCGGCCGTCGATCTCGCACTCGACGCTCTCGGCGGCCCGCTCCAGCGCAGCCGCGTTCGCGAGGAGGAAGGGCACGTAGACGCGGCCGACCTCGCGGAGTAGGGCGCGAACCCCGTCGGGAACGGCGTCGCGCTGCACCCATTCCCGCGACTCGAGCTCCGTGCCCGAGAGGTCGTCGACGAGATCTACCCACGCGACGACGCGCGGCGCCGTCTCGCGTGCGATCGCCATCGGCGTCGGATCGAAGCCCGCGAGCTGCGTCAGCTGTCCGTAGAGCCCGAAGTCGGCGGCGCCGGGGCGGCTGCCCAGCACGAAGGGCGACGTCGCGAGGTGCGCGTCGAGCACCTTCAGGAGGCGCCGGTAGCCGTCCTCGATGATCGGCGCCGTCGTCTCGTTCGATCCGACGACGCCGAGTCGGCCGACTTGCCGCGCCGCGAACTCCTTTCCCGCGGCGTCGACCTTCTCGTCCGGTTGATCGGTGCGGAACCAGCGCGGCAGGATCGCGGCCGCGTTCGCCACGTCGGCCGGGAACGCCCAGCGGTAGTGGAACATCGCCTTCGTCAGCCATTCGTCCGCGTAGTCCTCGAGGAGCTGGTCGAGGAAGCGCACGACCGGGTCGTCGGGGATGACGGACCGTCCCGCACGGATCTCTTCGAGAAGCCGGATCAGCGGCGAGGAATCGACGCGCGCCTCGAGCGCACCGTTCTCGCCGGGAAGGAAGAGCTGCGGCAAGAGGTGGACGCGCGGCTGCGGCAGCGTCCGGCTCTCGGGGGATCCTTGGGTGATCCAGAGGTGAGGGACGCGGCGAAAGCGCAGCACCGCGCGAAGCTTCCGGCTGTACGGCGAGCCTTGTACTCCCATGATGCGGATCGGTTCGATCGACATGGCACGTTTCCCTTTCCCGGAGCCACGGTTGACCCGTCTCGGCCCGGTGAGATATTGGCACGTCGACTGCCACTATGACAAGGTGGGAATGGCACGAGGTCGAGCGATGAAGCGACTTGCGATCTGGGCCCTCGGAGTGCTGGTCGCGCTGGGCGTGGTCGGCTTCGCCTCGCGCGATTGGCTGAAGCTGCACGGGCCGGGAATCCTCTCGCGCTGGATGGACCCGATCGCGCCGAACCGAGAGGTGAGCTGGGAGCCGGGGCCGTCCGCGCCCGCGACTCCGCCGGGCGAGCGTCCGCCGAACGTCGTCGTGATCGTCGCGGACGATCTCGGGTACAACGACCTCACCTGGGCAGGCGGAGGGGTCGCCGACGGCGCGGCTCGCACGCCGCGCATCGACTCGATCGGGAGGGAGGGCGTCGTCCTGACCGCCGGCTACGCCGGAAACGCGACCTGCGCTCCGTCGCGCGCCGCGATCCTCACGGGGCGCTACCCGACGCGCTTCGGCTTCGAGTTCACGCCCGCACCGAAGATGTTCATGCGCCTCGTCGCGAGCATGACGCCGGAGCAGGACGGCGTCCTCCGGGACCCGATCTACTTCGAGGATCGGGAAGCGAAGGTTCCGCCAATGGAGGAGCAGGGCCTTCCGCCGGGGGAGGTCACGCTCGCCGAGCTGCTTCGTGGGAAGGGCTATCGCACGCTCGGGATCGGCAAGTGGCATCTCGGCGAGTCCGAGCCGCTCCGCCCCGAGGCACAGGGCTTCGACGAGTACCTCGGCTTCTATCCGGGCGGCTCGCTGTACCTCGAGAAGGACGACCCCGACGGCGTGATCTCCGTGCAGGACTTCGACCCGATCGACACGTTCCTCTGGGCGAACCTTCCGTTCGCGGTGCGAAAGGACGGCAGCGATCGCTTCGCGCCGAGCGCCTACATGACGGACTATCTCGCGGACGAGGCCGTGAAGGCGATCGGGGCCAACCGGAACCGCCCGTTCTTCCTCTATCTCGCCTTCAACGCGCCGCACACGCCGCTGCAGGCGCTTCGCTCGGACTACGAAGCGCTGCCGCAGATCGAGAATCACACGCTGCGCGTGTACGCGGCGATGATCCGGGCACTCGATCGCGGGGTCGGACGCGTCCTCGACGCGCTCGCGGAGTACGGGCTCGGCGAGAACACGCTCGTGGTGTTCACGAGCGACAACGGCGGCGCGAACTACGTCGGCCTCCCCGACATCAACGAGCCGTACCGGGGGTGGAAGATGACGTTCTTCGAGGGCGGCGTGCACACGCCGTTCTTCGTGAAGTGGCCGGCGCGGCTCCCGCGCGGAGCCGAGTTCGACTCGCCGGTCGCGCACATCGACATCTTCGCGACGGCTGCGGGAGCGGCCGGTGCGGCAGTACCCGCCGATCGCACGATCGACGGCGTCGACCTGATCCCGTTCCTCCGCGGCGAGCGCGCCGGCAATCCGCACGAAGCTCTCTTCTGGCGCTCCGGGCACTACCAGACGGTCCTCGCGGACGGTTGGAAGCTGCAGATCGCGGAGCGTCCGCCGAAGAAGTGGCTCTTCGATCTCACGACGGACCCGACGGAGAAGAACGATCTCGCCGGAGTGCGGCCGGACAAGGTCGCCGAGCTGACGCGGCTCCTCGCGCAGCACCACGCGCAGCAGAGCGAGCCCGCATGGCCCGCGCTGATCGAGGGCCCGATCGCGATCGATCACCCCCTCGGCGTTCCCGACCGAGAAGACGACGACTTCGTCTACTGGGCGAACTAGCCTGCATTTCTCACCAGATCCCTACTGCGGCGGCCGATAGCACCGAATCTTCGCGAGCTTCTCCCTCCGGGCTCCTCGACGTACTGTTCAAGTACGCCTGCGTCGCCCTCCGGTCCGAGGCTCGCGAATCTTCGGCACTCTCGACCGCCTCGCGACGTGATCTGGTGAGAAATGCAGGCTAGCCGACGCGTGTCCGCATCGTCGAGCCGACGATCCGGCGGAGGACCGTGCGCGGCGTGACGCGGACGAGCCCGGCGACGAGGCGGTTCGTGACGCCGGGCACGTGCACGAGCTCGCCGCGGTCCAGAGCCGCGAGCGAGGACTCGACGACGGAGGCCGCGCTCATCCACGCGAGATCGGGAAGGTCCGAGACGTCGATTCCGGCGCGGTCCTGGAACTCGGTGCGCGTGAAGCCGGGACAGAGCGCCTGCACCCGGAGGCGCGTCCCGCGGAGCTCCTCGCCGAGGCTCTCGGTGAACGACGTCACGTACGCCTTCGTCGCGGCGTAGGTCGCGTTGAACGGCCCCGCCTGGAACCCGGCGAGGGACGAGACGTTGATCACGGCGCCGCGATCGTGCCGAAGCATCGCGGGAAGCGCCGCGCGCGTGAGTCGGACGAGCGCGACGACGTTCAAGCGGATCTCCGCTTCCTCCTGATCCGCATCGAGCGTGGCGAAGCGGCCCATCGTGCCGAAGCCCGCGTTGTTGACGAGGAGGTCGAGGCGCGGCAGCCCCTCGATCCGGCGCTCGACCGAGCGCAGGTCCTCCGGCTTCGTCAGGTCCGCCGGCAGGACGTCGACGGCGATCCGGTTCGCGGTTCGCAGGCGCGCGGCGAGGGTCTCGAGGCGATCCGCGCTCCGCGCGACGACGATCAGGTCGTGGCCCTTCTTCGCGAGCTGCTCGGCGAACTCCTCGCCGATGCCCGCGGAAGCGCCGGTCACGAGTGCGACGGTGCGTGTCGGATCGGCGCCGTTCGCCCGGGAGTCTTCGGCTCCGCTCATCGATCCGTCTTCAGCGCGCTTGTTCGAGCAGGCGCAGGCCTTCGCAGTCGCCGAGCTGGCGGCGAAGCGATTCGACGACGCTCGCGAGGTTGACGATCCGGGTGCTCTGCGCGAGCTCGCGGAAGCGCGTGCGGTTCTCCTCGAGGAAGTGGGTGACCACGTCGGGGGCGACCCACTCGAGGCCGCCGAAGTCGATCGTGACGCGGCGGAAGCCCGCCTCCGACGCCTGGCGCACCCGGCGAAGGAGGCGTCGTGCGCCGCGCACGTCGAGCGTTCCTTCGACGCGGATGAAGAGCGCGCCGATGTGGGAATCGCTCCACGCGTGGGTCCGAAGCCAGCCGCGCCGCGCTGCTTCCGCCGGAGCCGCCGCGGCTTCGGCGAGCTGCGCGGCGAGCATGTACGCCGCCGAGCGAGCTCGCTTCGTCCGGTTCAGCCGGCGAAGGAGATCCATCGTCGGCGTGTAGCGGCCGGCCTGAGCGCTCTGCGTCCGCCTTCGCAGGTCGTAGCCGGCGCGGAGCGTCACCGCGGCGGATCCCGTCGGCCAGAGAGCGCGCCGCCAGATCGTCGCGTGTCGGACGAGACGCGCGCGGAGCCAGCCGATGCCATTCTCGAGCGTTGCGCGGTCCATGCGGACGACGGCGTCGCCGTCGGCGGGCTCCGCGGCCTCGGAAGCCGTCTCGACGAGTGGAAGCGAGACGAGCGCGCGACGCGCGAAGCGCAGCACGCGGTCGAAGCTGCCCTCGTCGTCGCCGGGAAGCCCGAGGTGCAGGCGCGCGATGGTCGCGACGCCGAGCCCACGCGCTCGCCGGAGGGCGACGACGAGCCGGCGGATCTCGTCCGTTTCGGGCGCGTTCCCCGAAGCGAGCCCGTCGACCAGCGGTCCCTCGCGCTCCACCTCGATCGCGACGCAACCGGCTCGCGCCGCTTCGTCGATCGCCGCCTTGTGGCACACGGCCGAAGTCGTCAGGCGCGCCTGGAACCGGCGGCCGGTTCCGAGGAGCGCCCGGAAGATCGCCGCGGCGCGCGGCCCGTCGAGCGGCTCGCTCGCGCCGAGCCGGAACGTCGCATCCGGCGGCAGCCGTCGGACGGCCTCGGCCACTTCGAGCGGCGAGGACAGGGCTCCCGAAGCGCCTGGAGCGTCGACGACGGCGGCCTGGTGGTCGAGGAGGTCGAGGCTCACGAGGTCCGCTTTACGGCGACCCCTCTTTCATTTCAATGGCCGGAATCACTCGCGGACGTAGTTCTCCTCGACCACGATCGTCTCGAGACCTGCGCCGCCGAGCCGCGAGGCGATCGCCTCCGCTTCGTGCCGGCTCGCGCACGGTCCGACGCGCACGCGGTAGACCGTCTGGTCCTCGACCTCGCCTTGGGTCAGGTAGACGCCGCGCGAAGCGCGGCCGCCCGGGCTCCGCCCGAGCCCGCCCTGCGCCGCGATCCGGTGGCGCAGCGCCTGCGCGTGCGGGATGTCGAAGAACGAGCCCACCTGAACCGCGAAGCCGACGTCCGGCGGGATTTTCCCGCTGAGCGGCTCGAGCCGCACCTGCGTCGTTCCCGTGGCGACGAAGCCGAGGGCACGCGCCGCGCCGTAGGAAAGGTCGATCTCGCGCCCGTCGACGAAGGGTCCGCGGTCGTTGATCCGGACGACCACCGACTTGCCGGTCTCGACGTTCGTGACCCGCACCGCCGTGCCGAGCGGCCACGTGCGATGCGCCGCCGTCAGTCGATGCTGGTCGTAGGTCTCGCCGCTCGACGTCCGCTTGCCGTGGAAACCGGGTCCGTACCACGAAGCGACGCCGAGACGGTGCGCCGGGCTTTCGGGAGCGCGCGTCGCGCACGCTGCCGCGCACAGTGCCACCGACAGCAGCACCATCGCGCGGGAGCCCCGCGTCCGCGCGAGCGTCCGCTCACTCATCTCGTCACCTCCACACCGCCACCACCACCGCCGACCTCCCGACGAGATCGCGCGTACGCGGGGGAGGGTACGGGATTTCGCTCGACTTGAAAACCCCTTCGCGGGAGCGCCAGATGAGTGAATGAGCGAGTCGAAGCGCTGCCCGTACTGCGCCGAGGAGATCCTCGTCGATGCCGTCAAGTGCCGCTACTGCGGGAGCTGGCTCGGCGGCCCCGTCTCGACGCGGAGCTGGACGCGCTCGCGCGACGGCAAGATGATCGCCGGCGTCTGCATGGGGCTCGCGCGCGAGTTCGACGTGCCGGTGACGATCATCCGGCTCGCGTTCGTCCTCGGGGCGCTGATTGGCACCGGGATCGGATTCATCCTCTACCTGATCCTCTGGGTCGTCATGCCCTGGGACGACTCCGGCGAGTGAGTCCCAGCCCCTCGTGTGCTAGCGTCCCCGCGGGTCCGCTCGGGTGGACCGTGCGTCTCGAGGAACTGCGATGTCCGGCCATTCGAAGTGGAGTACGATCAAGCATAAGAAAGCCGCGAAGGACGCGCGACGCGGCCAGATGTTCACGAAGCTGATTCGAGAGATCTCGGTCGCGGCAAGGCTCGGGAACAGCGGCGATCCGAACTTCAACGCGCGGCTCCGCACCGCGGTCCTCGCTGCGAAGGCCGCGCGGATGCCGAACGACAACATCGACCGGGCGATCAAGAAGGGGCTCGGCGAGGGCGGCGGCGACTCGTACGAGGACGTGACGTACGAGGGCTACGGCCCGGGCGGCGTCGCGATCCTGGTGCAGGGCCTGACGGACAACCGCAACCGGACCGTCGCCGCGCTGCGCGGGATCTTCCAGAAGTACGGCGGGAGTCTCGGCGAAGCGGGCTGCGTCAACTGGATGTTCAGCCGCCGCGGCGTCTTCGTCGTCGACGGCGCGTCGATCGACGAGGAGCGGCTGATGGAGATCGCTCTCGAAGCCGGCGCGCAGGACGTGACGGAGTCCGGCGACGCGTGGGAGGTGACCACGGAGCCGGACGCCTTCGAGAGCGTGCGTGAGGTCCTCGAGCGCGCCGGCGCCGTGATCCGGAGCGCCGAGCTCGGCATGGTGCCGGACAACACGGTCGGCGCTTCGGGCGCGGACGCGGCGCGGCTCGTGCGATTGCTCGAGGCTCTCGACGAGCACGACGACGTGCAGAGCGTATCCGCGAACGCGGATCTGGACGAGGAGGAGCTCGCGCGGCTCAGCGGCTGAGCGACGGCGAGCGTGACGGTGGGCCGCGAAGGCCGGCGTGTGGCGCCGGGCGGAGCGGCGAGGGGAGTGGGGCGTGCGCGTGCTGGGGATCGATCCGGGGTCGCGACGGACGGGATGGGGCGTGGTCGAAGAGCGTCGCGGAGATCTCCGCGGGCTCGCTTCGGGCGTGGCGGCGCCGGGGATCGGAGACCTCGGGATCCGTCTCGGGGCGATTGCGGTGCAGCTCGAGGCGCTCCTCGACGAGTGGAACCCGGATGCGGTCGCGCTCGAGCGCGCGTTCGTCGGGTTGAACGCGGCCTCGGCCCTGCGGCTCGGTGAAGTGCGGGGCGTCGTCCTCGCGAGCGCGGGTCGCCGCGCCTTGCCGGTCGTCGACTACCCGCCCGCCACGGTGAAGGTCGCGGTCGCCGGCAGCGGGGCCGCCGGCAAGGACATGATCGCCCGCGGCGTCAACGCTCTCCTCGGCCTCGCGGTCGAGCCCGGCGACGCGAGCGACGCTCTCGCCGTCGCGATCTGCCATCTCCGTCATTCGTCCTTCGCGAGCCGCCTCCGCTCGTCCGACGGCACGGTCCCGGCGACCCGTCGCACGCGCTTCCGCGGCCGCTTCCTCACGGCCCAGCGATGATCGGGGGTTTGCGGGGCACGGTCGCGGAGAAGACGCCGGGTCGCCTCCTCGTCGACGTGAACGGCGTCCTCTACGAGGTCCTCGTCTCGCTGCAGGCGTTCGCGCGCCTCCCCGGAGAAGGGCAGCCGGTGCGGGTCGAGGTCGTGACGCATCTCCGCGAGGACGCGCTCGTCCTCTTCGGGTTCCTCGATCCGAACGAGAAGCTTCTCTTCGCCTGGCTTCGCGGCGTGAGCGGCGTCGGTCCGAAGCTCGCGCTCAACATCCTCTCGGGCATGCCCTCCGAGGACCTTCGTGAGGCGCTCGCCGCGGGCGACATCGCGAGACTCTGCAAGATTCCGGGTGTCGGGAAGAAGCTCGCCGACCGGCTCGTGCTCGAGCTTCGCGAGCGCTCCGCCTCGGGCGAGGCGGCGCTCGGGGCGGCGCGCAGCGAAGCGGGTCCCGCCGGGAATCGGGAGGAGGCCCTGTCGGCCCTCGTCAACCTGGGATACAAGCGAGGCGAGGCCGAGAAAGTGGTGGAGTCGCTGCCGGTCGAGCTCTCGCTCGAGGAAACCATTCGCGAGGCGCTGCGGAGGTTCGCGCGTTGAAGCGTCGCGCCCCCGTCGCCGCACCGCTCGCGGAGGAGGAGGACGCCGGCGCACTGGACGTCGACGGCGACCTCGCCGAAGCCGAGCTGCACGGAGAGGCGCCCGATCCGCTCGCCGAGGAGGATCGGCGCTTCGAGGCCTCGCTTCGCCCGCAGGCCCTCGGCGACTACGTCGGGCAGGACGCGATCCGGAGCACGCTCGAGATCGCGATCCGCGCGGCGCGCGAGCGCGGCGACGTGCTCGATCACGTGCTCCTCTGCGGTCCGCCGGGGCTCGGGAAGACCTCGCTCGCGCAGATCATCGCGCGCGAGATGGGCGTCCGCTGCCGGAAGACGCAGGGACCGGCGATCGAGCGCGGCGGCGATCTCGCGGCGGTCCTCTCCGACCTCGAGACCGGCGACGTCCTTTTCATCGACGAGATCCACGGCCTGCCGCGCAAGGTGGAGGAGGTCCTCTATCCAGCGATGGAGGAGTTCGAGCTCGACCTGATCGTCGGGCAGGGACCGACGGCGCGCAGCATGCGCCTCGGGCTGAAGCCGTTCACGCTCGTCGGCGCGACGACGCGTGCGGGCATGCTGAACGCGCCGCTCCGCGACCGCTTTGGCTCGACGTTCCGGCTCGACTTCTACGGCGAGTCGGAGCTCGCGCGGATCCTGCACCGCTCGGCGCGGATCCTCGGCGTCGACCTCCACCCGGACGGGGCGAACGAGATCGCGCGCCGCTCGCGCGGGACGCCACGCATCGCGAACCGCCACCTGAAGCGCGTGCGCGACTACGCGCAGGTCGAGCACGCGCAGGCGCCGATCGACGCCGCCGTCGCGGCCGCGGGCCTGGCGCTCCACCGCGTGGACCCGGCGGGTCTCGAGCCGATGGACCACGCGATCCTCCTCGCGGTGCTCGACCGGTTCTCCGGGGGCCCGGTCGGCATCGAGAGCCTCGCGGCGCTCCTCGGCGAGGAGCGCGAGACCATCGAGGCGGTGTACGAGCCGTTCCTCGTCCAGTCGGGCTATCTCGAGCGGACGCCGCGGGGCCGCATGGCGACGGAGCGGGCCTACGCCCACTTCGACCGGCCGGCGCCGTCGGGACCGCGGCAGGGACGGCTGCTATAGGTACGAGCGATGCCGGAGATCGGACGAGCGCTGATCGTCCTCGGTGTCGTGCTGGTCGTCGTCGGGGCACTCGTGGTCCTCTTCTCGCGGACCGGGATCCCGTTCGGACTGGGCCGGCTTCCCGGCGACATCCTGATCCAGCGCGAGAACTCGACCTTCTACTTCCCGATCACGACGTCGATCGTGGTGAGCGTCGTCGTGTCGCTGATCCTCTACTGGCTCCGCCGCTGAAGCAGGCACACGCATGAGCAGCGACGGCGCGCCCGAGACGACCCGCGGCAGGCCCTGGCGCCGCCGCGAGGCGACGCTCCTCGCGATCGCCGTCGTCGCGGCGTTGTTCCTTCTCTTCTTCGAGACGCAGATGCCGCCGTTCACGAGCGGCCAGTCGCTCGGCCAGAACGTCGTCGTCTTCCTCCTGATCAACATCAACATCGTCCTGATCGTGCTCGTGGTGTTCCTGATCGGGCGGAACATCGTGAAGCTCGTGATCGAGAGGCGCCAGCGCGTCCTCGGCTCGCACCTGCGGACGCGACTCGTCCTCGGCTTCGTCGCCGTCGCGATCACGCCGGCGGTGCTCCTCTTCATCGTCGCGACGGGCTTCATCCGGAGCTCGATCGAGAGCTGGTTCTCGTTGCAGGTCGAGGGCGCGCTCGAAGGCTCGCTCGACATGGCCGAGATCTACACGCGCGAGTCGATGGCGGCGGCGCTCCACGAGGCGCACGAGCTCTCGCGCCAGCTCGGACGGAGCCGTCGCGCGCTCTCGCAGGAAGCGCCGCTCCTCGCCGAGAAGCAGCGCGAGTACGCCGCCGCCTCGATTCGCGTCTTCGATCCGCAGGGACGTGCCGTCTCGGCCGCCAAGGCCGAGGGTTTGAGCCCGGAGCTCGGTCTCGCGCCTTCGGCCGCGTTCGTCGCGGAGGCCCTCCGCCAGCCGGAGCGCACCGACGTCGTCAGCGGCGAGGACGGCGAGATCCTTCGCGCCGCGACGCGGATCGTCGACGCGAAGGGCGCGGTGCGCGGCCTCGTCGTCGTCGACGAGATCATTCCCCGGAGCGTCGAGCGACGCGCGGAGGAGATCGCCGAGAGCTACCGTCAATACAAGCAGCTCCGTCTGCTGCGACGCCCGCTCATCAACAGCTACGTGCTGGCGCTCCTCGTCACCTCGCTCGTCGTCGTCTTCGGCGGGACGTGGATCGGCTTCGCGATCGCGCGGAGCCTGACGGAGCCGATCCAGCGACTCGCCGAGGGCACGCGGCGCGTCGCCGAAGGGCACTACGACGAGCAGATCCCGCTCGACTCGGGAAGCGACGAGATCGCGACGCTCGTCACGGGCTTCAACCGGATGACGGCGAACCTCCGCACGACGCACACCGCGCTCGCCGAGAGACGCCAGGCGCTCGAGACGATCCTCGCGAACATCGCGGGCGGCGTCGTGTCGATCGATCGGCAGGCGCGCATCGAGACCGTCAACGCCGCTGCACGGCACATGCTCGCGATCGAGGAGGACGCGGTCGGAATGCCGTTCCGGCAGTGGTTCTCGAGCCCGCGCTTCGGGGCGATCCGCGACCTCCTCTCGGAGCTCGACAAGCGGGCGCAGCAGGGCATCTGGGACAAGCTTCCTCCGCAGCGCCTCTCGATCGAGCACGAGGACGGCGCCGTCGAGATCCTCGCGACGGGCGTCGCTCTTCGGAACGCCGAGGGCGAGGCGATCGGCGCGCTCCTCTTCTTCGAGGACGTGACCGAGATCCTGAAGGTCCAGAGGATGGAGGCGTGGCGCGAGGTCGCGCGGCGGATCGCGCACGAGATCAAGAATCCGCTGACGCCGATCCAGCTCTCCGCCCAGCGCCTCCGGAAGCGCTACGCCGGCGAGCTCTCCGGGTCGTCGGGCGCCGTGCTCGACGAATGCACGCGCACGATCATCGCGGAGGTCGACGTCCTGAAGAGCCTCGTCAGCGAGTTCGCGAACTTCGCGCGCCTCCCCGCGGGCGCGCACGTGCCGACGGACCTGAACGACCTCGTCGAGGAGGCGCTCGTGCTCTTCCGCGAAGCGCATCGCCGGGTCGGCTTCCGCTTCGATCGCGACGAGTCGGTGCCGCAGCTCGACCTCGACCGGAACGGCATCCGCCGCGTGCTGACGAACATGCTCGACAACGCCGTCGCGGCGATCGAGGCCGGCGCGGGCGTCGCGGGAGCCGGTGGCGCGACCGCTGCCGCGACGGCGACGGCGAGCTCCGACGGAGACGGCGGCGACGGCGGGGAGCCGGTCATCGGGCACGTCTGGCTCGCGACGCGTCTCGACTCCGCGCGGGGTCTCGTCCGACTCGAGATCGCGGACGACGGCGTCGGCATGACCGCCGAGGTGAAGGCGCGGCTCTTTGAGCCGTACTTCTCGACGAAGGCGCAGGGGACCGGCCTCGGCCTCGCGATCGCCTCCGCCGTGATCGCGGACCATCGCGCGTTCATCCGCGTCCGCGACAACCCGCCGAAAGGCAGCCGCTTCGTCATCGAGTTCCCGCTCGGACGTCGCGGCGAGGGGTACGTGGCGACGACCTGAAGGCGGGAGCCCGCAAACGGCGCCACGGAGAGCCGAGGGGATTCCGGCCGGATTCTTCGCTACAACGAGGGGGCAATGCCGACCCACATCCTGGTCGTCGACGACGAAGAGAAGATCCGCCAGACGCTTCGCGGCGTGCTCTCCGACGAGGGCTACGAGGTGACGGACGCCGGGGACGGCCGAACCGCGCTCGAGCGCCTGCGCGCCGTGCGGCCCGATCTCGTGATCCTGGACGTCTGGCTGCCCGAGATCGACGGGATCTCGCTCCTCGAGCAGGTGCGCCAGATCTACGCGGACCTGCCCGTCATCATCATCTGCGGCCACGCGAACATCGAAGCGGCCGTGCGCGCAACGCGACTCGGCGCCGCGGACTTCATCGAGAAGCCGTTCTCCCTCGACGCGCTTCTCGCCTCGATCGCGCGCGCTCTCGGAAAGGGCGAGCGCGACGGGACGAGCCCCGCGCCGAACGGCGAGATGGCCTACCCGACGCAGGGAACGGCGACGGTGCCGCAGCGCACGATCGGCAAGAGCGTCGTCGCGAGCGGGCACGGCCTGCACACGGGCGTCCGCACGGGCGTGATCCTGCACCCGATGCCACCGGGGACGGGGATCGTCTTCCAGAGCCTCGCTACGGAGAAGTCGGTTCCCGCGCACGTCGATTTCGCCGATTCGACCGGCTACGCGACGACTCTCTTCCGCGGCGGCTTCGGCGCGAAGACGGTCGAGCATCTCCTCGCGACGGCTTCCGGGTACGGCATCACGAACCTGCTCGTGAAGATGGAAGGAGAGGTGCCGGCCCTCGACGGCTCGGCGCTCGAGTTCTGCCGCCTCCTCGACGACGCGGGCGTCGTCGAGCAGTCGGGTCCCGGCGTCGCGGTGTACGAAGTGCGCAGCCGCTTCGAGGTGCGCGAGGACGATCGGACCCTCGTCGTCGAGCCGTGCGACGGCTTCGTCATCGACTACACGCTCGACTATCCTCCGCCGGTCGGGAAGCAGCACTACGTCTTCCGCTACGCGGGTCCCGACTCGTTTCGCGACGAGATCGCGCCGGCGCGCACGTTCGGCTTCGTGCACGAGTTCACGCAGCTCGCCGCCGCGGGGCTCGCCGCCGGCGGACGTCTCGACAACTGCGTCCTGATCGGGGAGGACGGCATCATCAACGGAGAGCTTCGCTTCCCGGACGAGTTCGTCCGCCACAAGATCCTCGACGTGATGGGAGACTTCGCGCTCCTCGGCCGGCCGCTCCGGGCGCGCATCGTCGCGCGCGCGACGGGTCACCGGCACAACGTCGGGATGGTCCGCACTCTCCTCGCCGCCGCGTGAGCCGCTCCGCGCACGGCACGGCCCGCCATGGCGGGGCCGGTGCGCCGCTTGCACCGGGCCCGGCGGCGATGGTTTGATCGAGGCCGAGTGGTATCGCTCTGGGCCGTAGTGCTCGTTCTCGTCGGCTTCGGCTCCCTCCTCGCGGTCGCCGAAGCCTCGATTTCGCGGATGAATCTGGCGCGCGCGATGGCCCTCCACGAGGAGGGCTGGCAAAACGCCGCGGTTCTCGAGCGGATCCAGGAGGATCCGGCCCGCTACCTGAACTCGATCTACCTCTCCGTGATGCTCGTCCAGAACGGATCCGCGATCCTGGTCGCGATCCTGGCCGAGGAGCGCTTCGGGAACATAGGCGTCGCCGTGATCTCCGCGGTGTTCACGCTCCTCTACTTCCTCGTCGTCGAGGCGATGTCGAAGACCTTCGCGATCCTGCATTCGACGCGAGCGGCGCTCGCGGTCGCCCCCATCGTGTGGGCGCTCGGCAAGGCTCTCGCGATCCCGACGCGCGTGCTCATCTGGCTCGCGAACGTGCTCCTTCCCGGTAAGGGTCTCGCTCAGGGGCCGTTCTATCACGCGGAGGAGATCCGCTCGATGGCGGAGGTGGCGCAGCAGGAGGGCGGACTCGCCGAGAACGAGAAGGACCTGATCCATTCGGTGCTACGCTTCCGCGACTCGGTCGTGCGCGAGGTGATGGTGCCGCGTCCCGACATCGTCTCTGCGCCCGTCGGCGCGACGCTCGGCACGATCCAGGACCTCGTCGTGCGCCACGGCTTCTCGCGCATTCCGGTCTTCCGCGACGATCTCGATCACATCGAGGGGATCGCGTACGCCAAGGACGTGCTGAAGGCGCTGCGGCGCGGCGAGCACGACAGGCTCGTCAACGAGATCCTCCGGCCTGCGCATTTCGTGCCCGAGCCGAAGCCCGTGAGCGAGCTCTTGCGAGAGATGCAGAGCGACCGCTTCCACATGGCGCTCGTGACGGACGAGTACGGATCCGTCTCGGGGCTCGTGACGCTCGAAGACCTCCTCGAGGAGCTCGTCGGCGACATCGTCGACGAGTACGACCGCGAGGAACCGCAGATGCAGCTCGTCTCGGAAGGAAGCTACCGCGTCAGCGGTCGCCTCTCGATCAACGACCTGAACGAGATGCTCGACCTCGATCTCCCGCGCGAGCAATGGGACACGGTCGGCGGCTTGCTGCTCGGCACGCTCGGCGCGATCCCGCACGAAGGCGAGGAAGTCGTCGTCGACGGGCTCCGCTTCCAGGCGGAGCGCGTGCAAGGTCGTCGCATCGCGAGCGTGCTCATCACGCGTGTTACCGAAGGCGAGGCTGCGTCCGAGACTTCGGACACCGCGTCCTGAGCACCGCAATTCTACCCACGACTCACGCTTCTTCGCGCTGTTCTCCGCGACGACGAGCGCGAAGCGTCTTCCGGGCGCGGACGGACAGCTCGTCTGCAAGCCCGCCGCGGGAAGCGTGCCGCTCCTCGAGGACGGCTA
>Ga0194131_10000415_pt1 | contig 71675 bp, 59 predicted proteins | sample TA2KigO120mmetaG_FD_148631 | JGI IMG/M metagenome (GOLD analysis project Ga0194131, IMG submission 148631) | Freshwater microbial communities from Lake Tanganyika, Tanzania - TA2015053 Kigoma Offshore 120m | ecosystem: Environmental > Aquatic > Freshwater > Lake | place: Tanzania: Lake... | reverse complement strand
CGTTGCGGGTTGTAGCACTGCACGTCCCCATAGCCGAGGTCGTCGGCGAGGATGAGGATGATGTTCGGCCTGGCAGGCGCGGCGGAGACTTGGGATTGGCCGCACGCGAGCGCAACGAGCGCACAGGAGAACGCAAAGCAACCTTTCATTCGACGACGGCGCTATTTCTTCAAGCACTCGCCCACGAACGCGAACAACTCCTTGGTGGGGCTGTCATCGGTCACGCCGAGTTCGGCGTTGATGCGCGTGTGATTGGTCTCGCGCCCGCCGAAGGCCTTCGCGGTGACACCCGCCTCCTTGAGCACGGACTCGAAGCGGCGGGCCTGCGCTGAATTGTCCGGATGGTCGGCGACGTAAAGGATGAGGAACGGCGGAATGCCCCTGCCCTTTGTCGCGTGCGTGACGGCGGAGTAATCCCGGTGCAGCGCCGCGTCGTTGCCGAACTTGAGGCGATGGCCGTATTTCGGCATCGGCATGCCGTGGACGCGCAGGCGCGTCTCGGCGGTGTCGATCATGGCGGGGATGTCGTAAGTGTCGCCGTCCACGGGCACGCAGCCCTTGAGCGCGGAGAAGGGCACGCCCTCGGCCTTGAGGTAGCGGTCGTCCGTGCACATCAGCGCGGCGAGTTGCGCGCCGGCCGAGTGGCCCATCACGAGGATCCGGTTCGGATCGCCGCCGTGCTTCGCGATGTGCTTGTGCACCCAGCCAAGCGACTTTGCAACGTCCTGAAAAATCGTCCGCATCTCGACATCCGGCAGGAGCCGGTAATTGGTGGACACAAACACGAAGCCTTTCGCGACGAAGGTCTGCGGCTTGAGTTGAACGCTCCTCTTGTCGCCCGCCTGCCAGCCGCCACCGTGGATCCAAAAAACCACGGGCAGGTTTTTCGCGCCCGGTGGCGCGTAGATGTCGAGCACTTGCCGCTCATGCGCCGGCGCAGCGTAGGCGACATTGGCCGCCGTGGGAGGAATGGCAGGAACGTCCGCGACGGCGGCCCGCGCCACGGTGGCGGTGATCAAGAGGGACGGGGCAAGCAGATGGACGGGGGCCATTCTCATGACGGCAACCTTGGCAGGGAACAAGGCCGGTGAACAAGCCGAAGTTGCGCCGGGGCATCGCGTGGGACAGCTCGCGGGGTGGCGACGGCCTCGCGATCTTCACGACGAGCGCGGGCTCGCCGTTGGTGTTCACGTTGCGCAGTGTCACCGCTCACGGCCGGCTTTGAGGAACGCGATGAGGTCCGCCATCTCCTCCGGCGTGAGCATCCCTTCGAGTCCCTCGGGCATGAGCGAAATTTCCGAGGCGCGGATGCTCGCGATGTCCGAGCGCAACAGCGTTTCCTTCAATCCACCCGCCTGCATCACGGTCAGGCCCGTCGCCGTCTCGCCGGTGATGACCCCGCTGAACGAGCGGCCGTCTTTCGCCTCGACAAAGTAAGCGGTGAACCGTGGTTCAATGGCGGCATTCGGGTCGAGGATGGCCACGAGGAAATCCTGCGGGCTCTTGTCGGACAGCGCGGTGAGGCCGGGGCCGACCGCGTGGCCGTGGCCGCGGAGCATCTCGTGGCACTGCGCGCACTGCTTGTCGAAGATGGCCGTGCCCTTGACCGGGTCGCCCTTGAGCTTGGGCACTTCGGCGAACTTCGCGAGCGCCTCGGCGCGCGAGACGCGCGCCACGGGCACCAGCTTCGCGGCGCGGCCGGCAACCGAACTGTCCGGGCTTGCCGCCAGTTGTTGACGCGATTGCACCGGCACGTCGCCGGCGGAAACGACGCCCTTCTCCACGGCGTCGAGCAACGCGACCGTCCAGTCCGCCCGGGCCAGCAGCGCGGCGAGCATCGCGCTGCGAAGTGTCGGGGTCGCGCGCGGCCACGACGTGAGAAAGAGCCCGGGCACGTCCGCGGCTCCGATGCGGCCGAGGCTGGAGACTGCCGCCTGTTGGAGCGCGGGCGCGGCGCCCGGCTCAAGCAGGGAGCGCAGCGCGGCCGAGTCCGCCTCGTGTTGCGTTGGATCGCGGCCGAGGTAGCGAAGTGCCGCGAGCCGCGACTCGCCCGTCGCCTTGCCGTCCGCAAGCAGTTTGCGGGCGGCGGGCGCGAGTGAAGCGGCGAGTCCGGCCACGAGCTTTGACTGTTCGGCCGCGTGCAACGCGGCGCTCCGCCCCGTGCTCGTGGGCCGGCTGAGTCGTTCGAGGAACTGGCTGAACGCGACGAGCTGCCACTCCTCCGGCGATTCACCCGCGCGCAAGCCGAGCGCATCGGCGAGTTGTTTCGTGCGTTCCGGCGACGAGCCGATGGAGCCGGCGGCCGTGGATGTGAGCTGCGCGAGCAGTTCGTTGCGCGCGGGTGTGGTGGACTTCTCCTCGATGACAGACTTCATCACCGCGAATGGGTCGCGTGTGGCCGATGTCACCAGCGCCGCGCGCAACCAGCCGTCGTCGAAGCTCTGTTTCGCAAGGCGGCCAAGCGCGGCGGCGGCGCGGTCGTCGTCCCATTCGCCGAGGCTCAGCGCGAGTTGGAAGCGCACGCCGGGGTCGGGATCGTCCACGAGCCGCAACAGCGCGGCAATGACGGGCGGCGACTTCATGCGCTGCGGCTCGGCGAGGCGGACGGCTTCGCGGCGGACGCGCGGGTCGGCCGCGCCGAGCGCCTTGCCGAGCAGGTCGCGCGAGAGTTCGCCGAGCCCGTCGAGGATGGCGAGGCCCTGCACCTGCACGGCGGGGTTTGGGGTGCGGCCGATGAGTTCTTCGAGGGGCGAGACGGCGGCGGCATCGCGGCGCAGCAACAGTTGCTGATGCACGAGGTCGCGCGTCGTGCCGTTGGGCGTGTCGAGCGCGGCGACGAGTTGCGGCGTCGCGAGCCTCGTGAGGTCCACGACGGGGCGCAGTTTCTTCCCGCGTGGCACGATGCGATAGATGCGGCCCGCGTCGGCGCCGGCGCGGGCGTCAATCTCCGCCATGCGCCCGGGAGGAACCCAGCGCGGGTGCTCGATGAGGTAGCGATACATGTCCACGATCCACAGCGCACCATCGGGTCCGGTGCGGACTTGCGCGGGACGGAACCAGTTGTCGCGCGAGGCGAGGAACTCGGACGCCTTCTCGTCGTCCGCGCGGAAACCGCTCCACGTCGTGCCCGCCGGTTCGAGGCGGAGACGGTGGACCAGGTTATGCACCGGCTCGCAGATGAAGGCATTGCCGGAAAAGGTCGAGCCGAGCAGGTCGTCGCGATACAGCCCGAGGCCGCATGCGCTCGTGGTGCGGTTGGCTGAGTCGGGATTGTTGAAGCGCGCGAGCAGGCGGCTGATGGGGTAGAGGCGGTCGGAGTCGTTGTAGTAGGGGACACTGACGGCCGGATTCGGCGCGGGCACGAGCGGGTTCCGGCGGATGTAGTGGTCGGCGAGCGGGAAGTTCAGCAGCAGCTGGCTGTTGTTGCAGCCGAACCAGTTTCCGAAATCGTCGCGCACGCGGCCCTGCTGCGTCAGGCCGCTGACGGGCTCGAACACGCCGGTGAACGGATTGACGCGGAAGTCGCGGCCGCGGATGTCCACGCTTGCGGTGGCGGGCCTGCCGGTGAACGCGTGGCTCGAAGCCGTGCCGACGATCACGCCGCCGCGCGATCCGTTCGCGCCGTAGATCCAATTATCGAGCCCGAGGCTGAGCGAGTTCACGCGCGCCTGATAATTGTCCGTGATGAAACCGGTGAACACTTTCTCGACGCGGTCGGCGACGCCGTCGCCGTTGGTGTCCTCGGCGAAGATAATGTCCGGCGCGGCGCAGACGAGCACGCCCTTGCCCCACGCGGTGATACCGGTCGGGAACGGCAGGCCGTCGAGGAACACGGTCGCCTTGTCGAAGCGGCCGTCGCCTTTCGTGGATTCGAGCAGGCGCACGCGGCCGCCGGGTTTCCAGTGGCCGTCCATGCCCATCGGATAGTCGCGCATCTCGACGACCCAAAGCTTGCCGTCCGTGCCCCAGTCAATCGCCACGGGGTCGAGCACGAGCGGTTCGGCTGCGACAAGCTCGATGTCGAGGCCGGGCTTGGTCTTGAAGTAGCCGAGCGATTCGCCCGCGGTGCGCGGCGGCGGGAACTCGGCTTGTTTCGCCGTGAGCAGGAATTCCTCCGGCACCAGCTCGCGCACCGCGCCGATGATGAGGTCCTCGACCCCGGGCGCGAAGCGGGTCGGCCGGTCGTAATAGACCATCGCGCCGCCGCCCTCGTAGCCGCCTTCGGTGAGCACGCGCCGGGACGGGATGTAGCACGGCACGTCGTTCGCGTAGCCGTTCACCCACAGGCGGCGCGGGTCGAACTCCTCCTTGAGCCGCAGCGAATAATCCACCACGACCTCGCCGGGCAGGAAGACCATCGCGAGGTCGCCGCCGAAGCTCCACGCGGCGACGAGATACGGCAGGTGCGTGGGAATCTTTTCGCCGCGGTCGAGGCGCGCGAGGTTCTGCTTCGCGTGATACGCGGCGGGCGCGGCCTTTCCCGCGGCGAGCGCCTCCCATTCGGCGCGCGTGGGCAGTGGCGCGAAGGGCAGCTCGATGCGCTTCGTGCGCGCGGTGACGCGGCCGCCGACGGGCTTGAAGTTCCCGGCCAGGAGGCGCTTCACCTCGGCGGCGAGTTCCGCGCCGTGTTGCGTCGCGAGGTCGAGCGTGCCGCGTGGCTGCGGATTCGAGTCCGCGCCGCAACCGATCGCAATGAGCGCGGTCGCGCCGGGATGGTCGCGCTCAATGAAGTCGCCGGCGAAGGAAGCCCAGTCGCCGCAGACTTTGTTGAAGTCGCCGCCGAGCGTCGTGCAGTGGCAGGCGTAGTTCGCGAGCACGGCGCGGAGCCTGCCGTCGGGCGAGGTCACGCGGAGCAACGGCACGTCGTGGTCCACGGGCCCGGCCGGATTGCGGCGGTTCTTCGCGAAGCCGGCCTTGCCCTGCGCGAACGCGAGCTGCGCCGGTTCGCGGGCATTCAGCGCGGCGAGCGCGGCTTGTTCGAGCTTGTCGGCAAGCTCGCGCGTGTAGCGCTCGAGGTTCGGTCGGTGCCCGGCCGGGATGTCCATGCTGAACAAGTTCGGCAGCACACCCGCGAGCATCGGCGCGGAGTGCGTGTGCGAGGAGCAGATGGCGACGTGTCCGGCGGTGACCTTCGATTTCGTGGCGAGGCGGCGGATGAGTTCCTCGCGCATCGAGCCGGGCACGCCGCAGTTGTCCACGGTGAGCAGCAGCGCGGGGCCGTCCGCGTCGGAGCCGATGACGAGCGCCTTCACAAAAATGCGCTGCTCGACGCCGTCCGACTCCGTGCGCCGGTTGCCATAGCCGCTGAGCCGCACGGGAAAGTCCGGCGTGATGTCGACCTTCGCGACACCCACGGGCACGGGCGCGGGCGCGGCAGGGGCGAAGCAGGGCGCGCAGACTAGCGCCCCGGCGGCCAGCAGGAGGAGTCGGGCAGGCGTGCGCATGGCGGGACGTTGGGAGCGTGTCGGTCGTGGATTTGATTCGTCACCCGCGGATTTGGCGAGACTAATTGCCGGGTCTGGCATTTCCAGGAGCGCCTCAACCGTCCGCGAGTGCCGCGGCGCGGCCGGCGGGGAACTTGCCGAGGTGGTAGATCAGGAACCCGTGGAGGAATTGGCGCAGTTCGTGAACCTGCGCGGCTGACAGTTTCAGGGGCGAGAGCGCGGGCCAGTCGTCGCGCGCGAGGCGCTCGAGGATGAGCCGGCTTCCGGCGGAGAGGCTCGACTCGGCCGCGGCGGGCTTGAGGCCGAGCAGGTCGAGGAGTTTCAACTCGAACGCGAGCACCGTGCGGGGTTGCGGGGCGACGCGGTCCAGTTCCGCGACGAACCCCTGCATCAGGTCGAAACACCCGGGCAGCGGCGTGTCCATCTCCGTGGTCTGCTCGATGAGCGCGGCGCAGTAGGCGGCTTGCTGGAGAATGTGCAGGTTTTCGCGAAGGTGCGGGTGCGTGTCGCGCAGGCTCACCTCGCGCAGCGTGTGCAACTCGGACCGCCGGCTGCGCGCGAAGCTGAAGTCCGCGAGATAGAACAGGTCGAGCTTGCCGCGGAAGGTGGATTTCGGCCGGCGCGCCCCCTTTGCAACCGTCGCCACCCGGCCCTGCGCGGTCGTGAGCCAGTGCACGATGAGGCTCGTCTCGGTGAGCGGGCGCGTGCGAAGGATCAGGCCGGTGGCGGTTTCGGAGCTCACGATGTCGCGGTCGGTCTTGCGAGTGCGGCGAATGGGAAGCGGCGCGAAAGTTCGCGCACGAGGCGGTTTTCCTCGCGCTTCATCCGGCGCCGGCCGGTCGCGGAGTGGTCGTCGAAGCCGCGCAGGTGCAGGATGCCGTGGGCGATGTAGCGGACGAGCTCGGATTGCCACGAGGTGCGGAACACACGCGCCTGCGCGATCGCATCGGCGAGGCAGATGAAGAGTTCGCCGCGCAACGCCGCGGGACGCGAACCGGGGTGTTCGAAGGTGATGACATCCGTCGAGCCCGTGTGCCGGAGGAATCGTTCATTGACGCGCGCCATCTCGACGGCGCCGACGAGGTGGATGGCCAACTCGTAGTCACGACACTGCGCGAGATCGTGAAGCAGCGCGCGGACGACCCGGCGAAGCAGGCGGGTGTCCACACGCCGGAGGCGCTGGCGGTTGAGGATGGCGAACGCGGCGCGCGACGATTCGGAAGGCAAGGTGGCGCTCATTCCACGGGGCGCGGCGCGGGTCAGGCTTTGGGCGCCCCGCCGCGATGTTCCTCGTAAGCGGCGATGATGCGCTGCACGAGCGGGTGGCGGACGACATCGCGCTTCTGGAACTCAACGATGCGGATGCCGTCGATGGCGCGCAACGCGCGGAGGGCCTCGAGGAGGCCGGAGTGCTTGTGGCCGGGCAGGTCGATTTGCGTCGGGTCGCCGGTGATGACGGCCTTGGACGAGTGGCCGAGACGGGTGAGAAACATGAGCATCTGCTCGGCGGTGGAGTTTTGCGCCTCGTCGAAGATGATGAACGCGTGGTTGAGCGTGCGGCCGCGCATGTAGGCGAGCGGCGCGATTTCGATGGTGGCCCGCTCCATGTGTTTCTGGATTTCCTCGGCGGGAAGCATGTCGTGCAGCGCGTCGTGCAGCGGGCGGAGATACGGCGTGAGTTTCTCCTGCAAGTCGCCGGGAAGAAACCCGAGCGCCTCGCCTGCCTCGACCGCGGGGCGTGTCAGGATGATGCGCGACGCCTTGCCCTCGCGGAGCGCGGAGACGGCCATCGCCATGGCGAGGTAGGTCTTGCCCGTGCCCGCGGGACCGACGCCGAACGTGATGTCGTGTGCCTTGATCGCGGCGAGATACTGTTTCTGACCGACGGTCTTCGGGGCGACTTGCGCCTTTCGCGCCGAGGTGAGGATCTTGTCGTCGTGCAGGCTCCTGAGCGCGGCGATGCCGTCGTGCTTCACGACGTGGAGCGCGGCGGCGAACTCGCGGTTGCCGACGGGCGCGCCGGAGAGCAGCGCGTGCTCGAGGTGCATGAAGAGCTGCTTGGCGCGGAGCACCGATTCCTCCGCGCCTTCGAGGCTGATCCAGCCCTCGCGCGCCGTGGCCTTCACGCCGAGTTCGTTCTCGATGGACTTGAGATTTTTCGCGTCGTGATTGAAGAGCTGCTGCGCCTGCCGCGCGTTTTCGTAATGGAGGGTCTCAGTGGGCATGGGGGAATGCAAAGCGCGGAGTGCGGAGTGTGGAATGAACCGGATAGCCCTTGCGGGCGGGATTTGGAATCTCGGTCATGCAAGTGCGAAGCGGAGTTGGCCGGCAAGTTCCTCGAGCGCCTGCGGCACGACGCTGGTCTGGCCGAGCACGGGCATGAAGTTCGTGTCGCCGTTCCACCGGGGCACGATGTGGACGTGCAGATGCGCGGCGATGCCGGCGCCGGCGCAGGTTCCGAGATTGACGCCGATGTTGAATCCGTCCGGCTTCATCACGCGCGCGAGCGCGTTCTGACACCGGCGCGCGAGCAGCCAGAGGTCGGCAAGCTCGCCGTCGGTCAGGCCGTTGAAGTCGGGCACCTGCTTGTAGGGCACGACCATCACGTGGCCGCCGTTGTAGGGATAACGGTTGAGCACCGCAAAGCACGTGCGGTCGCGGACGATGACGAGGTTTGCCAGGTCGTCGCTTGACGCCGCGAGGCGCGCGAAAAGGGAGTCCTGCGCCGCGGCGTCTTTCGGCGCGAGGATGTATTGGATGCGCCACGGCGCGTGCAAGGCTTCCATGCGCGGAACGCTAGTCCGCAGGCCGCGCGAAGTCAAAGGCGCGACGGGCCGTCGTCCACCAGCAGGATTCTGGCATCGGAATGAGTCATGGGTGCCACCCCTTTCCGGGGACGCGGTCGTGATCGCGAACAACGCGCCGAACGCGCCTCGGGAGTTCATCAGCACCTTCGGGCTCACTCAACCCGGAAGCAGCGTGTCGCTGGTGGTGGTGGTCAAGACGACGACCGGCAACGAAAAGGCGAGCGCCCCGTGCCCGATCTCATTCGTCGAGATTACCGTTTGAAGCGTGGTGTCTTTGACGCCGCATTGCGCGCAAAACCGTGAAAAGCACCAGACCCAATCCGATGGCAATCGCAACTAATACAGGAACGGCTGGGAAACGGCCTCGATCAGAATCTCCGCTCACCTCTGCCGCTACAGCGAGGATTGGTTCAGGCGCAGGTTTCGCACTCGGACCCGAGGTTGCTGCCAAGCGATTACTCCGAAGATCGCGAGCATACTGGGTGAAAGCCCTTTGCCGATCGATAGCTTCAAGTATCCTCGGGAGGTGTCCGCCGTAGGGGTCGACGTTAGCCGGAGCGTTCGTCCCAGCTTCTCTAATCAGGTCTGAAGGGGTGAATTCAGGCGCGCGCGTCGCGCCATCAGCTTTGGCCTCTGTGATGCGGAACATTGCGGCACTGGTGCGCAGGACGACCGGCTCGTGATTCGTGGTTGCCACCCGACGGGACGCGGAGACGAAATATTGGCCCGGGACGGTCAAGTCGAACCCCCTCCGCAGGTCAAATTCGTAGGCGACCTGTTCAAACGGCTCCAGTTTCGTGGCGCCTACTCTCCCGATCTGACGGTTTCGGAGCGCCGTCGTCTCGGCGCGCTCTGTCACAGTGCGCTTATTTGCGTCTACAGCTGTGAATTCGAAGTCAATGAAGGCGTTCCGAGTGGGGACGCGGACTGCATGATTGTTGAGGTTTCGGACGAGTGCGAATCCGACGATAGGTTCCTCACTAGAGAATGTCTCTTTGGTAAATCGAAGCGAAACCTGATAGCCGGCATTCTCAAACCCCCAATTTCCATCTACGTCCTCGGTTGCAGGTTTGGACCACGCTTTGGTGAGTTGAGAGTTTCTTCGTTCGCGGTCCGCAGTCCACTTCACTGCACGCGGGTCAATGCTTGCCACCCACGGCTCGTTGAAGAAGAGGGTCTTGTAGCCGTCCCTCGGTGGATCGACGTCCGCTCCGAAGCCGACGCCTAGATATTGCACCAACAATATTCCGACGCAGAGCGAACCCTTGAACGACAGTTTGCAGCCGGCGATCATTGGTTCTTAAGGGATGATTGGTGGATCATCCGTCAGCCGTGTCCAAGTTGGATATTCTGTAGAGGCAGCATTCGAGTCTACGCCTTCGGTCAAGCAGAATGGGTCAAACACTGCGTTCACATTGCCGCGAATCAAGTTTCCACCGTAATGCCATGTTGTTTTCCACAGCGGAGCGGGCAAGTTGGCATCGCCGCGGGGTGTCCACAGGAGGTATGTATCAGCAGAGAACCACACCGCGACCTCCAAGTCGGCCGCCCGATAAGTCATGCCAGGACTGTCTGTAAATGCGCCTTCCGCGGCTCGTCCTGCCTCGCTTATTTCCAAAACGACCGAATCGAGTCCCGAAAAGAGTTCACTCGCGGTGCCAGCTGCGGTCGTCCTTGTTTCCAGATGAGAAGCCGTTTGAATCCACTGGCACTTGCCAGCTGCAAGCTCGCCACCAATTGTCCTTTGGAGCCAAAGCCCAGCACTTTGCGGCAAATTGTCCGGTTTGTGAGAACCAAGATGAATCCAGTTCTGGTCCGGTGGGACCCCGCCACTTCCCCAATAAATTGCGTCAAACGTCGTTTGCGCTATTTGCGGTGTGACCGTGGCTGTGGGTCGCGACACTACGATCGTCGCTGTCGCGGAGAACTTCCTGTTACCCCTTACAGTAACCTCACATTTGATCAGATTCGTGCTCGCTGTGAACCATGCAAAACTCTGAGTAGCATTGGTCTTTTCCGTTTCGGCGTAGAATCTCGGGCCTCCCGGGCTCCCGGGAGCGTGAACGTAGACGAATTCGACGATCTTATTCCCCGGCAGCGTCCAGAGGTAATTTGTTATCGGGGTCAGATTCTGGGTTACATCGACAGAGAGATTGACACGCGTTCCTATCCAAATCTTGTTTGTGCTATTCGGGAGGTAGCTGCGCGTCGTGCCCGTGATGTCAGTTCCGTCCAGAAGCAGGCGATGGCGTGCAGCTTGAACTGCAGCCGAAAACGTGAAGTCAGTGCAATCAGCGGCGATGGCGCCGGGAATAGTCTCGTTGTCCGTCCACACTTCGAAGGCGGCTCCGCCCTCGTCCAGTTGGTGGCCCATGATGCTGATGTTCGTCGAAGGCACGGGATCACCACTTGGGAACCGATTCACGCTTGCACCCAATTGAATCAAGACTTGATTGGTTGAGCCCGACTCGCCTCCCGTCTCCATCGCGAATTCAGTCCAAATGTTCGTCGTGCCAATCACAGGGCATTCCCGTATCAGTCCTGTCCCCTGCTCAATATGCAGCATAGTCCAATTGTTGGTGTGCCATACTCGTCCCCAAGTAAAACTTGGCGGCCCAATCTCCGACGGCGGGCTTGGATCCCCGTAGTCTGCGGGGCCAGTTGCGTGCATTTTTGAGTAGCTTTGCGAAGTGCCGGTCGTTGGGTTGTTCCAAGTCTTTGTAGTTCTCGTCACGGTCCAGTCGTTCGGCCCATTGCGGCTGGCTTCGACAGTTTCAGCTTCGCCGCCTGAGTAATCGCTCCACGTCAGCTTGGAAAATGAGAGATTTACGAGTGCACCAGTGTCGCTGAAGACCTCCTGCTTGTAGAGGTCGTTGTGGCTCGTCACCATGAACCGGGCATCTCCGGCATGGCCGAACAACGGCAGGCCGATGAGAACAAGGATGCCTGCGAGACGCACGACGCGGGTTGCGATCGAGGGGGGAAACGGGAAGGGTTGTGCATGGTGGTGCCTCCAAAAAGTTTAAACATGGTCGGGTTATCTACGACAGACACTGCGCCGACGGAGGTCGAAGTCAAGCGGGGAGCTGCCCCGCTACTTTTTCATTTCCTCCAGCAACACGGCTTCGACGCGATCGAACTCGATCAGGAGCTTTTCCATCACCACGGCGGCCTCGGTCATCGCGCCGGATTGGGCGTGGCGCTCGACTTCGGCGGACAGCGCGGCCATGGGCCGGGCGCCGAGGTTGTTTGCGCTTCCCTTGAGAGTGTGCGCCAGTTCGCGCAGCGCGGTGCCGTCGCCCTTCATCATGGAAGCGAGCATTTTGGCGAGGCGGTCAGGCGCGTCGTTGAGGAAGAGCCCGATCAAGTCGGCCACGGGATCGGGCTGGCCCGGTTCGCGCAGTTCGCGCAGGTGTTTGATGACCGTGAGGTCCAGCGCCTCGCCCGCGGACGCCGCCGCCGGGCTGCCGGGGCGGCCGCGGGCGCGGTTGCGCTGGAGGGCGGCTTCGAGTTCGAGCAAGTCCACGGGTTTGATCACGTAGTCGTCCATGCCGGCCGCGAGGCACTGTTCGCACTCCCCGGGCAGGGCGTTGGCGGTCAAGGCCACGATGTAAACGGGCGGGTTCGTCTTGCCCATTTGCACCGCGGCCTTCTCGCGCTCGCGCAGTTGTCGCGTGGCCTCGTAGCCGTCCATCACCGGCATGTGGCAGTCCATGAGGATGATCTCGTAAGGCTCGCGGGTGTGCGCGTCGATCGCGTCGCGGCCGTTGGCCACGGCGTGGGCGCGATAGCCGAGCTTCTCGAGTTGCAGCATCGCGACCTTGAGGTTCACGGCGTGATCCTCCGCGATGAGGATGCGCGTGGACTTTTGCGCGACGGGCGGCCGCGGGGACGCCGGGGTGTCCGCCGGTGCGGGCAGGGCGGCTGGTGCGAACTCGCCGGCGCTGCCCGTGCGGACTGCGTTGAGGCAGGCGAAGAGGCGCGCGCGCTTCACGGGCTTGAGCAGGCAGGCGTTCACGCCCGCGGCCTGGACCGCGGCGGGGTCGAGTTTCTCGCCGAGCGGCGCGAGCAGCACAAACTTCGGACCGCCCGCCGCGGATTCGGAACGCACGGCGCGGGCCAGTTCAAGCCCGTCCATGCGCGGCATCAGGAGGTCCGCGATGACCACGTCGAAAGTCCGCCCGGCGGCCGACCCGGAACGAAGCGCGGCGAGCGCGCCGTCTCCGTCCTGCACGGTCACGCTCTGCATCTGGAACGAGGCGGTGATCTGCTGGAGCACCTGCCGTTGCGCGGCGTTGTCGTCGGCGATGAGCGCGCGGAGTCCCTTCAAGTCGCCCGATGCCGCGGCGCGCGCGCTGTTGGCGCCGCCCTGGATTTCGAGCGGCAGGCTGAACCAGAAGGTGGAGCCGCGGCCCGGATCGCTCTCGACGCCGATCTGGCCGCCCATCAATTCCACCAGCTGCCGCGAGATCGCCAGTCCAAGGCCCGACCCGCCGAATCGCCGCGTGGTGGAGCCGTCGGCCTGGGTGAACGGCTGAAAGATCTTCTCCTGCGCCTCGGCGGGTATGCCGATGCCCGTGTCGTTCACGGCGAAGAGGATGACGACGCGGTTGGACAGGTCGCGCTCTTTGGTCACGCGGACGACCACCTCGCCGCGCTCGGTGAACTTGACGGCGTTGCCGATGAGGTTGATGAGCACCTGCCGGATGCGGCTCGGGTCGCCGCGGACGAGCACGGGGACTTCGTCCGGGACGAGCGACGCCAGTTCGAGGGACTTTGCGTGCGCGCGCTGGGCGAGCAACTCGACGGTGCTCTCGACGACTTCGCGCAGGTCGAAGTCGATGCACTCGAACGTGAGCTTGCCTGCCTCGATCTTCGAGAAGTCGAGGATGTCGTTGATGATGTTGAGGAGGGCGTAGGCGCTGGTGCGGATGGTCTGCGCGAAGTCCTGCTGTTGCGGCGAGAGTTCGGTGTCCAGGATCAGCCCGGTCATGCCGACGATGGCGTTCATCGGCGTGCGAATCTCGTGGCTCACCGCCGCGAGGAATTGCGACTTGATGCGGGCGGACTCGATCGCGGCGTCGCGCGCGACGGCGAGTTCCTTCTCGGTGCGGATGAGCGCAGTGACGTCACGCGAGATGCCGATGATGCCGGTGATCTCGCCGGCGCGGTTGCGGAGCGGGACCTTGGTGACGGAGGCCCAGATTTCCTCGCCGGACTGCGCGGTCTGCCGCTCGACCTTGTTGATCATGGGCTGCCCCGTGGACAGGAGCCGCTGTTCATCCGCGAAGTATTCGCGGGCGTTGGCCTCGGGGTGAAAGTCGAAGTCCGTCTTGCCGAGCACCTGGTCCGGATCGTCGAGCCCGAGCCGGCGCGCCATCGCGAGGCTGCAGCGCAGGAACCGGCTCTTGGTGTCCTTGAAGTAGATGCGGTCCGGGACGTTGTCGAAGAGCGAGCGCAGCAGGTCGCGCTCGAACGCAAGCTGTTCCTCCATTTCCTTGCGCTCGGTCACGTCCCAGAAAATCCCCTGGACCCCGATGACGTTTCCCTTGGCGTCGTAGAGCGGGGATTTGATCACCTGCACGAAGAACCGCCCGCGTTCGGGGGTGTGGTGCTCCTCGACCGCGTCGTAGGGGCGGCGCCGCTCCATCAACTCGCGGTCGTCCCGCTGATATTTCGCGGCGAGTTCCGGCGGGAAAAAGTCGTGGTCCGTGCGGCCGATGATCTCGTCGCGCGCGCGGCCAAGCGTCTCGCAGAAGCGCGGGTTGACGAACGTAAACTTCCCCTGCCGGTCCTTGCGGAACATGTTTTGCGGAAGGTTCTCGACGAGCGAATGGTAGAGCACCTTCGAGTCGCGAAGCGCCTCTTCCGCGCGCTTCCGCTCGGTGATGTCGTGGAAGATGCTCATGAGCAGCGGCACGCCGGATTCGATTTCCACGAAGGAGTTGCCCAGTTCCACGTCGAGCGTGCGGCCGTTGCGGAAGGTGACCTTCCGCTCCATGTGATGCTCGACGGTGTGCCGCAGGAACCGCTCGCGATAGCGCGCCAGCCGGCCGGGATTGTCGGGGTCGTTCTCGCCGTAAATCGCCGTGAACGGCCGGCCTTCGAGTTCGGCGGGCTTCATGCCGACCATCTCGCAGTAGGCCGGGTTCACCGCGCGCGTCACGCCGTCCTTGTCCGTCAGCCGCATGCCGTCGGCCGAGTTTTCCCAGATCGAGCGGAACCGCGCCTCCGACCGCTGCAGCGCCTCCTCGTGGCGCCTGCGCACGGTGATGTCCTCGACCGTGCCTTCGTAATAAAGCAGGCGTCCCGCGGCGTCGCGCACGGCGCGGGCGTTCTCGACGATCCACAGCACGTTTCCGCTTTGGTCGAAGATCTCCGATTCGAAGCCCGTGATCTCGTCCTGATGCTCCATCAGGCGGATGAACTCCGAGCGCCGCGCCGGGTTCACGTAGAGCTGCCGCGCCACGTCGCTGAACGAGGCGATGAGTTCCTCCGGCGAACTGAAGCCGTAAATCCGCGCGAGCTTCCGGTTGGCCGAGATGAACTTGCCCTCCGGCGACGTCTGGAAAATCCCCTCGCTGACATTCTCGAAGATGCTCCGATACTTTGACTCCGCCTGTCGCAGGGCTTCCTCCGTGCGCTCGTGGCCGTCGATGGACCGCGCCAGTTCGGCGATGTTGCGGCGCAGTTCGAGCTGGCTGATCGCCTGCCGGCTCAGGCTTCGCAGCGCCGACGATTGGTGAAACGTCAGCGTGGCCGGCTCCGGCCCCATCACGCACAACGTCCCGAGCACGTGACCCTGCGGCGAGACGAGCGGCACGCCCGCGTAAAACCGCACCGTTGGCGCGCCGACCACCATCGGGTCGTTCGCGAAGCGCTCGTCCTTCGCCGCGTCCGCCACCACCACAAGGTCGCGCTGCAACGCGGTCACCGTGCAAAAGGACACCTCGCGGGGCAGCTTCTCGGCGGGGATTCCATGGACGGACTTGAACCAGTGCCGGTCTGCGTCCATCAAGCTCAGCAGCGCGATCGGCGCGGCGCAAACCTGCGAAGCCAGCCGGGTCAGGTCGTCGAATGCCGGCTCCGGTGCCGTGTCGAGGACGTTGTATTGCCTTAGCGCCTTGAGGCGCTCGTCGTGCGATGGCGACGTCTGTGAGGCGTGGGTCGTCAAGCCTTGCGCTTCGCCAGGCCGGCGGGGGACGCGCGCCGACTCTACTGGACCCGCGCCGGATGAGAAGCGCGGAGTGGCGGGCACCGTGTGACGCTTTGACTTCGGCACGCGCCTGCGTTTGAATCCGCCGACTCCACGATGAACCGCATGCCCTACCGTCGCCTGCCCGCGGCTTTGGCGTTCGCCGCTTGCCTGGTTTCGTCCACCGCCGTGCTCGTCGCGGCGGACAAGCCACGCGACACCACCGACGCCCGGCTTCGACAGATTCTCCGCGAAGACCCGCTCATCGACGGCCACAACGACATCCCGTGGCAATACCGGCTCCGCGCGAACGACCTCGGCGCCATCGATCTCGCGGGCGACACGCGAACGCTGAAGCGCCCGCTCTCCACCGACATTCCCCGCTTGCGGCGCGGCGGAGTCGGCGGCGTATTCTGGTCCGTTTACGTGCCGGTCACGCTCCGCGGCGAAGCGGCGGTGCGCGCCACATTCGAGCAGATTGATGTCGTCCACCGCCTCTGCGCGAAGCACCCCGACGCCTTGGAACTCGTCCGCAAAGCCGACGACATCGAGCGCATCCACCGCGCCGGCCGCATCGCCTCGCTCATCGGCATGGAAGGCGGCCACTCGATTGACAACTCGCTCGGCAACCTCCGCAAGATGCACGCGCTCGGCGCGCGTTACATGTCGCTCACGCACGCCGCCAACACCGACTGGGCAGACGCCGCGACCGATGAGCCCCGCGCCCGCGGCCTCACGGCGTTTGGCGAGGACGTCGTCCGCGAGATGAACCGCCTCGGCATGCTCGTGGATCTCTCGCACGTTTCCAAGCCCACCATGCTCGCCGCGATGACGGTGTCGAAGGCGCCCGTCATCTTCTCGCACTCAAGCGCGCGCGCCCTTTGCGACCATCCGCGCAACGTGGACGACGAGACGCTTCGCCTCCTCCGCGAAAACGGTGGCGTCATCATGATCAACTTCTTCCCCGGCTACCTTGTGCCCGCCCACGCCGCGTATGCCGAGAAACTCCGCGTCGAGCGGAAGCGCCTGCAGGGAATCCACGGCGACAACTTCTCCGCGCTCGACGACGGCCTTGCCGAGTGGCGTCAGGCCAACCCGCCACCGCCGAACGCCACGCTGGGCGACGTGGCCGACCATCTCGACCATGTGCTGAAAGTCGCGGGCGAAGACCACGTCGGACTCGGCTCGGACTTCGACGGCATCACGTATGCGCCCAAGGGACTCGAGGACGTCTCGTGCTACCCGGCGCTCTTCGCGGAGTTGCAGCGCCGCCGCTGGACACGCGACGAAATGAAGAAGCTCGCCGGCCGCAACATCCTCCGCGTGATGCACGTCGCCGAGCGCGTCGCGCAAGAACAGTCCGCGAAGTGATCCGAGCCTCAATCATGAACTGCTTCCTCGCCTTCACGCGTGCCATCGCCGCGATTTCAGGTGTCGCCTTCGCCGTTTCGCCCGCGCTTCACGCCGCGCCCGCGGGCAAGCCCAACATCATCTTCATCCTCGCTGACGACCTCGGCTACGGTGATCTCGGTTGCTACGGGCAGAAGCTCATCCAGACGCCGAACCTCGACCGCATGGCGCGCGAGGGGATGCGCTTCACCCAGTTCTACGCGGGCTCGACGGTGTGCGCGCCGTCACGCTCGGTGCTCATGACCGGCCAGCACACCGGCCACACGCGCGTCCGCGGCAACGCGGGCGCGGGCAACCCGCTCGCGCAATCGCTCCGCACGGGCGACATGACGGTCGCGCGCATGCTCAAGTCGCCGGGCTACTCCACCGCGCTCATCGGCAAGTGGGGACTCGGCGACGAGGGCGACGCGGCCGTCGGCATGCCCACGCGGCAGGGCTTCGACTACTTCTTCGGCTACCTCAACCAGCATCACGCGCACAACTACTGGCCCGCTTACCTCTTCCGCGCCGAGCAGCGCGTGCCGCTTCGCAATGAAGTTCCCGGCGGCGACCCGTCGAACCTTGCCGCCGCGCGCTTCGGCCGCGGCTGGGCCGGGAAGAAAGTGGACTACAGCCACGACCTGCTCGCCGAGGACGCGCTCAAGTGGGTGGAGACGCAAAAGGACCGCCCGTTCTTCCTCTACCTCGCGCTCACGACACCGCACGCGAACAACGAAGCCACGCGCGGCACCGGCAACGGGCAGGAAGTCCCCGACCTCGGCATCTACGCCGACAAGGACTGGACTCCGCAGAACAAGGGCCAGGCCGCGATGATCACGCGCATGGACCGCGACGTGGGCCGGCTGTTCGAGTCGCTGAAGCGCCTCGGCCTCGACGAGAAGACCCTCGTGCTGTTCAGCTCCGACAACGGGCACCATCGCGAAGGCGGCAACGACCCGGAGTTCTTCGATGCCAACGGCCCGCTCAACGGCATGAAGCGCAGCCTCACCGACGGCGGCATCCGCGTGCCCTTCCTCGCCCGCTGGCCGGGGCGCATCAAGCCCGGCTCCGTCTCGCCGCACGTGGGCTACTTCGGCGACTTCCTCGCGACAGCCGCGGAGTTGAGCGGCGCGCAGATTTCCCCGCCGCACGACAGCATCAGCTTCGTGCCCGCGCTGCTTGGGGACTTGGCGAAGCAGCCCAAGCACGCCGCGCTCTACTGGGAATTCCACGAAGGCGGCTTCAGCCAGGCGGTGCTGATGGACGGCCGCTGGAAAGCCATCCGCATGCGGCGACAGGATGCGCCGGTGCAGCTCTTCGACCTTGCGGGCGACATTGGCGAAACGACGAATCTCGCCGCTGACAACCCCGGGTTGGTCGCCCGCGCGAACGAGTTGTTCAAGTCCGCACGCACCGACTCACCCGACTGGCCCATCCGCGACGGCGCGGCGGGTGGCGCGAAACAGAAGGGAAAGCCGTGAACTCAAATCGGTTCGCCTCGAAATCCACCCGGCCGCCCGGTGGCTCCGGTCGCGCTGCGGCCGGACGCGTCGCGCCGCGACCCGCTCCACCACAGGCAGTTGGTCGCAGGCTCATCGTCGCCGCGATCCTTGCGGTGACAGCGGGTGATTCGAGTTCCGCCCGCGCCCAGATCACCAACACCAACTCCATCTCACGCCAGACCGTCATCGAGGCAGAGAAGCTGTTCGGCCTCGACTTCAACGACCGGAAGCGCGACCAGCTTCTGCCCGCGCTCCGGCAGCAGGCGCAGCGTTACGAAAACCTCCGCAAGTTCGGCATCACGAACGCCGTCCCGCCCGCGGTGAGCTTCAATCCGCTGCCCGCCGGCTTCAAGTTCGAGGCCCGGCGCGCGCCCTTCAAGCCGGGCACGCCGAAAGTCACGCTCCCCGCGAGCGACGAGGACATCGCGTTCCTTTCCGTCGGCGAACTCGGCGCGCTCATCAAATCGCGCCAGCTCACCTCCGAGCGGCTCACACGGCTCTACCTCGGCCGGCTCAAGAAATACGGCCCGCACCTCGACTGCGTCGTCACGCTCACCGAGGAACTCGCCCTCGCGCAGGCCCGCCGCGCCGACGCCGAGATCCGCCGCGGCAAGTATCGCGGCCCGCTGCACGGCATTCCCTACGGCGCGAAGGACCTTCTCGCCGTGCGCGGCTACAAGACGACGTGGGGCTCCGTCGCCTACCAGGATCAAGTCATCGAGGCCGACGCCGAAGTCATCAAGCGCCTCGAAGCCGCGGGCGCGGTGCTCGTGGCCAAACTCACGCTCGGCGAACTCGCGCTCGGCGACGTGTGGTTCGCCGGCACCAATCACATCACGAAGAACCCGTGGAACCTCACGCAGGGCTCGAGCGGTTCGAGCGCGGGTTCCGCGAGCGCGACGGCCGCGGGACTCGTCGCGTTCGGCATCGGTTCGGAAACGCTCGGCAGCATCGTGTCACCGTGCACGCGCTGCGGCGTCACGGGACTTCGCCCCACGTTCGGCCGCGTGCCGCGCACCGGCGCGATGGCGCTATCGTGGTCCATGGACAAGCTGGGCCCCATCTGCCGCACCGTCGAGGACTGCGCGCTCGTCTTCAACGCCATCCTCGGCCCCGACAGCGCGGATTTCTCGGTGATGGACGCGCCGTTCAACTACGACGCGAAGCTCAGGCTCTCCACGGTCCGCATCGGCTACTTGAAGACCGACTTCGACTCCGCCCGCCCCGGCGCAGGCAGGACGAACAACGAAGCCGCCCTCGACACGATGCGTGCTCTCGGCGTAAAGCTCATCCCCGTCGAACTGCCGGCGATGCCCGTCGGCGACCTCACGCTCATCTTGAACGTCGAGGCGGCTGCGGCGTTCGACGACCTCACGCGCAGCGGACGCGACGACCTGCTCGTGTTGCAGAATGCGTGGCCGCAGACGTTCCGGCGCGCGCGCTTCGTTCCGGCCGTCGAGTATCTGCAGGCCCACCGCGTGCGCCACCTGCTCGTGCAGGAGATGGCGAAGGTCTTCGACAAGGTGGACGTGTATGTAGCGCCAACGCACGACGGTTCAAACCTCCTCATCTCGAACCTCACGGGGCATCCGGCCGTGGTGGTGCCGAACGGCTTCACGTCCACAAACACCCCGACGGCCATCACGTTCATGGGCCAGCTTTTCGGCGAGGCCAGGCTGCTTGCCGTCGCGAAGGCGTATCAGGATGCGACCCGTCACCACAAGAAACGCCCGCCCGTGGACGCGCAGATCGCGAAGCTTGCAGCGGAGAGGTCCGGCGAATCGAAGTGAATGCCGCGTCTCCCCGGCCTTCACTCGCGCGCCTTCGAGTCGATCACGATGGTCACCGGGCCATCGTTCACGAGCGCGACGTGCATGTCGGCGCCAAACTCGCCGCGCTCGACCGCGCGGCCGAGGTGCGCCTCGAGCTCGCGCAGGAACTTCTCGTAGAGCGGCACCGCCACTTCCGGCCGCGCGGCGCGGATGTAGCTCGGTCGATTCCCCTTCTTCGTGCTGGCGAACAGCGTGAACTGGCTGAGGACGAGGATTCCGCCGCCGACTTCCTGCACGCCCAGGTTCATCAGTCCCGCGGCATCGTTGAAGATTCGCAGTCGCACGAGCTTGCCTGCGAGCCATTCAATGTCCTCCGCAGTGTCGGCGTCCCCGACGCCGACGAGCACGAGCAACCCGCGCGCGATGCGGCCCCTCACCTCGCCGCCGATGGTGACGGCGGCCTCCGAAACTCGCTGAACCACGGCGCGCATGTGGACGCGCGCGGAGGATGTCAAAGTGCCGCGCCGTCAACAAGCGAACAACCGGCGACGAGGCTTTGGGTTGACAGCCGGCGCGCGTGAGGGCGAGCATCGGCGCGTCACGCGCACGAAACACCACACGCACTCCACTTCCATGAGCAAGACATACAACGTCGGCATCATCGGCTACGGCTGGGTCGCCACGGCGCACATCCCGGCCATCAACGCCAGTTCGCAGGCGCAGGTCACCGCCGTGTATTCGTCGCGCCCGCAGGACGCCGCGGCGCTGACGGCGAAATACGGCTCGCCCATCGCCACCTTCACCAACCTCGAGGCGATGCTTGCCGACCCGAGTATCAACGCCGTCTCCGTCTGCTCCATGCCGAGCCTGCACGCGCCGCACGTCATCGCCGCCGCGCGCGCGGGCAAGCACATCATCATCGAAAAACCCCTCGCGATGTCGTGGACGGACGTGCAGGCCATGCAAGCCGCGGTGAAGAAAGCCGGCGTGAGGACGTGCGTGTGCTTTGAGTGCCGCTACTCGAGCCAGTTCACGGCGATCAAGGCGGTGCTCGACCGCGGCCTGCTTGGCAGGCTGCATTACGGCGAGGTGGACTACTACCACGGCATCGGCCCGTGGTATGGGCAGTTCCGGTGGAACACCTTCAAGAAGGACGGCGGCTCCTCGCTGCTCACGGCCGGCTGCCACGCGCTCGACGCGCTGTTGCTCTGCATGGGCGGCGAAGTCACCGAGGTGACCAGTTACGACACGCGTTCGCAGAGCAGAATCTTCAAGCCCTACGAATACACGACCACGAGCGTGACGATCCTCAAATTCAAGGGCGGCGCGGTGGGCAAGTGCGCGGCGGTGGTGGACTGCCTCCAGCCGTATTACTTCCACACGCACCTCGTCGGCAGCGAGGGCAGTTTGCTCGACGACAAGTTCCACTCGATGAAACTCGGCACCAACAAGGCCAAATGGAGCCAGCTCTCGATGAAGATGCTCGACTCCGGCGATGTGAGCGACCACCCGTATCAGTCGCAGTTCCAGGCGTTCTTCGACGCGCTCGACGCCGGCAAGGAAATGCCGCTCACGAGCCTCGCCGACGCCGCCGCGAGCCACCGGGTCATCTTCGCCGCGGACAAGTCGGCGGCGACGGGCAGGACGGTGAGATGGTAAGCATCGGCCACGAGCCGCGAGGCGCACGAACCCGGCTTGCGACACGCGAACGCGATTCAAGCGGTCAGCCGTGAGCGCCCTAATCTGCAGGCGGAGCATCGGCGTGGAAGGCGCCGCGGCGGGAACCGACACCCGCCCGACGAACAACTTGACCTCACGTCGCGCTCGCGGGTCTGTGATCGCCAAGGCGACCGGTTGATGCAGCCGCGCCGCACCCGCTCCAATTCTGCTGAATAGCCCCTCGCGGGCTCGCCTCTAAATTTCACCCGCCCCGCGCGCGCTCAAACCGATGAAACGACCGAGCCCACCGATGATACGACTCCCGCGCGCGCGGCGTCCGGGAGCGATTCTGTTGATGGCGGGACTGGTCGCGGCGGCCGTCGCGGCGCCTTCGCCGCCATTCGTCCCGCTGCACGAGCGGATCGACCGCATGATCGAGGGCACCTTCGTCGGGCCCGTCCTCGGCGTCGCCGCGGATGCAGATTTTGTGCGGCGCATCCACCTCGATCTCACCGGAAGGATTCCATCGGCCGAGGAGGCGCGCGCATTTCTCTCGGACACTTCGCCGGACAAGCGCCCCCGGCTCGTGGACCGGCTCGTCGGCTCGCGAGACTTCGCACGGCACATGGCCACGACATTCGACGTGATGTTCATGGAGCGTCGCCCCGAGAAGAGCGCGAAAGCCGCCGACTGGCAGCAGTGGCTCTTCGAGTCATTCGCGACAAACAAGCCCTACCACCAGCTCGCGCAAGAAATCCTTTCGGCGGACGGCACGGAGGCGAAGAATCGCGTCGCCTCGCGGTTTTTCCTCGACCGCGATGCGGAGTCGAACCTGCTCACCCGGGACACGGGCCGGATTTTCTTCGGCAAGGACCTGCAGTGCGCGCAGTGCCACGACCACCCGCGCGTGGATGATTTCCTCCAGCGCGATTACCACGGGCTCTACGCGTTCTTCAGCCGCGCCTATTTGTTCACCGAGGACCGGTCGAAGAAGGTGTTCCTCGCCGAGAAGGCCGACGGCGACGTGGCCTTCACATCGGTGTTCACGAAGGAGTCCGGCGCGACACGCCCGCGACCGCCCGGCGGACTGCAGATGGCCGAGCCGCGATTTCGGATGGGCGACGAGTGGGTCGTGCGGCCCGACGCGAAGGACAAGAATCTCCGGCCCGTCCCGAAGCACAGCCGCGTGGCGCTGCTCGCCGCTGCGACCACGGACGGCTCGAACCGCGACTTCAACCGCAACATCGCCAACCGGATTTGGGCCGCGATGATGGGCCGCGGCCTCGTCGACCCGGTGGACGAGATGCACTCGGACAATCCGCCGGCGTATCCCGCGCTGCTCGACCTGCTCGCGAACGAGATCGTGACGATGAAGTTCGACGTGCGATCGTTCGTGCGCGAACTCGCGCTGACGCGCGCGTATCAGCGCAGCATCGAGATCGCCACGGTGCCGGCCTTGCCCGCCCGCCCGACGGCTGGGCGAATCGCCGACCTCGAAGCGGAGCGGACGCGGCTCTCGGAGTGGCTCTTGAAGCACGACGAGGCGCACAAGGCAGCGCTGACAAACCTCGCCGCCGCGCGCAAGGAAGCCGCGCCACTTGTCGCGGACTTCGCCAAGACCAACGCCGCGCTGCTCGAAGTGAAGAAGGCGTGCGACCCGGCCATCAATGCGCATTACGAGGCACAGCGCATCCTCTTGTCGCGGCGCGACGCCTTGCAGTCCATCAACGAAGGTCTTGCCCGCGTGCAGGCTGCGCTGGCGAACTTGCCTGGAGACAAGGACCTCACCAACTCCATCGCCAGCCTCACCGCGCGCTCGGCCTCGCTCACGAAGGACGTGGAGGCCGCCGCGAAGGACGCCGACACCAAGGCCGCTGCGGCCAGGCCGATGTTCGACGGCCTGGCGGCCGCGGACAGTGCCGCAGACTCGATCCGCGAGCGGCACGACGCGGTGGAGAGACAGATACTCGCCCTCGAGGCCGGGCTTACGTCGATGCTGGCGCGGCGGCAGGCGGACCGGACGTTGTTGCGCCACGTCGAGCGACAGCTTGCGGACGCGAAGGCGCTCGTGGAAAGCGAGCCGCTTTTCGCCCTGGCCAGCGCTTCTCTCGCGGAACTCGAAGCGCTTCGCGGGCGGGAGCGGCGGGCGCGGGAAATCGTCGCCACTTACGATGCGCTCGTCGCAGCGCAGCGCGCGGACGACACCGCGGACAGGGAGCTGCGCGAGAGCCGGCGTCAGCTCGCCGAGGCGGTTTCGCCACCGAGAGGCTGCACGCCCGCCACGGCCGGGGAGCTTGCGAAGCTCCGCCGGGTGGTGGCGTCGCGCGAGGCAGCCGTCACGATCGCGACGATGCGGCTTGCGCAGGCCCGGCGGGGGTTTGAGCCGGTGGCCAGGCAGTTCGCCGACGCGAACCGCGATCTGCCCGCGATCGAGAAACAACGGGCGGCCGCCTCGGCCAAGGCCGAGGCCGACCGGCGCAAGCTTGGCGAACCGTTCGTGAAGCTGTCGCCGATGCTCGAAAATCGCTTCGCCTCGGGCGCGCTCGTGGCGCTCACGCCGGAGCAACTTTGCTGGAGCATGATGCAGGCGAGCGGCCAGGTGCGCGCGCAGGAGCTCGCCGCGGATGCCGAGTTCGAGAAGAAGGACCCGGCGACGGAATCGAACAAGGACAGCCCGGCGCGGCTCGCCGCCCGGGCGACCTTCCTCGAGCAGTTTGTGTGGGACCGGTTGCGTGGAAACGCGGGCCAGTTCGCAAGCCTGTTCGCCAACGGCGCCGGCCAGCCGCAGAACGCGTTCTACACAACCGCGGAACAGGCGCTGTTCTTCAACAACGGTGGGCTCGTCCGCAGTTGGCTCGCGCCGTCCGCGGGAAACCTCACTGACCGGCTCCTGAAGGCCGCCGATGCGCAGTCGCTATGCGACGAGCTTTACATGAGCGTGCTCACCCGGCCGCCGACTGCGGACGAGGTGAAGGAAGTTTCGCGTCGCCTCGGCGCGCGGGCCGGCGACAAGCCAGCGGTCGTGCAGGACCTTGCGTGGGCGCTGCTCACGAGCGTGGAGTTTCGATTCAAGCACTAGCGCGCTGCGTTGGGGGGGGGCGGGGCAGGCAAAAAAAGCCCGGACATTCCGTGATTCAGGGTTGCGTCGAGCGCGTCGGAATGGGATAAATTCAACAACGCACAACCCTTCCACGAGATATGAAATGTGATTACGCCTGCGGTTCAGCGGAGCACACCATTGCCCGGCGCCAGTTTCTCGGGTCGCTCGCCGCCGGGGCGGGCGCCGTGGCTGGCGGGCTCGGGGCGTTCGCCGCGCCCCCGGTGTCAGCCTCCCTCGCGAAGAACCAGAAGCGGATGGTCGTGTTCAACATGCACGGCGGGCTTTCGCAGCTCGAAAGTTGGGACCCTAAGCCCGGCACGGACACCGGCGGGCCGTTCCGCGCCATCCCGACAAGCGTGCCGGGAATCCACATCAGTGAACTGCTTCCATTCACGGCAAAGCAGATGCACCACCTCGCGCTCGTGCGCGGCATCAACACGAAGAACGACGACCATGGCAAGGGCACATACATGATGCTCACGGGCCGGCGTCAGGTGCCCGGGCAGGAGTTCCCCCAGATTGGCGCGGTGGTGGCGAAGTGCTTTGACGGGCCGCACCAGTCCCTGCCCGGCCACGTGCGCATCACGGCCGGCGGCGGCGGGCGCAGCGGCGACTCCGCGTATCTTGGTCCCAAATACGCCAGCATCGGGCTCGACGGCAGCCAGCCGCCCGCGAACACGACCAAGCCCGACAGCCTGTCCGTGGCGTCGCTCGCGGAGCAGAATGAATTTCGACGCGTTGCGAATGACCACTTCCTTTCGCGCCGGCGCACGGCGATGACCGATGCTTACACGCAGAGTTACGAGCAGGCGCTGGAGTTGATGAAGCAGCGGGACGTGTTTGACCTTTCCAAGGAACCCGAGAAGGACCATGAGCGTTACGGCAAGCACGACTTCGGCCGGCATTGTTTGATGGCGCGGCGGTTGTTGGAGAAGGGCATCACGTTCGCGCAGGTGTCGCACTCGAACTACGACACGCACAACGAGAATTTCAACTTCCACTTCGAGCAGATGGGCGAGTTCGACAAGCCCTTCGCCACGTTCGTGGCGGACCTCGCGGACCGCGGGATGCTCGACAGCACGCTGATCGTCGTGCTGAGCGAGTTCGGCCGCACGCCGCGCATCAACCAGTATTACGGCCGCGACCACTGGGGCCGCGCATGGAGCGTGTGCGTGGGCGGCGCGGGGATCGTGCGCGGCGCATCCGTGGGCGCGACGAACAAGAACGGCACGGAAGTCTCCGAGCGTGAGGTGGACTGCGGGCATCTCTTCCACACTTACCTGCGCGCGCTTGGATTGAGTTCGAAGGGCAATTTCGACATCGCCGGCCGGCAGGTTCCGATGGCCGACCCGGCGGTCGGGCCGATCAAAGAGCTGCTGGTCTGACCGACGTGCGTTTCCCTTGGCGCCGGGGCGCGCGCGCCCTCGACACCCCGGTGCCTGCCTGCTAGTTTCCGCCCGTGGCCCAGTCGTCGGAAACAGTGGTTTCGCCTTCCGTCGTCCGTGAACTGGCTTCCATTGTCGGGCCGGCGAACATCGTCACAGCCCACGACGAGCTCGTCGTCTACGAGTGCGACGCCTACACGCTCGAGAAAAGCCTGCCCACCGTCGTCGTGCTGCCGCACACGACGGATGAAGTCGCGACGGTGCTCAAGCTTTGCGCCAGCCACAACCTCCCGGTCATCCCACGCGGCGCAGGCACGAGCTTGAGCGGCACCGTGCTCGCCGTCACCGGCGGCGTGATGATCGCGCTCACGCGGATGAACCGCATCCTCGACCTCGACGTCCGCAACCGCCGCGCACTTGTCGAGGCGGGCGTCATCAACGCGCGAGTCACGCAAGCCGTCCAGTCACGCGGGCTTTTCTACGCGCCGGACCCCTCGTCGCAATCTGCATGCACCATCGGCGGCAACGTGGCCACGAACTCGGGAGGGCCGCACACGTTGAAATACGGCGTGACCACCAACCACGTGCTTGGCTTCGAGTTGGTGCTGCCCGACGGCGAAGTGGTGTGGCTCGGCGCGCGCCCCGGCGGCGGCGAGGATGTGGAGGGCTACGACCTGCGCGGCGCGGTGATCGGCTGCGAGGGGATGTTCGGGATTGTCACGCGCGTGCTGCTCCGGCTCGTCCGCGCGCCGCAGGAATTCAAGACCATGCTCGGCGTGTTCGAGAGCGTGGATGACGCGAGCCAGACGGTGAGCGACATCATCGGCGCGGGCATCGTGCCGGGCGCGATGGAGATGATGGACCAGATGATCACGCAGGCGGTCGAGGCTGCGTATCATTTCGGGTTCCCGCTGGACGCCGGCGCGGTGTTGATCGTCGAGTTGGACGGATTATCCGCGGGACTCGGTCGCCAGGCGGAGCGGGTCATGGACCTGTGCCGCCGGAACGCCGCGCGCGAAGTGCGGCTGGCGAAAACCGCGGAGGAGCGCGCAGAACTGTGGAAGTGCCGCAAGCGCGCGTTTGGCGCCATCGGGCGGTTGAGCCCGAGCTTCCTCACGCAAGACGGCGTGGTGCCGCGATCGAAACTGCCCGAAATGATGCAGTTCATCGGCGAAACGAGCCGGCGGTGCGGACTGCGCATTCCAAACGTCTTCCACGCGGGCGACGGGAACATCCATCCGCTGGTGCTTTTTGACGAGCGGGACCCGGAGCAAGTGCGGCGCGCGGTGAAGGCCGGCGAGGAAATCCTCGAGAGATGCATCGAGTTGGGTGGCAGCGTGAGCGGCGAACACGGCATCGGCGTGGAAAAGATGGACATGATGGCGCGGCAGTTCACGGCGGATGACCTCGACGCAATGCGGGCGCTCCGGCGCGTATTCGACCCGGAGGGCCGGTGCAATCCGCACAAGATGTTTCCCGGCTCCAAGCGCTGCGCGGACTTCGCGCCCCGCAAGCAGATTGCGGCATGAGCAACCCGCGCCCCAACGGCGGCAAGGCACTTGCGCCCCGCGCGAAGCGAAAGCTGCGCGCCCGCGTGGCGGGCCGTGCGGCCGGGGTTCGAGTCGCGCGCGGGCCGGGTGAAGCCCCGCCGGATCTCCGGGGCATGCGCGATGGCGACGGGCCTTACGCGGACCGCGCCGCGCACCCGTTGCCCGGATTGATCCTGCTCGACTTGAAACTCCCGAAGCGCTCGGGCCACGAAGTCCTCGCGTGGCTCGGGCAGCAAAGCGGGTTGAGTCCCATCCCGGCCGTCGTTCCCAGCCCGTCGCAGCAAGCCGCCGACATCGACGCCGCGTTTCGACGCGGCGCAAACTCCTACCTCGTAAAACCCGTGCTGTTCGACGACCGTGTGTCAACCGGAGCGCAGTTCATCCCATGAGCATCGCAACCAAGACCGGCGACAAAGGCACCACGGGCCTGATGTATAACCGCCGCGTGCCGAAGAACCACCCGCGCGTCGAGGCGTATGGTTGCGTGGACGAACTCAACGCGGCGCTCGGGGTCGCGCGCGCGACGACGAAGGCTTCTGCCATCCAGTCGGACTTGCTTCGCATCCAGAAGGACCTCGTCACCATCATGGGAGAACTGGCGACAACCATCGAGGACCTCGGCCGATACGAGAAAGACGGGCACCCGCTCGTGACGCCGGAACTCACGGCCAAGCTCGACGGGGTCGTCCGGCAGATTGAAGAACAGGACATCACTTACCGCGGCTGGGCGACCCCGGGCGCGACGCAGGATGCTGCGGCCGTCGACATGGCGCGGACCATTTGCCGGCGGGCGGAGCGGCGCGTCTGTGCCTTGCAGGAGGCGGGCGAGTTGCGAAATCCGGAGATCATCGTCTATCTCAATCGCCTTGCTGACGTGTTGTGGTTGATGGCCCGCCGGATCGAGACCGTCGCCGAGGAGCCGGAGCCCGGGGAGAAAGGTCCTGCCGGACAGGTCGCGTGAGAAATCTACCGTGGCTTGGGTTCCCTTCCGACGGGCAGCCGCCGCAATCATGCGTGCGCGGCCAAGACGAGGAAGAACTCATCCCCGGTCCGGCGCACCGATTGGATCTCAAACTTCGCCGCGTCACGGAGCTTTCCACCCAGCCCATCTGAAATCGTCGGCGCCTCGCGCCCTCCGATAATCTTCGGACAAAGCGTGACGTGGATTTCGTCCACGATCCCGGCGCGGAACAGCGCACTGTTGAGTTCGCCGCCGCCTTCGCAGAGCAGGCGGTGGACTTTCCATTCCGTGCGCAGCCAGCGAAGCGTCGGGTCCCATTCGATGGCGCGGCAACCGCACACGCGCACCACATCCGCGACCTCGCGCAACCGTGCAAGCCGCGTAGCCGGGCAGCGTGAAGTCGTGAGCACGACGACGGGTGACCTGCGGTCCGCGAACAAGTGCGCCCGTGGATCGAGCGTGCCGGATGGCGAAACGACGATGCGGAGGTTGAACTCGCGAAGCCCGCGCCGGATTCGCGCCCTGCGAAATGCCCCGCCACCGGGGCCGAGCGTGATCCGGTTCAAGTCCGCCGTCCGCGCGCCGCACATCACCGCGTCGGCCGTTGCGCGCAACTCGAGGAGGTGGCGCTGATCTCCCGCGCTGCTGAAGGACGAAACCGCGCGGTTGGCGGTGGCGATCTTGCCGTCCGCGGCCATCGACATATTGACCAGCACAAACGGCCGGCGTGGACTGGACTGATTGGAGTCCGGTTTCACAAGATCAACATCGCGTCGCCGTAGCTGAAAAACCGGTATCGCCCGCGAATGGCCGACGCATACGCGGACATCACGAGTTCTCGCCCGGTGTGGCCGCCGGGCGCGGCAAACGCGCACGCAAGCACGAGAAGTGACGAGCGAGGGAGGTGGAAATTTGTGAGCAGCGCGTCCACAACACGGAAGTGAAATGGCGGCCGGACAAAGAGGCGCGTGCGGCCGGACTGCTCGCGCCACGGGCCATCGAGGCTCGCGGCGATGGTCTCCAAGACGCGCAGGCTCGTTGTCCCGCAAGCGATGATCCGGCTCCCGCGGCTCTTCGCGGTGTTGAGCTCGGCTGCCGTTTCTGCGCCGAGGTGAAATCGCTCCTCGTGCATCACGTGGTCGTCGAGGTCTTCCGCCTTCACGGGTGCGAATGTTCCAAGCCCCACATGCAAGGTGACAAAACGGACTCGCGCGCCTCGCATGCGCGCAGCGTCGAGCAACTCGGGCGTGAAATGCAAACCTGCGGTCGGCGCCGCTGCGGATCCCGGCGGGCCGGCGAAGACTGTCTGATAGCGGACACGATCCTCGTTGTCGTCGCGCGGGTCGCCACGCGGAATGTATGGAGGCAACGGGACTTCACCGAGTTCATCCAACTCTCCGACGATGTTTGGTGTGGCGCGAAACTCGATACGGCAATGGCCCTCGTTGTTCCTTTCGCGCAAAACCGCGGTGACGGGCGACGGAGTTCCGCAACGCTTGCAGATTTGCAATTCGGCTCCGACGCGCACTCTCTTGGCGGGTTTCATCATCACCCACCAGTCGTTCACGGAGCTTTCCTCGAGCAGCAGAAGTTCCACGTGACCGCCGGTTGTCGGTTTGATTGCGCGCAACCTTGCCGGAATCACGCGCGAATTGTTTAAGACGAGAACGTCGCCCTCGCGCACGTAATCCAGCAAGTCCACAAAGCGCCGGTGTGCGATCGAGCCATGCTGCCGATCCAACACAATGAGTCGCGAAGCATCGCGACGTGGCGCGGGCGTGTGCGCGATCAACTCGGGGGGCAAATCGTAATCGAACTCCTGCGTGCGCACGGGCTTTCAATAGTAGTTCCGCGTCGCGAAGGCAAACCGCGATGACACTTGCTTTGTCCCCGCGCGGACTCAGTTCTTTGCGAGAGTGACTGACGAATTGCAAAAGTCGGGCGCCGACTGCCCTGAAATGGAGCGGTTCGGAGGCCGCGAAAGCACGCCCAAATTTTTTTTGATTCCCCTATTGACGCCCAAGTGCCCCTAAGGTAGAAAAAGGGTCGTTCCGGGGCAAATAGGCGAACCGTTTTTCTTGGATATGTCTGAAGTCAACGCCATCGCAGAGATGAGCTTCCACGGTGAATTCGACCATGGGGTCGACTTGCAGCGGCGGTTGCAGATTCCGGCCGACTGGAGGCCGACCGGCCCGAATGCCAAATTCATCCTCCTACCGTGGGAATATCCAGCGGGCTTTTGCATTCGAGTGCTCACGCCCGCCAAGCTAGATCACTTGCTTAAGGAGATTAACGCCCTGCCGAATGACAATCCAAGGAAGGCCCAACTCAAGCGCTACATCGGCGCGAACTCGAGCCGCGTAACACTCGACAAGAACGGGAGGATTTGCCTACCAACCGGACTATCGGAGAAGGCTGGAATCGTAAACTCGGCGAAGCTGGTGAGCTTGCTCGACCGATTCGAGATTTGGAACCCGGAGCGATACCTCCCAGTGGCATCAGATGATCAGAGTGTTGCGCCGGATGCGAACCGATATCTGGGCTGATTATGGGCCTGATGAAACTCCTGTAGGCGGGGAAGGGATTGGTCGGCATTCGCGATGGACGGACAAAGTATAAGGTTACCAAGGCCAACTTGGTTCCAAACTTTAACGAGACAGCTCGTTCGATTGGGCCTGTTAGTTCATTGAAAGTCGGTTCAAGTAAGAAAGTCGGGAACCCCGCCAATCCGTTCCAAAGGAAGGTGCGGGATGGCGCGCAGGGCAGAGCCAACAATTGCTCCCCGATCCGAAAGGCGACGGGGAACTGGGGAAAGCGACGCTGCCACTGTCGGAAATGACTGAGGCAGAGACAGTTGCTTGGAATGGCCAACCGGCCGTGGCGGATGCACCCGCCGCGGCCGGAGCCAGTCCAGAAGTAGGTTCGACTGGAAGGACAGAATCAAAAGCTATTATGCACCAAGCAGATACAATCGGATCGAAGCGAACACTCAAACGAAGTGGCACGATTCGTTCAATCCCCGTCACCGCCCGGCTCGCGGAACCACTCCTAACTGCCGGGGAGCGCAAGCGAAAGCCGAAACCGCCATTTGTGGCAAAGCTCGCTCAACTTGCGGCACTCGCCAAAATCGGAAAGCGCCAGAAACCTGACCAAACCTTCGAACCATGGCTCAACAAGTTGAAGGTAGTTCGGAATGACCTTCGGGACTCGGACCTGGAAGTCCTTCCCGTGAAAACCACTGCCGGTTCTCGCTGCAAGCCAGTCGGCCCCGGTGTGGACGCATCCAGCAGGTCAGTGGCCCGATTCGTTCAGAGCCGGAAGTTGTCACGGATGGTATCGGCGTGTTTTGCCTGGTTCTAACTTTGGCCATGAGAAGTGACGGAACTCACTCACAAGCCAGTGCTGTTGCCGCAAGTGCTCGAGGCCCTGCGGCCGCGGGCGGGCAGCCGCCTCGTCGACGGAACGATCGGTTTGGGTGGACACGCGTCGGCGCTGTTGATGGCCAGCGCGCCGGATGGGCTGCTTCTTGGATGCGATCTCGATGGCGCCGCGCTTGAGATCGCGTCGCGCCGACTCGAACCATTTACCGGGAGGTTCGAGCTGCAAAGGATGAATTTCGCCGGGCTGGCCCAGTGGATCCAGCCGGGGTCGTGCGGCGGGATGCTGCTGGATCTCGGGGTCAGCTCGGCCCAACTGGATTCGCCAGCCCGCGGGTTCAGTTTTCAGAACGACGGGCCCTTGGACATGAGAATGGACTGCAATTCGCCGATGACGGCCGCGACGCTCTGCAATACTGCGAGCGCCGCGGAACTCGCGCGCATGTTCGCGGACTTCTCGGACGAACCGCACGCCCGTCGCATCGCCCGAGCCATCGAGAGCGAACGTCAATCCCATACCTTTGAGACCACCGGGCAACTCGCGAGACTAGTCGAGCGCATCAACCCCCGCTGCGGCAGCAGGTCGCATCCCGCGACCAGGGTGTTTCAGGCGCTGCGCATGGCCGTGAATGACGAACTGGCCTCGCTGCGGTCGGGCCTCGCGGCTGCGCTCGAGATTCTCGCCCCCGGCGGCCGTCTGGCCGTGATCACGTTCCATTCCATCGAAGACAGGATCACCAAGAACTTTGGCCGCGACGCGGCCCGCGACTATTCCGTGCCGGGTGCGGAGGACATTCCCGAATTGCGCCAGGCGCGCCAGCCCCTGCTCCGGGTGCTCACACGCAAGCCGGTGGTGCCAGATGCCGCCGAGATCGCCGCCAACCCGCGCGCTCGGAGCGCCCAACTTCGAGTGTTCGAGAAGCTCTAGCCGCCAACATACCTTTGCCATGTCCAGAAACCGAAAGAACCCCTCCAGCGGATTCTCGCTCAGCGCCGCGGCGGCGATCGTCACGCTCATCATCGTCTTCGGCGCTGCATCGGTCGGTTACGTTTGGCAGAAGTCCCAAATCCTCGACCTCGGAAAGCAGATCAAGAACAACGAAATCCGTCTCGCCGAAATCCGTCGCCAGAACAAGATTCGCCGCGACCAACTCGACTACTTGCGGTCACCCGCCGTGCTCGATCAGCGCGTCAAGGAACTCAACCTCGGGCTCGTTCCTCCTCTGCCCGGGCAGATCATCACGCTCATCGAGTCGTTGCCTGCCGCTGCGACATCGCAGTCTTCAAAACACCTCGTCGCCGCGGCTCAGCGCCGATGATGACACACGAAATCCATGAACCCGCAATTGCCTGAAGACGATGGCGCGCCGCAGGACGCCAAGCCGTTCGCCCATGTGCCCGGTGGATTCGCATGGGGTTGGAGTTTTCACGTATTGTCCGGTCCGTCGCGCGCGCACGAGCCGTCTTCGTGCCCCGTCGACTGCCGGTCACTCGCGACAGGCTTCGCGCCCGACGACATTCTTGCCTTTGCCGCATGAAGCACCTCATGTCCTCGTCCGGTCGGCTGATTTTCCTGGCCTCGCTGCTGGTGCTGGGATTCTGCGGACTCGGCTTCCGGTTGGTTGAGCTTCAAGTGCTCCGGCACGGCGAATTGCGTGAACTCGCCGAGGTCAACACACGTCGCACACACTCCATCGAACCGCGCCGCGGCGACATCCGCGACATCAAGGGCAACCTGCTCGCCACGAGTCACGTTGTGAAGCACGTCGTCGCCAATCCCTCGCTCATTGGCGACCGCGCCGCCGACGTCGCGCGCGTCCTCGCCCCGCACTTGCGAATCCCGGAGGCTGAACTCGTCCGCAAGCTCACGCCCGTCTCGCAGCTTGATGACTCCGGCGTCGTCGTCACCAATCGCTGGGTCTCGCTCAAGAAAAAAGTCCCGCTCGAGTCGTGGAAGAGTCTGACTGCGGCGATGGCCACGCTCGACTTTGGCTACGATGAGAAGGCCGAGCGCAAGCTTCCCAAAGCCCAGCGGCAGGCGTTCGTCGCGATCCGACACAGGGCGATTTACGCCGAACAACCCGACCTCCAGCTGCGCGAGTATCCGAACCGTACCCTTGCCTCGCATATCCTCGGCTACACCGGCACAGCCGAGCGCAAGTTCAACAACCGCACTTACACCGACTATGTGGGGATGGACGGCATCGAACTCGCGCTCGACTCCAGGCTGAACGGTGTTCGCGGCTGGGTGCAGACCGCGGAGACACGCCGAGGGCAGGAAGTCGTGACGATGCGCCAGCAGGACGTCGAGCCGCGCAACGGATACAACGTGGTGCTCACCGTCGACTCCGGCCTCCAGCACATCCTCGAGTCCGAACTCGCCGCCGGCGTCAAGCGGCACGATCCCGTGGCCGCGCACGCCATCATGGTCCGCCCGCGCACGGGCGAAATCCTTGCGATGGCAACGATGCCCGACTACGACCCGAACCGCCCGGGCGACGGGCCAGCCGAGAATCGCCGCAACCGGCTCATCACAGACATCATGGAACCCGGCAGCACGTTCAAGGCGGTCACAATCGCCGCGGCGCTCGACGCGCAGCGCGTCACGCTCTCGGAGACCATCGATTGCGCGAACAACAAGTTCTTCTACGCCGGCAAGTGGCTTCACGAGCACGAGTCGCGCGGCTACGGCGTGATTTCCGTCGAGCAGATCATCGCCAAGTCCTCGAACATCGGCGCGGCGAAGATCGGCATCAAACTCGGACAGGAGAGCCTGCACGCCTCCATTCGCGGCTTTGGCTTTGGCAGCCAGAGCGGCATTCCACTCCGGGGCGAACAATGGGGCATCGTGCACCCGATCAAGGACTGGACACCGCTCTCCATCTCGCGCGTGCCGATGGGCCACGAGGTGGCTGTAACGCCGCTGCAGATGTGCATGGCGTTTGCCACGATCGCGAATGGCGGCAAGCTCATGCGCCCGATGCTCGTGGATCGCTTCGAGGGTGACCGCGGCCAGGTCGTCATGAAGATCCAGCCGCAGATCATTCGTCAGGCCATCTCTCCCGAGACGGCCAAGCTCATGACCCAGGCCCTCAAGGTCGTGGTCTCCACCAACGGCACCGCGCTCAAGGCCCGGCTCGATTACTACATTGTCGCGGGAAAGACCGGCACGGCGCAGAAGGCCGGGCGCAACGGCTACATGCCCGGCAAATACTTCAGCAGCTTCATCGGCTACTTCCCCGCCGACAACCCGGAGCTCTGCATCGCGGTGATCTTCGATGAACCGCACACCGGCGGTTACTACGGCGGGATCGTCGCGGCACCGGTCTTCAAGGGCATCGCCGAGCGCGCCGCCAATTACCTGAACATCCGGCCCGACCACGCGCCCGCGCAACCGATGGTGGTCTCGGGCCGGACACCTGCGCGCCCTGCCCGCGCCAACTAGCCATGCAAGTCCGGGAACTCGCCGCCCAACTCGCCCCGACGAAAGTCGAGGGCCCGCTGGATTTGGAAATCTCCGGCATCACCTACGACTCGCGTCGCGTCACCCCGGGCATGGTGTTCGTCGCCATGAAGGGTGCAAACGTGGACGGCCACGACTTCATCGCCCCGGCGGTGGCTCGCGGCGCGGCGGCGGTTGTCTGCGAGCGCAACGGTTTCGCGACCACGCGCACGGCTAAAATCATCGTCAGTGATTCCCGTGCCGCCCTCGCTTGCGCGTCGCTTGCGTATTTTGGTCGCCCGAGCTGCAGGCTCAAGGTCGCGGGCGTCACCGGCACCAACGGCAAGACCACCGTCACCTTCATGCTCAAGCAAATGCTCGAGGCATCGGGTGTGCGCACCGGTCTGCTCGGCACGGTCGGTTACGAAATCGGCGGGCGCATCCTGCCTGCGCCGCGCACCACGCCTGAATCGCTCGAGTTGCAGGACATGATGGCTCAGATGCTCCGCGCCGGATGCGGCGCGTGCGTCATGGAAGTCAGCTCGCATGCGCTCGACCAGCAACGCGTGGCCGGCGCCGAGTTCGACGTGGGCATCTTCACCAACCTCACGCGGGACCACCTCGATTACCACCGGACGATGGAGGACTACTTCGCCGCCAAGCTGCGGCTCTTCACCGGATGGCCGCACGGCGCCAAGCGCGGCGTGTGCGTGACGAACGTGGATGATCCGTTCGGCGCGCGAATCGCACGGGAGACCAACGCCCCGGCGACGCTGGGATTTGGCCTGTCGAACCGTGCAGACATTCGTGCGGCAAACATCCGGCTCGGCCGCGCAGACACGGCGTTCGAACTGCACGCGAACGGCGCCGCGCACCCTGTCCGCATGCCACTCATCGGCCGGCACAATGTTTACAACGCGCTCGCCGCGGTCGGCGGAGCGCTCGCGCTCGACGTCCCGACGGCCGCCGTGCTCAAGGCGCTCCGCTCGATGCGCGCCGCGCCCGGCCGGCTGGAGCCCGTCGAGTGCGCGCAGCCGTTCGCCGTGTTTGTGGATTACGCCCACACGGACGACGCGCTGCGCAACGTGCTCACGGCGTTGCGCGACGTCACCACGGGCCGTCTATTGCTCGCGTTCGGCTGCGGGGGCAACCGCGACACGGGCAAACGCGCCAGGATGGGCAAAGTCGCCGCGCAGCTCAGCGACGCCTGCATCATCACAAGCGACAATCCGCGCAACGAGCCGCCCGCCGCCATCGCCGTCGCCATTCAGGAGGGCTGGCACGCCGCGCGCGCGGATGGTTACCACGTCGAACTCGACCGGCGCCGCGCCATCGACCAGGTGCTCGCGATGGCCCGACCCGGCGACACAGTCCTCATCGCCGGCAAAGGCCACGAGACCTATCAGGAGATCCAGGGGACGGTCGCCCCGTTCGACGACAGGCTGCACGCGCGCGAAGCCCTCGAAACCCTCGGCGCGAAAGGAACCCGATGACGGAACCCCGCTCCCATCTCTTCGGTGTCGTCGCCGGTCTTGCCCTCGCCGCGGGGCTCGTCCTCTCGGCGATGATCGCGACGCGCGCCTGGATCAAGATTCACGAGACGCACTCGATCGCGGTTACGGGTTCCGCCCGCAAAAACATCCGCGCCGACCTCATCGTGTGGAAAGCCTCGTTCCTCTCCGAGGCCAAGTCCCTGATCGAGGCGCAGACCGCGTTGAAGGCCGACTCCGCGAAGGTGCTTGCGTTTCTGCAATCGCGAGGCGTCACCGACGCGGTCTTCCAGCCCATCAAGATCGAGGAAGTCCGCGGCCGCGAGTTTCGCGACACCAAGGGTAATTTCGACGAGCGCACCTTCAGCTACCGGTTGACGCAGCCCGTCGAAATCCGTTCCACCGATTTGGACCGGGTGATGCAGATGGACCGAGAGTCCGCGTCACTCGTCGGCCAGGGGGTGCTCTTCACCGCCGCCACGCCGCAATTCATCTACACGAAGGCCGGCGAGACGAAGATCGAAATGCTCGGGGAGGCGACGAAAGACGCCCGCGCCCGCGCCGCGCTCATCGCGCAACAGGGCGGCAGCCGAATCGGCGGCTTGCAATCCGCCAGGATGGGCGTGTTTCAGATCACACCGTTGCATTCCTCGCAGACCAGTTGGGAAGGGATGAACGACACAACCTCGCTCGAAAAAACCGTCACTGCGGTTGTCACAGCGACTTTCTCGCTCAAGTAAATGGACCCACGCACGTTGAACTACATCGCGGACGCCTGCGGGGGAGAACTGCTGCGAGGCATCGGAAGCGGGCTTGCCCGGCACATCTGCACCGATTCCCGCCGTGTGCGGCCGGGCGACATCTTTCTCGCGATCGCAGGTCCTGCGATGGACGGCCACACGTTTCTTGCCGAGGCCGCGGCGAAGGGCGCTTCCGCGGTCATCATCGCAAAGTCGAGGGATTCCGCCGCGGCAGGAAGCGCCGCCGTGATCGCCGTCGAAGACACACGCCACGCTTACGGCCGGCTTGCGGCACGCTACCGTCAGGATTTCGCGCTGCCTGTCGTCGCGGTCGGCGGCTCCAACGGAAAGACCACCACCAAGGAACTCATCGCCGCGGTGCTGCGCGAGAAGTTCAAGACGCTCGCGAGCCTCGCGAGTTTCAACAACGACATCGGCGTGCCGGCGACGCTGCTGCAGCTCGAATCGTCCCACACCGCGGCCGTGTTTGAAGTCGGCACGAACCATCCCGGCGAACTCGCGCCCCTGGTGGCGATGATCCGGCCGCGCCTCGGCGTGGTCACAAGCCTCGGCCGGGAGCACCTGGAATTCTTCGGCGACCTCGACGGTGTCGCGCGCGAGGAGGGCGCGCTCGCTGAGTTGCTGCCCCCGGACGGCACGCTGTTCGTGCACGGCGACAACCCCGGCATGGACGCGATCACGGCCCGCGCCAAGTGCCGCGTCGTGCGCGCCGGATTCGATGCGCGCAACGACTGGCGCGCGGAGAATGTGCGGCTTGAGGAAGGCGGGACAGTCTTCGCGGTGAAGTCGGCACAAGCTGGATTCAACGGCGACTGGCGGTTCGGGCTGCACGGGCGGCATCAGGTCATCAACGCCCTTTTCGCCATTGCCATCGGCGCGGAGTTGGGCGTGACCGCGGCGCAGGCGCGGCATGCGCTCGAGCATTGCGCGCCGCTGAACATGCGGCTCGAGACTTGGAAAGCCGGCGACATCACGGTGCTCGACGATTCCTACAATGCGAACGCGGACTCGATGCTCGCGGCGTTGCGGACGCTGCGCGAAATGCCGTGCGCGGGGCGCCGCGTGGCCGTGCTCGGGGACATGGCCGAGTTGGGCGCGCACAGCGCCGCGGCCCACGCCGAGGTCGGACGTGGAGCCGCTGAACTCGGGGTTCGCGTGCTGTTCACCACCGGCAAGTGGGCCGCCGTGATGGCCGAAGCCGCGAAGTCCGCCGGGCTGAAAAACGTGTTCGTGTTTGAAAATGTTCCTGACGCCGCGCAAGCCGTCCGTGCCGAGGTGAAGCCGGGCGACCGCGTGTTGCTGAAGGCGTCGCGCGCGACCCGCCTCGAGCGCGTGTCCGCGGTGCTGAAGGCGGACCGGGACTGAACCCCGAGCGATGACGAATGTTCTACTACTTGAGCCAATGGTTGCTGGACGCCGTGAACGGCACGGTGTGGGCCGACTGGCTGTCGCCGTTGCGCGTGTTCCGCTACATCACGGTGCGGAGCGCGGGCGCGGCGATCACGGCGCTGGCGTTGAGCTGGTGGCTTGGCCCGAAGGTCATCGCGTGGCTGAAGGAGCAGAAGTTCGGGCAGAATTACGCGGACCGCGCGCAGGAGTTGGGCAACCTCAGGACGCGCACGACGGACAAGGTCGGCGTGCCGACGATGGGCGGCGTGTTGATCGTGGTGGTCGTGGACTTGACGGCGCTGCTGTGGGCGCAATGGAACGCGCTGATCGTGCTCACGCTGGTCTCGATGCTCGTGCTCGGGGCGCTGGGCTTCTGGGACGACTACTTGAAGATCACGAAGAGCAACGCCGCCGGCGCGGCCGAGGGCGTGAAGCTCGTGGTGCAGTTCTCCCTCGCGCTGTTCATCGCGCTCTATCTTTTCCGCATGCCCGAGACACGCGACCTCGTGGCAAAGGTGATGGTGCCATTCCTGAAGAACGAATTGATGACCAACGCGATCGCGGGCGTGCTCATCACGGTCTTTGCGATCGTGGGCAGCTCGAACGCGGTGAACCTGACGGACGGTCTCGACGGACTGGCGATCGGCTGCACGGTCATCGTGACGATGGTGTTCGTCGTGTTCACCTACATCGCGGGCAACGCGGTCATCTCCAAGTATCTCGCGGTGCCGTATGTCGCGGGCGCGGGCGAGTTGACGGTGTTCTGCTCGGCGCTGGTCGGCGCGGGGCTGGGATTCCTGTGGTTCAACTGCCACCCGGCGCAAGTGTTCATGGGCGACACGGGTTCGCTGGCGATTGGCGGCGTGCTCGGGATCATCGCGGTGCTCATCCATCAGCCGTTCGTGCTGGTGATTGCCGGCGGCGTGTTTGTGATCGAGGCGGCCTCCGTGCTGGTGCAGCGGAGCTGGTTCAGATACACGCGCCGCAAGTTCGGCGAGGGCCGCCGGATCTTTCGAATGGCGCCGCTCCACCACCACTTTCAAATGCTCCAATGGCATGAATCACAAATCGTCACCCGTTTTTACATTGTGGGTTTGCTCTTCGCGGTGGTCGCGCTGAGCACGCTCAAGTTGCGCTAGTGAAACTGAAATCCAGCATGGGCACGAAAGGGCACGAACTCCACTGGGCCGGCGTCCCGAGGTATCGGGACGCCGCCCGCTTCATTCAGGGAGCGTCTGAACTGTGTTCGCCAGAACACGCCTGCTACATTGCCCGCCTATTCGTGTCCCTTCGTGCCCGTGCTGTGAAGCCGCCCCGCGGCCGCTGACATGCCCTCCCACGCCAACCAATCCGTGCTCGTCCTCGGCCTCGGGTCGAGTGGACGGGCCGCGTGCCTCATGCTCAAGGCGCACGGCGCGCGGGTCACTGCCGTGGACAGCGCGGACACGCCGGCGTTGCGCGAGACGGCCGCGCAACTCGCCGCCGGGGGCGTTCGCGTGGAGTTGGGCGCGACGATTCCGCCGGTGGGGCATTTCGACCTCGCCGTCTTGAGTCCCGGCGTGCCGTCGACGCTCCGTCTGGTGAAGGACCTTGCCGCGCGCGAGGTGCCGCTCATCAGCGAGCTCGAGCTCGGCTACCAGCACACCGTCTGCCTGAACATCGCCATCACCGGCACCAACGGCAAGACCACCACCACCGAGCTTGTCGAGCGCGCCCTCACACACTCCCACAAACACACGCTTGCCGCCGGCAACATCGGCACGCCCGTGTGCGACATCGTCGGGCGCACGCGGGAGCTGGACTACCTCACGGTCGAGGTCAGTTCGTTCCAGCTCGAGGGCATCCAGCACTTCCGGCCGTCGGTCGCCGTGCTGCTCAACATCACACCGGACCACCTCGACCGCTACGCGAGCATGGCCGATTACGTGCGGACCAAGGCGCGGCTTTTCGAAAACCAGCAGCCGTTCGACTGGGCCATCGTCCAGAGCGAGGCGCTTGCGCAACTGCGGTCGCTCGGGTGCAAGGTGCCGTCCAAGACGCTCACGTTCAGCGCGAACAACCGCCGCGCCGACATCTGGATGGACCGCAGCCTCCTCATCAGCCGCATCGAAGGTTGGGAGGGGCCGTTGCTCGACATGGAGCGCACAAAACTCCGCGGCCAGCACAACGCCGAGAATCTGATGGCCGCGCTTGCGGTGGGCCGGGTCCTCCGGCTGCCGCTCGAGCTCGTGGTCGAGTCGCTCTGCTCTTACCAACCCGGCGAGCACCGGTGCGAACTCGTCGCCGAGGTCCATGGCGTGAAGTTCATCAACGACTCGAAGGCCACGAACCTCGATGCCGTGGCAAAGGCGCTCCGCTCGATGCCTGCCTCCCGGCCTGGCGAGCCCAACGTGTGGCTCATCGCCGGGGGACGCGACAAGGGATTTGATTTTCACGACATCGGGCCGCTGCTGGCGCACCGTGTGCGCGAGGCATTCCTCGTCGGCGAGACCCGCGCGAAACTGCGCGCGGCGTGGAGCCTGTTTACACCTTGCGCCGTCAAGGACACGCTGATAGAAGCTGTGTTCGGCGCGGCAGAAAAGGCGGAACCCGGCGACGTCGTGTTATTGTCGCCGGCCTGTTCGAGCTTTGACCAGTTTCAAGATTACCGACAGCGGGGAGAAGTGTTTCGACAGGCAGTCAAACAGTGGGCCCGGGCTACGGATGGTGGCGCATCCGGGACGGGCCCCATTTCTGGTGGAGCCCCCAAGCCCGCATCACCACACTGACGCCACAGGACAGACGCCAGACAAACTATCTATGACAATTTGCGCCAGGACTGCCCGTCCGGCGGCAAACGCAGCAACACCCAACACACCCCAACCATGAGCACTCCAAATCCCATCAACCCCCAAGGCTCCCTGCTCGAGCAGAAAGCCCGCAAGAAGCCCAACCTGCCCATCGTCGTCATCATCTTCCTGGCCATCCACGCCATCGTGCTGGGCGGCATCCTGATGAGCGGCTGCAAGAAAGACGACCCCGGCACGCCGGGCACAACGGGGAAGGGAAACACCGGCAGCCTGCCGCCGATCAACACGAACGACTGGCTCCAGCAGCCGCCGACGCCGATCACGCCGGCTTCCAATCCCGTCGTCATCCCGACGCCGATCGCCCAGCAATCCAACACCGCGGTCATCACGCCGCCAACGCCCATCGTCGTCACGAACGCGGCGCCTCCGCCACGGACCACCGCCAGCGAGATTCCCGTGGCGACGCCATCCTCGCACGTCGTCGCCACGGGCGATTCCTTCTACAGCATGGGCAAGAAATACAACGTGCCAATGAAGGACATCGAAAACGCCAACCCCGGTGTCGATCCCAAGAAGCTCAAGCTCGGTCAGAAGATCAACATCCCCGCGCCCGCCGCGAAGGCGCCCCCCGCCGGAACCTCGAACGGCGCCGGCAAGGCCGCCGAGCCCGGCACTTACGTGGTCAAGTCCGGCGACCGGCTCGAGAAAATCGCCAGGGCCAACAACACCACCGTCGCGCGCATCAAGGAGGCGAACAACCTCCCGACCGACACCATCAAGGTCGGCCAGAAGCTCATCATCCCGCAGGGCAACGGCAAGAAATCCAACGGCACACCTGCGCCCGCGCCCGCGCCCGCGCCCGTGCCCGAGGGCGGCGTCATTCCCCCGCCGAAGAGCCCGTAGCCCGACAAACCCAGCGCAACTTCGGGAGAAACTGCCTCGCAACATGAAACGCTCGCGACGCAATCGAAACTTGACGCAGATCCCGGGGCCGGGTGTGTCCCCGATCCGCCGTCTTGCCCCGATGCGCCGCGCCTCCTCGGACCACGGTTGAAAGCCATCCCGACCCTCGTCATCAGCACCTGCGGACTGCTCGTCCTCGGGCTTGTGATGCTCTACAGCTCGCGAATGGCGGACAAAGGTGCGCACTTCATGCTGCTTCAGATGGCGTGGGCGGGCGTTGGAATCTTCGCGTGCGTCATCGCCGGTGCGACCGATTACCAGCGGCTCCGCAGGTGGAGTTGGGTGTTCCTCGCCATCGCCGTCATCATGCTCGTGCTCGTGCTCTTCCCAAACATCGGCAGGAAAATCGGCGGCGCGCGGCGCTGGTTCAGCTTTGGCCCGGTGAACTTCCAGCCGTCCGAGTTCGCCAAGCTCGCGCTCATCATCGGGGTCGCCGCGTATTGTGACTGGCAACGCCGGCACATGGGCGAGTTCTGGCGCGGCATCGCCTGGCCTTCGGCCCTCATCGGCTGCGTGCTCCTCCTCATCTTCATCGAGCCGGACCGCGGCACGACGATCCTCATGGGCGCGGTCACAGGCACGATGCTCATCGTCGCGGGCGTGAAGCTGCGGATGGTCATCCCGCCGCTCCTGCTCGCCGCGGGCGGGATCGCGTGGTCCATCTACCACGACCCGGTGCGCATGGCCCGCGTGGAGAGCTGGCTCAAGCTGATCCAACTCGACCCCGACGTGCGCATCACCGACGCGGACTGGCAGGTGTGGCAGGGCTTGCTCGCGTTCGTCGCTGGCGGCGTCGATGGCGTCGGGCTCGGCGAGGGCCGGCAGAAGCTCGGCTTCATCCCGGAGCATCACACCGACTTCATCCTGCCCGTCATCGGCGAGGAACTCGGTCTGGTCGTCACGCTCGGGGTGGTCCTCGCGTTCATCGCGCTTTTTTGCAGTGGTGTCTGGATCGCGTGGCGGGCGCGCGACACGTTCGGCCAGTTGCTCGCGTGCGGCGTCACGTTCCTCATCGGCTTCCAGGCGTTCATCAACATCGCCGTCGTCACGAGCATCCTTCCGAACAAGGGGCTGCCGCTCCCGTTCATCAGCTACGGCGGCTCGAACCTCCTCATGACCCTCACCGCGCTCGGTGTGCTGATCAGTGTCGCGCGGCAAATCGAGTCGCCACTCCCGCTGGTGCAGCCCACGCCCAGCCGCGCCTTGCCACTGACCACCACCTAGCCATGACCCCGGCGCCCGCCAAGCCGTTTGTCGCCCTCGCCTGCGGAGGCACCGGCGGGCACCTGTTCCCCGGCATCGCCGTCGCCACCGAGCTTCGAGCCCGCGGCGCGGATTGCGTGCTGCTCATCTCGCGGAAGGACGTGGATCACGAAGCCGCGCGCACCGCGCCCGAGATCGAAGCTGTCGCGCTCCCGGCCGTCGGGTGGGACTGGCGGCACCCGGTCCGCTTTGCGGGCGCCGCGTTGCGCAGCCACGCCGAGGCGCGCGGACTTTTCAAGCAGCGCAAGCCGTCTGCCGTGCTCGCGATGGGAGGGTTCACGAGCCTGCCCGCGGCCGTCGCCGGCCGTCGTGGTGGCGCCAAGATTTTCCTGCACGAGTCCAACGCCGTTCCCGGCCGCGCGAACCGCCTTCTCTCGCGCATCGCGGACGAGGCGTTCACCGGCTTCGACTCCGCAGCCGCGCAACTTGCCGCGACGCGCGTCACGCTTACGGGCACGCCGGTTCGCGCGCAATTCCAGCCGCAGGATTCCGCTGCCGCGCGGGCCGCGCTTGGGCTCGACCCCTCGCAGCCCGTGTTGCTCGTGATGGGCGGCAGCCAGGGCGCGCGCGGGGTGAACGACCTCGTGCTCGCCGCGCTCCCCGCGATCACGGAGTCCGCGCCCGGATTGCAACTCGTCCACCTCACCGGCCCCGGCGACGAACCGAAGGCGCTCGCCGCGCTCGCGAAGCTGCGCGTTCGCGCCGTCGTGCGGCCCTTCTTTGCGCGGATGGAACTCGCGATGAGCGCCGCCACCGTCGCCGTGTCCCGCGCGGGCGCCTCCACGCTCGCGGAACTTGCCGCGCTGCGCGTGCCGTCCGTGCTCGTGCCATACCCGCACGCCGCCGACAATCACCAGTGGTTCAACGCGCGTGCGTTCGAGCGCACGGGCGCGGCCCGGATGTTGTGGAATCACCACGCCACGCCCGCGGACCTCGCGCGGACCGTTCTCGAATTGCTCGCGCAGGCCGCCGCGCGGGACGCGATAAGTTCCGCCCTCGCGCAATGGCACCAACCCGGCGCCGCCGCGCGCATCGCCGGGCGGATTCTTGCCGCGATCGGCCTGGCCGTCGACGCCCCGCGACCCGCCGCCCCGCAGCGTCCCGGCTGCAGCGGCGACCCGGGCTTGCTCCGCGAAACACTCCTTCACACCGCGTCATGATCCGACTCACCGCCCAGGAAGTGAACGCCATCCTGCACCGGGCCGACCCGGTGGCGACGGTGTATCTCGTCGGCATCGGGGGCAGCGGCATGAACGGCCTCGCGCACCTGTTGCTCGACCTCGGCCACCAGGTCGTGGGCTCGGACCTCGTCGAGAACGACGAGATGCGGCAGTTGCGTGCGCGCGGCGCGAAGCTCTTCGTCGGCCACAACGCCGCGCAGATCATCGCCGCGAAGCCCTCGCTCGTCGTCCATTCCAGCGCGATCCCGAAGGACAACGTGGAACTTGAGGCCGCCTTGCAACGTCAGATCCCCATCGCGCGCCGCGCGGTGATGCTCGCCGCGCTGTTCCACCGGCAGCGCGGCATCTGCGTCGCGGGCATGCACGGCAAGACCACCACGGCCGGCATGCTCGCCTTTGCGCTCGATCAACTCAAGGTCCAGCCCAGCTACGCCATCGGCGCGGTCGTGCCGCAACTCGGCCGGCCCGCGCACTTCGTCGGCGCCGATCAATCGCCCGTCGCCGCCGGCGTGGTCGCGCGCGAGGACGCGCCGCGTCGCGGGCACGGCCACGAAGTCCGGCCCGAGCGGTGGTTTGTGATCGAAGCCGACGAGAGCGACGGCACGCTGTGCGAGTTCCACCCCGAGCACTCGATCGTGCTCAACGTGGACGAGGAGCACCTCGATTATTTCTCGAATTTCGAGGCGATCTGCGGCGAGTTCCAGCAGTTCGCCGAGCAGACGCGCGGCAAGCTCGTGTTCTGCGCCGACGACCCGCAGCTCGTCACGCTGCTCGCGCGCCGGCCCAACGCCGTGTCCGTGGGCTTCAATCCGCTGGCGATGTATCGCATCGAGCCAAAGCCGCCGGCGGCGCCGCGGGGCAAGTCCGCCGCGGTGCTCACGGCATTCGAGCTGTGGCATGAGGGCGAGACCCTCGGCGAATTCACGCTCCATCTTGCCGGCGAGAAAAACGTGTCCAACGCCGCGTGCGTGATCGCGCTGCTGGCCGAGATGGGTTTTCGTCCCGCCGAAATCGACGAGGCCATCGGCGCGTTCAAGGGCGCGCTCCGCCGCCAGCAGGAGTTGTTCAGCGACGAGAACTTCCGGCTGTTTGATGACTACGGTCACCATCCGCGCGAAGTGCAGGCGACGTTGCGCGCGATGAAATCGCTGACGAGCGGACGGCTGCTGGTCGCGTTCCAGCCGCACCGCTACTCCCGCACGCGCCACCTCCTCCGGCAGTTCGCGACGAGCTTCGCGATGGCCGACCGTTTGTGGATCGCGGAGGTTTATGCGGCCAACGAGCCGGAGATCCCCGGCGTGAACGGACTGGCCTTCGCTGAGGCGGTGCGGGCCGCGGGGCAATCCGCCGAGTTCGTGCCCGTGCTCGCCGACCTGCCCGCGCTCGTGCGCAACGCGATGCAACCCGGCGATGTCGCGCTCTTCCTCGGCGCGGGCGACATCACCCAAGCCGCCCATCTTATGGCCGGAAAACTCCGTGACGAGACGCCGCCCTCGCACCGGCAGACCCTCGCCGACCTTGCCGCGCGCCTTGCGCCGGGCACGGTCGTCCGCGCCAACGAAACGCTCGCCAATCGCACCACGCTGCGCGTCGGCGGCAAGGCGGATTTCTTCGTCGAGCCCGCGAGCGAGGCGGAGCTTTCAGACGTCCTGAATTTCTGCCGCGAGCGGTCGCTGCCCTTCATGCTGCTTGGGCGCGGCTCGAACCTGCTCATCCGGGACGGCGGGATTCGCGGCGTTGTGATTTCACTCGGCCACGCGTGTTTCAGCAAAGTGCAGGTGCAGGGCGAGCGGCTGCGCTGCGGCGCGGGGGCGCGGCTTCGGAGCGTGGCGAACGAGGCGAGGCGCCATGGCATCTCGGGGCTCGAATTCATCGAGGGCATCCCGGGCAGCGTCGGCGGCGCGCTCCGCATGAACGCCGGCGCGATGGGCTCCTGGACGTTTGATGTCGTCGAGAGCGTGCGCTTCATGGACTACGAGGGGCAGATTCACATCAAGCCCGTGAGCCAGCTCGACGTGGCGTATCGCTCGTGCCCGATGTTACAGACGCACATTGCGCTCGGCGCCGTCTTCAAGGGCCGCATGGCTGCGCGCGAGGACATCGTGAAACGCATGACCGAGTGCCAGCAGCGCCGGTGGACGTCTCAGCCGCGCAATCCGAGCGCCGGGTGCATCTTCAAGAACCCGACACCGATGCCCGCCGGCAAACTCATCGACGAGCTCGGCCTGAAGGGCCGGCACGTCGGCGGCGCGATGGTCAGCGATGTGCACGCCAACTTCATCGTCACCGAGCCCGGCGCAAAGGCGTGGGATGTTTTGCAATTGATCGAAGTCATCAAGCAGCACGCCCGCGAGTCGCGTGGGATTGAGTTGGAGACCGAGGTGGAGATCGTGGGCGAGGATGTGTGAAGCGCCGCGTCTCGCCGGTCGCGCCTCGCACGGCCTGAGGCTGGAGAGTGGGGCCGGGATTCCGGAAGAGTTGGGGCAGCGGGGCAGAACATGGGCAAGAAACGCAACATCACCGTGATGCTCGGGGGACCGGGCTCGGAGCGCGAGGTGTCGCTCAACAGCGGCGCCGCCGTCACGCGGGCGCTGCGCTCGATCGGGCACACCGTCCACGAACTCGACCCTATCGCGGCGGGCTGGACGCTTGCGCCCGGCACGGAGGTCGTGTTTCTGGCGCTCCACGGCACTTACGGCGAGGACGGCACGGTGCAGGCGCAACTCGATGGACTCGGAATCCCCTTCACCGGCTGCGGCGTGGAAGCGAGCCGCACGGGCTTCGACAAGGTGCTTACCAAGCGGCGTTGCATCGAGCACGGCGTTCCCACCGCGCGGTTCGCCGTGTTCCAGTCCGCCGACTCGCCGTGGCCTGCGGGATGGCAGGCGCCCGTCGTGCTCAAGCCGGTGCGCCAGGGGTCGAGCGTCGGCCTGCAGTTTGTGGACCGCGCGGAGGATTTTCCCGCCGCGCTCAAGGCCGCGTTTCGTTTCGACAACGAAGTGTTGATGGAGGAGCGCATCGCCGGGCGCGAAACCACGGTGGGCATTCTCGACGGCCGGCCGCTGCCCGTCGTCGAGGTGCGGCCGAAGGCGGGCCGCTACGATTACCAGACCAAATACACGGCGGGGACCACGGAGTATCTGTGCCCCGCGCCCTTCGACAGCGCGACGACGCAGCGCATCCAGCGCTCGGGGCTCGGGGCGTTCCACGCCATCGGCGGCCGGGATTATGCCCGCGTGGACGTGATGGTGCGCGACGACGGCAGCCCCGTGGTGCTCGAGGTGAACACGCTGCCCGGCATGACCGAGTTGAGCCTGCTGCCGAAAGCGGCCGCCGCCGCGGGGATCGATTATGCAACCTTGTGCGACCGCATGATCGAACTGGCATCGAGCCGGACGCGGTGAGTCCCACGACCGTGAACACGCCCCGCGCAACCGCCGGCACTCGAAACTGACACGCCATGTTCTGGAAACGCAATCGAAGCAACGCGCGCCACCGGCGCGACCACGTGCTCGACGTGAAGCTGCACCAGCAGCAGGCGGGCGCGGTCGCGGTTCGATTCGCGGGCCGGGCGCTCACCGCCGTGCTCGGCGCCGCGCTCGTGCTCGTGGTGCTCTGGCAGGCCGGCGCCTACGCGCTCGACGCGCTCATCTATCGGAATCCCGCGTTCGCGTTGAAGACCGTTGACGTGCATTGCAGCGGCGCGCTGCTTCCGGAAGTCGTCGTGCGTTGGGCCGGGGTGAAGCCCGGCGAAAACCTGATGGGCCTGGACTTGCGCCGCATCAAGCGCGATCTCGAACTCCAGCCGATCGTCGACTCGGTGGCCGTCGAGCGCGTGTTGCCGAACATACTGCGTCTGCGCGTGACCGAGCGCGAGGCGGTGGCCGTGATTTACGACGTGCGGCCCCGGGCTTCGGGCGCGGGCATGGCCGCGGAGCCGTTCTTCCTCGATCCCGCCGGCATCGTTTATCCCGTGCCCGCGCCGCACATCACGAAGGAGCCGCTTTTCCCGCTCGTGGGCCAGTTGCCCGTCCTCACGGGCGCGGCGGGAGTCGAACTGCGCGCCGGCCAGCCGGTCTTCTCACCCAAGCTCCGGTCCGCGCTGCGATTGCTCTCGCTCTTCGACGAGTCGGAGATGGCCTCGGCCACGGACATCCGGCGGGTGGATTTGAGCGCGCCGGAAGTCCTCCTCGTGACCACGGGGCAGGGCAGCCGCGTGACGTTTGCCACGACGATTCCGCCTGACACGCAAATCCGCCGGTGGCGCACGATCCACGAACTCGGCGCGCGCAATAACAAGGCCATCGCCACGCTCGACCTTTCGGTCACCAATCATCTTCCCGCGCTCTGGGTCGAGGCTTCGCGGGCGCCCGCCCCAACACCGAAGTCCAGCAAGCCTTCGCGAACCAAAAAGAAAAATGTTTGATTCCTCACCCTCAGTCCTCGTCGGCCTCGAGATCGGCACCTCGAAAATCTGCGCCGTGGTCGGCGAGGTTTCGGACGACAACGTCGTCAACATCATCGGCGTCGGCCAGCACCCGTCCACCGGCGTGCGCAAGGGCGAGATCGTTGACTCGGCCGCCGCCGCCGCGGACATCCGCGCCGCGCTGTCGCAGGCCGAGGAACACGCCGACGTCGAGATCCGCTCCGTGGTGCTTGGCGTCACCGGGGCGCACATCCATGGCTTCAACAACCACGGCCAGCATCCCATCGTCAGCGCCGACCGGCTCATCTGCGCGGACGACGTGCTGGACGTGGTGAAGAACGCGAAGGCCACCGGCCTTCCCGCCGAGCACTGCGTCCTGCACACGATCCGCCAGCATTTCACCGTGGATGGGCAGCACGGCATCGTGTCGCCCGTGGACATGGTCGGCGCGAAGCTCGAAGTGGACATGCACGTGGTGCACGCGCATTACAACCGGCTGCAGAATCCCGTGAACGTGCTCGAGGGGATGCAAATCCAGTTGCAGGGCGCGCCGGTCTTCAACGGGCTCGCCTCCGCCCTTTCCGCGCTCGACATCGAGCAGAAGGACAGCGGCGCCGTGGTGCTTGACCTTGGCGCGGGGACGACGGAATTCGTCGTCTATTCGCAAGGAGTCGTCCGCCACCTCGGCGTGCTCGCAGTGGGTGGCGACCACGTCACGAACGACCTCGCCTACGGGCTGAAGGTCCCGCAGGCGCGCGCCGAGGCGCTCAAGCTCGCGCACGGCTGCGCCGTCGTGGAGCCGTCGGCCCGGGGCAAAACGATCGCCCTCACGAGCGAGTCCGGCCATGCGGGACGCGACATCCATGTCGAACATCTCCAGCGCGTGATGTCTGCGCGGCTCGAGGAAACGTTCCAACTCATCGCGGCGGAATTGGACAAGGAGCGGCTGCTCGATCACCTCGGCGCGGGCGTCGTGCTGGTCGGCGGCGGCGCGCACATCCCGCGCATCCACGAACTCGCCGAGCGGGTTTTCCAGGTGCGCGTCTCGCCGCGGCACACGCACACCGTCAATGGCGTGAAGACCGTGCTCGATGCGCCCGAGTTCACCACGGCCATCGGGCTCGTGAAATACGGCTCGATGCAAGCGCAGCGGGCCGAGCCCGGCGGCTGGTTTGTCCGAGTCTTCGGCGAAACATTCGGCGCGCTGCTCGGTCGTTGACCCGCAATTCATCCCATCCATGAACCCGGAATCCCCACTCACCTCGAATCCGCCGGCCCAACGCGCTCTCGCTGTCTCGGTCCTCGGCGTCGGCAGCGCCGGATGCAACGCCCTCGAGCCGTTGCTCGGCGCCGGACTTGAATCGGTCAGATTCGCCGCGCTGAACACCGACGCGCTCGCCCTGTCCCGCTCGAACGCGCCCCTGAAACTCCCGCTCGGGGTGAAGGTCACCCGAGGACTCGGCGCGGGTGGCGACCCGGAGCGGGGACGCGCGGCGGCGGAGGAGTCGCTGCCGAAGTTTCACGAACTGATTCAGGGCTCGGACTTGGTCTTCATTGCCACCGGGCTCGGCGGAGGCACGGGCACGGGTGCGAGCCCAGTCCTCGCCCGCGCCGCGAAGGAGACCAACGCGCTCGTGCTCGCCGTCGTCACGCTGCCGTTTGAATGCGAGGGCGGCCGCCGCCGGCACATCGCGCAGCACGGGCTCGAGCAGTTGATGCTCGCCTGCGACGGGGTCATCTGCATGCCGAACGAGACGGCGCAACGGCTCCTGGACGACCAAACGTCTGTGATGGAAATGTTCCGAACGACCAACGGCCTGCTCGCCGACGGCGTGAGCGGCATCTGGCGGATGCTGACGCGGCCGGGGTTGATCAACATCGATTTCAGCGACCTGTGCTCCGTGCTGCGGCGGCGGCACGCGTTGTGCCGGTTTGCCACGGCCAGCGCCGCGGGGCCGAACCGCGCCCGCGAGGTGTTCGAGCGCCTCATGGCGAATCCGCTGCTCGAAGGCGGCGAGCTCCTCACCAACGCGGACGCGCTGCTCGTGAGCATCGTCGGCGGTCCCGGCCTCACCATGGCCGAGATCAACCGCGTGATGGATCAGATCAACCGCCAGTGCGACGGCGTGCATCTCGTCCTCGGCGCCGCCGTGGACGATTCCCTTGCGGACAAACTGTGCATCACAGTCGTCGCCTCGCGCGTGGCCCCGCAAAACCGTGAATCCCCGGGAGCGCCTTCCCCGGCTAGGGCGCATCCGCCGGCCGAGGACTTCTCGTCCATCCTCGAGCCGACCACATCCGTGCGTCCGCCCGTGCGGACCGTGCCGCCCGCGCCCGAGTCCACGCCCGAGCAAGTCGCGGCGCTCACCGGCACGGGGACAAAGCGGGCCAAAGGCAAGCCTGGCAAGCCGCAGCAGATCGCACTGCCGCTGGAAATCGTCTCAAAGGGGCGCTTCGAGAAAAGCGAGCCGACCCTTCGCAACGGCGAGGACCTCGACTTCCCGACCTACGTCCGCAAGGGCATTGTCCTGAACTGAAACGCTCAGGCGAGCGTCAGCGGTCCGTCAAAGACGGTCAGGCTCACCACTTCCGTGCGGGCGAGGTGCGGTCCGTGCTTCACCCCCTTCGGCGCGTGGAACAACGTGCCGCTCGAATACACCGCGCCGGATTCTTCCCACTCGCCCGTGAGAACGTAGGCCCACTCATTCGCGAGCGGGTGCGTGTGCGCCGGAATTTCCGCGCCGGCGTGGAATTTGCGAAGCACCGTCAACCCACCCGTCGCCTCGTTCTTGTGGAGCACGCACAACTCGACGCCCGGATACGGCCCCGGCATCCACGGCTTGTCGCCAGCCAGCACGGTGATGGGAAACATGCGCCGATGAAACGCGCCCGCCGGATGATTGCAAGTCCGCAGTCGGCTGACCGCGCGGGACCGGCAAACTTTGAACTTTGAACTTTGAACTTTGAACTCCTACCTTCGTCGCGTGGACCCGCTCGCCCTCATCGTGACTCTGGTGGCCGCGTATCTGCTCGGTTCCATCCCGACGGGATTTCTTGTGGCGAAGGCGCGCGGCGTGGACATCCGCGCGGTCGGCAGCGGCAACATCGGCGCGACGAACGCGTTCCGGGTGCTTGGCGCGGCGGCAGGTTCATTCGTGCTCTTCGTGGATGGGCTCAAGGGTTGCGCCGCGAGCGCGTGGGCTTCGGGCCTCGTGTTCGAATTCGTCGCGGGCCGTGGCTCCGCCCCGGCCTCGACGCGGGACGCGGTGGCCATCCTCGCTGGCATCTCGGCGATCCTGGGCCACAACTACACCTGCTGGCTCGGTTTCAAGGGGGGCAAGGGCATTGCGACCAGCGCCGGCGTGTTCTTTGCGCTGGCGCCGCTCGCCGCGGGCATCGCGCTTGGCTCGTGGGTGGCGGTGTTTGTGGTCTCGCGGTTTGTCTCGGTCGCTTCGCTCGCCGCATCCGTGGTTCTGCCGGCGGCGGTTTGGTTTTCCGACGCGGGCGCGCTGCTCAAGTGGGTCACGACCGCCGCGGGCGCGCTCGCGATTTACAAGCACCGCTCCAACATCGAGCGCCTGCTCGCGGGAACCGAGAGCCGAATCAGCTTCACTCAAACGGGTCCGTCGAAATGAACATCACCGTCCTCGGTGCCGGCGCATGGGGAACCGCGCTCGCCCGCATTCTCGCGCTGCGCGGACACCGCGTCGTGCTTTGGGATTTCTTTCCCGACGCCGTCGAGGCGATCCGCGCGACGGGCCGCAACGAACGCTATCTGCCCGGCATCGAGCTGCCGCCCGGCCTGCGCGCCGAGCCGGATGGCGCGCGCGCGGTTTCCGATGCCGAACTTGTCGTGGTGGCCGCGGTGTCCAAGGGCTTCCGCAACGTCACTCAAACCCTTGGCGGATTCGGAGGCATCGTCGTCAGCGTCACGAAGGGCATCGAGATCGGGACGGGCAAGACGATGACGGACATCCTCGGCGAGAACGCGCCGCGTGCGCGCGTCGTGGCGATGTCCGGACCCACGCTGGCCCTGGAGGTCGCGCGCGGCGTGCCCACGGCGATCGTGGCGGCGAGCACCGACGAGGCGGCGGCGCAGACCGTGCAGTCGCTCTTTCACAGCCCGGCCTTTCGCGTTTACACGAGCGCGGATGTCCACGGCGTCGAGCTCGGCGGCGCGCTCAAGAACGTCATCGCCATCGGCGCGGGCGTGTGCGACGGCCTGGGCTTCGGCGACAACTCGAAGGCGGCGCTCGTCACGCGGGCCATCGCGGAACTGCGGCGGCTTGGCGTGGCTTGCGGCGCCCAGGCGGACACGTTTTCCGGCTTGAGCGGGATGGGTGACCTGATGGTGACGTGCTTCTCCAAGCTCAGCCGCAACCGCGGTTTCGGCGAACGGCTCGGCCGCGGCGAGAAGGCCGAGGACATCGTTGCGAGCATGACGGCGGTTGCCGAGGGGTATCCGACCGCGCGCTCGGCCCGCGAACTCGCGCGGCGTCACGGTGTCGACACCCCCATCATGCAGGAAGTCCACGCGATGCTCCATGAGGGCAAGGACGTGCGGCAGGCCGTGCGCGACCTCACCGGGCGAGAGTCGAAGGCGGAGGATTAGCCGCTGCCTCGCGCACGCGCTCGAGGATGACGTCAGCGATATGCGGTTCGGTGCCGACACTGGAGCCATACCACAGGAGCTTGCCGTGGCGCCCGGTCGGATTGCGCCATGTGGGCTGGCCGGACTTGAACCGCTCCTTCACGACGCGCTCTGGTTCGCCGAGCAGCACCGGGATGTCCTCGTAGCTGTGCAGCCCGTCGCTGATGAAGAAGGGAACCACCACGAGGTTCCGTGCCTCTGCCATCTGCCAGCAGGAGGCAATGCGCGGCTCCTCCTCCATGAAAACGGCGTGAACCTCTGCGAATGGTCCGAGTGCGCGGATACGCCCGACCTGCCGCTCGATGGCTTTGCGTGAATTCTCGTTGTTGCCGGTGCCATGCCCGGCGACGAACAGCGCCGTGTCGCGGTCCGCGGGTCGCCGCGGAAACGGATGCGCGTCCACGACTTCGCGCGCGCGGGCGAGGATGACGCCCGTCATGGTGTCGTGAGTCCCGACCGGGCCGCAGTAGTGAATCGTTTGTGTCGGAGTCCGGCGCGTGCGCGGAAATCCCGCCTCGGTGGAAGGCGCAAAGCCCATCTCGCGCGGCAGCACGTCCTCGGTGAAGTAGCCTTCGCTGATGAACAGCGGCACGATGAAGACGCGAGATGCAAACACGCCGCGGAGCGCACCGGCCCAATGCGGCTCCTGCTTCCAGAAGGTCTCGACCACTTGGGCAAACGTGCCGCGCCGGCGCAATGCGTCGGCGTGTTGAAAGGTGGGCGCGGCCGAATCGGCGTTCAGCGTCGAGCCATGCCCTGCGAGCACGAGCGCGGCGTCCGTCAGGTCGGGATTCGGCATGGCCAATCGTTAACCCGGCGCGCGCGTCGTCGCAAGCATCACGCCACCTTCGCGGCGGCGGCGGACGAAAGCGCGCCCGGCGTCTCGTCGGCGAGCCTGCGTTTCACGAGCTCGGTGATGTCGAGGGAGCCGACCCACACACGGCGCACGGCGTCCATTGTCACCACATCGGCGAGCGCTTGTTCCTGCGCGGGCGTGAGCTCAGGCGGCGCCGCGGGGTGCGAGGCGGATTGGGCGGCGAAGACCTCGACGGGCGGGAGTTGCGGGAACTCCGGCCGGAGTTGTTCGAGCGCTTCGAGCAGCGGGACGTGCGCGGAGACGGCGGCCTTCACGACACCGAGGATTTGGTCGAACGGAACCGCTGCCGGGAGATTTGCGAACCGGACGGTCGTGTCCCCACTCATCGCATCGGGCGGTGTGAGCGCCGGGCGTGAGGTCGCCACGGGGGTCCACGTGCCCGCGGCGTCGCGGTAGCCGAGTTCCGCGATGAACCGCGTGCCGCCGCGGCCGACGAACACAAACCAGCTTTGCGACTCGGGATGCACGTGCTGCGTCACGAGCGGTTCGCCCGCGACGCGGTCGGCGAAGACGCGCAACACGAGGTGACCGTCGGCGGAAAGCGCGTTCAACCGTCCTAGGTGCTCGCGAGGGAAATCCCAGTGGGCGTAGAGCCAGTGCGGGTCGCGCGCGGTGAGCAGCAGTTTGTGTGTGCCGTAGGACTCGGGCAGTTCGCCTGTTTCATCAAGCCGCGCCGCGTGCGCGGGCGGCGCCGAGGGGCCGAGCGAATATCGCGTTCCGGGGCCGCTCGCGGAAACCGGGCGCGCCGGTTCATCGCCTTCGAGCAGAAGGCGCGGCACTTCGATCACCGGCTTGCGCGCGCGCGGTTTCGAGGCCTTGAACAACCGGCGCTGGGCCGCGCGGCGCTTTGCAGCGGGCTCCGGTTTGGCCGGGGTCTTGGGAGTTTTCTTCCGTGTGTCGTCCGATTTCATGATCGGGGAGGCGGGGCTCTGCGGGAATGGCGAAATGCCCACGAACAGGGACGGACTATTGGCAGGCGCCATTCATCGCGCAATGGAAAAGTCTTGCCCGGCTGATGTTACGACACGATTGTCACCCACGCGCCTCCAGTTAGGCCGCGTCAAAGATCAACATGAGCGCCGAAGCCCGTCTGCGCGAACTACGACTTCAACTTCCACCCGCGCCCAAGCCCGTGGCGGTTTACAAGCCCGTCGTGATCGTGGGCACGATGTGCTACGTCTCCGGCCACGGCCCGCTCAAGCCCGACAAATCGATGATGACCGGCGTTGTCGGGAGGGAAGTGGACCTCGCCGGCGGACAAGCCGCCGCGCGGCAGGTCGGCCTTGCGATCCTCGCCACGCTTCGCAATGAACTTGGCTCGCTCGACCGCGTGAAGCGCCTCGTGAAAACGCTCGGCATGGTGAACACCGCGCCGGATTTCTACGATCACCCGAAGGTCATCAATGGATTCAGCGAACTCATGCGGGATGTCTTCGGCGAGGATGCCGGCGTCGGCGCGCGCAGCGCAGTCGGCATGGGGCCGCTGCCGGGGAACATCTCGGTCGAGGTCGAATGCATCTTTGAACTCGACGCCTGAATCCGCGTGAACACGTCGTCCTCGTCCCCGCATGGGACTCACTTCGCCGCGGTGCTCTTGAGCCTGGCATTTTGCGGCTGCATCTCCATGGATGTGACGCGCGAGACCCGGACCGCATCGAGCACGCGGCCGACAACGAAGACCTCGGCAGCATCGAAGCCGGAGGCGCCTTCCGCCGAGGCCCGCCTGCTGGAACTGGGCCTCAAGCTGCCCGAGGCGAACAAACCTTCCGCCACGCTCACGCCGGTCGTGATCACGGGTAACCTCGCATTCGTGTCCGGACACATTTCGCGCGGTGCCGATGGCAAGGCCATCACGGGCCGCGTGAGTGAGGAACTCACTGTCGCCCAGGGCAAAGATGCCGCGCGACAGGTAGGCCTCGCCGTGCTCGCCTCGTTAAAGCAGGAACTCGGGAGCCTCGACCGCGTCAGGCGCGTGGTGAAAGTGCTCGGCATGGTGAACAGCCCCGCCGGCTTCAAGGACCAGCCGCAGGTGATCAACGGCTTCAGCGAGCTGCTCATCGAAGTCTTCGGCAGGGAGCGCGGTCTCGGCGCCCGAAGCGCGGTCGGCGTCGCCTCGCTGCCCGGAAACGTGGCCGTCGAGATCGAGGCGATTTTCGAGATCGAGCGCTGAGCGTTCCCATGACCAAGGACTGGCACCGCATCCTCAACGTGGACGATGTCCCGTCGCCCGCGCTCGTGGTTTATCCCGACCGCATCGCGGAGAACATCCGCCGCATGGTCGCCATCGCCGGGACCGCACGCCGGCTTCGGCCGCATATCAAGACCCACAAGCTTCCGGAGGTCATCAAACTGCAAGCCGAGGCCGGCATCACCAAGGTCAAGTGCGCGACGATCGCCGAGGCAGAGATGGTCGCGAAGGGCGGCGTCCCCGACGTGCTGTTGGCATATCAACCCCTCGGCCCCAACGTCCGGCGCCTCATCCAGCTCATCAAACAACATCCGCGCACACGGTTCGCCGCCATCGCCGACGACGAGGCGGCGCTGCGAAATCTTTCGAAAGCCTTCGAGGCCGCAAGCCTTACCCTGGAAATCCTGCTCGACCTCGACACCGGCATGCAGCGCACCGGCATCCAACCCGGCCCGCGCGCCTTCGAACTCTACCAACTCATCACCAAACTCCCCGGCCTGCGCGCGGGCGGACTGCACGCCTACGACGGCCACCTTTGCATCGCGGACCTCGCCGAACGCACGGCGAAGTGCGACGCGGCCTTCGAGGGCGTCGAGGGACTCAAGACGCAGCTCGAAGGCGCGCACATCCAGGTGCCGCGCATCGTCGCCGGCGGCACACCCACGTTTCCCATCCACGCAAAACGCGAGGGCGACATCGAGTGCGGGCCCGGCACGTGCGTCTTCTGGGACGCGGGCTACGGCATCAAGCTGCCCGACATGGATTTTCAAGTCGCCGCTTTGGTGCTGACCCGCGTGGTGAGCAAGCCCGGCCCGAACCGGCTCTGCCTCGACCTCGGCCACAAAGCCATCGCCGCCGAGAACCCGCACCCGCGCGTGCGGTTGCTCGGCTTGAGCGACGCCAAGGCCGTGATGCACAGCGAGGAACACCTCGTGATCGAGACCCCGCGGGCGGACGAATTCAAGGTCGGGTCGGTGCTTTACGGCGAGCCATGGCACATCTGCCCGACCGTCGCGTTGCACTCGCAGGCGGTCGTCATCCGCAACGGCCGCGCCGACACGCGCTGGCAGGTCGTCGCACGCGAGCGAAGCCTCTCGGTGTGAGCTTGGCCGCTTTCGGGCCGGGTCAGCCAACTCCGCGCTTGCCGCCTCTACGACCCACCGCTAGATTGCCGCGCCTTTGGAGCACCCGTAGCTCAATTGGATAGAGCATCTGACTACGGATCAGAAGGTTTCAGGTTCAACTCCTGACGGGTGCGCCAATTACTACAAGATGTTTCGAGCGTAACCCAACGAAGTTCTCCAAGGCCGGAGCGGAGCTCCTCTTCGAGGTGGTGAGCCGGGCGTATGAGCGCACCAGCCTGCTGGTGACGACGAACCTGCCCTTTGCCCAATGGACGGAGGTGCTGGGCAGCGAGCGGCTGACCGGCGCGTTGCTGGACCGGCTGACGCACCGGGTGCACATCCTGGAAGCCAACGGGCAAAGCTACCGGTTGCAAGACGCCAAAGAGCGGCTGAAGTGGAAGTAAGTCCAACGAACCTTCGACCGCAGGCGGGCGCGAGCTGGGGGCTCGCCGCTCGCCCGCCTGCTCGTTTTACCTCGCGGCGAGCTTCTCGGACTTGACCTCCCAGCCCAAAAACCGTTCCCTACGCCTCGGAAGGTGTCTCACTTTTCGAGCGCCACCCGCCGCACTTTTCGACCGGCGTTTACAACAATGCAGTCACGATGCTCCAACGCTGTTCGTCAGCCAGCGGCCTAAGCATTTTCACCCGCCAGTCCATTTCTCAGTGTGAGTGCTCCACCCCGGTCGCATGCTGCCAAGCGTGGAGGATGTGAGTGATGATCGCGTCCACGCCCACCCCGTTCTTGACCTGCGCGAAGACGAAGGGACCGTTGCCGCGCATCTTCTTGGAGTCGCGCTCCATCACCGTGAGGTCTGCGCCGATGAGCGAGGCAAGGTCGGTCTTGTTGATGACCAGCAAATCGCTCTGGGTGATGCCGGGGCCGCCTTTGCGCGGGATTTTGTCGCCGCCCGCCACGTCAATGACCTGGATGGTGTAATCGGCCAGCTCGCGGCTGTAGCAGGCGGCGAGGTTGTCGCCGCCGGACTCGATGAGGAGCAGTTGCGGATGGAACTTCCGGTGCAAGTCCTCAAGCGCAAGCAGGTTCGCCGTGATGTCCTCGCGGATGGCCGCGTGCGGGCAGCCGCCGGTCTCGACGGCCTTGATGCGGTCGGCGGCGAGCGCGTCGTTGCGCACGAGGAACTCACCGTCTTCCTTGGTGAAGATGTCGTTGGTGACGGCGGCGATGTTCATCTTCTCGCGCAACTTGCGGCAAAGCTGGAGCATCAACGCGGTCTTGCCGCTGCCCACCGGCCCACCCACGCCGACAGTGAAAGCGCGGCGGCTGAAATCACGGTGCAGTGGCTGGTCGCGCTCATGGAAATGGCCCGGGTGTTCCATGTGCTCGTGGGTATGACCGCCGGGGCCGTGGCTGTGGGAGTGGGGATGGAGGAGGATGCGATTCATGGTGGGAGTTCAGCTTTGAAAGAGCCGTGAGTAAAGCCGGTCCTGCGCACCCTGCCAGAGGTCGAGGAGCGGCGCGGTCTGCGTGAGGTTGTCCAAGGTGAACGAGGCAGCCTGCGTGGCCACAGCCTCAGCCACCGTTCCGAGGCGATGCTGCACGGCCTGGGCTTCCAGCGGGCCGATGACACCAAGGCGAACAGCGGAGGACACCAGCCCGCGCAGGTGCAAGAAAAGGAAGAGCCTCGCGGCTGACGGCGCCGTGATGGCGAGCCGCTGAGTGAGCACGCCGAAAACGGGGGCGAGGTGGCAAAGCTCCGGCGGTTCGGCAAGCTCCGGCAGGAAGGCGCGCGTGACAGCGGTCCAAAAGGCACGGCCTTGCAAACGGCTGGCGCGGTTCGCGACGTGGTTGGAAAGGAACGCGTCGCAGAGTTGGTCGAACTCAGTCAGGCGCTGCGACTCGGTGTGAGCGGCAGTAACGAGAGGCAACGCAGCGCGGGCGCATTGGCGAAGGCTGGCTTCGAGGAAACCGGGCAAGCCCGCGCGGGTCACTTCGCCATGCTGGCACGCGGCTTCCAATCCGCCGGAATGTCCGAAGCCGCCGGTGGGGAAGGCGGAGTCAGCGAGCTGCCAGAGGAGCCAGTCGTCGCCGCTCGCGCCTGCGGCCGTTGAAACGGTGGTGTGACCATCACGCGCCTCAACCCCGGGCAGAAGCCCGGTGCCAATGCGCGGAGCAACGTCCAAAGCGGGCACGCGGTGACGCGGCCTGTCCGTTCGCCTGTTTCGCTTTGGCACAGCCGCCGCCATTTTAGAAAAGAAAATACCGTTGCGCCAGCGGCAGCACCTGCGCGGGTTCGCAGGTGAGCAGCTCACCGTCAGCGCGGACCTCGTAGGTCTCGGGGTCCACGGTGATTTTGGGCAACGCGTTGTTCCACTTGAGGTCGCGCTTGGTGACTTTGCGGCAGCCTTTCACAGCTTCGATGCGTTTGGTGATTCCGTAGCCCTTCGCCACGCCCTTCGCTTTGCAGAGCTGGCTGACGAACGCGATGCTTGTCGCACCCGTCGCGCGACCAAACGCGCCGAACATCGGACGCATGTAAACCGGTTGCGGCGTGGGAATGCTCGCGTTCGGATCGCCCATCTGCGCCCACGCGATGAATCCGCCTTTGATGACCATCTCCGGTTTCGCGCCGAACATCGCAGGCTTCCACAGCACGAGATCGGCGAGTTTCCCGACTTCAATTGAACCGATGACATGCGCCATGCCGTGGGCAAGCGCGGGGTTGATGGTGTATTTGGAGAGGTAACGCTTGATGCGGACGTTGTCGTTGTCGCCTTTTTCTTCGGGCAAGCGACCGCGCTGTTGCTTCATCTTATCCGCCGTCTGCCAAGACCGCGTGATGACTTCGCCGATGCGGCCCATCGCCTGCGAATCCGAGCTCATCATGCTGATCGCGCCCATGTCGTGCAGGATATCCTCCGCCGCGATGGTCTCACCCCGGATGCGGCTCTCGGCAAACGCCACGTCCTCGGGCAGGTTCGGGTCGAGATGATGGCAGACCATGAGCATGTCGAGATGCTCGTCAATCGTGTTGACCGTGTAAGGCCGCGTCGGGTTGGTGGAACTCGGCAGCACGTTCGGCTCACCGCAGATGCGGATGATGTCCGGCGCGTGACCGCCGCCCGCGCCTTCGCTGTGATACGTGTGAATCGTGCGGCCCTTGAACGCGGCAATCGTGCCTTCGACGAACGTGGATTCGTTCAGCGTGTCGGTGTGAATCGTCACCTGCACGTCGTGTTTGTCCGCGATGCCGAGGCAGCAATCAATCGCGGCGGGCGTCGTGCCCCAGTCCTCGTGCAGCTTGAGGCCGATTGCGCCGGCGGCAATTTGCTCGGGCAAACCGGCGGGCATCGCGGTGTTGCCTTTGCCGGTGAAACCAAAGTTGAGCGGCAGGGAATCCACCGCTTGCAACATCGCCTTGAAATAAAACGGCGCGGGCGTGCAGGTCGTCGCGCAAGTGCCGACCGCCGGGCCAGTGCCGCCGCCAACCATCGTGGTGAGACCGGCGGCAATCGCTTCGTGCGCCTGTTGCGGGCAGATGAAATGGATGTGCGTGTCGAGGCCGCCCGCCGTGAGAATCAAACCCTCGCCCGCGATGACTTCCGTGGTGACGCCGACGATCATGCCTTTGGTCACGCCCGCCATCATGTCGGGATTGCCCGCCTTGCCGATGCCGGAGATCAAGCCATTCTTGATGCCGATGTCGGCCTTGTAGATGCCGGTATGATCGAGCACGAGCGCGTTGGTGATGACGCAATCCAACGCGACCTTCGCCCCGACACCGGCGGCCTGGCCCATGCCTTCGCGGATGACTTTGCCGCCGCCGAATTTGCATTCGTCGCCATAGACGGTGAAATCCTTCTCGACCTCCGCGATGAGCGAAGTGTCGCCGAGCCGGACTTTGTCGCCGGTGGTCGGGCCGAACATGTCGGCGTAGTGGGCGCGTTTCATTTTATGGGACATAGCAGGAATCGGGTTCAGCCCCGGAGGGGCGTTTGAAGGTAGCGCACGGCGTGAGCCGTGGGTCTAGCGAACATACGGAACAAGCCCCGGCAGGGGCGAAAGAGATTTCCGGCGGAAAATAACGATTCTGTCGCCCCTCCGGGGCTTGCGCTATTTCGGACGCGAATCCCACGGCTCACGCCGTGGGCTACCTTCTGCCGCCTCTCTGAGGCTATGAAATGCGTTTCAAGCACTGGCAAAACCTTTCGCCTTCGCTTTCTTCAACGCGGCTTTCTTCCCAGCGGAGGAAACTTTGCCGCTGGCGAGGTTGTTGCCACCGCGGATGACTTTCTTCCCGGCGATTTCAACGAGCTTCACCGTCTTGGTTTCACCGGGTTCAAAACGCACGGCTGTGCCTGCCGGGATGTCGAGGCGCAGTCCGTAGGCTTTCGCGCGGTCGAAGCGCAGTGAAGCGTTGGTCTCAATGAAGTGGTAGTGGCTGCCGACTTGAATCGGGCGGTCGCCGAGATTCGTGACGGCCAACGTGGCGGTCGCACGACCGGCATTGAGTTCGATTTCACCGTCCTTGATTTCGCAGGCACCGGGCACTGGCTGTTCTGCCGCCGGTTTGAAATCTGAGATGTCCGGCACAGGGAGGAAACTGCCGTGGAGCGCGAGGGCCAAGTCGCCGTTCTCGCTGGCGATGGGATGATGCACAGTGACGAGCTTCGAGCCGTCGGGAAACGTGCCTTCCACCTGCACGTCGTAAATCATCTCCGGCACGCCGGGCATGACCTGGTTGCGGCCCAGCAGCTTACGGCCAAGATTCATCAACTCGGCGACACTCCGGCCATCGCGGATGAACTCCAGCAGAACCGTCGCGATGAGCGCGACGGCTTCGGGGTGGTTCAGGCGCAACCCGCGCGCGAGGCGCTTCTGCGCAAGGGAGCCGGCGGCGTGGAGGGTGAGCTTGTCGAGTTCGCGGGGGCTAAGATGCATGGTCAGTAGTCAGTGTTCAGTGACCAGTGTTCAGTCGGTTTGGGTGGTTTACCATTTTCGGGCGAAGGGGTCGTCGCCGAGGTGTGCGGGGAGGAAGGCGAGGTGGGTGTGGAGTTCGCGGGCCACGTCCTCGAAACGCTCGCCAGCGATACGGAGCAAGGCCCCGTCACGGAGCGGGCTCGCGGCGACGACCAGTGGAGCGCGGCGCTCTACAGGGCGCTCGGCGAGGGTGGCGAGCAGTTGCTGCGCGGCAGTGGCCAGTGGCGGGCCGAGGAGCAGGAGGAGCGCGAAGCAATTGAAGCGGCCGAGGCGCATCGGGGCATCGAGCGCTCCGTCGGCGGGATCGAGGAGCAGCGAGTCGAGGAAGAGGCGCTTGGGGATGGCCGATTGGTCGGAGCGCCAGACTTCAATGCGGCTGGCGTAGGCGTTGAAGGCCCAGCGTTCACCGCGCGCGACGCGGCCGGAACAGCACCAGTCAAGGAGCACCAGTCCGGCGGTCGGGTGCAGGAAGATTTCCTGGCGCTGGCTGAAGCTGGAATCGGCGAACGACTGGACCGGGTCGGGGGCGAGGACGAGCAGGCTGTCCTCGGCGACGTCAGCGCGGACACGATGCGAGCAGGGGCGCTGCGTGGGGTTGCGATAGATTTTCGTCGAGGCCTGCGTGCCGACAAAGCAGCGCGTGCCGGGGCCAGCGTGGAGGTCGAGGCGGGTTTCATCACCGGCGACCATGCCGCCGCCGAAGCTGCTGAGGTAGGCCCAGACACTCTCGCCGCGCGAACGGGGCGTGAGGAGTTTCAGCGGCGAGGTGGCGAAGGACGAAGTGACGGCGGTCTTCCCGGCGATCCGCTCGCACTGCAAGTGCGCGTGGCCGGAACGACGAGTGGTAAAGTCATGGATGGCGGCGACCATCACGCACGGAGTCCCCAAACAACAGCGGCAACGGCAACAGCGACGAGGCCCGCGCCTTGGAGCATACGGCGCGGCCAGCGGGCTTGGACAAAACGCGCGCCGAGGCACAGCACGACGCCAGCGAGGGCGAGCACGGCGAGATGGTCGGGACTCGTCACCAAATGCCGTGCGTCCACCGCAGCCCAATCATGGCCGGGATGCGCGGACGCGGAGAGTGCGAAGGCAGTCGTAGCCGCCGACGTGAGGAGGCGGACTTTGAGGCGTGAGCCAAGGGTTACACGCCACCCCTCACCCCGACCCTCTCCCCTCATCCGATGAAGGGAGAGGGAGGAGAAGCGGTTCGTGCGGCTGCGGTCAGATGGGTTGCTCATACAGTCAGGTGCAGTTTGACGAGGTCGTCGTTGAGTTGGGCGATGGGGCCGGAGGCTACGATGGAGCCGCGATCCATGATGTAAAAGTTGTCCCCGACCGCGAGGCAGAAGTCGAGGTATTGCTCGACGAGGAGGATGCTGATCTTGCCCTCCTGTTTGATCTTCACGAGCGTGTCGCCGATCAGGTCAATGATGTTGGGCTGGATGCCCTCGGTCGGCTCGTCGAGGATGAGCACCTTGGGGTCAGTGAGCAGGGCGCGGGCGATGGCGAGCTGCTGCTGCTGGCCACCGCTGAGCACGCCGCCCTTGCGCTGGAGAAACTCCTTGAGGATGGGGAACAGCTCGAGCACGCGGTCCACCTGGCCGTTCGCCTTCGCGCCGTGGACCACGAGACTGAGCTTCAAATTCTCCCAGACCGTGAGGTGCGGGAAGATGTCGCGCCCCTGCGGCACGTAGCCAACCCCGTCACGAGCGCGCTCGTCAGGCCGGCAGCCGGTGAGATTCTTGCCGGCCAGCGTCACGGTGCCGGAGTCCGCCTGCACGAGGCCGATGATGCTCTTGAGCGTGGTGGTCTTGCCGACGCCGTTGCGGCCCATGAGGCAGACGAGGCTGCGGTCCGGGACTTCGAGGCTGACGCCGCGCAGGATGCGGGAGCCGTCGTAGGAAACGTTGATGTCGGAAAGGGTCAGCATGGGAAGTAATTAGTGATTAGTGATTAGTCTCCGAGCGATCAACGCGGTCCCTTCCGCGCACTCATTACTAATTACTAAGCACTTCTTCATTGGGTTCACGCCTTCTTCTTGCGACCGAGATACACCTCGATGACGCGCTCGTCGTTCTGCACCTGGTCCACGGTGCCTTCACAGAGGACATGGCCCTGGTGGAGGACGGTGACTTTGCGGGCAATCTGCCGGACGAAGGTCATGTCGTGCTCGATGACGACGATGCTGTGCTTGCCTTCGAGACTCATCAACAGCTCGCCGGTTTTGTGCGTCTCCTCGTCGGTCATGCCGGCGGCAGGTTCGTCCACGAGGAGGAGCTTCGGATTCTGCGCAAGCAACATGCCGATTTCGAGCCACTGCTTCTGGCCGTGGGAGAGCAGGCCGGCCTTCGTATCGGCCTTGTCCACCAGACCGATGGTCTTCATCACCTCATGGATGCGGTCGCGCTGCTCGGAGGAGATGCGCGAGAAGAGGCATGACCAGAGGCTGCGGCTGCCTTCGAGCGAGAGCCAGATGTTCTCGAAGACCGTGCTGTCCACATAAACCGAGGGCGTCTGAAACTTGCGGCCGATGCCGAGGCGGTTGATTTCGTATTCGTTCAGCTCGGTGAGGTCGGTGTCCTTGCCAAACTCGACTTTGCCCACGTCCGGCGCGGTGCGGCCCGTGATGAGATCGAGCATGGTGCTCTTGCCCGCGCCGTTCGGGCCGATGACCACGCGCAACTCGCCCGTGTCCATGTAGAAGTTCAGGTCGTTGATGGCCTTGAAGCCGTCGAACGATTTTGTGACGCCCTCGATGGTCAGGATGAATTCTTTGTGCGCGGTCACGGGTCAGGAGGGCTTGGCTTTGGCGGGTTCGGCGGCTGGTGCTTCACCCTCGGCGGGTGCCGCTGCGAGGGGCGCGTCATCGCCATTCGGCTTACGAGTGAAACGCGCCTTCAACTCACGCAATTGATCCGGGATGCCGACAATTCCCTTCGGCATGAAGAGCGTCACGAAGATGAACAGCAGGCCGAGGATGTAAGGCCACTGTTCGGCGAAGGCGTGCGTGGCATAGCTTTTGAGCGCGTTGATGCTGACTGCGCCAAGGATGGGGCCGATGAGGTTCTGGCGTCCGCCCACGGCGCACCAGACCACGGCTTCGAGCGATTTTTCCGGGGCCATTTCGCTGGGATTGATGATGCCCACCTGCGGCACGAAGAGCGCGCCGCCCAGAGCCGCGATGACGCCAGCCACGACGAAGACGAAGAGCTTGAAGTGCGCCGTGGCATAGCCGCTGAAGAGCACGCGGTTTTCGGAGTCGCGGATGGCGCGTTGGATGAGGCCGAACTTGGTCGTGTTGAGCCAGCGGCAGAACAAATACACGAGCAGCAGCAGCACGCCGGATGCGATGTAGAGCGTGCGCTTCGTCGTGGGCGCATTCACGTCGAAGCCGAGGATGAACTTGAAATCCGTCAGCCCGTTGTTGCCGCCGAAGGTGAAGTCGTTGCGGAAGAACATCAGCGTCGCCGCGTAGGTCAACGCCTGGCTGAGGATGGAGAAATAGACGCCCTTGATGCGCGAGCGGAAGGCCAGCCAGCCGAAGATGTAGGCGACCACCGCCGGCACCACGACGACCATCAGCGCGGCGAACCAGAAGTGCTTGAAGGGAATCCAGTGCGGCGGGAGGCCGCCGGTTTCCGGGAAGCGCTTCGGAAATTCGAGGAACACCATGAAGTCCGGGATGTCGGCCTTGTATTGGCCGAGCTTCCCAATCATCAGCATCAGGTTCATGCCGAGGCAGTAGCCGCCGAGCGAGAAGAAGAGGCACTGGCCGAGGCTGAGGATGCCGGTGTAGCCCCAGAGCAGGTTCACGCCCATGGCGAGCACGGCGTAGGTGAGATACTTGCCGTAAACGCTGAGGGTGAAGGTGCTGACGTGCAGCGGGCTGTTCGCGGGCAGAAAGGCGTTCAAGCCGGGGAGGACGCCCAGCACGACGAACGCCACGACGGCGACGCAGGCGACTTCACGTTTCGACAACGAGAGCTTCATGTGAACCAGCGGACCAGCCAGCGACGGTATTTCATTCCCAAACCGAGTCCCCAGCCGCAGACCCGGCCGAACACCACGCGCAGCCGGCCGGGCCGTGCGGCCGCGTCAGACAGGGGGATGCGCGTGGTGTCCGTCATCCTTCAAGGCTGCGGGTGCGCACGGCGAACAGACCGGCCGGCCGCCATTGCAGGAACAGGATGATGCCGGCCAGCACGGTGATTTTGCCCAGCACCGCGCCGAGCCACGGCTGGAGAATCTGATCGGTCACACCCACGCCGAGCGAGGCGCAAACAGTTCCAACCAGATTGCCCACGCCACCCAGCACCACGATCATGAAGCAGTCCACGATGTGGCTTTGGCCAAGGCTTGGGCCGACATTGCCAATCTGCGAGAGGCACGCGCCGGCCATGCCCGCGAGGCCGGAGCCGAAGGCGAAGGTCATCATGTTCACGCGGTCGGTGCGCACGCCGAGCGCGGAGGCCATCTGGCGGTTTTGCATCACCGCGCGGATTTGCAGGCCGAGGCTGGTGCGCGTGAGCAGCAGATAGGTGCCCAGCACGATGAACACCGCGAAGCCGATGACGAAGATGCGGTTGTAGGCGAAGAGCACGTCATGCACGACATAGCTGCCGCTCAACCAAGTCGGCGAGTTCACCTGCACGTTGGCCGCGCCGAAGATGTGGCGGAACACCTGCTGCAACACGAGGCTCACGCCCCACGTGGCGAGGAGGGATTCCAGCGGGCGCTTGTAGAGGAAGCGGATCACGCCGCGTTCCAGTGCCAGGCCCACGAGACCCGAGACCAGAAATGCCAACGGGAGCGCGGCCATGAAGTAAGCATCGAAGCCCGCACCCGAGCCGCCGAATTTTGCGCGGAAAAGATTTTGCGTCACGTAGGTGGTGTAGGCGCCGACCATGATGAGTTCGCCGTGCGCCATGTTGATGACGCCCATGAGGCCGAAGGTAATGGCCAGGCCGAGGGCGGCGACGAGGAGCACGGCGGCGAGGCTGAAGCCACGGAAGGCGGTGCCGAAGAGGTTGCCCATCGAGATATAGAATTCGATGTCGGCGACGGACTTGCGGACGGATTCAAGCGTCTCCTGGCCAAACTTCGCGGTGTCTGCCTTGGCGTCCTTTTTGAGTTTCTGGAGAAATTGAAGCGAGTTGATGGAGCGCAGCTCGCCCAGCCGGCGGATGGCGGGCGCGCGGACCTTCGGGTCATCGTCAGCAATACGCGTGAGGGCGACGGCTTCCTCCAGCGCACGGCGGACTTCCCTGTCGGTTTCCTTGGGCAGGCGGGCCTCGAAGAAGGGGAGATACTCGGCGTTTTGTTCCTGGCCCAGCTTCGTCACGGCATCGCGACGCATTTTCGGATTTGGATTGCCGAGCGAGAAGAGGTCGAGCGTGGTCTTGATGGCCTTGCGGAGCTTCGAGGTGGTGTCAACGGCGGTCAGGTCGTTGGCGGCGAACTTGAGCGGCTTGCCGGCGGGGTCTTTCAGTTGTTCGCCATCGGACAAGCGCAGGGCGCGCGCCAGCCCGTCGCCGTCGGTCTGCGCGTCGAGCATGAAAGGCGTGCGGGTGTCGTTGGTCTCGTAGATGAAGACGCCGCCCTGCCGCCACGCGGAGAGGGCCTGCTCGACAATCGGGTCGGCTCCCGCGTCCACGAGTTTCTTGACCAAGTCAATCTGCTTGCCGGCATCGTCTGTGAGCAATGCCTCGATGAGCGTGGCACGATGCGGGGAAGGGGCCGGCACGGGCGCGGCGGTAAGGGGGCGAAGCTGAACCAACAGGACGATGCAGAGCAGGAGGAATCGAGCGGCAGTTTGGGTCGCCGGGCGGACGGGGCTGGGTATCACGACGAGTTGGCGAGGGGCTGTCTCTTTCTGGTTGGAAGGGGAGGCGGGCGAATGCACGCGCCCGCCTCCCCGCAGAACTAACAGTCAAACAACAACAACCTATTTCTTCGTCAGGAACTTCTCGCTGAACGGCTCGCCGGCGACCGCGCCGAGCGACTTGATGATCTTGAACTGTCCGGTCGCGAGAGTTTCACCGATGAACACCGGGTTGATGAGGTGGTGATTCGCCTGCATCGTGACCTCGCCGGTGGGGGCCTTGAACTTCTGGCCGATGAGCGCGGTGCGGACCTTGTCCACCTCGAACGTGCCGGCCTTCTCAGCGGCCTGCTTCCAGAGATACACGCCGATGCGGGAGAGGTTCATGGGGCTGCAGGTCACGCGGCCCTTGGCATCGATGCCGGTCACCTTGTAGTCCACACCGGTCACGACGGGGGCCTTGATCCACTTCATGAAGTCACCGACGAACTTGGTGTTCTCCGGGGACTTGATGGACATGAAGTAGGTCCAGCAACCAAGGTGGCCGACGAGCTGTTTGGCGGGCAGGCCGCGGAACTCATCCTCCGAGATGGAGAAGGAGACGACCGGGCAGTTCTCCGAGGTGAGGCCCGCGTTGGCGAACTCCTTGAAGAACGGCACGTTGGTGTCGCCGTTGAGCGTGCTGATGATGCAGGCCTTGCCGCCGGCGGCGAATTTCTTCACCGAGGCGACGATGGTCTGGTAGTCCGTGTGGCCGAACGGCGTGTAGATTTCCTCGATGTCCGAGTCCGGGATGCCCTTGGACTTCAGATACTGCTTGAGGATCTTGTTGGTCGTGCGCGGATAGACGTAGTCCGAGCCAAGGAGGAAGAACTTTTTCTTGCCCTCCGCGAGCATGTAATCCACCGCCGGCACGGCCTGCTGGTTCACGGCTTCAGCGGTGTAGAAGATGTTCTTGGACAACTCTTCGCCCTCATACTGCACGGGGTAGAAGAGCAGCCCGTTGTTGCGCTCGAACACAGGGAGGCAGGACTTGCGGCTGACGGAAGTCCAGCAGCCGAATACGACGGAAACCTTGTCCTTCACGAGCAACTGCTCGGCCTTTTCGGCGAACAGCGGCCAGTTGGACGCGGGGTCCACGACGACGGGCTCGATGAGCACGTTCTTGCCGCCGACCTTGACGCCGCCGGCCTTGTTGATCTCGTCGAACGTGAAGAGCAGCACGTCCTTGAGCGAGGTTTCGCTGATGGCCATGGTGCCGGACAGCGAATGGAGGACACCGACTTTGACTTTTTCCGCCGCCTGCGCGGTGACGCCGAGGGCGAGGGCCGCAAGCGCGGCGAGGATTTTCTGGGTTTTCATGGAGGGGATTACTGTGGGGATTGGAGTTTCAGGTTTACCAAGGTTTGAGTTTTAGGGGACAGGTTTAGAACGAGTAGGAGACGCCCATGCCGCCAATCCAGCGGCTGTTGGCGCCGTCGAAGCCGCCACTGAGTGAAGTCCGGTCATACCGGATCTCTGGCTGTAGTTTTAGGCTTGGATGCAGCTTGTAGTTGGCCGTGAAGGTGACGCTCAGAAGATTTTGCCCGGTATTGGCCGGGAATCGAAAAGCCGCCACAGGACCCACTCCGCCAGTGGCGAACCCGTCGTTGTCCTTCACGTAGTCGGCGCGGAGGGCCACGCCCACTTTTTCGCACAAGTCAGCCGTGAGCCATCCACCGACAGACCAGTAGTCCTGGCCGCCAACGGGCTTGGTTTGCACGCTGAACAGGTCAATCTCGGTGGCCAGCGTCAAATTGTATTTCTCGGTGAGCTGGCGGGACGCGAGGATGGAACCACCGACGATCTGGCCAAAGGGCTCATAGCCGCCGAAGCCAATGAAGTTAATGCCGGTTTTCGCATCGGGCTTCCAGCCCAAGCTGGCCATGCCGATCTTGCCGCTGTTGTCATCCGCCAAACCTGTGTAGAGGCCGTTCTGAACGCGCACATTGAGATTCCATTGATCGCTGAAGGCATAACCAAGCTGAACGCCAGCGGCCGGTCCGTTGCCCGTGTAGAACCACTGGTTGCCTTGTGAAAAGTTAGCATTAACCACGCCCCCATCACCCGACTCCCAGTTCAGCAACGAGATCAGATGGCCGGCCTTAATGTTTAAGCCGGTGCCGACGGGCACATGCACCTCAATGTAGGCATCGCGCAGGCTCTCCACGCCCTGGGCAGCGGCGCC
>Ga0194131_10000414_pt1 | contig 71810 bp, 88 predicted proteins | sample TA2KigO120mmetaG_FD_148631 | JGI IMG/M metagenome (GOLD analysis project Ga0194131, IMG submission 148631) | Freshwater microbial communities from Lake Tanganyika, Tanzania - TA2015053 Kigoma Offshore 120m | ecosystem: Environmental > Aquatic > Freshwater > Lake | place: Tanzania: Lake... | reverse complement strand
TTGCGGGTCGATTTCATCGGCAATAGCTCAGCGAAAAATGGTGACGTACAATCAGGTCAAAGAAATGTGGCAGCGGCGCGGGCAAGGCGGTCGCGCACCGCATCCCAGTCGGCCGACTCGGGCACGGATTCGACGAGGATACGCGATGCGCCCTGCTTGTCGAGCCTGCGCAGTTCCGCGTACAGCGCACGGCCATAGCTCGCTGCATCGGTACCCGGCGGACAGGCCAGTGTCACCACGAGTTCGCCCCCAGCCTGTGCAGTCTTGATCGCGGCGTCGAGCCTGCCGGCAGGCACCAAGGTCAGCGGCGTCTGCGGTGCGTAATGCTGCGCAGTGCTGCCCGGAACACGCGGCGCAGCAACGCTGATCGGCGTCTGCAACGACATGCCGAGCTCTGCTGCGAGCGCTGCGCTCGAAATCACGCCGGGCCGCAGCAGCTGCGGCGTAGAACCTACCAAAGAAACGATGGTCGACTCCAGCCCGACCTCGCAATCACCGCCTTCAAGCACCAGCAGATCTTGCGGAAATTCTTCGCGCACATGTGCGGCACAGGTCGGCGAGACGCGACCATAGCGATTCGCCGACGGCGCCGCGATGCCGCTGCCAAAGGCTGCCAGCAAGGCTCGCGCCACAGGATGTGCAGGTACGCGCACGGCGATCGTGTCCTGTCCGCCCGTGAGTTCATCGGCAACGCCCGCAGCGCGCCGCAGCACCAGCGTGAGCGGCCCCGGCCAGAAGCGCGCCGCGAGGCGCAGCGCCATCGGCGGTACCTCGGCGGCCCAACTCGCAAGTTCGTCGACCGAAAGCAGATGCAAAATGAGCGGGTGCGTCGCCGGGCGACCCTTTAGCGCATAGACCTTGCGCAACGCGACCGGGTTACGCGCATCGGCACCGAGACCGTAGACCGTCTCGGTTGGAAACGCGACCAGCTCGCCGGCACGCAGAAGCGTCACCGCAGCGTCGATTTCTTTGGTCATCACCGGCATCGGTGCCGCCACAACAGTCCGTCGATGGTCATGCGTTCCCCGGATGCAGCGGGTCATTGTAAAGCAGGCGAGTCCGCAGCGCTCATGCTCTGCACGAATTCTTTGGCCAAAGCCGCGACCGAGAGCGGCGCCGATCCCTCGGCCTTGTTGTTGATGATGACGATTGTCTGCCGCCCCTGACCGAGCGCCTTATGCGCCAACTGCGCAACTTGCCGCCGCGTTGCGCGGTCGGGATCAATCAGGCGATCGAAGGGCGCATAGGCGGCTCGCGCTTCTTCGTAGCCGAGTCCCGGTGCAAGCAACCAGCGAATGACGAGCGGGCAGTCAGCGTCGGCCTCGATAGGCGACTGTTCAGTAACGGGCGGCAAACGCGGATGGGCGGCAAATCCGTGGGCGACACCCTGGCGCGCGAGTAGGTCAGCGAGATCGTTGCCGAGCATCGCACGATCACGCCATTCCACCGCGTACTTGGCTTCACGTGGCAGGGCAGCGAGAAAACTTTCGAGGCGCGGCAGCAACTCTTGGCGATAGCGCAGCAGCGGGTCACCCAAGGGCGAGAACTGAAACAGAATCACACCGAGTCGTTCGCCGAGTCTGCGCAGTGCGGGCTCGATCACCACACGTCGCGCGTAATCGGCGTCGAGAAATACATCGGGAACGCCCTCGAGATACTCCGGTCGACGCGCGCTCTTCGGCAGCATCAGCGCCGCGTGGGCCTTGAGCAAAAATCGGAAGTCGGGGCTGGTTGCGGCTGCCATGCGTTGCAGCGTCTTGTCATTGAGTGGCGCATAGAAACTGCGATCGACCCCAACACTGCGCAACAAGGGATGCGCCGCATAGGCTGCCAGCCCGTCGCGCGCGAGTTTCGTCTCGTCGTAGTCGCCGCCGTAGACGATGCCCTGCCAGCCCGCAAACGACCACGTGGAGGTGCCGAAGCGCAAACCACGCGGGATTTGCGCGGCCAGCGCGCGCACCTCATCGCCAGGATCGACGGCCGCGACCGCCGAACGCCCAGTGACAGAGTTACCGAAAAGATCGACTTGACCGCTCAAGCCCCGAGCGCATCAGGCGCCGAGCGCGGCGCCAAAAGCCTGCTTGTAGAGACCGGCAAATTCCTCGCGACCAAAGCGATGGTTCTGCGTCCCGTGGTGGGCAATTTTGAGCGAGCCCATGAGTGACGCGATACGGCCCGTGGTCGGCCAGTCGAGCCCGCGCTGCAGACCAAACAGCAGTCCACCACGATACGCATCGCCGCAGCCTGTGGGGTCGGCGACTTGTACGGGCTTCACCGGCGGAATCTCGTGCAATTTGCCCTCTGCATGGATGTGCGAACCCTGCGAGCCGCACGTCACGATCAACGCCTTGACCTTGCCGGCGATCTCTTCGAGCGACCAACCGGTACGCTCGACCAGCAGACTCGCCTCGTAATCATTGACCGCCACCCAACTCGCCTGTCCGATCATGGTGCGCAGATCATCGGAACCGAGCAGCGTCATCGCCTGACCCGGATCAAAGATGAACGGGATGCCATTGGCGGCAAACTGCGAGGCGTGCTCGCACATGCCGAGATGGCTTTCGGGACCGACGATGCCAAGCCGTATACCAGCGGTCTTCGGCACTTTATTGACGTGCGCGTGGTTCATCGCCCCCGGGTGAAACGCCGTGATCTGGTTGTTATCGGCGTCGGTCGTGATGTACGCCTGGGCGGTGTATTCGTCCTCGAGCTGACGGATGTGATCGAGCGGCAAGCCGTTGTCGATCATCCAGGCGCGGTAGGGATCGAAATCCATACCCACCGTCGCCATCACCTTGCCTTCGCCGCCGAGCAGCTTGAGGTTGTAGGCGATGTTGCCCGCGCAACCGCCGAAATTACGGCGCAGGCCGGGCACGAGAAAAGCCACATTCAACATGTGGATTCGATCTGCGAGGATGTGATCTTTAAAGTGACCCTCGAACACCATTACCGTGTCATAGGCTACCGAACCACAGATGAGCGCCGTCATGTTCGTCTCCCGGGAAAATTGGCTCAGCGATCGAACAGCACCAGCGCCCAAACCACGGCCAGTAGTGCAAATGAGGTGAAGACCGCCGCGGAACCGAGATCTTTGGCGAGCCCCGAGAGCTGGTGGCGCTCGAGCCCGATTCGATCAACGGTCGCCTCGATGCCGCTATTGAGCAGCTCGACGATCAGGATGATGAAAATCGGCCCGACCAGCAGCGCGCGCTCGATGCCGTTTTGACCCAGCCACAAGCCAAGCGGAAACAGCACCACGCATAGCGCGAGCTCTTGCCGGAACGCAGCCTCCTCGCGGAACGCACCGACATAACCTTTCCAGGTATCGCCGGAGGCGTTGACGAGGCGGATGAGTCCGGTCGGTTTCTGGCGATCGGTTTTCGTCACGCCGCGGAGTTTACAGGCTTCCAGGTCAATTCGAGCTGTTTTGCCGCCCGCACATCATCGAGTCGTCGCACCGGCATGGTCCATGGCGCGCCCTTGAGCTTCGCCGCGTCGGTCTCGGTCTCGGCGAGGATGGCGACCATTGCCTCGACGAAGGCATCGAGGGTTTCGCGACTCTCGGTTTCGGTGGGCTCGATCAGCAGACACTCCGGCACCAACAACGGAAAGTAGGTCGTCGGTGCGTGAAAGCCGTAATCGAGCAAGCGTTTGGCGACATCCATCGCGGTGACGTTCAATTCCTTGGCCTGCCTGCGCAGCGTGATGATGAACTCATGACTCGCGCGACGCGTCGGATAGGCCAAATCGAAACCCGCTGCGCGCAGCCTTGCCAACAGATAGTTCGCGTTCAAGGTCGCGAACTCGCCAACCTGACTCATGCCGCTGCGGCCAAGCATGCGCATGTAAATATAGGCCCGCAGCAATACGCCGGCGTTGCCCATGAACGCCGAAAGACGACCGATCGACTGCGGCCGATCGACCTCGGTGAGCCAGCGATAGGCCTCGCCTTCACGACCGACCACCGGCACTGGCAAAAAGGGCTCGAGCCGTGCGCTCACGCCCACCGCACCCGCGCCCGGTCCACCGCCGCCATGCGGGGTGGAAAAGGTTTTGTGCAGATTCATGTGGATGACATCGAAGCCCATATCGCCGGGGCGGACCTTGCCGAGAATGGCATTGAGATTCGCACCGTCGTAATAAAGCAGCCCGCCGGCGCCATGAACGATGCGCGCGACCTCCTGAATCTTACGCTCAAAGACGCCGAGCGTGGACGGATTGGTGAGCATGATGCCGGCGGTGTGGGGTCCCACCGCTTTTTCGAGTGCGGCGATATCGACATCGCCCTCGGCATCGACCGGAATCTCGCGCACCACGCAACCACACATCGTCGCTGTCGCGGGATTGGTGCCGTGCGCAGCCTCGGGCACGATGATTTCGTTGCGCGCCAGATCGCCGCGCGCATGGTGATACGCACGAATCATGGCGACACCGGCGAATTCGCCTTGCGCCCCAGCCATGGGATTGAGCGACACGGCTTTCATGCCAGTGACTTCTTCGAGCATCTCCTGCAATTCGACCATGCAGGACAAAAACCCCTGCCCCTGCGAATCCGGTGCCAGCGGATGGCGCGCAAGGAATTCCGGCAGCATCGCGTATTGATTGCAGGCCTTGGGGTTGTATTTCATCGTGCACGAACCGAGCGGATAGAAGTTCGTGTCGATCGAAAAATTGAGTTGCGACAGCCGCGTGAAATGCCGCACCACATCGAGCTCGCTGACCTCGGGCAACAATGGTTTGCTGCGCCGACGTAAAGCTGCAGGCAGTGCCGACTGCGCCTCATGAGCGGCTGCTGCGCCAGCACCGACCAGCGCCGGTGGCTGCTGCGCAGCCGCGCCACGTCCTTCGCGCGAGTATTCGAAGATGGATTTTTCGAGAATCTGATTCATGCTGTTCTCCGTGGCGCGCAGCTCATGCCGCCCGCGCAGCCTGCAGGGCCACACCAAGCGCATTGGCGAAGCGCTCGATGTCGTCATCGGTTTTGGTTTCGGTGGCGCAGACCAGCAACGCCGGTCCGAGCTCCGGGTAATCGGCGCTGAGATCGACGCCGCCCAGAATGCCCTGCGCCTCGAGACTGCGCAGCACGGCGGCCGCCGGGCGATCGAGCAGCAACACGCTCTCGTGAAAACGTGCACCCGCAAACGCCGCGCGTACACCGCGTACTCGGCAGAGCGCGCTCTGCAGTTGCTGCGTCCGTGCCATGCAGCTCTCGGCCACTTTGGCTAGCCCTGCGGGGCCGAGCAGGCTCATGTAGATCGTGGCCGCCGTCATCAACAGCCCCTGATTGGTACAAATGTTGGAGGTCGCCTTGCCACGGCGAATGTGCTGCTCACGCGCCTGCAAGGTGAGCGTGTAACCCCGTTTGCCCTCGAGATCGACCGTGCGACCCACAATACGACCCGGCATCGCGCGCACGTACTCGAGTCGGGTGGTCATGAAACCGAAGTACGGTCCGCCGGATGACAGCGGCACACCAAGCGGCTGACCCTCGCCGACGCAAATATCAGCACCTTTCGTGCCCCATTCGCCGGGTGGCTTGAGCATGGCCAACGAGGTCGGGTTGACGACCGCGATCACCAACATGCCGGCCGAATGCGCCCAGTCGGTGAGCGCATCGACATCTTCGAGCTGACCAAAGAAATTAGGCTGTTGGATGACGAGCGCAGCGAGATCCTCGCCACGCAAGGCTTCGAGCGCCAGCGGATCGATGCATCCTGTCTCGCGCGAGTACGCCACGCTCTCGAAGCGCAATCCCTGATTGCCGGCGGTGCTCACTGCCACGCGCCGATAATTGGGATTGACCGTGCTGGGCACGAGGATGCGCAGACTCTTCGATTTACGGTGCGCGCGCACCGCCATCAGCGCCGCCTCGGCGACCGCCGAACCGCCGTCATAGAGCGAGGCGTTCGCGACCTCCATGCCGGTCAAACTGCTGATCATGGTCTGATGTTCGTGGATCAGTTGCAGCGTGCCCTGGCTCGCCTCGGCTTGATACGGCGTGTACGCGCTATAGAACTCGCCGCGCGTGGTGATCGCCCACACCGCCGAGGGAATGTGATGCTCGTAAGCGCCAGCGCCCAAAAAAGACAGCGGTCTGCCATCCTGACGGGCGCGCTCACTCATCAAGCGAGCGATCGCCATCTCCGACATCGCCTCGGGAATACCCTCGAGTCCCTGCACGCGCAGCGCAGCGGGAATTTCGTCGAAGAGCGCGTCGATCGAAGGCGCGCCGATGACTGCGAGCATCTCGCGGATGTCGTGCTCGGTGTGCGGAATGAACGCCATCTCAGCCACCCTCCGCAGCCAACTGCGCTGCGTAGGCCTCGGGCCCAAGCAGCGCATCGAGCGCGTCCGGTGACACGGGTTGCAGACGCATCATCCAACCCTTGCCGTAGCAATCCTGATTGATGAGTTCGGGCGCGCCGCCGAGATCGGCATTATTTTCGAGCACCGTACCGGCGATCGGCGAGTACACATCAGACGCTGCCTTCACGGATTCGACCACGGCGCAGGCCTCGCCCGCGCCGAGCACACGCCCGGGTTCGGGCACCTCGACGAACACCAGATCGCCGAGCGCCTGCTGCGCGTGGTCGGTAATGCCGATCTCCACGCGGCCATCGGGTAATAGTCGCACCCATTCGTGGGATTTGGCGTAGCGTCGATCTGCGGGGATATGGCTCATGGCAAAACTCCGTGGCAGGCAAATTGAATTCTTTTAGAGACTGATCAGTGCACGCCCGTGGCGTACGAAGGGCGGCTTCACGACTCGCGCCGGCAGCAATTTGCCGCGGATATCAACCTGCACCGACGCGCCGGTAGCGCGCGGTACCCGGGCAAGCGCAATCGAGCGCTCGAGGGTCGGCGAAAACGTGCCGCTGGTGATTTCGCCCTCACCCACGCCGTCGATCAGCACTTTTTGGTGGGAACGCAGCACACCGCGATCCTCGAGCACGAGACCGACGAGTTTGCGCGTGCCGCCACCCGCCTCACGAATGTGCTCGAGCGCCTCGCGACCAATGAAATCGCGGCTCGCGGGCTCGAAGGCTACGGTCCACGCCAGCCCTGACTCGAGCGGGTGCGTGCGCTCGCTCATGTCGTTGCCATAGAGGTTCATGCCGGCTTCCAGGCGCAGCGTGTCGCGCGCGCCGAGGCCACAAGGCGCCACGCCAGCCGCCACCAGCGCGAGCCAGGCTGCACTGATTTCTTCGAACGGGAGCATGATTTCGTAACCATCCTCGCCCGTGTACCCGGTACGCGCCACAAACCATTCACCGCAAAATCGCCCTGCAAACGGCTGCAACGCGGGCGTGGCTTCGCGATCTATCGGCTCCAGCAAGTCGACGACTTTGGCGCGGGCCGTGGGACCTTGCACCGCGAACATCGCCAGATCGACCCGCTCAATGATTTCGAAGTGGGCGAGCTCTTCGCGCGCGCGCGCACGAATCCACACGAGATCGCTGTCGCGCGTGCCGGCATTGACGACGATGCGGAACCACTCGTCGTTCATGAAATAGACGATGAGATCGTCAAGCACGCCGCCGTCGGCGTTCAGCATGCAGCTGTAAAGTGCTTTGCCCGGCGCCTGCAGCTTGTCGACGTCGTTGGCGAGCAACCGCCGCAAAAAGCCGCGACTGTCGCGACCGCGTACGTCGATGACGCACATGTGGGAGACATCAAAGATACCGGCGGCGCGGCGCACCTGATGGTGCTCCTCAATCTGCGAGCCGTAGTTGACCGGCATATCCCAGCCGCCGAAGTCGACCATGCGCGCACCGAGCGCGACATGCTGTTCATGTAGAGGTGTCTTGCGTCCCATGCGAGCTCCCAAAGAGTGCTGCAACTCTTGGTTACCGCCGGAACCAAAAAAATGGGCGGCAGGAATCAGTGACTCCTGCCGCCCCTCTGTCCTTGGACCTGAGAGATCGGGCCAGTCTTGCGTCAGACGGGCCGCTCCCCTTCGGCGGACCGCCGACTGCCCGTTCGGACTGCCGGACGATCACTCTCCAGAGCTCGCCTGCGACCTGCCGTTCTTTTGCCTGAGCGTTTCCGGGCGGAAACTTGCGCCTTCGGCGTCCGTCGACCCAGGCGAGACCCCTGCAAAAGGGCTCCAGCACGAGGTCGCGAATCTCTCCGGCAAGGTCGGAATGCGCGAACGGAGCGATAATAGCAGCACTTTGCGCCCCGCGGGGCGAAAAGACGCGACTCGTGAGAGAGTGTACCGCACGATAGCAGCACGACAGCAGGTACAGCAGGAGACTCGTCGATGATCAGCCGCAGACAAAGCGTGGCCGCCGTGGTGGGCGGGGTCAAAGTGGGTGGCGGTGCGCCGATCGTGGTGCAGTCGATGACCAACACCGACACCGCAGACATCGAGGCGACCGTGACGCAGGTGCGTTCGCTCGCGCGCGCGGGCTCGGAGATCGTACGCGTCACTGTCAATTCCGAGGAAGCCGCGGCAGCGGTACCGCATATCCGTGATCGACTCGCGCGTGAGGGGCTGCAGGTACCGCTCGTCGGCGACTTCCACTTCAACGGCCATAAACTTTTGAAGGCGCACCCGGCCTGCGCCGAGGCGCTCGCCAAATATCGCATCAATCCAGGCAACGTCGGCCGCGGCAGCAAGCGTGATCCGCAGTTCGCCGAAATGATCGAAACGGCTTGTCAGTACCAAAAACCCATCCGTATCGGCGTCAATTGGGGCAGTCTCGACTCCGATCTGTTGACGCGCATGATGGACGAGAACAATGCCTCGCCAACTCCGCGTAGTGCCAATAAAGTCATGCGCGCGGCCATGGTCGAGTCCTGCCTGCAAAGCGCCCGGCGCGCCGAAGAATTAGGTCAGCCCCACGATGCAATCGTGCTGTCGGCCAAGGTGAGCGGCGTACAAGATCTGATCGCGATCTACACCGACCTTGCGGCGCGCTGCGACTACCCGCTGCATGTTGGCCTCACGGAGGCCGGGATGGGCAGCAAGGGCATCGTTGCCTCGACGGCTGGCATCGGCGTGCTGCTGCAACGCGGCATCGGCGACACCATCCGTGTTTCGCTCACCCCGGAGCCGAACGGCGATCGGACCCAGGAAGTGATCGTCGCCCAAGAAATCCTGCAAACCATGGGCCTGCGTTCGTTCGTACCCATGGTCATCGCCTGCCCGGGTTGCGGCCGCACCACGAGCACCTACTTCCAGGAGCTGGCGAAATCCATCCAGTCGCATATCCGACACCGGATGCCCGAATGGCGCAAAGAATACACGGACGTCGAGATGATGAACGTTGCCGTGATGGGCTGCGTCGTCAACGGGCCCGGCGAAAGCAAGCACGCCAACATCGGCATCAGCCTGCCCGGAACTGGCGAGCGCCCGGTCGCGCCGGTCTACGAAGATGGCGAAAAAACCGTGACGCTGAAGGGCGCACACATCGCCGAAGAATTCCAGCAACTTGTCGAAGCCTACGTTGCCCGCAGTTATCCGCGGCGCAGCGGCAGCTGACGCCAAGACCGACCCGCGGAGAAAGCCTCATGAGCACTACCCTGACCGAGAAAAAATGCCTGCCCTGCGAGGGTGGTGTGCCGCCGTTGCCGGCCGCCGAGTGCGAGCGCTTGCTCAAGCAACTCGCACCCGAGTGGCGACTGTCACCGGATGGCCGTGAATTACAACGCGAATGGTCGTTCAAAGATTTTCATCGCACGATGAGTTTCGTCAACGCAGTCGCGCATGTCGCCAACCTCGAGGATCACCACCCCGACGTGGCGATCGGCTACAACTACTGCCGGCTGCGCTACAGCACCCATGCCGTGAACGGCCTCACCGAAAATGATTTCATCTGTGCGGCCAAGATCGACCGACTGAGCTGAACGCAGCGGCGGCGGTTGCAGCGGCGGCACGCGACGGGGTGCTAGGCGCGCCGCGCCACGCGCGGCAGTTCGCCCGCGAGCCCGAGCGCGCGCTCGGCAAACGGTCGACGCAGTAGCGCGCTGCGACCCACGACGCCGAGACCCCGCTCGACCCAGCGCGACCATTCATCGCCGCCGAACGCCAAAAAGCGATTGAAGAGGTCGAGCGCAGTCGCCATGAGTTCGTTATCGCTTTTGCGCCAGCGCTCGTAGCGACGCAGGACGCGCAGCGCACCCGGATCCTCACCCTCAAGGGTTGCCGCCTCGAGTACTTCGGCGAGCGCCGCGGCATCGAGCAGACCCAGATTGACACCCTGTCCGGCGAGCGGGTGCACGATATGTGCCGCATCGCCCACCAGTGCACAGCGCTCGCGCGTGTACTGCGGCGCATTGACTCGGCGCAGCGGAAAACTGCGACGCAGACTCACGAGTTCGAGCGCGCCCAAAACCCCGGCGCTGGCGGTCATCAGCTCGCTGGCAAATTCATGGGGCGGGCTGGCCAGCAGCGCCTCGGCACGAGCCCGCGGCAAAGACCAGACGATGGAGCTCTCGCCGCTCGCCAGCGGCAGCAACGCCAGCGTGCCCTCACCAGTGAAGCGCTGCCAAGCCGTGTGCTCGTGAGGGCGCTCACTCTGCACATTGGCAACGATGGCCAGTTGCAGATAATCCTGGGCCTCGACGCCCAGGTCCGCGATCTCCCGCACCCGCGATCGCCCACCATCGGCACCAACGACAAGCTTGGCCATGCATCGGCCTGCGCTGGTGAGCAGCTCGAGCCCGGCCTCCGCAAAACAAATATCTTCGAGCTGCGCGCGCTGCACCGTCCCGCCGCCCTCGACGAAGGCCGCCAGCGTCGCGCGCTGCAGCGCAGCGTTGCCGACGATATAGCCCAAGTTCGCCTCACCCAATTCGGCGGCATCAAAAGTCAGCGAGCCTTCGCTGCGCGGTTCGTCGGCATCGCGCGGCCAAACATGCATGCGCTCATAAGACGCGAGGACGCCAGGCACCGCCAAAGCTGACCAGGCGCCGGCTGCACGCAGGACCCGTTCGCTGGCCCGCGACAAGGCAAAGACCCGCAGATCGCGCGCATCGATGGGCTGCGCGAGATCAGGCAAGTCGCGCTCGAGCAAGAGCACGCGCAACCCCCGCGACCGCAGACGCACCAACAGAGCACCGAGCGCAGCCCCGACCGGGCCGCCGCCGACGATCACCACATCAAAGATTTCGCTGGTCGCCGCAGGTGCCGAACTCACGGTATGACTCCGAGGCCGCGACCCAGGCGCGGTGTACGCCCCGCAAAGCCCCAGCTGAGTCGCGACATCGCCTGCTTAGCGGTCGGTGACAGATCGAAGAGCAACAAGCCCAAATCACGTAACAACGGCACACCCGCTCGTTGATCGCCGAACAACTTCACGAGCCCGTCGGTGAAGCGGGTCACACCATCACGATCAGCATGGCGTCGGCTCGCGAATTCTTCGAGTACGGAGGGCGCACCGATATCTGCCCCGGCACCTTGCCGACTGACCACCTCGGCCAGCAATTCAGCGAGCGTCGCGGCATCGCGCAAACCGAGGTTGAACCCCTGCCCCGCCACCGGATGCAAGCCCTGCGCCGCGTTGCCGATCAGGGCGACCCGGCGTCCGACCAAAGTTTGCGCGCGCGACAATCGCAGTGGATAGGCCGTACGACGACCAACCGTCTGCAAACGACCGATCCGCCAACCAAAAGCCTGCTGCAGGGCAGCCAGGTATTCGGCATCGGTGTATTGCAGCACGCGCTCGGCTTCGGCGGGCGCCAGCGTCCACACCACGCCGTAGGCACCATCGTGCAGCGGCAAAACGGCAAAGGGACCGCTCGGCGTAAAGCGCTCGAACGCCGTGCCGTCGGCGGCGCGCGTCGCCCGCACATGCGCAACGAGCGCAACCTGTGCGTAATCTTCGATGTCGGCGCCCAAACCCGCTGCCTCGCGCACGCGCGAATTCGCGCCGTCCGCGGCGATCACCAAGCGGGCCCGCAGCGGCAAACTTTCGGGCTCGGTCTGCAACTCTCCCGTTTGCTCGCCGATGCTTACCGCTGTGCAGCGCGCCGGCATGCGCCAGCGCAGATCCGGCAGTCCGCGCAGCCGCGACTGCAACGCGGCACCCAGCACTCGATTGGTCACGACATAACCGAACGCCTCGATACCATGCTCTGCGGCATCGAGACGCGCGAAGCCGAACCGGCCCGCATCAGAGACATGGATCCGCCGGATCGCCGCCGCCTGCGTCGCGATCTGCGACCAGAGGCCGAGCGCTTCAAAAGTTCGACGCGTGCCGTTGCCGAGCGCCGTAGTGCGATCATCAAAACTCGGCTGTGCGGTCGCATCGGGTGCCACACCCTCGATCAAAGCCGTCCGCAGACCTGTCGGCGCGAGCGCGAGCGCAAGGCTCGCGCCCACCAAACCACCGCCGACGATGGCGACGTCAACGAGCTCGGCGTTGGGCTCGGCATTGACCACAACATTGTCCATGGGACTCAAGAGGCCATCACCGCTTCGATGGCGGCGGGATCTTTGGGCACGCCATGGGTGAGCACCTCGTGACCGTCGCGGGTGACCAGCACGTCGTCCTCGATGCGAATGCCGATGTTGCGAAATTCCGGCGGAATGCCCCGCGTGCCCGGCGGCACGTATAGCCCGGGCTCGATGGTCAGCACCATGCCGGGCTCGAGCTGCCGCCAGGCTTCGCCGATTTTGTAATCACCGACGTCGTGCACATCCATACCTAGCCAATGGCCGGTGCGATGCATGTAGAACCGCCGATAGGCGAGCGATTTGACGAGCATCGGTACCCGACCTTTGAGCAGACCGAGACGCACCATGCCGGCGGTGAGAACCTGCACGGCGACTTCATGCGGGCGATTCCAATCATTGCCCGGACGCACCGCCTCGATGGCCGCAAGATTCGCCTCGAGTACCACCTCGTACGCCGCGCGCTGCGCGGCCGAGAATCGACCGCTCACCGGAAATGTGCGGGTGATATCCGCAGCGTAGGTTTCGTATTCGCAACCGGCATCGATCAGCACCAATTCGCCAACCCGCAGCAGCGAAGAGTTTTCCCGATAGTGCAGGATGCAACCATTGGCGCCGCCGCCGACGATCGGCAGATACGAGTTCTCGGCACGCGCCAAATGAAACTCGTGCTGGATCTCCGCAGCGAGCTCGTACTCGTGACGGCCGGGCTCGCAATACCGCATCGCCCGCAGGTGCGCACGCGCGGCAATGCGCGCAGCCTCGCGCATCTGCTCGATTTCGGCACGACTTTTGAAAAGTCGCATCTCATGCAAGACATGTTCGAGCGCGACCATCTCGTGCGGCGCGTGACGCCCCTGCTTGGCCTGCGCACGCAGCGCATTCACCCAGCCGACCACCCGGTGATCAAAGTCACGGTTGACGCCGACGGTGTAGTAAATCTTTGCTCGACCTTCCATGAGTCCCGGCAGGATCTCGTCGATATCGCCGATCGGAAAGGCATCGTCAGCGCCGAAGTCGCGGCGTGCGCCAACCGGACCTGCACGACGCCCATCCCAAGTCTCGCGCTGCGGATCGCGATCACGCACGAACAACAAATACTCGCCCTGCGCTCGACCCGGAACCAGCACCACCACCGATTCGGGTTCCGGAAAGCCGCTCAAATAATGAAAGTTGCTGTCCTGCCGATAGGCGTACTCGACGTCGTTGTTGCGCAGGTGTACAGGCGCGGCCGGCACGATGGCGATCGAATCGCGCCCCATGTTTTTCATCAACTGGCGACGGCGGCGGGCAAATTCGTCGCGACCGATCGGCGGCGGCGCCGACTCCTTCACGTGGCTGGATCGCGACATGTCAGTGCAGCGAGACCGGGTTGTCATCGGCTGCCGTCGTGCGGAACGGCGCCAGTTCGTCGTGCAGCAACTGCACGCCCACCCGCACGAACTCGATCAGTTCGGCGTAGGCCTGCTCGTTATCCTCGAGCGACTCCTTCTCGTCGACGTCAATCCGCGTCATGGCCGTGAGGTCGCGGACGATCTCGCCGATATCAGCCGGCAAATCTTCGATCTCGGGGATGGGGTTGGAACCGAGTCCGTAGAGAAAGCCCTGGCACCACTGCCCAAGCGCCACGGCGCGCTCGGCGACCGGCGTCTCGTCACCCGGCAACAGCAATTGAAATGCGAGTTGACCGGCGCGCAGCACATGCCGGGTCCATTCGAATACCGCATGCAGCGCGGCCTCGGCATCGCCCGCCCGACCTTCGGGGAAGATCTCGCGCAACCAGTCCTGCACGTTCAATTGCTCACCCGAGCACAGCGCCCCGGCCAGCGTTCCGTGGGCTTCGGGCAGGTCGGTCAGGGCCCGCGAGCTCGATAGGTGGCTTTCGATATCACGATAGTCGGGGGCTGACATGGGCTGATTATGCCAAAGACCCCCCGATTCGCATTGATCGGCGTGTGCCACAGCCTATAATTTTCGCCATGAGCGACAAGGCCAGCGAGCGTAACGGACTCGACGCGGAAATCCGCCGTCTCGAGAAACAGGTTGACGAATTGCTCGGGGTGCTCGGCGCCCTGCGCGAGGAAAATCGCGCCTTGCGTCAGCGGCAAGATAGCCTGTCCACCGAACGCGCCACGCTGCTGCAACGCAATGAGCAGGTCCGTACCCGCGTCGAGGCCATGATCGGTCGTCTCAAAACTTTGGAGCACGGCACGTGAATGCCAGCGATCGCGATGCCGCGCGGGTCAGCATCCGCATCCTCGAGAAGGAATACATGGTGGCCTGCCCGCACGAGGAACGCTCGGCGCTGCTCGACGCCGCCGAGTTCCTCAACGGCAAGATGCGCGAAATCCGCGACAGCGGCAAAGTTGTCGGTCTCGATCGGGTGGCGGTCATGGCCGCGCTCAATCTGGCCCATGAACTGCTCAAGTTGCAGGACAAAGATCGGCGCAGCGAAACCGAACAAGGTAACCGCGTGCGCGCGTTGCGCGAACGCATCGACGGCGCCTTGCAGCGCGGGCAACAGCTCGATCTCTGACACCGCTGACGCGTTGGCTAACGCAAACGCGTTAGCGCATGTTCCTGAGCGCTTGCGTGGTGTAGAGTGACGTGGCGTCGCCTGCGGTGTTCGATAGTGGATCGGGTTACCTCTCGACCCTAAGTTGGAACGCCCCGGGGCATCAGGGCTTGCTGTCAGCACTGTGCAAGTCCGCCTTCGAGCGGAAAGCCTTACCTGACGTAGTCCGCCCCACTTGTTGCTCTGTGTCGAGAGCAACGGTTCACACCGGCACAGGCGGGTGACGTCTATTATTCCTTCGCGCGGAGTCTTCGTGTCCGACCGCCGAATACTGCGCAAGGCCCTGCGCGCGGCGCGCGCAGGACTCAGCCCTGCAGAGCGCGCGCGCAGCTCGCGACAAATCGCCCGCTGGATCGCCGGCACGCACTGGCTCGCGCCCGAGCGTCGCGTGGCGATCTTCATGTCCATGCCCGAAGAAATCGACACGGCGCCGCTGATAGAACTTGCGTACCGCCGGGGTTGCGACCTTTTTTTTCCGCGGATCGAGAGCCTGCGCCAACGACGGCTGAGTTTCACGCCACCCGGCGCAAATCTGCTGCGCAATCGGCTGGGCATCGTGGAATTCGGCGGTGCAGTCCGCAAAGCCGCCGCCGCGATGCAGATCATTTTCGTACCGCTAGTCGGTTTTGATCGCCGCGGCAATCGACTGGGAATGGGCACAGGTTTCTACGATCGCGCGCTGGCCTTTCGGCGGCGGCGCCGACATTGGCGCGGGCCGCTATTGATCGGTATTGCGCATTCCTGCCAGCAAACAAGCACCATCGAAACGCTGCCCACCGATGTTCCCCTCGATGCCATCGTCACCGAACGCGGCATTAGTTTTTTCCGCGGAGAAAGCGCATGAATCATTGGCTGATGAAAACCGAACCCGGAACGTTCAGCATCGACGATCTGGCCAAGGCCGCAAAACGCGGCACCTGCTGGGACGGCGTCCGCAATTTCCAGGTACGTAACATGCTGCGTGACCAGTTCGCGGTCGGCGATCTGGCCTTCATGTATCACTCGAGTTGCGAGGTACCCGGCATCGTCGGCGTGATGAAAGTCGTACGTGCCGGCTACCCAGACTCGACCGCACTCGACCATCGACATCCGCATCATGATCCTGCGCACACCGCTGCCGCACCGCGCTGGTACATGGTCGATGTGCGTCTCGAGCAGCGTTTTTCCTATGTTATTTCGCTCGACGAGTTGCGCAAACATGCGGCCGGAAAACTTCGTGAATTATTGATCTTGAAGCGCGGCAATCGTCTATCGATCACGCCGGTGAGTGCAGCGGAGTGGCGTTTCATCATGTCGCTTGCGAACTGATGCGGACCGCCGGATGCACAACTCGAGCGATAGCGGAGGACCCTATTGCTTGTTTTTTGCAAACGCGTGTATATACTCACCCTCGGACTAACCCGTAACTGGAGACATATCATGGCTAAGGCCAAAAAGAAGGCGCATAAGAAAGCCGCTAAGAAGAAGTAGGATTCCGCAGGAATCTTCGGCGGGTGAGATGCAAGTCACACCCGCCGTCTTCTGAAACGCAAGAAGATGCCCGCGCAAGCGGGCATCTTCGTTTAGGCCGCCAAATATTCTGTTTTTCCCGGAGAAAACGCGATGAACGAGGCGATGAATAGCAAGCTTGCCGCAGCGCGTGCCGCACTCTCTTACCTTGAAGACGATATGGTGATCGGTGTCGGCACCGGCTCGACCGTCAATCATTTCATCGATGAACTCGCCGCGCGTCGCAATCGTCTGCGCGGCGCCGTGTCGAGTTCCGAGGCATCGAGCGCGCGGCTGCGCGCCGCCGGGATCGAGGTGCTCGATCTCAATCGCACCGGCGACCTGCAGCTTTACGTCGATGGTGCCGATGAGACCGACGCCCATCGCCGACTGATCAAGGGCGGCGGGGCAGCGCTGACCCGCGAAAAAATTATCGCAGTCGCATCACGTCGCTTCGTGTGCATCCTCGATGAGTCAAAAGTGGTCGATGTGCTCGGGCGCTTCCCGCTGCCAGTCGAAGTCATTCCGATGGCGCGCTCCTACGTCGCGCGACAACTGATCAAAATCGGCGGACAACCCGTCTGGCGCGAGAACGTACTCACCGACAACGGCAATCAGATTCTCGATGTACACGGACTGCGCATCCTCGATCCGCCAGCGCTAGAGAACACGATCAACAATATCGCGGGTGTCGTCACGGTCGGGCTGTTCGCCCAGCGAACGGCCGATGTCGTGATCGTCGGTGGTGCCGCGGGCACGGTACGCAAGTTGGGCGTCTAGGCCGCGGTCAATTCGGCGACGAAAACAAAAAGGCCCGCATTGCTGCGGGCCTTCGTTTTGGCTGGGGGACTAGGATTCGAACCTAGGTAAACGGAGTCAGAGTCCGTTGTCCTACCGCTAGACGATCCCCCAAAACCGGTGGCCGAGACGGCAGTCCGCCAAGAATGATGTCAGCGCTTGGAGTACTGCGGACCACGTCGCGCCTTGCGGCGGCCGACTTTCTTGCGCTCGACTTCGCGGGCGTCGCGGGTCACGAAACCGGCGCCCCGCAGCGGCTGCCGCAGGGTCTCATCGTATTCGATCAACGCGCGGGTGATGCCGTGGCGGATGGCGCCGGCCTGACCGGTAATACCACCACCCTCGACCGTCACGTCCACATCGAAGCGGCCGATGGTCTGCGTCAGTTCGAGCGGCTGCCGAACGATCATGCGACCCGTCTCGCGACCGAAGAAATTCTCGATGGTCCGCGAGTTGATGGTGATCTTGCCGTTGCCCGGCTTGAGGTATACGCGCGCAGTGGAGGTCTTGCGCCGGCCAGTGCCGTAATTCGTGGAAGGCATCTGAAGTTTCCGTTAAATGGTGAGGGGCTTCGGCTGTTGCGCCGAGTGCGGATGCTTGTCGCCCGCAAACACATGCAACTTGCGATACATGCGACGGCCGAGGACGGTCTTGGGCAGCATGCCCTTGACGGCGATCTGGATCACGCGCTCGGGATGTTCTTTGAGCAGCTTGCCGAGGGCGATCGACTTGATGCCACCGATGGCGCCGGTGTGGTGGTAGTAGATCTTGTCGGTCATCTTGGCGCCGGTCACGCGCACCTGCTCGGCATTGACGACCACGATGTGATCGCCCATGTCGACATGCGGGCTGTAGTCGGCCTTGTGCTTGCCTTTGAGGCGCAGCGCAATTTCCGACGCCAGACGGCCCAGGGTTTTGCCCTTGGCGTCAACGAGATACCACTCGCCGCGAACCGTCGCGGGCTTCGCAAAAACAGTGCTCATCTAGAGGTCTCCGTCCGCGGCCCCGCCACCCGAACCGAGGGGGGTGCCACGAGTCCCGAAAAGGGCGCGAGAGTGTACTGAAGGCGCCCCGCCTTTGCAAAACCTGCTTGCTGCCGATACCCCGGCTGCCCTCTGGCGGCGGTGCCCGCTGCCGGGGTGAAAAAACCGAAGCAGAGCCTCAAGTTGTACCGCCGGCGGCCGTATTAATATGTGCCATGAGTACCGATAGCCCCATCGACAACCTGCTCGTCAGCGTGGACCGCGCCCTCCGGGCCGTGTTTGTGACCCCGACGGCAGCGCGGCCTGTCCCCAGGCCCGCCGCCGGCGTCCCGGGCGCGAACGAAGCCACGCTTTCCGCAGCGGAACGGCGCAAGTCGGCCAGCCTCATGCGCGTCAACCACGCCGGCGAAGTCGCCGCCCAGGCCCTGTATCACGGCCAGGCGGTCTTCGCACGGCGACCAGAGGTTCGCGACATGCTGTTGCGGGCCGCTCGCGAAGAAGCTGACCACTTGGCATGGTGTGACCAGCGCCTGCGCGAACTCGGTTCGCGACCGAGTGTGCTCGGCCCGCTCTGGTATGCAGGGTCGTTCGCCATCGGCGCGGCTGCGGCCGCGGCCGGCGATGCGATCAGTCTCGGCTTCGTCAGCGAAACCGAGCGCCAGGTGGAAGGGCATATCGACTCCCACCTCGAGAAGCTGCCGGCGGGCGACACCCGCAGTCGTGCCGTACTCGAACAGATGCGTGCCGACGAGATGGCGCATGGTGTGGCCGCTCGTGCGGCTGGCGGTGCCGAGCTTCCCCCTCCCGTGCAATCTGCGATGCGCGCAACCGCGCGTGTCATGACCACCACGAGCTACTGGCTCTGATTGACGCGAGGCGCACGCCCCATGAACAACCTCAGTACGAAGCCACGCACCGCGGTAACGCCGATGCAGCGCTTTCTCGAGCAATGCCCGCGACGCGTGGTGCCGTCGCGTACGCTGCTCATTCGTTAGGGTGAGGGGCCGGATGCGCTTTTTTACGTGATCGCCGGCTCAGTCGAAGTGCTGATCGAAGACGAGCATGGCAAGGGACTGGTTCTCGCCTACCTTGGCAAGGGTGAATTCTTTGGTGAGATGGGCCTGCTCGATTCCACCCCGGATCGCGGCGCCTACGTGCGCGCTCGTGGCCGCAGCGAAATCGCCGAGATGGCCTATTCGCGCTTCCGGCAAGTCGCGGCATCCGATCCGGTGCTTGCGCTCGAACTCGCAGCGCAGCTCGCCGCACGGCTCGAACGGGCCACGCGCAAACTGCGCGATCTGGCCTTCATCGATCTCAGCGGTCGCATCCTGCAGGCACTCGGCGAGCTTTACGAACAGCCCGACGCACTCACGCATCCGGAAGGCATGCAGATTCGCGTGTCGCGTCAGGAACTCGCCCGCCTCGTCGGCTGCTCGCGCGAGATGGCGGGCCGCGTGCTGCGCACGCTCGAAGAGCAGGGCACGCTGCGCGCGCGGCAAGACGATCGTGATGCTCGGTCTACGACCAGCGCGTTTGCTCGGAACGACCGCCGTCGCTCAGCCTGCAGCCGCGGCGATGGCGCCGCGCATGGCTCGTACCGTCGCCGCATAGTCGGCACTACCAAAGATTGCCGACCCGGCGACAAAAGTATCAGCGCCCGCTGCGGCAGCGGCGCCGATGTTGTCGACCTTGATCCCGCCGTCGATCTCGAGCCGTATGTCGCGCCCAGATGCTGCGATGCGTTCGCGTACCGCGCGCAATTTGTCGAGCGCGCTCGGAATGAATTGCTGTCCGCCAAAACCCGGATTCACCGACATCAACAGCACCATGTCGAGCTGATCGAGGGTGTGATCGAGCCAGCCGAGCGGCGTTGCCGGATTGAGTACGAGTCCTGGCCGACAGCCGTGCTCGCGAATCAACGCGATGGTGCGATCAACATGCTCGCTGGCCTCGGGATGGAAAGTGATCCAGGTCGCACCCGCCTTGGCAAAGTCGGTCACCAGTCGATCAACCGGCCGCACCATCAAGTGCACGTCGATCGGTGCGGTCACGCCGTATTTGCGCAGCGCTGCGCAAACGAGCGGACCCACGGTGAGGTTGGGGACGTAATGGTTGTCCATCACATCGAAGTGAATGAGATCGGTGCCTGCAGCGAGTACGGCATCGACCTCGGCGCCGAGGCGCGCGAAGTCGGCGGCAAGGATCGACGGCGCAATCCACGCCGGACGAGACTGATTCAAGGAGCTTCTCCCTGTGATTCGCGAATGATGTTGAACGCTTCGATGACCAGCTGCGTCTGCATCTGGGCAAAGTTGAGCATGGACTCGGGCAAACCGTTGGCCGTCAGCTTGTCGGGGTGATGCCGCGACAACTGCCGACGATACGCTTTGGTGATTTCGGGCAGCGGCGCACCCGGCAACACGCCGAGCACTTGATACGCCTCTTGCAGCGTCATGCGTACGCCGCTCGTCGACGGGCCGCGGGCGCCGCCGCTGGAACTCTGGCGTTGCGAAGCGCCTGCGGAATCGCGCTTCGAGCCTTGACGTTGCGCGCTCTTGCGCGTCGCGCTGCCATCGGCCGCACGATTCCAGTCCGCAGCCTCACCGCGATTACCGCGCGCACGATAACGAATACGCAGCAAAGTCTCGAGCTGTGCAAACTCGAGGCCGCCCACGCCGAGCATCGCGGCAACGCGATTGAGCAGCGGACGCGACGGACCCTGCAAATCCGAGCCGCCGATGGCCGCGCGTACTTGGATTTCGAGGAAGGTACGCAGCAGATCGGGTCGCCCGGCGCAGGTGCGGCGCAGCGACATAACGGCACGCTCGGTGTTGTACTCGGTCTGCTTGCCCACATTGAAGCTGGCGATGGCGCGCGCCACTTGTGCGTCATTCAGTGCGAAGTCCTTCATCACCGCGCGGGCGGCACGAATGTCACTTTCCGAAACTCGCCCATCGCTCTTGGCGACGTAACCCATCACTTCAAAGGTCGTTTGGAAAAACTGCTCAGCAACCGCCTCGGGATTTTCCACCGACGGCCCCTCATCGGTATCACTCTCACTGCCTGCATCGCTACCTTGCACGGCGAAGGGATCGGTATCTTCGACGTGGTAGATCTTGCCTGGACGCTCGGGCGCGGCCCGCGCGGGGCGCGCGGGCTTGCGCGGCGGTGGCGATTTGGAGTTGCGCGTCGAACCGAGGCGATCGTCGACGAGATGACCGCCGATCACGCCCAGCGCGGCGCCAACCTGGCCTCCCAGCAGGAGGCCCAAGGCTCCACCCACGAGTTTCCCGCTCCACTCCATACTGCAATACTAGCAACCCCCGGCAGCCCGCCGGGAACAGCGAGACTCCGAAGTGGACGAGATCCAGACGGTGCACACCACGGCGCTGCGGCACCTGCGTCGCCTGCATACGGGCAAGGTGCGCGATATCTATGAAGTCGACGCCGAGCACATGCTCATCGTCACCACCGACCGGCTGTCTGCGTTTGACGTGGTCCTGTCCGATCCCATCCCGTACAAAGGCCGCGTGCTCACCGAAATTTCCGATTTCTGGTTTCGACACACCACGGCCATCGTGCCCAACCAGTTGTCCGGCATGAGCCTCGCACAGCTCAATCTCGATGCCGATGAGCGCGCCTTGCTCACGGGGCGTGCAATCGTCGTGCGTCGACTCAAGGTGCTGCCGGTCGAGGCCGTGGTCCGCGGATACCTGATCGGCTCTGGCTGGAAGGACTACCAGCGCAGCGGCGCGGTCTGCGGCATTCCGCTGCCCGCGGGTCTGCAACTCGCCGAACGTCTGCCGCAGCCCATCTTCACGCCGGCCAGCAAGGCGCCGGTGGGTCAGCACGATGAGAACATCAGCTTCGCCGCAGTCGAATCTTTGATCGGCGCGCGGCTGGCTGCGCAGGTCCGCGACACCTCGCTCGCGCTCTACGATTTTGCGGCGGCGCATGCGCGCCAGCGCGGCATCATCATCGCCGACACCAAGTTCGAATTCGGCGTTGATGCCGTAGGCCAGTTGGTGCTAATCGACGAAGTGCTGACGCCGGACTCGTCGCGCTTCTGGCCCGCCGATACCTATCGCGTCGGCATCAGCCCACCCTCATTCGACAAGCAGTTCGTGCGCGATTATCTCGAGACGCTGGACTGGAACAAAAAAGCGCCCGGGCCACGCCTGCCCGAAGAAATCATTCGGCGAACCAGCGAAAAGTATCGTGAGGCGCTCACTCGCCTGACCGGCGGCTAGGGCCTCACTCGCCCGCGATCGTGAACCCCTCGACCAGCAGCGAGCCCATGCGGATGCCGCCGCGCATATCGATGTCGCCACCGATCGCAACCACGTTGGGATAAAGCTCTTTGAGATTGCCGGCGATGGTGATCTCGTGGACTGGATAAGCGAGTTCGCCACCTTCCACCCAGAAGCCGGTGGCGCCGCGCGAATAATCGCCGGTCACCCCATTCACGCCCTGCCCCATGAGTTCGGTAACCAGCAGGCCTTTGCCCATCTGCCGCAGCAGCGCCGCCTGATCGGGCGTACCAGCCGAAGGATCGATCAAAAGATTATGCAGGCCACCGGCATTGCCAGTGCTGCGCAAACCGAGTTTGCGCGCGCTGTAGCTGCCGAGCAGATAGCCGTCGACCACGCCATCACGCACCAACTCGCGATCCTGCGTACGCACGCCCTCGCCATCCCAATTCACACTGGCAAAAGCTTTGGGTAGCCGCGGCCGCTCATGCATCTGTACCCAACTCGGGAACACCTGTTGACCCGCCGCGCCGAGCAAGAAGCTCGCTTTGCGGTACTGCGCACCACCGCGAATCGCACCAATGAAATGACCAATGAAACCGCGCGCCACTTCGGGAGCGAACAGCACCGCGGCCTTACCGGTCGGCAGTCGACGCGCGCCCAAGCGGGCGATCGCCCGTGCTGCGGCATGCCGGCCGATACTCGCTGCATCTTCGAGATCTTTGGGGTCGCGCGCCGAGGAGTACCAATAGTCGCGCTGCATGTCTTCACCCGCCTGCGCGAGCAGCACGCAGCTCAAAGAATGGCTCGATGCGCAATCGCCCGCCAGAAAGCCGTGACTGTTGCCGTAGACGCGGACGCCGCGCTGACTGCCCACACTCGCACCTTCGGAGTTGCCGAGTCGCGGGTCGACGGCGAGCCCCGCCGCCTCGCATTCGCGCGCCAAAACCACTGCTGCATCGGGCGTGATCTCCCATGGGAAATCGAGTTGCAGATCGGGGAAGTCACGCGCAAGCAGTTCAGGATCGGCGAGACCCGCGCAGTCATCGAGTGCGGTGTAGCGCGCAATGGCACAGGCCTTGGCGACCGTCTCACGCACCGACTCGTCGCCGAGATCTGCCGTGCTCGCCGAACCTTTGCGCGTGCCGAAATAGACGGTAATGCCGAGGCCGCGATCACGCTGATATTCGACGGTCTCGACCTCGCCGAGACGGACCGTGACGCTCAGGCCCTTCGACAGGCTGGCGTCGGCCTCGGCCTGCGAGGCGCCGGATTTTTTGGCCATCTCGAGGGCCTGCATCACCACTCTTTCGAGTTCGGGGATGCGCGAGGGATCAACTTGCTGCGACATGAGGCAGAATTGTAGCCATGTCGCGACATGGCAGATACCTACCGGAAGCCGAGCTCGAACCCAGCGAGGAAGAACGCCTGAGCAAAAGCGCACGCAAACGCGCGGCGCATGCGGCGCAGGCCTTGGGCGAGCAACTGATCAATCTCAAGGAAAGCGATCTGTTGCGGCTGCCACTCCCCGAGACGCTGCTCGAGGCCGTGCGCGTGGCGCGGCGCATCAAGGCCCGCGGCGGACTCGCCCGTCAAAAGCAGTACATCGGCAAACTGATGCGCGATCTCGATACCGCCCAGATCGAAGAGGCGCTGGAGAACTTGCGCTGATTTCCACGGGCTTTTTCGCTATCCTTGGCCGATGAAGCCTGTGGTCGGCATCGTCATGGGGTCGCGCTCCGACTGGGAGACACTGCGCCCGGCCGCCGAGACGCTCGAGAAACTCGGCGTCGCTCACGAGGTGCGCGTGGTCTCGGCGCATCGCACGCCTGATCTGCTGTTCGATTACTCGAACACGGCCGAGGGGCGTGGTATCAAGGTCATCATCGCCGGTGCCGGCGGTGCCGCACACTTGCCCGGAATGCTCGCCGCCAAAACCACGCTGCCCGTGCTCGGTGTGCCCGTACAATCGAAGACCCTGAACGGTCTCGACTCGCTGCTGTCGATCGTGCAAATGCCGGCGGGCGTGCCTGTACCGACCTTCGCCATCGGGGTCGCGGGGGCGACCAACGCGGCACTCAGCGCCGCCGCCATTCTGGCGCTCGCCGATCCAACGCTCGATCGCGCGCTCAAGGCACATCGTGCGGCGCAGACCGCAGCCGTGCTCGAGCATCCCGACCCGCGCGTACTGTGACCCGGCGGACGACCGTTGGCATCGTGGGCGGCGGCCAGCTCGGGCGCATGCTGGCGCTCGCAGGCTATCCGCTCGGCCTCGACTTTCTTTTTCTCGATCGCTCCGGCGACACTCCCGCCGCGCAAGTGGCAGCGAGTCTGGTCGGCGAATTCACGAATCAAAAATTGCTGCGCGAACTCGCGCAACGCAGCGAAGTACTGACTTTCGATTGGGAGAACGTCTCGATCGAGAGTTTGCGCGCCCTCGGCCGCTCGGCGCGAATTGCGCCGCCACTCGCGGCACTCGCGACGTCACAAGACCGCATCGCCGAAAAAAAACTGTTTGCGAAACTCGGGGTTCCGACCACCCGTCACGCCGCCGTCGATTCCGCAGCAAGTCTCGAGCGTGCGCTGCGCGAAGTCGGCCTGCCCGGCGTCATCAAGACGCGCCGTCTGGGCTACGACGGTAAGGGCCAGGCGGTGGTACGCAATCGCGATGACGCTCATCGGGCACTCGCGACCCTGCAGGGCGCGCCACTCATCTACGAAGAATTCGTACCCTTCGATTACGAAGTGTCGATCATCGGCGCACGTAATCGGCAGGGCGAAGTCGTGATCTACCCGCTCAACCGCAACCTGCATCGCGAAGGCATTTTGCGACTCACGCGCGCCCCTTGGGGTGATGCATCGCTGCAGCGCCGTGCAGCGAGCCATCTGCGTCGCGTACTCACGCACTATCGCTACGAGGGGGTGCTGAATGTCGAATTCTTTGTACGCAACGGTCGCCTGGTGGCCAACGAAACCGCTCCGCGCGTGCACAACTCGGGACACTGGACCATCGAGGGTGCCGCGACCAGTCAGTTCGAAAATCACTTGCGGGCGATACTCGGTCTGCCGCTGGGTACAACCCGCGCACGCGGTCATGCGGCAATGATCAACCTCATCGGCGAACTACCCGCGCGCGAACGCTTTCTCGGCGAACGCGAACTGCACTGGCACGACTACGGCAAATCGGCGCGCGCGGGACGCAAAGTCGGTCACCTCACGCTGCTCGATAACAGCGCTGCGGCGCGCGATGCGCGCGCACAAAGAATTCTGCGACAAATCGAGGTCTGAGCGTGCGGAACTTGGCGCTGGCGGCGGGTGATGCTGGCGCGCGCTGCGGCGACTAGCCTGTGCCGCCCACCGTCAAACCATCGATACGCAAAGTCGGCTGACCAACGCCCACCGGCACGCTCTGACCTTCCTTGCCGCAGGTGCCGATGCCATCGTCGAGCTGCAGATCGTTGCCGACCATGGCGACCCGCGTGAGTACGTCGGGACCATTGCCGATCAGCGTCGCGCCCTTGATCGGCGCACCGATGCGGCCGTCCTCGATGAGGTAGGCCTCGCTCGCCGAAAACACGAACTTGCCCGAGGTGATGTCCACCTGACCGCCACCGAAGTTGACCGCATAGATGCCGCGATCGACGGAGGCAATGATTTCGGCCGGGTCGTGCGGCCCGGGCCGCATGTAGGTGTTGGTCATGCGCGGCAGCGTCATGTGGGCGAACGACTCGCGACGCCCGTTGCCGGTCGACTGCGTGCCCATCAATCGCCCGTTCATCTTGTCTTGCAAATAACCTTTGAGCACGCCATTTTCGATCAGCGTGGTGCATCGCGTCGGCGTGCCTTCATCGTCGATGTTGAGCGAGCCGCGCCGCGCCAACAGCGTACCGTCGTCGACCACGGTGCAATGCTCCGAGGCAACTTTCTCGCCGACTCGATTGCTGAATGCCGACGTGCCCTTGCGGTTGAAATCACCCTCGAGTCCATGACCGATGGCCTCGTGCAGCAAAATGCCGGGCCAGCCTGCACCGAGCACCACGGTCATTGCGCCGGCAGGCGCCGGGATCGCATCGAGATTGACGAGCGCCTGTCGCGCCGCCTCGCGACCGAGGGCGAGTGGTCGATCACCCGCCACGAGTTCGGCGAGCGAGTGACGCCCACCCATGCCGGAGAAACCGACCTCGCGACGACCTTCGCGCTCGGCGATCACCGAAACATTGAAGCGCACCAGCGGGCGTACATCGGCGGCCAGCGTGCCGTCGGCATCGGCCAATAAAATGACCTCGTAAGAGGATGACACCGAGGCCATCACCTGCACGATGCGCGGATCGATACGCCGCGTTTCACGATCGACGCGCTCCAGCCACCGTACTTTGTCGTCGTCCGAGAGCGAACCCACAGGATCTAGCGCCGGATACAGGGCATGTCCCGTGCTGCGTCGCAGTACAGGCTGTCGACCGGCATGGCCCGCCGCCGCAATCGCCCGCGCGGCGAGCGCCGCCTCTTCGAGTGCCGCTGGCAGAATCTCGTCGGAATAGGCGAAACCGGTTTTCTCACCGGCGAGCGCCCGTACGCCAACACCCTGCTCGATACTCGCACTGCCCTCTTTGACGATGCCGTCTTCGAGCGACCAGGATTCATCGCGCGCAAATTGGAAGTAGACATCGGCAGCATCGATGGCGGAAGCGCGCACCAGGCCGAGCGCTCTTTCGATGTGCGCCTCGTCGAGACCGGCGGGTTCGAGGATCAGCCTGCGGGCAAGCCCGAAGGCATCGGGTGCGGGTTTGGTGTCAGTCATGGCTTCTTCAGTGTCTCAAAACAAGGTGCGATGTGCGAGCGCCGGAAAACTGCTGCGTGCCGTTTGCTGGGCCGCACGCTCAAAGATTGCGGTCACGACACCCTCGCCACGCGGCAGCCGCGCGAGTATCTCGCCCCAATGATTGATGATCATCGAGTCGCCGTAGGTCTCGCGTCCACTCGCATGGAAACCGCTTTGCCCTGACGCCACCACCGCCGCGAGATTTTCGGTGGCACGAGCGCGCAGCAGGACTTCCCAGTGCGCGCGCCCCGTCGGCACGGTAAACGCCGCCGGCACGACGAACCAGTCGGCGCCGTCGGCGCTCAGACGTCGATAAAGCTCGGGGAAACGCAGGTCGTAACATACCGAGAGACCGACCCGACCGGCGGGCGTATCGACCGTCACCACCTCGGTACCCGGACGAAAATTGGCTGATTCGCGATGCGACTCGCCGCGACCCGGAACGTCGACATCGAACAGATGGATCTTGTCGTAGCGCGCTCGCCGCTCGCCTGCCGAGTCGAACACGAGACAGGCCGCCCGGACACGACGCTCACCCGGAATCCGCAGCGGGATCGTCCCGGCAATGACCCAAAGCTTGAGGCGCGCCGCGAGTGCCGCAATGGCATCCTGCGCAAACCCTCGACCGTCGTCCTCGGCGATGGCGAGCCGATCGGTATCCCGCAAAGCCATGCATGAGAAGTTCTCGGGGAGCACGGCGATGCAGGCGCCCGCATCGGCAGCCACGCGCAACAGCCGATCGGCGATGGCGAGATTGCTCGCGACATCGGGACCGCTCGTCATCTGCACAGCAGCGACTCTAGGTTTGTCCTGCACCGACGAGCCAAACTTTTCAGGCGAGGACGACATCGTAACGATCCACTTCGTACAGCGATTCGGCCTGCAGCCGGATGGGTCGCGCGATATCGCTTTCGAGTTCCGCGAGCACCGGCGACTCATCACCCAGCAGACGTTCGACCACATCCTGGTGGGCAAGCACCAACAATTCGCGGCTATCGAACTGGCGTGCCTGTCGGAGGATTTCTCTGAAGATATCCTGACAAACCGTCTCGACAGAGCGGATCGAGCCGCGACCCTCGCAGGTCGGACAATTTCCGCAAAGCAGATGCTCGAGACTTTCGCGGGTGCGCTTGCGCGTCATTTCGACGAGCCCCAGCGGCGAGATCGGCGCGACCTGAGTCTGTGCATGATCACCCGCGAGCGACTGCCGCAAAGCGGCAAGAACCCGCTCGCGATGGGCCTCGTCGACCATGTCGATGAAGTCGATGATGATGATGCCGCCGAGATTGCGTAGCCGCAGTTGCCGCGCGATCGCCACCGCCGCTTCGAGGTTGGTACGAAAAATAGTGTCCTCGAGATTGCGATGACCGACAAAGCCGCCGGTGTTGACGTCGATGGTGGTCATCGACTCGGTCTGATCGATGACCAGATAACCACCCGACTTCAAAGAAACCTTGCACTCGAGCGCGCGATTGATCTCTTCCTCGACGCCATGCAGATCGAAGATCGGACGGGGTCCGGCGTGCCATTCGAGGCGCGGCGCATGCGCCGGTGTGAAATCGCGCACGAACTGCTGCAGACGCGCGAGCTCGGCCTCGTTGTCGACGAGCACGCGTTCGACGCCTTGACCGAGTTCATCGCGCAGCACGCGCAGCGCAAGCGGCAGATCTTCGTGCACGAGCTCGCCGACGGCGGCACGCAAAGAGCGCTCGCGAACATGGCGCCACAAGCGTTCGAGATACTCGAGATCGCTGGCAAGTAGCTTTTCGTCGATGCCCTCGGCAGCGGTGCGCACGATATAGCCGCCGGGATGCATATCACCGACGATCTGCTGCATGGTCTCGCGCAGACGTTGCCGTTCGGCCTCGTCTTCGATCTTCGCCGAGATACCGATCCCGCGACCGCGCGGCATGAACACTAGATAGCGCGACGGCAAAGAAATGAAGGTCGTCAGCCTCGCGCCCTTCGCGCCCATCGGGTCCTTGACGACCTGCACGACGATGTCATCGCCCTGATTGACCAGACGGCGGATGTCGACGGTCTCGTCACGGACCGCCGATGGCAGCCCTGAAGGTCCGCCGGAGGTGCCCGCGGCGACCACATGCTGCGCATCGAAATGCGCTCCTTCGCTGACGATATCGTTGACGTGCAAAAAGGCCGTACGCGCGAGCCCAAGCTCGACGAATGCCGCCTGCATGCCGGGCAACACGCGCGTGATCCGACCTTTGTAGACATTGCCGACGAGACCCCGTCGACTCGCCCGCTCGACGAACACCTCTTGCAGCACGCCGCCCTCGAGCAGCGCCGCGCGCGTCTCGCGGGGTGCGATGTTGATGAGGATTTCTGCGCTCATGCCCCAGAGTGCCATACGCCCACGCCGGCGGCGACCAGCAGGGCGGCCGTCTCGGCCAGCGGCAACCCCATCACGCCGGAATAACTGCCCTCAATACGTTCGACGAACACCGCACCCTGACCCTGGATGGCGTAGCCACCCGCCTTGTCACGCGGCTCGCCGCTCGCCCAATAACGTCTGGCCTCGTCTTCGCGGATTGCACGAAAGGTCACATGGGTTCGCGACACCGCCGCGCGCGTGCCCGAGCTCGTGACTAGTGCCACTGCCGACAGCACCTCGTGCGTACGCGCGGCGAGCTGCGCGAGCGTGGCCACCAGCGCCGCCTCGTCAGCGGGTTTACCGAGCAGCAGGCCATCGAGGGTGACGGTGGTGTCGGCACCGAGCACCGGCAAACTTGGCGCGCCGCGCCGCAGACGATCGGCGTATACCCATTTTGCTTTCGCACGCGCCAATCTTTCGACGTAGCTCGCCGGCGTCTCGCCGGGCAGCGCGCTCTCGTCGAGATCGGCAGGCTGCACGATATGCGGCACGCCGATTTGCTGCAGCAACTCGCGTCGACGCGGTGAGGTCGAAGCAAGACAGATTACGGTGCGGTGGGTATCAGTCACGGTGATAAGGGTGTCCGCTCGCCAAGGTATGCGCGCGATAGAGTTGTTCGACCAGCAGCACTCGCGCAAGTCCATGCGGTAGCGTGAGCCGCGACAGCGACCAGCTCGCTGCGGCGCGCTCGCGCACGGCAGCCGCGTGCCCGTCGGGACCGCCGATGAGCAAGGCCAGATCGGGGGCTTCGCGCGCCAAGGCTTCGAGCTTGCTGGCCAGCTCGCGCGTGCTCAAAGATTTCCCGGTTTCGTCGAGCAAGATGACCCGCTCGCGGTCACGCAAGGCGGCCAGCACACTCTCGCCCTCGCGCTGCACCGCGACCTCGGCACTGCGCGTGGCACTGCGCGTGGCGGCTTCGATCTCGAGCAGCTCCACTCGCCACGGTGATTTGAACCGGCGCAGATAATCGGTGACGGCTGCATCTACCCAGCTCGGCTGCTTGGCGCCGACCGTGATGATGCGCAGTCGCATCAAAAAAAACCCGCAGCCGAGCGACGCGCTCTCAGGCGCGGCCGCGCGCAGCCGGACGTGGCACGTCCCAAAGATGCTCGAGCTGATAGAACTCGCGGGTGCGGGGCAACATCACGTGCACCATCACATCCGGCAAATCGACCAGCACCCATTCGCCCTGCTGCTCGCCCTCGACACCCAGCGGTCGCTGACCGGCCGCCTTGACCATGTGCACCACGCGATCGGCAATTGAACGCAGGTGGCGGTCCGACGTACCGCTCGCGATCACCATGAAGTCGGCGACGTTGCTGACGCCGCGTACATCGAGCACGCGCACATCGACCGCCTTCATGTCGGCGAGTGCAGCCTGTACGACGGGCAGCGCGGGCGGCACAGCAGCCGGACGTCGATGCTTGGCTTGCGCCGGTTTGGCGGCGGGAGGCTTGCGCGGCTTTCCCGGAGTCGCAGCTCGAGGGGCGGATTTACGCGCGGATTTTGCGGCGGTCTTGCGGACGGGCTTACGGGCGGGTTTGCGTTCGTTCATGCGCGAGAGCATAGCACTCCGACTCGAGAATGATGCTGCGGACAGGCTCCGGTACAAGAAAACGCAGGTCGCCACCGCTCACCAGCAGCTCGCGCAAATCGGTCGAAGAAATCTCGAGCGGCGTGACCTTGCGCACATGAACGCAGCCCGCACGGCGCGCATGCAACTCGGCAACATCGGCGACTCCATGCTCGGCGAGCAGCGCAGCGAGCGGCCCGGTGGTCGGTGCTTGCCAACCCGGTCGATGCGCGACCACCACATGCGCCACGGCAAAAATCTCCTGCCAGCGATGCCAGGAAGTAAAACTCGCAAAGGCGTCCATACCCAGCAGCAAACACAGCGAGCGCTGCGGATACTCACCGCGCAACTCGCTCAAAGTATCTATGGTGTAACTGACCCTGCTGTGGCTGATCTCGCGATCATCGAGCACGAACCCAGGTTGACCTGCAATGGCCACTCGCAGCATCTCGAGGCGCAGTTCGGCGGATGCCAGTGGCGGGTCGCGATGGCCCGGGTTACCCACCGGGATCCAGCGCAGCTCGGCGAGCCGCAGGGCACGCATCAGTTCATAGCCCGTGCGAAGATGGCCCACGTGCACCGGATCAAAGGTGCCACCAAAGATTCCGAGTGGTGCGTCTTCGGCTGCCGACATCAGCGTCATCGAACCGGACGCAGGCCGCAAAATTCGGCGCAGAGCAGGGTCAGCTCATCCCAAGGATCACCGGCCAGTCGCCCTTTGATCATGCGATCTGCACGCAGTGCCCGTGAGGAGAGTCTGGCGAACGGCAAACGCGATGCACGCGGTCGAGCACGCTCGAGCGCGGCGAGCTGCGCCGAAGTCAAACGTGGCCCTGGCCGTCGTGAAGGATCGTCGCCCTGTTTCAGTGACCAAAGATTTCGCAGCTCGCGAGTGATCGCCCACAGCACGAGGGTCGGCTCGGTACCCTCACCGCGCAGACCGGAAAGAATCCGCAATGCACGCGCTGCATCGCCCGTCACTACAGCCTCGCTGAGTGCAAACACGTCGTAGCGAGCGCTCGAGGCGACCGCATTAAACACCGCGGCCGCATCGAGACGACCCGCCGGCACCAGCAATTTGAGTTTTTCGATCTCCTGCTGCGCGGCGAGCAGATTGCCTTCGACACGCGCCGCGAGCAGCGTGACGGCATCCGCACTGGGGTCCAGGCCGGCTGCGCGCAGGCGCTGCGACAACCAGCCCTCGAGCTGCCGCGGACCCACTTCCCAGATCGGCAGCCACGCACCCTTGGCCTCGACGGCCTTGACCCAAGCTGTGCTCTGCGCGGCAAAGTCGAGACTCGGCGTAATCAACAACAGCAAAGTGTCGTCACCCTCGCGCGCGATCAGCGACTGCAATGCAGCACCGCCCTCCTTGCCAGCCTTGCCTGAAAAACGCAGCTCGATCACCCGCCGATCGCCAAACAGCGACATCGATCCCGCCGAGGCGACAATGTCTGCCCAATCGGCATTGCGCTCAGGGAAATGGACTTCGCGCTCGCTGTAACCCGCCTGCCGCGCGGCAGCGCGAATGGCATCGCAGGCCTCGGCAACGAGCAAATCCTCGTCGCCCGACACCAGATAGGTGGCAGCGAGCTGGCCACGTTGCGCAGCCTGCTTGAGATGGGCGCCGAGGTTATTGAGGGCGAGTTTCATAGCCTGAGTTGCCGATTATCCGCGAGCTACGCGGTCCCCGCGGTACTCCGACACGCGAATACCGAAAACGTTATAAAGTATCGTAAACAGGAGAGTTCACCATGTCACTGCTCACCCGACTTCTGCTCGCACTGATTTCACTGTCGCCCTTCCTTTCGCCCTTCACGCTGACCGCCGCCGACCAAGAGACCGACTCACTGGAACACGGCAAACACGAGCACGGCGCGGTGACGTTCAATATCGCGCTCGATGGCGACACGCTGTCGCTGGAACTCGATGCGCCTGCCATCAACGTGCTCGGCTTCGAGCGTTCACCGCGCAACGACGCAGAGCGCAAACTCGTCACCGACACCCACGCGTGGCTGGCGGGCGGTCGCGAGATGCTGGCGGTGCCGAGTAACGCCGGCTGTCGCCTGCAGTCGGCGAACTTCAGCGCACCAAAGCTCGGCACCGGTCATGCGGACTATCAACCGCGCTACACCTTTCGCTGCAGCAATCCCGCCGCACTCGCCTGGGTCGAGATCTGGGCGCTGCGTAAGCTCAAAGAAGTCGAACGCGCCGAGGTAAATCTGATCACCCCGCAGGTACAACGCCAGCAAACGCTGCAGGGCGGTGAACTGCGGGTTCCGCTAAAGTAAAGGCGTGTAAAGTAACGGCGTGACTGACTCGACCCCCGCGCTGGCCATTCGCGCCCGCGACCTACTGTTCGCCTGGCCGGGCAAAGCACTGGTCATCGAAATCGAGCAATTCAGCGTTGCTCGCGGCGAGCGCGTGTTCCTGCGCGGCCCGAGCGGCAGCGGCAAGAGCACCCTGCTCGGCCTCTTGGGCGGCGTCCTCACACCAGCACGTGGCGAGGTCAGTCTGCTCGGCATCGAGATCAGTGCGCTCTCGGCCAGCGCGCGCGACCGTTTCCGCGGCGAGCATCTGGGTTTCATCTTCCAGATGTTCAACCTCATCCCCTATCTGAGCGTGCTCGAAAACGTCCTGTTGCCCGCCGGTTTTTCACCCGCGCGTGCAGCCCGCGTTGGCGGCGATTTACAAGCTGAGGGACGACGCTTGCTCGCAGCCCTCGGGCTTGGTGCCAGCGACCTGCTCGGCCGTCCGGTCACCGAGCTCTCCATCGGACAACAACAACGAGTCGCAGCGGCACGCGCCCTGCTCGGCAAACCCGAAATCATTGTTGCCGATGAACCCACCTCGTCGCTCGATCACGATGCGCGCGAAGATTTTCTGCAACTGCTGATGAGCGAGTGTCGAACTCAAGGTTCGACGCTGCTGTTCGTCAGCCACGACACCTCGCTCGGCCACCTTTTCGATCGGGTGGTTTCTTTGGGTGATCTGAACCGTGCGGGACGAACGTGAGCGCGCGCGGGACAGGCTGCATGAAAACCCTGCTGCTCGCCCTGCGCTCGCTGCGCAACCGACGTACCACTGCGCTGCTCACGATCAGCGCTATCGCCATCAGTGTCGCCCTGCTGCTCGGTGTCGAGAAAATGCGCACCGCGGCCCGCGAAGGTTTCGCCAATACCGTCTCGGGCGTCGACCTAATCGTCGGCGCGCGGTCGGGTCAACTCAATCTGCTGCTTTATTCGGTGTTTCGGGTCGGGGACGCAACCGCCAACGTCAGCTGGCAGAGTTATCAAAAAATCGCGCGCCATCCTGATGTCGAATGGACCATTCCGATCTCGCTCGGTGACTCGTACCGTGGCTTTCGGGTCATGGGCACCACTGATCAATATTTTGAACACTACCGCTTTGCCGGCGAGCGCAAGATGGTATTTGCCGCAGGGCGGCCTTTCACTGACCTGTACGATGCCGTCATCGGCGCCGATGTCGCGCAGCAGCTCGGCTGCAAGGCTAGCTCGAAGATCATCATCGCGCATGGCCTTGGCAACGTGAGCTTTGCGCAGCACGAAGACAAACCCTTCACGGTGGTCGGCGTACTCGAGCGGACAGGCACACCGATTGATCGCACTGTGCATGTCGGACTCGAAGCTATCACCGCGATCCACATCGATTGGCAAAGCGGCATGCAAGCCCTGCCGGGTGGGCGGGTGAGCGCCGAAGAAGCCCGCGCCCGCGATCTCACCCCCGAATCGATCACCGCGTTCATGGTTGGCATGCGCAGCAAGGTCATGACCTTCACCATGCAGCGGGCGATCAATGAATACCGACAGGAACCCTTGCTCGCCATCATTCCCGGGGTAGCCTTGACCCAACTTTGGAATCTGGTCGGTATCGCGGATACCGCGCTGATGATCGTCGCTGCGTTTGTGGTGCTCGCCGGACTGCTCGGCATGCTGACCGCGATTCTCACCAGTCTCAACGAGCGGCGGCGTGAGATGGCCATCTTGCGTTCAGTGGGCGCACGCCCTCGCCATGTCTTCACGCTGCTGGTGGCCGAGACCGGCATGCTGGCAAGTGCCGGCGTCGCCGCCGGGGTCGCCATTTGCTATAGCCTGATCTTCGCTGGCAAGCCCCTGCTCGAGCGCCGTTTCGGAATCTTCCTCGATCCCGGTGGTCTCACGGGTTACGATTTCGCCATTCTGGGCACGATCATCGTCTCCGCCCTGCTCATTGGGGTGTTGCCGGCGTGGCGTGCCTACCGAAATACCTTGAGCGACGGACTCACCATCAGGGTCTGACATCAGGGCCTGCTGTAGCTACCAAAGATTTTGCAGATAAGCCATTACAGATAAGCGAGATGTCGATGACTACCAACCGTCTTTTTTCAGCTTTCTTTGCCGCCGTGATGCTGCTGGGCATGGTCGCCACCAGCGCCCAAGGCATCACCCCGCCGGTTGTTGACACCCAGGCACCTGCCGCGACTCCAAAGAATACGGTGCCGGGTGCCGCTCGCGAAATCGATTGGGACGAGCTGCTGCCGCCCGATGCCCGCGAGCGCTTTGCCGCAGCGCCACTACAAGCGGTGCACGACTATCTCGGCGAAGGCGGTATGGCCGCCCAACAGGTGATGGATTTCTCCATCAACAAAACCCTCGAAGGCTCCAACATCAAGATTCCGGGTTTCATCGTCCCGCTCGATGTTGGCAAAGACGGTCTGGTGACCGAGTTTTTCCTAGTGCCCTATTTCGGCGCCTGTATCCACGTACCGCCACCGCCACCGAACCAGATCGTCTACGTGCGTATGACCAAGGGCGTCGCCCTCGACTCCATCTATGAGGCGTACTGGATTACGGGCCGCATGAAAACCACCAACAAAACGACGCGTCTCGGTGCTGCGGCGTATCAGCTCGACGCCAACAAAGTCGAAATCTACAAATACTGATCCATTCGACCCGCCATGCCGACGCTCTTCGAAAAAATCATCGCGCGCCAGATTCCGGGCGACATCGTTTACCAGGATGATCGGGTCACCGCCTTCCGCGACATCCATCCACGGGCACCGGTGCATATCCTCATCGTGCCGAACAAACCAATCCCAACCGCCAACGACATCGAAGACAGCGACGAAGCGCTAGTCGGCCACATGTTCACGGTCGCGCGCGATCTCGCCAAGCGCGAGGGTATTGCCGAGAACGGCTACCGCCTGATCATCAACTGCAATACGCACGGTGGTCAGGAGGTCTATCACCTGCACGTGCATCTGGTCGGTGGCGCGCCGCTCGGCCCGATGTTGAGCCGCTGACCGCGCAGACCCGAGCAAACGGAACCCAGCAAGCATGCGTCGCGAACTTTATCCGCCCATCGAACCGAGCCGCAGCGGTTGGCTGCGCGTCTCCGACCTGCACGAAATTTACTGGGAAGAAAGCGGTAACCCCGCCGGCAAGCCAGTGGTTTTTCTGCATGGCGGACCGGGTGGTGGCACTGACGCGCGCATGCGTCGATTCTTTGACCCGGACCGTTATCGGATCGTGCTCTTCGATCAACGCGGCTGCGGCAAGAGTCGTCCGCATTCCAGCCTGATCGACAACACCACGTGGCATCTGGTCGATGACATCGAAGCTTTGCGCAAGCATCTCGGTATCGAGCACTGGCAGGTGTTTGGCGGCTCCTGGGGTTCGACTCTGGCGCTGGCGTATGCGCAAACTCATCCGCAGCGGGTCACCGAACTCGTACTGCGCGGCATTTTTTTGGTGCGTCCCTGGGAGTTCCGCTGGTTCTATGAAACAGCGGATGGCACGGGCGCGCTGTTCCCCGACCTCTACGAAGAATTCCTCAAACCCATTCCACCCGCAGACCGCTACGATCTGATGCGCGCCTACTACCAGCGACTGACCAGCGACGACAGCCAAGTGCGCAAACAGGCCGCGCGTGCTTGGTCGATCTGGGAAGGGGCGACCAGCTTCTTACGACTCAATCCGGACTACGTCGCCAAATTCGAAGAAAGCTCGGTCGCCGAGGCGTTTGCACGGATCGAGTGCCACTACTTCATCAATGGCGGCTTTCTGCGCACCCCCAGCCAGTTGCTCGACGACGTACCACGTATTCGCCACTTGCCCTGCACCATCGTGCAGGGTCGCTACGATGTCGTCTGCCCAATGAAAAGCGCCTGGGATCTGCATCGTGCCTGGCCGGAAGCGGACCTGCGCATCGTCAGCGAAGCCGGTCACTCGGCGTTCGAGCCCGGCATCCTGAGCGAACTGATTACGACTGCCGATCGCTACGCAGCGCGCTGAAGTTGCAATCGACCCGCGACATCGATCAGCTGCCGTCGCTGCAGCCACTCGAGCGCATCCGCCGCGTCTTCTGCAAACCAGCGCGCCGCCGAACCCAAGCGGAAGCTGTAGCCCCAGGCATCCATATCGGTCATCAGCTCTTCCCGTCCGACCGCAGGCAAGGCATCTGCCCAAAGAATTTGCAGATAGCAGACCGCGTTTTCTTCGGCGACATCACCGCCCGCGTCACGCTCTAAACCGTTGCGTCGCACGTCATCCATGCATACGTAATGGGCCGCCTCGTGCAGCGCCGAGTGAAGCGGGGTATCGGCTCGCAAGTAAAGCGTGGAACCAATGAGTCCGGCCTCACATTCACCCCAATAGGATCCCGGAATCGCCGCATCCGCAGCAACATCCGCGATGGTGAGTCCATAGCCGGCGAACAAGCCGTCGAGGGCAGCGCGCAACGATACGTCGATCAGGCGCACGCCGCCCCGCTCAGCGCTGACTCGCCAGACGTTGCAGCACGATACCGGCCGCCTCCTGCGCCAAAGTGGCACGCAGCTGCTCTCGCTCGCGCTCTTTGGCGAGCATAATACGCTCATCGAAACTGAAATCGCGAGTCACCGTGATTTCTTCGGCGTCGATACGCGTTTCGTTACCGAATCTGAGCGAGAACCGCACGATGTAGGTGAGCTCGTATTCGCGCGGCACGTTGCGTGCCGAGACCGAGGCGACGCGCTCCAATAATTCATCGCGCTCGATGATAAGCTGCGCGTTACTGCTGGTTTGCAGCTGCGCCCCGGCATCAAGCAAGGCACGCCGCATGGCACGTACGAAGTCGCTCTGCGAATCGGGCGCACGCAAAGCAAGCTGCCGCAGGTCGGCGGCGAGCGGTACCGCGCCTTGCAAATGAAAGCCACAGCCCACAAGCAGCAGGGTCGCCAGCAGCGCAGCCGCAGTCGCCCATCGCGCGAACGCAAGCCTAACGTGAACCTTGCGCTGCATGATCTCAGATCACCACATTGACCAGTTTGCGCAGCACGACCACGATTTTCTTTGGTGTGGCATCGCCGACGAAGCGCCGTACTGTTTCATCGGCAAGTGCCGTGGCGCGAATGGTCGCTTCATCGGCATCAAGGGCTACCGTCACCTGACTACGCAGCTTGCCGTTGACCTGGACCACGAGCGTGAGGGCATCTTGCGCCAACGCGGCTTGATCGGCTGCCGGCCAGCTGACATCGATGATCGCCTCGGCATGCCCGAGTGCTTGCCACAGCGCGTGGCACACATGCGGTACCATCGGCGACAAACCGATCACGGCGATTTCGAGTGCCTCTTGCACCACCGCACGTCCCTGCGGCGAGCGGTCCTCGAAACGCGGGACGGCATTCAGCAACTCCATCACCGCCGCGACCGCGGTATTGAAGGTACGTCGACGACCAATATCGTCGGTGACCTTGACCAAGGCTTGGTGGGCTGCCCGTCGCAAATCTTTTTGCGCTGCCGTCAACGCAGACTTGTCGAGTGGTACCGCCGTACCCGCTGTAACATGCTGATACACCGCCGTCCACAGGCGGCGGATAAAACGGAACGCTCCCTGCACGCCTTCGTCTGACCATTCGAGCGTCTGCTCGGGCGGCGCTGCAAACATCATGAAGAGGCGCGCTGTATCCGCACCATATTTCTCGACGAGGCTCTGCGGATCGACGCCGTTGTTCTTCGACTTCGACATCGTGCCGAGACCGTCGTAGTTCACCTCGATGCGCGAGCCGTCATCACGCGTCACGAAACAACGCTTGCTGCCGTCTTGTTCTTCGACGTCGACGTCAATCGGGTTGAAGTAGTGGCGGCGCCCCTCAGCCGGCTGATGGGAATAGATGTGATTGAGCACCATGCCCTGCGTGAACAGATTGGCGAACGGTTCGTCGATATTCACGAGACCGAGATCGCGCATCACCTTGGTCCAGAAACGCGCGTAAAGCAGATGCAGGATCGCGTGCTCGATGCCACCAATATACTGATCGACCGGCAACCAATATTTGACGCGCTCGTCGACCATCGTGCGTTCGTTGTCCGGGCAGGCGAAACGCAGGAAATACCAGGACGAATCGACGAAGGTGTCCATGGTGTCGGTTTCGCGCCGCGCCGGCTTGCCGCAATTCGGGCAGTCGACCTTGAAAAACGCCGCCGTCTTGCCAAGCGGATTGCCGCTGCCATCGGGCACCAAATCTTCAGGCAACACCACCGGTAACTGCGCATCGGGCACCGGCACTTCGCCACAGTGTTCGCAATGAATGAGCGGGATCGGGCAGCCCCAGTAGCGCTGCCGCGAAATACCCCAATCGCGCAAGCGAAACTGGATACGCTTGCGACCAAGACCCTTGCGCTCGAGCGCAGTTGCGATCGCAGCCACCGCCGGTTTGAATTCGAGCCCGGAAAACTCGGCCGAATTCACGGTGATACCGTAGTCACCATAGGATTCTTGCCACGGCGCTTGCACGCTCTGCCACGCACCATCTTTGGGCTGCACGACGGTGACGATATCGATGTTGTTGCAGGTCGCGAACTCGAAGTCGCGCTCGTCGTGCGCAGGCACACCCATGACCGCGCCTTCGCCGTAGCCCATCAGTACGTAATTGGCGACCCAGACCTCGACCGGCTTGCTGGTAAACGGATGCAGCACATGCAACCCTGTGCGCCGACCTTTCTTTTCCATGGTGGCGACATCCGCCTCCATGGTGCTGCCGCGGCGACATTCGTCGATGAACGCCTGCAGCGAGGGATCGCGCACACCGGCGGCCAGCGCGAGCGGATGCTCGGCAGCGATCGCCATGAACGTGACCCCGAATACCGTGTCTGCACGCGTGGTGAAAACTTTGAGCGTCGCCGTCGCAGTCGACTCGCCGCTCGCAGCCAACGCGGCGCGCGCATCGTCGGCGAGCGGGAAGCTGATTTCCGCGCCCTCGCTGCGACCAATCCAGTTGGCCTGCATGACCTTGACGCGTCCGGGCCAGCCCTCGAGCCCGGCGAGCGCACCGAGCGACTCCTCGGCATAGGCCGTGATGTTGAGGTAATACATCGGGATTTCGCGCTTCTCGACAAGCGCGCCGGTGCGCCAGCCGCGACCGTCGATGACCTGCTCGTTGGCCAGCACCGTCTGATCGATCGGATCCCAATTCACCACGCCGGTTTTTTTGTAGGCGATGCCTTTCTCGCGCATGCGCAAGAAGAACCATTGGTTCCAGCGGTAATAGGCGGGATCGCAGGTCGCAAACTCGCGTTCCCAATCGAGCGCAAAACCGAGCGCCTGCAACTGCCGCTTCATGTACGCGATGTTGTCGCGCGTCCATTTAGCCGGCGCGACGCCATTAGCCATGGCCGCGTTCTCGGCCGGCAAGCCGAAGGCATCCCAGCCCATGGGCTGCAGCACATTGCGCCCCTGCATGCGCGCGAACCGCGACAGCACATCGCCGATGGTGTAGTTGCGCACGTGACCCATGTGCAAACGACCCGAGGGGTACGGGAACATCGACAAGCAATAGAACTTGCCCTTGGACGAGTCTTCTTTGGCAGCAAAACTGCGCGCTGCTTTCCAGTGCTGTTGTGCGGCACGCTCAACGGCGGCCGGTTCGTAACGCTCGTCCATGGATCAGCTCGTGGCCAAAAAAGCCTGTAAATACCGCCACTTCGGCGAGCGGCGATGGTACACGACGGCACTCTCTCCCGCAGCCCGTCAAGCGCGCCGCGCGGTATCGGTCTCGATGTAGCGCAGTCGACAGTCGGGCGCGGTCCGCAACGCCACCTCTTGCCGACCGAGCGCCGCAAGTTCGGCCACCTCGATGGTGAGGCCCACCACTCTATCGCCCGCGATCTCTACGCCGCGCAGCGCTCGCGCCCCATTTCGATGACGCTGCACAGCGGGCTGAAAAACCAGCGCTGGCGTCAGGTGTTCGACTACACACTCGAGCGCAGCCGGTGTGCGCGCCAGATCGCGCATGCACCAGAGAAATCGGGCTTCACCGTGATGCTCGCCATACTCGATGGTCCGCGACGCTGTCATCACCGCAGACATGCCGGGCTCGCTGCACTGCGCACGCCAGCTGCGCAGATCCTTTGAACCATAGGCCACGATGCAGAGTGCAGGCCCACGTGACAGCCACCGCGCAAGATGATGGCCAGCGATCTCGCGAACCTCGGTCAGCTCGATATAGCCGTGCTCCAGCATGATGTGCGCACTGCGCTGCTGGAGATCGACCTTCTCGCCCGCTTCCGTCACCGCCACCAAGGCCTGCGGTGGCGTCGGCTCGAAACCGAGCTCGCGCCACTCGGCGCACAAGGTATCGAGGTCGGGGCCGGCAAAGCCCACGTGATCAAGAGAATCCGGCGCGCGCACCGTCATCGGACGAACCTCACCCGCGGTCACCCCGCGGAACGAACGAAATCGCTGCCTCGATTGTAGGCGCATGACGGATTTGCTCCACTAGGGCTCATGGCAAGACCCCACATCATGTTCGTGCAGTCGCAAATGATCCCGTGGCGCCAAGGCCTGCACGGCAACGCGCGACCCGACGTCGACTCGAAGCTGCTCAGTATCGATGACACCGATCGCAGCTCGACCTGCATCGTGCGCTATCCGGCCGGCTGGAGTCGCAGCGCGCCGCAGCACCTCACGACCCACGAAGAGTTTTTGGTGCTCGAGGGCTGCCTCGTCATCAATGGTCGATCCTACGAACAACACCACTATGGGTTTCTGCCCGCCGGGTATACGCGCGCACTAGCCTCCAGCCCGCACGGCGCGGTCTTGCTGACCATGCTTTACGGCGAGCCGATGCTCGGCAACGGCAGCTCACCGGGTTTTGATGAGCGGCGCCTCGTCGAACACGTAAATCCGCTGGCGATGGACTGGGATCCGAGCCTGGTCGATCCACAGCTCTCCAAAGGCGTGGCCATCAAGCCCCTGCGCACCGACCCGGACACCGGCGAAACCACATTTCTTTATTGCTCACCGCCGCATCGCGTGCCACCGGGTATGGCAAAACCGCAGTGGACGCATCCCATGGTCGAAGAGCTGTATACGATCGAGGGCGATTACGTCTGGGGCGATCTCGGTCGCATGCAGCGCGGCGGCTACTGCTGGTGGCGCGAGAACGGATATCACGGACCCGCCGGCACCGACACCGGCTATAACCTGTTCGTGCGCACCGTGAATGGTCCGCTGGTCAATACCTTCGATACCGTGAAAAAACCGTTCACCTGGCATCCACCACATCGACCGATCCTGCCTCCCGAACTCGCACCCTACGGGCAAGCGCTGCCGAAGACACCCAATTATTGATCACCTAACTATTGGTCAACGAACCGCCCCCCTAGTGACAGTACCCTCTCGCGCAAGTGATTTTCCAGCGCCCGCCGTGGCGCAGCACGTGACCCTTGCGCTGATGGTCGCCTACGTATTCTCGTACGTGGATCGACAGATTCTCTCGATGCTAGTCGGGCCGATTCGCGCCGACCTTGGTCTCAGCGACACCGAAGTGAGTCTGCTGTACGGTCTCGCGTTCGCCATCTGCTACACCGTACTCGGCGTGTGGCCTATCGGGCGCTAGGCCGATACCGGTAATCGGCGCAATATCGTCGCTGGCGGCATATTTCTTTGGTCACTGATGACTGCGCTCTGTGGTCGTGCAACCAGCTACCTCGGACTGTTTGCAGCCCGCGTAGGCGTGGGTGTCGGCGAAGCTGCGCTCACGCCGACTGCCTATTCGATGATCGCCGACCTCTATCCGCCACGGCAGCGCAGTCGCGCATTGGCACTGTTTTCGGTGGGCATCTACTTCGGCATTGGTGCCGCAGTGATGATCACCGGCGCCCTCGTCTCGATGATCTCTGCCGCCGAAGTGATGCACTGGCCGCTCATCGGCGAGGTGCGCCCCTGGCAGCTGCCGTTCCTGATTCTCGGTCCACTTGGCATGCTGGTGACGATCTGGATACTGCGGATCCCAGAGCCCGCACGCCAAACTGCAGTGCCGGCGGCTGCGCATTTTGTTGATGTCATGCGCTGGATGCGGCAGGAGTGGCCATTTTACTTGCTGCACACCTTTGGCGTGTCGATGCTCACGCTCGTCTTCAACGGCGTCGCATTCTGGATTCCGGCGCATTTCATGCGCGTCCACGGTTTTAGTCCGATCGAGGTCGCCTTCAGTTACGGCCCAATCATGCTGGTCGCTGGCGCTACGGGAATCATGGTGGGCGGCACGCTCGCCGATCGCTGGCGCGCTGCGGGCAAACAAGACGCTGAGCTTCGCGTCTTGCTGATCAGCGCGCTGCTGCTCGCGCCGCTGGTCGCACTGACCTTCAGCACTGCCAACCCCTATTTGGCACTCGCATTGCTGGTACCGACGCTGTCCTGCTCAAGCTTCCCGTTTGCGGCAGCCTCTGCGGCCTTGCAACTGGTGACACCCGGCCCGTTGCGCGCCCGCGCCTCGGCGCTCTATCTGCTGGTGATCAATTTGACGGGTATCGGTATCGGCGCGACCGCCATGTCGATGGTGTCGGACTACGTGCTGCAAGACGAACAGCGAATCGGCGACGGGGTGATCATGGTCACCGCCGTCGCCACGCCACTCGCTGCGCTCTCGATCGAACGTGCCTTGCGCCCTTACCGCGAACTCGCCGCGCGCGGCCGCTGAGCGCGCCTACTCGCCGCGGATCGGGATGAAGATCTGCGAGCCGCCGCGCTGCACGAGCAGCGCCACCGCCTTGCCCGCTTTCGCTACCGCCTCGCGGAATTCTTTGACCGTCTTCACTGGCCGCCCATTTACGTTGAGCACGAAGTCGCCACGCTGCACGCCCGCGTCGCGCGCGGCGCCTTGCGCTCTCTCGACCAGCACGCCCTCGGGCACGGGCGTACGCCCACCGCGGCCATCGCGCATGTCACCCTGGCTGCGCTCCTCGCTCGTCAGGTCACGCACCACGAGCCCCAGACGATCTGCCGAACTTTCCGACTCGGCGCGCTGATTATCGGCCACCACCGGACGCGCGGGCTCGAGCTCGCCAACGCGAACTTTGACGGTACGCTTCGCCCGATCGCGCCAAACCTCGAGCGTGACTTCGCTGCCGGGTCGAATCTGACCGATCACTGTCGGCAGTTCTTCGGAGCGTTCGATCACGCGGCCGTTGGCTGACAGGATGATGTCACCCTGACGCAGACCCGCTTTGTCAGCCGGCCCATCAGTTTCGACACCGCCCACCAAGGCTCCGCGCGGCCGATCGAGACCGAAGCTCTCGGCAAGCGTGGCGTCGAGCTGCTGGATCGAGACACCGATTTTGCCGCGGCTGACCCGACCTTTGGCGATGAGCTGATCGCGCACGCTCACCGCCACATCGATCGGGATCGCAAAAGAAATCCCCATGTACCCACCCGAGCGGCTGTAAATCTGCGAGTTGATGCCGACCACTTCGCCCGCAAGATTGAAGAGCGGTCCGCCGGAGTTGCCTGGATTTACCGCGACATCCGTCTGAATGAAATTGACGTAGTTGCTGTCACCGCTGGGCAAGCCGCGCGCCGTGGCGCTGACGATGCCTGCCGTGGCGGAGTTATCGAAACCGAAAGGCGAACCGATCGCGAGCACCCACTCGCCGGGACGCAGCTTCGACGGATCACCGATGCGTACCACCGGCAACGCTTGCGCTTCAATCTTCAGCACGGCCACATCAGTCGGTTTGTCGAGGCCGATGATCTTGGCGATGAATTCGCGACGATCGGTGAGCCTGACCGTGACCTCTTCGGCTTCGTCGACCACGTGCGCGTTGGTGAGGATGTAACCGTCACTGCTGACGATGAAACCCGAGCCCTCGTCACCCGGACGACGCATGCCGTCATCATCGCCGCCCGGCGCTTCGCGACCTGGCGCATCGCCACGACCGCCCGGCGCGCCAGGGATGCCGAAGCGACGGAAAAATTCGAAGAAAGGATCGTCCGGTGACATGCCGGGAGCGCCCACGCGAACCCGTTTGCCCTTGGTCGAAATATTGACCACTGCAGCGCCTTGTTGCTGCACGAGTGAAGCGAAGTTCGGCAAGGACACCGCCGGCGCAGGTGCGCTCGCGGCGCCTGCGGCAGGCGCTTGCGCGAGCGTGGCCAGCGGCGCACCCGAGGCACTCGAGGTGTCTGGTTGACACGCGCTGAAGACCAAAACGGAAGCGATCGCAGCAACGCTGCGACGAACGAACGGACGTCGTGACATAGCGATGACCCACTGCATGGACACGGAACTCCTAGACAGCGCGAGGCGGGGAAAGTTCACGACCGCGATCGCAGCACGACCGCGACCACAAGCGAGATCACCAGCAAAAACAACAGCGGCACATTGCCGAAGCGCAGATAAGGCGACATTCCAGTACGCGGCTCGATTGCCGAGCGCAGCACTGCCTGCTGGAAATCGGGGGCGCGCGCAACGAACTCGCCACGTGGCCCGATCACCGCGGAAATACCGTCATTGGCGGCGCGCACCAAATAGCGCTGTGCTTCGATCGCGCGCATCTGCGAAATCTGCAAATGTTGATGACGTGCCGTCGAGCGCCCGAACCAGGCATCGTTGGTGACATTGACAAGCGCTGTCGACGCCCGCGCGGCGGCGAGTTGCGAACTCGCGTAAGCGTCCTCGTAGCAAATGCTCGCCGCGAGTGCGAGGCCGCCTACTTGCAGCGGCGGCTGTGTCGCTGCGCCACGCGAGAAATCGGAGTACGGCAAGTTCATGAGCCGCATCCAGCGTCGCACTGCCTCGGGCACCGGAAAGAACTCGCCGAAGGGTACCAGATGATGTTTGTCGTACCAAGTGATTTTTTTGTCGAAGGCAAGTAACGAGTTGAAATAGCGTGGACGGTCACCGCTCTCGGCAGGCTCCGCACGGATCAGCCCGAGCAAAAGACTGGAGCCCGCGCCCTCGGCCGCGCGCGCCAAGTCACTGAGATACGGCACGATATTGTTGGCCAGCTCCGGCGCAGCCGCCTCAGGCCAAATAATTAGCGGCGTACCCAGCGCTGACAGCGTGAGATCACGATATCTGCGCAGGCTGTTGTCGCGATTTTCCGCCAGCCATTTTTGATCCTGTGGAATAGCACCCTGGATGATCGCGACGCCGACCGGCGCGCCGCTCGCGCGCGTCCACTCGATACGCCCGAGCGCAAGGCCAAGCAACCACGGCAACGCCATTACGAGCAGCACTTGCCAAGCAGATAGTATTTTCTTTGATGATGGATGACTCGAGCGATGCTCAGTGAACCAAAATGCCAGTGCCCCGGCCAGAAACGCCACGACCAAAGATATCGTATAGACGCCGCCGAGCGGCGCCCAGCCGGCAAGCCAAGTACCTGTCTGCGAATAGCCGAGCGACAGCCAGCCGAACCCAGATAAAAACCAACCGCGCACCCACTCGAGCAACACCCATCCCGCCGGCAACGCGATCAACCAACGCACCGCTCCGTGCTGCGGAAAAAAGCGCGCCGCCACATAACCCAGTAACGCTGAATAGCAGGCCATCAGCGCGACCAAGCCGAGCATCAAGGTCAAGGCCAACCACACCGGCGCCTTGCCGAAGCCATGGATGCTGACGTACAGCCAATAAGTGCCAGCCGCGAAGGTACCGCAGCCGAACGCGAAACCCAGCGACGCCGCGCGTCCGGGCGAGATCGGGCCGTCAGCCGATACCGATTGCGCGGCTGATGTACCCGGCGTCGGCGCGGCACCACCCCACAACGAAAACAGCACCGCGGGCGCGATGACGGCCAATGGCCAAAGATTGAATGGCGCAAACGCCAGCGACAGCGCTGCGCCGGCAAGCAATGCCACGAGGTATACCCGCACGGCATTCCCCGCGCCGTCCAGCCAGGCACCCAGAATCCGAACCAACGCCGCGTCGACGCTCAGTCGTTGCTCCCGCGATCTTCGATGGGGAGCACGTCTTGCGGCGGGATAACCTTGAGCGCATCGACCCGACGACGATCGGCGCGCAGCACGCGCATCTCGATGCCTTCGATGACCACGGTCTCGCCGCGACGCGGCAGGTGTCCGAGTTGCTGCATCACCAGACCTGCGACGGTGTCGAACTCGGCATCGGACAAAGTCGTAGAGAAGTATTCATTGAATTCGGCGATCGGCGTGCCGCCGCGCACCACGAACTGTCGTTCGGCTTCTTTGCGAATGTTGCTGTCGTCCTCGACGTCGAACTCGTCGTCGATCTCGCCGACGATTTGCTCGATCGCATCTTCGATGGTGACCAGTCCGGATACCCCGCCATACTCGTCGACCACAAGCGCCATGTGGTTGCGATTCCGACGGAATTCTTTGAGCAAGACGTTGACGCGCTTCGATTCAGGGACCACGACAGCCGAGCGCATGCACTCGCGAATGTCGAAATCGTCTTCGCGACCCGCCGCGTAAAGCCGCAGTACGTCTTTGGCAAGCAGGATGCCAACGACATCGTCGCGGTCGTCGTCGATCACCGGGAACCGCGAGTGCCCAGACTCGACGATCACCGGCAGCAGTTTTTCCGGGGGATCGTCGCGACGGACGGCCACCATCTGCGCCCGCGGGATCATGATGTCACGCACCTGCAGGTCGGATACGCCGAGTACGCCTTCGAGCATTTGCAGCGCATCGGCGTCGATCACTCCACGCTCGAGCGCCTGACGCATGAGCTGCGCCAGATCTTCGCGGTCTTCGGCCCCGCCGGAGAGTGCGCGCCCGAGCTTGCGTATCCAGCTCATGGAACTGTATCGCGGGTTGGTCATCGTCGCTCCGAAACGGCTGAAGAAATGCGGTAAGGATCGGCAATGCGGAACCGCGCCAAAACAAGACGCTCGCGACGCTCCATGCGGGTCGCGTCCGACTCACGCTCATGGTCATGGCCTAGCAAATGCAGGGCACCGTGGATCAGCAAGTGCGCCCAGTGGTCATCGAGTCGCTTGTGTTGTTGCTTCGCCTCGCGCGCGACCACCGGCGCGCACACCACGATGTCGCCCAAAGACCGGCGCGCCTTGCCGTCGGCCGCATCGGCAGACGCCGGAAACGACAGCACATTGGTGGGGTAATCGTGGCCGCGCCATAGCAAATTGAGGCGCTGACCCTCGGCCGCACCGACGATGCGTACCGCAAGCTCCGCACCGTTTCCCTTGGTGCCGACGGCCTCACGCACCCAACGCCCGATGCATACCGCACCCGGCACGCCACGACGCACGCTGCTGCGTACCTCGACTACGAGCTTGGTTCTGACACGTGTCACGGGTGACCCGCTCCGTCGAACGCTTCGTAGGCTTGCACGATCCGCTGCACGAGCGGATGACGCACGACATCGCGCGCCTCAAAGAGTTGAAAGCCGACACCCTGCACGTTCCGCAGCACATCGAGCACATGTCGCAGACCAGAGAGTTTGCCGATCGGAAGATCGGTCTGCGTGACATCGCCCGTGACTACAGCGCGCGAACCGAAGCCGATGCGCGTGAGGAACATTTTCATTTGCTCGACGGTGGTGTTCTGTGCTTCATCGAGAATGATGAAGGAATCATTGAGCGAACGGCCGCGCATGAACGCCAGCGGCGCGACCTCGATCACGTTGCGCTCGATGAGTTTGGCGACTCGATCGAAGCCCATCATTTCATAGAGAGCGTCGTACATGGGCCGTAAGTAGGGATCGACTTTTTGGGTGAGATCGCCGGGCAAAAAACCGAGCTGCTCTCCCGCCTCGACCGCCGGACGCACCAACACGATGCGCCGTACCCGGTCGGCCTGCAGGGCCTCGACGGCGCAGGCCACCGCGAGATAGGTTTTGCCGGTGCCCGCGGGACCGACGCCGAAAGTGAGATCGTTACGACGAATGCGCCGCAGGTATTCGCGCTGATTGACACCGCGCGCATGGATGGTACCGCGTAGGGTACGTAGCCCCGTATCGGCATCGTCAGTCTCGGCCGCCGCATCGATATCTTTGACGAGTGCGGCCGCGTCCCCACCCGCCTCTGCAGACCCGGCAGCTGGCTCTGCTGGCAGACGGCTGCGCGGTGTGTGCGCGGTATCGTGATCGCGCAGCGCAAGATGCACGGTCTCGGGGGTAATGTCTTCGGTGCGGGTAATACGGAACAGCTCGCGCAGCAGCGCTTCGGCGCCGGTTGCTTTGTCGCCCTGCACGCGGAAACTGCTGCCGCGACGGCGCACCTCGACTCCCAGCCGCGATTCGATCAGCCGCAAATTTTCGTCTAACGGACCGCAAAGGTTGGCGAGCCGATCGTTGTCAGGAGGCTCCAGGGAAAACTCGCGCAGCGCCAAGGCAGGAGAGTCAGCCACGGACGGTCTCGGCGGCAACAATGCAGCCACGCAGCGAATGAGCCTTCGCCTCGATGATTTCGAGGTCGACGAAACGACCGAGCAGCTTGCCGGGCCCCGGGAAGTTGACCCAACGATTGTCTTCGGTGCGGCCGGCCAATTCGCTTTGATCTTTGCGGGAAGGCCGCTCGATCAGCACACGCTGCACGCTACCCACCAGCGAGCGACTGCGTGCCTGAGCGTTTTCTTCGAGCAGGGCCTGCAGGCGAGCGAGCCGTGCCTGCTTTTCTGCATGCGGCGTCTCGTCGGGTAGCGAGGCGGCGGGCGTACCCGGCCGACGACTGTAGAGAAAGCTGAACGATTGGTCGATGTGAAGCTCGCGTACCAAACTCATCGTCGCTTCGAAGTCGCGCTCGGTTTCGCCGGGAAAGCCCACGATGAAATCGGAGGTGACGGAGATGTCGGGCCGCACGCTGCGCAGCTGGCGAATACGTGACTTGAACTCGAGCGCGGTGTAGCCGCGCTTCATCAGCGCGAGCACCCGATCGGAGCCGGACTGCACCGGCAGATGCAGGTGGTTGGCAAGTTTGGGCAAGCTGGCATAGGCCTCGATGAGGCTGTCGTCGAACTCGAGCGGGTGCGACGTGGTGAAGCGAATGCGCTCGACGCCTTCGATGGCGGCGACGTGATGCAACAAGGTCGCAAGATCGACCAGCGCGCCGTCGGCCATGGTGCCGCGGTAAGCATTGACGTTCTGACCGAGCAGCGTGACTTCGCGCACGCCTTGCGCGGCAAGCTGAGCAACTTCGTCGACCACCGAATCGAGCGGACGACTGATTTCGTCGCCGCGCGTATAGGGCACGACGCAAAAGCTGCAGTACTTGCTGCAGCCTTCCATGATCGAGACGAAGGCCGTCGGCCCCTCGGCGCGCGGCGCCGGCAGGTGATCGAATTTCTCGATTTCCGGAAAGCTGATGTCGATTACCGAGCGACCGCTGGTGTGCAGGTCGGCGATCATCTGCGGCAGACGGTGCACCGTTTGCGGTCCGAACACGAGATCGACCTGCGGTGCCGCCTTGACGAGTTGATCGCCCTCTTGGCTCGCGACGCAGCCGCCAACGCCGATGATGACGCCAGGGCGTAAATCTTTGATCTGCTTCCACTCACCGAGCAAAGAAAACACCTTGGACTCAGCTTTTTCGCGGACCGAGCAGGTGTTGACCAGCAGCACGTCTGCCTCGGCCGGGTTGTCGGTGGGCTGCAGACCCGCAGCCGCCTCGAGCACGTCGCCCATGCGGGACGAGTCGTACTCGTTCATCTGGCAGCCGTAGGTCTTGATGTAATACCGGCCGGTTGTAGGGGTTCGGGATTCGTCCATGAGTCGGGAACGCTCGGTGAAGATCGAGTCGCTCAAAAGGGAATGTCGTCGTCGAACTCGTCTTTTTCGGTACTGCTGCGCACGGGCTCGCCGAAGCCAGCCTCGCCACCCGCTGCGGCCCGGCTGGAACCGGATGAGCGGCCCTCACCGCCCGCCAGGCCGCGCCCGCCGCCGCCCAGCATTTGCATCTCGTTGCCGACGATCTCGGTGGTGTAGCGATCGTTACCGCTCTTGTCTTGCCACTTGCGGGTGCGCAGCCGACCTTCGATGTAGACCTGTGAACCTTTGCGCAGGTATTCGCCGGCGACCTCGGCCAGTCGACCAAAGAGCGCGACGCTATGCCACTCGGTTTGTTCTTTCATTTCGCCGGACTGTTTGTCCTTCCAGGTTTCGGAGGTGGCGATGCGAAGATTGCAAACCGTCATGCCCGAGGGCATGGCCTTGGTGTCCGGGTCTTGCCCCAGATTACCGACGAGGATGACTTTGTTGATGCCGCGCGCCATGGTGAGCCCTTCCCTAATTGTGCCCTCAATCTGGGTCGCCCGGCCCGGTTCGGGCGATAAGCCATCGTTGAGGCAGAGCCGGCGGCTCGGATCTCAGGGACGGCGGTCGGGGTGGTCAGCGGAGAGCGGTGAAAACGAACTGCCATTCTAATCGCCCCCCGCCCCCACTGCACCGCGAAAATCCGGCGTAGACCCCCAGAAAGCCGTCGGCAACCCAGCCTACCGGGGTACACTAATTGGCTGTTTTTCTCGAATAACGCCTGACCATGCTGCCTATCCGCATCCGCGGCGCCCGTACCCACAATCTGCGCAACCTGGACCTCGACATCCCGCGCAACCAATTGGTAGTGGTCACCGGGCTGTCGGGCTCGGGCAAGTCCTCGCTGGCCTTCGACACGCTCTATGCCGAGGGCCAGCGGCGATACGTGGAGTCGCTGTCGGCCTATGCGCGGCAGTTCCTGTCGATGATGGACAAGCCCGACGTCGATCACGTCGAGGGGCTCTCGCCCGCCATTGCGATCGAGCAAAAGGCGGCCTCGCATAACCCGCGCTCGACGGTGGGCACGGTCACCGAGATTCATGACTACCTGCGCCTGCTCTATGCGCGGGCCGGGATCCCGCGTTGCCCCGAACACGGCATCTCGCTCGAGGCGCAGACCGTCAGTCAAATGGTGGATCAGGTGCTGCGCCTCGATGAGGGCACGCCGGCGATGGTGCTGGCACCCCTGCTGCTGCAGCGCAAGGGCGAGCACGACGGCGTGCTGCGCGATTTGCAGTCGCAGGGTTTTGTCCGCGTGCGTATCGACGGGACGATCCACGACCTCGACCCGCCACCCAAACTCGACGCGCGTCGCAAGCATGATATCGAGGTGGTGGTCGATCGGCTGCGGGTACGCGCCGATGCCGCGCAGCGACTCGCCGAATCCTTCGAAACTGCCTTGCGCCTGTCGGGGGGTACCGCGCGAATGGTGCGCATGGAAAAACTGGCGGACGAAGGCCTGCTGTTTTCGAATCGCCACGCTTGCCCGGAGTGCGGCTTCAGCGTACCGCTGCTCGAGCCGAAAATGTTCAGCTTCAACAGCCCCGCGGGCGCCTGCCCGACCTGTGATGGTCTCGGGCAACAAGAATTCTTTGATCCGGCACGGGTGGTGGCCTTCCCGCATCTTTCTTTGGCCGGCGGCGCCGTGCGCGGCTGGGATCGGCACAATACCCATTATTTGCAGCTGATACGCACGCTGGCCACACATTACGGCTTCGACATCGAAGAGCCTTGGCAGGAACTGCCGGCGCGTACGCAGGAAATCTTGCTGTATGGTAGCGGCGACGAAGAACTCGAATTCACCTACATCGTCAGTCGCGGCAAGACCACCCGACGCAAACATGCTTTCGAAGGCATGCTGCGCAATATCGAGCGCCGCTACCGCGAGTCCGAGTCGCCCGCCGTACGCGAGGAACTCGCGCGCTACAAGGGGTGGCGCAGCTGTCCCGACTGTGGCGGCAGCCGTCTCAATCGTATCGCGCGCCATGTGCATGTGGCCGACCGTGCACTCGCCGAGATCACGGCCCTCGCCGTTGCCGATGCCGCCAATTTCTTTGGTCAACTGACCTTGCCGGGCTGGCGCGGCGAAGTCGCAGGAAAAATCGTCGCCGCGGTCCAGGATCGGCTGCGTTTTCTGGTGGACGTGGGGCTTGGCTATTTGACACTCGATCGTGGCGCCGATTCGCTGTCGGGCGGCGAGGCGCAGCGCATTCGGCTGGCGAGTCAGATCGGCTCCGGACTCACCGGCGTGATGTATATCCTCGATGAGCCGTCGATCGGCCTGCACCAGCGCGACAATGCACGGCTACTCACGATGCTGTATCGGCTGCGCGATCTGGGCAATACGGTCATCGTGGTCGAACACGACGAAGATGCCATCTGCTCTGCTGATCACGTGATCGATCTCGGACCGGGTGCAGGTATCCACGGTGGCGCCATCGTGGCGGCCGGAACACCGCAGCAAATTCGCGACAATGCCGCATCGCTGACCGGCCAGTATCTCTCCGGGACGCTGCAGATTCCGGTACCCAAGCTGCGTACACCGCGGCAGCCGACGCGGCTGCTGCGCGTGCTCGGCGCGAAAGGCAACAACCTCAAAGATATCGATGTCGAAATTCCGCTCGGGCTGCTGACCTGCGTCACCGGCGTCTCGGGTTCGGGCAAGAGCACGCTGATCAACGATACGCTGCTGCGTCGGGCACTGGTCGAAATCGGTGGCGGCCCGAGCGACGCCGCACCCTGCAAAGCCCTGCAGGGCATCGAGCACATCGATCGGGTGATCGATATCGATCAAAGTCCGCTCGGGCGTACACCCCGCTCGAACCCCGCGACCTACACCTCGATGTTCACCGGATTGCGCGGACTCTTTGCGCAGGTGCCCGAAGCGCGCGGTCGCGGCTATGACGCGGGTCGCTTCAGTTTCAACGTCAAGGGCGGGCGCTGCGAAGCCTGCCAAGGGGACGGGGTCATGCGGGTGGAGATGCATTTCCTACCCGATGTCTACGTGCCCTGCGATGTCTGTCGCGGACGTCGCTACAACCGCGAGACGCTGGAGATTCTCTATCGCGGCAAAAGCATCCACGACGTACTCGAAATGACTGTCGAAGATGCAGCCCGTTTCTTTCAAAATATTCCGGCGGTTCAACCCAAGTTGCAGACGCTGCTCGATGTCGGACTCGGGTATCTCAAGCTCGGACAGAACGCGACCACGCTCTCCGGTGGTGAGGCGCAGCGCGTGAAGCTCGCCCGCGAACTTGCCAAGCGCGCGACCGGTCGCACGCTATATGTGCTCGACGAGCCGACCACCGGTCTGCACTTTCACGATGTGGCACAGTTGCTTGGCGTTCTGCACAGATTACGCGACGAGGGCAACACCGTAGTCGTAATCGAACACAACCTCGATGTCATCAAGACGGCGGACTGGATCGTCGACCTCGGGCCGGAGGGCGGCGCAGCGGGCGGCGAGATCATCGCCTGCGGCACACCCGAGCAGGTGGCCAAAGCGCAGCGCTCCTATACCGGACGCTATCTCGCGCCGCTGCTCTTGAAGCGCTGAATCACCTCGCCGGCGCTGTGAGTTTCATTGGCGCGACCCGGCACATGGCGCGCCAGCACTCGGCGCCAAAAATCGACTGCTGCACAATCTTTGCTCAGCGTCACGATCTGCCAATCGCCGACGAAACGCTCGAAGATCAAGCGAGCGGCGGCAGCACCCACACCCAGTCGACGCAACTCCGCCAGAACAAAGAAATCGAGCAAGTGCCAGCATTGGCCTGCAGTCGCCGCCGTACCCCTGATCAGCGCGAAGCCCGCGGGCAGCTGATCGCGCTCGATGATCAAGGCAAATGTGCCAGAGGAGCGTATCGCCGCTTCGAGCTCGGCATGGGCCACCGCGACGGTAGCATCGCGGGCACCGATCTCGGTCATCCATGCGGCGTAAGCCTGATCGAGCCAAGGTCGCAAGCGCGGCGAGCGTTGCAATTCGCGGATGGAAACACTCATCAAAAAAATCCGCCAAAAAAGAACCCGGGGGATGGCAAGCCATCGTCCCGGGTTCATTTGGGAGTTCAAGACTCCCGGCCAAAAATTTCCGTCAGGAAATTACTTGGCGGGCTCGGCGGCCGGAGCAGCCTCGGCCGGAGCGGCAGCGGCGTCAGCCGGAGCAGCAGCGGCGTCAGCCGGAGCGGCCTCGGCAGGAGCGGCTTCAGCCGGAGCAGCGGCTTCGGCAGGAGCAGCAGCCTCGGCCGGAGCCTCGGCAGGCTTGCCACCGCAAGCGGTCAGAGCGAGCGCAGCGAGAAGGGCGCTGAGAGCGAGCTTCGTGTTCATTTTGCAGTTACCCCAAAAAAGTAGGAACAAGTAAAAATCAAACAACCTAGCTAGTTTGTCTGGCGACATAAATCGCAGAGGAATTCTATAGGCTTTCGCACTACTTGGGAATGTCCCCGGCACCGTCAACCCGACGGGACAACCCGGGCACCGGACCGGCAGTACAATCCTCCGGGCCGCGTGGCCAAGATCCGCTGCGGCGCTGCCGACAGCCCGTGGTTCTACCGAATGCTGCCCACCGAGAGATGCCGATGCCTCATCAGGAACTTGCCCGCTTGTATCCCGCCCACTTTGCGGAGGTGAGCCGTCGCACCGCAGACGCGCTGGCGCGCAGCCATCTCGACGCCGTGATCCTGCATGCCGGCGAGCCGATCGGCTTGTTTCTCGATGACCAACACTACCCCTTCAAGGCCCACCCCCCGTTCAAATGGTGGGCACCGCTGCTCGATGCCCCGGGATCGATGATTGTTTTTCGTGCGGGGAGCCGCCCAACGCTGATTTTTCGCGTCGAAACGGATTTTTGGTATCAGCCAGCCACCCTTCCCGAAAGTTGGTGGCCAGCACACTTCGAGGTCATCGAGGTGCACTCGAAACAGGAGTCTCGTGCGGCGCTGCCCAAAGACCTTTCGAAGACCGCCTGGATCGGCGATCCACTGCCGGAGCTCATCGGCTGGGGCGTGGGGTCGATCAATCCGCCAGATCTCATGCGCCGGCTCGACTTCACTCGCGCGCGCAAGACCCCGTACGAGATTGCCTGTCTAGCCGAGGCCAACCAAATTGCTGCGCAAGGTCACCGCGCGGCCGCGGCCTGCTTTCGCGCCGGCGGCTCGGAGTACGACATCCACCAGGCTTTTGCCTCGGCTTGCGGTCAACGAGAACAGGAGTTGCCCTACAACGCCATCGTCGCGCTGAACGAAGCGGCCTCGGTGCTGCACTACCAGGTACTGCGGCGCGACCGGCCGCTCGAGCACCGTTCGCTACTGCTCGATGCTGGCGCGAGTTTTGCGGGCTACGGCAGCGACGTCACCCGCACGACGGCGAGCGCCCAGGGTGACTTTGCCGATCTCGTCGACCACATGGATCGCCTGCAGCTCGGTCTGTGCGCGCTGGCCAAACCCGGGATTGACTGGCGGGACATTCACGCCGCCGCGGTGGAACGGATCACGGCCCTGTTGTGCGTGGCCGGCGTGCTGCGCTGCGGTGCCGACGAGGCCCTCGAGTCGGGGGCGTCGCGGCTGTTCTTTCCGCATGGCATCGGCCACCTGCTCGGGCTCGAAGTCCACGACGTCGGCGGCACGATGGCGGACGACGCAGGCGGCACGCTGCCCAAGCCGCCACGCGACCCTGCGCTGCGGCTCACGCGAAAGCTCGAGCCGGGTTTCGTGGTGACGATGGAACCCGGGCTTTATTTCATTGATGCGTTATTGGGGCCCGCGCGCAGCGGTGACCACGCGAAGCGTATCGACTGGCAAAGAGTCGAGGCGCTGCGCCCGTTCGGTGGCGTGCGGATCGAGGACAACCTCGCCGTCACCGCCGACGGTTGCGACAACCTCACCCGCGACGCGCTCGGTTTTTCTTGACCTGAACTCGCTTACGCGGCGGCCGCTTTACGAGCCCGCGGCTTGGCTGCCGCCTTGGCTTTTTTCTTGGTCTTCTTGCCGTCGGTCGCCTCAGCCTCGACTGCAGGCGCGGCGGCTTGGTCGACGAGCTGCATCAGCGCCATCGGCGCCGAGTCACCCGGACGCGGCATCATGCGCAGAATGCGCGTGTAGCCACCGGCTCGCGCCTTGAAGCGCGGACCGAGATCGCCAAAGAGCTTCTCAACCACCGCATTGTCGCGCAGCCGCGCGAACGCCAGACGCCGGCGCGCTTCGCTGTCGGTCTTGGCGAGCGTAATCAGCGGCTCGACGACACGACGCAGTTCCTTCGCCTTCGGCAAAGTGGTGCGGATGGTCTCGTGACGCAGCAGCGCGACGCTCATGTTGCGCATCAGCGCATGGCGATGCGGTGCATTACGCGAGAGTTGCCGCCCGGAAAGTAGATGACGCATAAAGAACTCCGATAAACTCAGTCGTGGCTCGCGGTCATGTGACCGCGGGTGCTCACATCAAACCGCCGCGATCCTCGTCGTGACGCAGACCGGCCGGCGGCCAGCCGTCGAGACGCATGCCGAGCATCAGCCCGTGGCTCTGCAGTACTTCCTTGATCTCAGTCAAAGATTTCTTGCCGAGGTTCGGGGTACGCAGCAACTCGACTTCGGTACGCTGCACCAGATCGCCAAAGTAGTGAATGTTTTCTGCCTTGAGGCAGTTGGCGCTGCGGACAGTGAGCTCGAGCTCATCAACCGGGCGCAGCAGGATCGGATCGAACTGCGCGGCCTCGGACTTGCCACCGGCTTCTTCCTCGCCCTGCAGATCGACGAACACCGACAGCTGATCTTTGAGGATGCCAGCGGCGCGACGGATCGCCTCTTCGGCGTCGATCGTGCCATTGGTCTCGATGTCGAGGATGAGCTTGTCGAGATCGGTACGCTGCTCGACGCGCGCGGCGTCCACCGAATAGGTGACGCGGCGGATCGGGCTGAACGAGGCATCGAGCTGCAGTCGGCCGATCGGTCGAGTGGCTTCTTCGAACGCCGCGCGCTGCGAGGCCGGGCGGTAGCCGCGGCCGCGTTCGACCCGCAGCACCATGTTGAGTTCGCCGGCCTTGGTGAGGTTGGCGATCACGAGCTCCGGGTTGACGACTTCGACGTCGTGGTCGGTCTGGATGTCACCGGCAGTGACCGGGCCCGGGCCTTTCTTTGAAAGACGCAGCTCGGCCGAATCGCGGCTGTACATGCGGATCGCGACCTGCTTAAGGTTAAGCAGCATGTCGACCACGTCCTCCTGGACGCCTTCGATGCTGGTATACTCGTGCAGTACGCCTTCGATTTCCGCTTCGGTGATCGCCGCACCGGGCATCGAGGAGAGCAGCACGCGACGCAGCGCGTTGCCGAGCGTGTGACCAAAGCCACGCTCGAAGGGCTCGATGACCACGCGCGCCTGGCGCGGGGCAAGCGGGCTGACCTTCACCACGCGCGGTTTGAGGAATTCGCTGACGGATCCTTGCATGTTCAAATCCTCTTTCCTGTCCCGAGTATCACTTCGAGTACAACTCGATGACCAGGTTTTCGTTGATGTCGGGCAGGATTTCGTCCCGCGCCGGCACTTGCTTGAAAACGCCTTTCATTTCTTTGTCGTTCACTTCGACCCACTCAGGCAGGCCGACCTGTGAAGCGATCTGCATCGCATTCTGAATGCGCAACTGCTTGCGTGACTTCTCGCGCACCTGCACCACATCGCCCGGACGCAGCTGGCAGGAGGGGATCGTCACCACTTCGCCGTTGACCTCGACGCCTTTGTGGCTGACGAGCTGGCGCGCTTCGGCGCGCGTGGCTGCGAAGCCCATGCGGTAGACGACGTTGTCGAGACGGCACTCGAGCAGCTTGAGCAGGTTCTCACCCGTCGAGCCTGTGCGGCGCGCAGCCTCGGTGTAGTAGTTGGCGAACTGGCGCTCGAGCACGCCGTACATGCGGCGCAGCTTCTGCTTCTCGCGCAACTGGCTGCCGTACTCGGAAAGACGCGTCTTGCGCTCACCTTTGATGCCACCCGGCGGCACCTGCAGCTTGCACTTCGACTCGAGCGGCTTGACGCCACTCTTCAAAAAAAGATCGGTGCCCTCGCGACGAGCGAGCTTGCACTTGGGACCAATATATCGGGCCATCAGAAGTTCCTCTTGCGACGCGGCGTCAGACGCGACGCTTCTTGGGCGGGCGGCAGCCGTTGTGCGGGATCGGCGTGACGTCGAAAATGCTGGTGATCTTCAGACCGCAATTGTTGAGCGCGCGCACCGCAGACTCGCGACCCGGGCCGGGGCCCGCGACGCGCACTTCGACGTTGCGCAAACCGTGCTCCTGCGCGGCGGTGCCGGCCTTTTCGGCGGCCACCTGCGCAGCGAACGGCGTCGACTTGCGCGAACCACGGAAACCACAACCCCCCGAGGTCGCCCAGGACAAGGTGTTGCCCTGACGATCGGTGATCGTGATGATCGTGTTGTTGAACGACGCGTGGATGTGCGCGATGCCGTCGAGCACGTTCTTGCGTGCCTTCTTCGGCTTCTTCGCGCCGGCGCCGGCGGATTGCTGCTTCTGTTCTGCCATGTGTTTGTGCCTGTTGACGCTGGTGGGCGATTAGCCCGAATCAACCCTTGCCCGGAGGCGCGTTGAGCTTGACGGCCTGCTTGCGCGGACCCTTGCGCGTGCGCGCGTTGGTACGCGTACGCTGCCCGCGGACCGGCAGACCCTTGCGGTGGCGCATGCCCCGGTAGGTTCCAAGGTCCATCAGACGCTTGATGTTCATCGAGACATCACGACGCAGGTCGCCCTCGACCAGACCCTTGGCGATCTGCGCACGCAGCGCATTCACTTCGGATTCAGTGAGATCTTTGACCTTAGTGGTCGGATCGACGCCCGCTGCCTCGCAGACGGCGCGCGAACGGCTACGGCCCACTCCATAGATATGCGTGAGGCCGATGACCACATGCTTGTTCATCGGGATGTTTATGCCGGCGATACGTGCCATTTTTCCTGCCCCGAAGCCGCGAAAAAGCGCGGCATTCTACTTAAAAAACCTTGGTTCTCAACCCTGCCGCTGCTTGTGCCGCGGATCCTTGCAAATGACGTAGACGACGCCGCGGCGCCGCACGATCTTGCAGTCCTTGCAAATCTTTTTGACCGATGGACGAACTTTCATTTCGTTTACCCTTTGCTCACTGCGGCGCGCCGCCGCGTCCATAACCCATCAGATTGGCCTGCTTGAGCAGCCCCGGATACTGGTGGGACATCAAGTGCGCCTGCAGCTGGGCCATGAAATCCATGGCCACCACCACGACGATCAACAGCGACGTGCCGCCGAATACGAACGGCACGCCACCTTCAGCTGCCAGAATCTCCGGTACGACGCACACACCGGACACGTACAACGCGCCCCAGAGCGTCAGTCGCGTCAAAACTTTGTCGATGTACTCGCCAGTTTGCGCACCGGGACGGAGCCCAGGAATGAACGCCCCCGACTTTTTGAGGTTCTCGGCAGTCTCACGCGAATTGAAAACCAGTGCGGTGTAAAAGAAGCAAAAGAAAATCATCATGATGACGTACAGCACGAGATGCAGCGGCTGCCCGTAGCCAAGCGAGGCGGCAATTCCCTGCAAAATGTCTGCGGCGCGACCTTCCCCCGTCCCAAAAAACTGAGCGATCGTGGCGGGGAAGAGCAGCAAACTTGACGCGAAAATCGGCGGGATGACGCCCGACATGTTAAGCTTAAACGGCAGATGGCTGGTCTGTCCGGCCATCACGCGACGGCCAACCTGCCGCTTGGCGTAATGCACGGCGATCCGACGCTGCGCACGTTCGCAGTACACACAGAACGCGGTAACCCCGAGAACCATCACGATCAGCACGAGTGCGAACACACCCGACATCTCGCCGGTGTTCACCGACTCGACGGTGCGGCCTACCGCGCCGGGCAAACCGGCAACGATACTCGCCAGGATGATCATCGAAATACCGTTACCAATGCCGCGCTCGGTGACTTGCTCGCCGAGCCACATCAAGAACATTGTGCCGGTGGTCATGGTGACCGTGGCGATGAACAGGAACGACCATCCCGGAGCATTGACCATGCCGCCGTTCTGCAACGCCGTGGCCGCGGCAAGCGATTGGAAGATCGCGAGGATCAGCGTGAAGTAGCGAGTGATCGCAGTCATCTTGCGACGCCCTGCCTCGCCCTCTTTCTTCATTTCTTCCCAAGGCGGGTACACCTGCGACCCCATCTGCACGATGATCGACGCCGAGATGTAGGGCATTACGCCCATGGCAAAAATCGACAAACGCTCGAGTGCGCCACCCGAAAACATGTTGGCGATCCCGAGGATCGTGCCTTCATTCTGCTGAAAAAAGCGCGCCACCTCAGCGGCGTCGATGCCGGGGACGGGAATGAACGAGCCGATTCGGTACACGATCAACGCACCGATCAGGAACAGCAGCCGCGCGCGCACTTCGCCGAAACGCGTTGCGTCTGCGAGAGCTGCTGCCGGATTGCCTACCCCTGTTGCCACTATGTTGTCCTGTTCGGTTGCTTCAGGCTTCGATGCGGCCGCCGGCGGCTTCGATCGCGGCCTTGGCGCCCTTGGTGGCCCCGATGCCCTTCAGCGTCACGGCTTTTTTGATCTCACCCGAGAGCACGACCTTCGCGACTTCAGCTTGCGCCGGCACGACGTTCGCAGCCTTCAGCGCCGCCAGATCGATGACCTCGGCGTTCACCTTGGCGAGTTCGTCGAGACGAACTTCGGCGCGCGTGGCCTTGATGGCCGAGCGGAAGCCGACCTTCGGCATGCGACGTTGCAGCGGCATCTGGCCGCCTTCGAAGCCGACCTTGTGATAGCCGCCCTTGCGTGCACGCTGTCCCTTGACGCCGCGTCCGCAAGTTTTGCCCTGACCCGCCGAAGCACCGCGGCCGACGCGCAAGCGCGGACGCTTGGAACCCGGGGCAGGCTTGATGGTGTTGATACGCATCGTTTGAATCTCCTTCAGTCTGCGGCGACGGGCCTCAGCCCTCGACCACCGCAAGCAGATGACGCGCCGTGCGGATCAGCCCGCGATTCTCCGGCGTATCGGCAACGGTGACCGTCTGATGCCGCTTGCGCAGTCCGAGCCCGCGTACCGACTGCGCGATGTTCGCGAGCTGGCCGTAGACGCTCTTCTTCAAAGTGACTTTCAGCTGCTTGGCCGCCATGACAATCAACCCGTGATTTCTTCGAGGGACTTACCGCGCTTGGCGGCGATTTCTTCGGGCGAACGCACCGAGGCGAGCGCCTTGACCGTGGCCCGTACAACGTTGATCGCATTGCGCGAACCGTAGCTCTTGGCGAGCACGTTGCGTACGCCCGCGCACTCGAGCACCGCACGCATGCCGCCGCCGGCGATGACACCGGTACCGTCGGAGGCAGGCTGCATCAGCACGCGCGTCGCGCCGTGGCTACCCTTCACCGAGTAGTGCAAGGTCTCGTTCTTCAAAGAAACGTTGACCATGTTCTTGCGGGCAGCGGCCATCGCCTTGGAGATGGCGACCGGCACTTCGCGCGCCTTGCCGAAGCCGAAACCGACGCGACCGGCGCCGTCACCCACCACAGTGAGTGCGGTGAAGCCGAACTGGCGGCCGCCCTTCACGGTCTTGGAGGTGCGGTTCACCGCAACGAGCTTCTCGAGGTACTCGTCGGTCGCCTGGGATTTTTCCACTCGTGCCATAGCGTGTGTGTCCTGCCTTAAAATTCCAGGCCCGCTTCACGCGCGGCATCTGCCAGCGCCTTGATGCGTCCGTGGTACATGAATCCCGCGCGATCGAACGCGACCTTGCTGATGCCGGCGGCCTTGGCGCGCTCGGCAATCACGCGGCCGACGGCCTTGGCGGCCTCGACATTGCCGGTGCCCGCGAGGCCATTGGCCACCGCATCCTGCACGGTCGATGCTGCGGCCAGCACCTGTGACCCCGTGGCATCGAACACCTGCGCGTAAATGTGCCGCGGCGTACGGTGTACGGTGAGCCGGGGTTGAGCCAGCTCGCGAATCTTGGCGCGGGCCCGCACGGCACGGCGCTGTCGTCGCTCTTTCTTTGTGATCTGCATTGCTCGATCCTCGTTGCGCGCCTGCGGTTACTTCTTCTTGCCTTCCTTGAGCGAGATCTGCTCGCCGGAATAACGCACACCCTTGCCCTTGTAAGGCTCAGGCGGACGCAGTCCGCGAATCTCTGCCGCCACCTGACCGACGCGCTGTTTGTCGATCCCCTTGATGAGAATTTCGGTCTGGCTCGGCGCCTCGACCGAGATGCCTTCGGGCATCTCGATGGCGACCGGATGCGAGAAACCCAAGGTAAGGTTGATCGTCTTGCCCTGCACCGCGGCACGGTAACCGACGCCCACGAGTTCGAGCTTGCGCTCATACCCCTTGGTGATGCCGGTAACGATATTCGCCAGATGCGCACGCGTGGCTCCCGCCTGCATGCGGTTGCTCGCGTCGTACTGCAGTTCGAGCTGCTTGTCGCCCTGCACGACCTTGACGCCGCCGTTGAGCGGCACCGAGAGCGAGCCCTTGGCACCCTTCAATGTCACCGTCTCGGCGGTGATGGTGGCGGTGACACCTTGCGGCAACACGACCGGTTGTTTTGCTACACGACTCATGTTCGCTTCCTCAAGCGACGATGCACAGGACTTCGCCGCCCTGGCCGATGGCGCGGGCCTGCTTGTCCGTCATGACACCCTTCGGGGTGGAGACGATCACCGTCCCCATGCCGCCGAGTACCTTGGGCAATTCGTCTTTGCCGCGATAAATACGCAGACCGGGGCGCGAGACGCGCTCTAGACGATCGATGACCGGACGACCCTCGTAATATTTGAGGGCGATGGTCATGGTGTTCTTGCCGCCGTCCGAGGCGATGCGGAAATCCGCAACGTAGCCTTCGTCCTTCAGCACTTTGACGACCGCCTGCTTGAGGCGCGACGAACCGACGCTCACTTCGCTCTTGCGCGCGAGTTGGGCGTTGCGGATGCGGGTCAGCAGGTCGGCAATGGGATCAGTCATGCTCATATGGCGTGCGCTCCTACCAGCTCGCCTTCGACACGCCCGGCAGCTCGCCGCGGCTCGCGGTCTCGCGAATCTTCACGCGCGAGAGGCCGAACTTGCGATACACCCCACGCGGGCGACCGGAGATCGCACAGCGCTTGCGGCCGCGGCTCGGGCTCGCGTCACGCGGCATCTTCTGCAGTGCAGCCTGCGCTGCAGCGCGATCTTCCGGAGACGTACGCGGATCGCGGATCGCCTCTTTCAGCTTGACGCGCTTCGCCGCGTGTTTTTTGACGGTTGCGGCGCGACGCTTCTCGCGCTCCACCATGCTCGTCTTGGCCATGTTCTTTGCTGCCCTATTACTTGCGGAAGGGGAACTGGAAAGCCTCGAGCAAAGCTCGGCCTCCCTTGTCGTCCTTCGCCGTCGTGGTGATGGTGATGTCCATGCCCCGGATTTGATCGATCTGGTCGTACTGGATCTCCGGGAAAATGATCTGTTCTTTGACGCCCATGTTGTAGTTGCCACGGCCGTCGAAGGAGCGCGGCGACACGCCACGGAAGTCGCGAATACGCGGCATCGCGACGCTGATCAGGCGATCAAGGAATTCGTACATGCGCGCGCCGCGCAGCGTGACCTTGCAACCGATCGCCAGGCCTTCGCGGACCTTGAACGATGCGATCGACTTGCGCGCCTGACAGAGCACGGGCTTCTGGCCGGTGATCTTGGCGAGATCGCCGGCGGCGGCTTCGATGACCTTTTTGTCGGCCACGGCCTCGCCCACGCCCATGTTGACCGTGATCTTCACGATCTTCGGGACTTCCATGACGTTGCTGACGCAGAGGTCCTTGCGAAGCTGCGGCACAACCTTGTCGCGGTAATACTGTTGAAGTCTTGCCATGCTGGTGGTCCTGAAGGATCGACGCTCAAGCGTCGATCATTTCTCCGTTGGACTTGAAGAAGCGGACACGCTTGCCGTCGGCGAGACGCTTGACGCCCACGCGGTCGGCTTTCTGCGTACCCGGGTTGAAAAGCGCCACTTTTGAAACATGCAGCGGGGCTTCCTTCTCGACGATGCCGCCCGGCTTGTTTTGCTGCGGGTTGCCGCGGGTGTGACGCTTCACGCGGTTGATGTTCTCGACGATCAAAGTTTCGTCGTCGAGCACATTGATCACGGCGCCCTTGCGACCCTTGTCGCGGCCCGAGATAACGATGACGTTGTCGCCCTTGCGGATCTTTCTCATGACGGTGTCCTCAGAGCACTTCCGGCGCGAGCGAGATGATCTTCATGAACTGCGCCGTGCGCAGCTCGCGCGTGACGGGTCCGAAGATGCGCGTGCCGATCGGCTCGAGCTTGTTGGTGAGCAGCACGGCGGCATTGCCGTCGAACTTGATCAGCGAACCATCCTGCCGGCGCACGCCACGGCGAGTACGCACCACGACGGCGTCGTAGACCTCGCCCTTCTTGACCTTGCCGCGCGGAATCGCGTCTTTGACGGAAACTTTGATGATGTCGCCCACGGCAGCGTAACGACGGCGCGTGCCGCCCATTACTTTGATGCACATGAGCGTCTTGGCACCGCTGTTGTCGGCGGCATTCAGCAATGATTGCAGCTGGATCACGACGCACGCTCCACGACGGACACCAGCCGCCAGGACTTGTTGCGCGACAGCGGCCGGCACTCGGCGATGGTCACGGTGTCTCCCTCGCGCGACTCGTTGGTCTCGTCATGCGCGAGCAGCTTGGTCGTGCGGCGAATGTACTTGCCGTAGCGCGGATGCTTGACCAGGCGCTCGATCTCGACCGCGATGGTCTTGTTCATTTTGTTGCCGACCACGCGCCCGGTGAGCGTGCGCAGGGTCTTGGTGTCTTCGGTTGCGGTGTTCATGGCTTACTTCCCCGGGGCCTTGGCAGCAGCCGCCTTCTCGGCGAGCACCGTCTTCAGGCGAGCGATGTCCTTGCGCGCACGGCCGAAGTCGTGCGGCTTGACCGCCTGACCCGTCGCGCGCTGCATGCGCAGCGAGAACTGCTCGCGACGCAGCTTGAGGAGTTCCTCGTTGAGTTCGTTCGCGGCTTTGCCGCGCAGATCCTTGGCATTCATGTCAGCGTACCTGTCGCTTCACGAAGGAGGTCGTGACAGAGAGCTTGGCGCCGGCCAACCGGAACGCTTCGCGCGCAGTCTTTTCGTCCACCCCTTCCATTTCGAAGAGGACCTTGCCCGGCTTGACCTTGGCGACCCAGTGCTCGACGTTGCCCTTGCCCGAGCCCATGCGGACTTCGAGCGGCTTCTTCGAGATAGGAACGTCCGGAAAAACACGGATCCAGATCTGACCGCCACGCTTCACGTGACGGGCCATCGCGCGGCGCGCGGCTTCGATCTCACGAGCGGTCATGCGCGCGCGCTCGGTGGCCTTGAGGCCGAAATCACCGAAGGCCACGCTATTGCCGCGCTGCGCGAGTCCGGCGTTGTCGCCCTTGAACTGCTTGCGGTATTTGGTGCGCTTGGGTTGCATCATGGCTGCAATTCCTCAGTCCGCTCAGGCCGCCGGCGCAGCAGCAGCTGCGGCAGCATCGGTGGCGGGAGCAGCGGCAGCATCACCCTCGGGGGCGACCTTCGCCAGGTCTTCCTTGTCGAACACTTCGCCCTTGAAGATCCACACCTTGACGCCAATCACGCCGTAGGTGGTGCGGGCTTCGCCGAAGCCGTAATCGATGTCGGCGCGGAAGGTGTGCAGCGGAATGCGTCCTTCACGCGACCACTCGGTGCGCGCGATTTCGGCACCGTTGAGGCGACCCGAGAGCCGCACCTTGATACCGAGCGCGCCACTGCGCATGGTGCTCATCACGGCGCGCTTCATGGCGCGGCGGAACATCACGCGCTTCTCGATCTGCTGCGCGATGCCGTCGGCAACGAGCTGCGCGTCGAGTTCAGGCTTGCGGATCTCGGAAATATTGAGACGAATGTCGGCGACCGGGCGACCGAGCAGCGTCGCCGTTTCGGCGCGCAGCTTCTCGATGTCTTCTCCCTTCTTGCCGATCACGATACCGGGACGCGCAGTCTCGATCGTGATGTTGACCTTGTTCGCCGCGCGCTCGATCTGGATCCGCGAGACCGAGGCCTCGGCCAGCTTCTTGCGCAGGAACTCACGCACGCGGAAGTCCGTGTGCACGAGCACCGGAAATTGCTTCTTGCTCGCATACCACTTCGAGGACCACTCGCGGGTAATGCCGAGGCGGATGCCTATTGGATTCACTTTCTGGCCCATGGATCAGTCCTTCCTGCCGTCGCCGACGACGACGGTGATGTGGCTGTTGCGCTTGACGATGCGAGCACCGCGACCTTTGGCGCGAGCGGCGAAACGCTTCAGCACCGGAGCAGTGTCGACCATGATGCGCTGAACTTTGAGTTCGTCGATGTCGGCGCCGTTGTTGTTCTCGGCGTTCGCCACCGCCGACTCGAGAACTTTGAGCACGATTTCCGCGCTCTTCTTCGGCATGAAGCGCAGCGTCGCGAGCGCGTTGCCCACGGGCTTGCCGCGAACCACGTCGGCGACCAGCCGGCACTTCTGCGGCGAGATGCGCGCGTACTTGAGTTTTGCCGTGACTTCCATTGCTTGATCTCCGCTCAGGCCGCGACTTTCTTGTCGCCCGAGTGCCCCTTGAAGGTGCGGGTCGGCGCGAACTCGCCGAGCTTGTGACCGACCATGTTCTCGGTGACGAGCACCGGGATGTGCTGCTTGCCGTTGTGCACGGCAATGGTTAGACCCACCATCTCAGGGGTGACCATCGAACGACGCGACCAAGTCCTGATCGGCTTGCGATCGTTCTTGGCAGCGGCGGTCTGCACCTTCTTGGCGAGGTGCAGATCGACGAACGGACCTTTCTTCAGTGAACGAGGCACTTTTGACTCCTGACCTTACCGGACCGCTCAGCGGACCTTGTTCTGTCGACGCTGCACGATCATGTGATTCGTGCGCTTGTTGGTACGGGTCTTCTTGCCCTTGGTGTTCCAGCCCCACGGCGAAACCGGGTGCGGGTTACCTTGGCCAGACTTGCCTTCACCACCACCGTGGGGGTGATCGACCGGGTTCATCGCCAGACCGCGGACCGTCGGCCGAATGCCGAGCCAGCGCTTCGCACCGGCCTTACCGTAGCTGCGCAGGTTGTGCTCGTCATTGCTCACTTCGCCGATGGTGGCGCGGCAATCGATGTGCACCTTGCGGGTTTCGCCAGACTTGAGGCGGATGTAGGCATAGATGCCTTCGCGGGCGGTGTACTGCACCGAGCTGCCGGCGCTGCGCGCCAACTGACCGCCGGCACCCGGCTTCAGCTCGACGTTGTGCACGGTCGAACCCACCGGAATGTGGCGCAACTGCATGGCGTTGCCCGCCTTGATCGGCGAGTCGGCACCCGAACGGATTTCATCGCCCGGCACCACGCCCTTCGGCGCAAGAATGTAGCGACGCTCGCCGTCCATGTACTTGATGAGCGCAATGTGACTGGTGCGATTCGGATCGTGCTCGATCCGCTCGACCACGCCCTTGACGCCGTCCTTGTCGCGCTTCAGGTCGATGACGCGGTACTTCTGCCGCGAACCGCCGCCCTTGTGGCGCGTAGTAATACGGCCGAAGTTGTTGCGACCGCCCGTCTTCGCCTGACGCTCGGTCAGCGGCGCGTACGGGTCACCCTTCCAGAGGTGGGACTTGTCGACTTTGACGGCGAACCGGCTGCCCGGCGACGTCGGCTTCATTTTGAGAAGTGCCATCAGGCTTTCCTCGCTTCGAGGTCGATGGTCTGGCCCGGTGCGAGACGCACGTAGGCCTTCTTCGAATCTTGGGTGCGGCCCGGGGTCTTGCCGAAGCGGCGGACCTTGCCGGGTTCGTTGACCACGTTCACCGACTCGACTTTGACCTGGAACATGAGCTCTACGGCGGCCTTGATGTCGGGCTTCGCAGCGTCACGACGCACGCGGAACGCGTATTGATTGGAGTTCTGCATGGCGAGTGCCGATTTTTCGGTGACGTGCGGCGCCACCAGCACGTTGATCAGCCGCTCTTGGCTGAGTTTGGATGCGACAGCCGTCATTGCAGGCGCTCCTCGATCATCTTCACGGCGCCGACGGTCATCAGCACCTTGTCGTAGCTCGCGAGCGCGAGCGGGTTGAGCGCGGTGACCGGCAGCACATCGACGTGCGGCAGGTTACGCGCAGCAAGGAACAACTTTTCTTCGATGGCCTCGACCACGATCAGCACGTTGTCGAGCGCCAGCGATTTGAGCTGCGCGGCAAGCAACTTGGTCTTCGGCGCTTCGAGATCGATACCGTTGGTAACGACGAGGCGATCTTGACGCACGAGCTCCGAGAGCATGGAGCGAATGGCGCCGCGATACATCTTGCGGTTGACCTTCTGCTCGAAGCTGCGCGGCTTGGCTGCGAAGGCGCGACCGCCACCCACCCAAATGGGGCTGCGGCTCGAACCGGCGCGTGCCTGACCCGTGCCTTTCTGGCCCCAGGGCTTCTTGCCGCCGCCACGAACCTCGGCCTTGGTGAGCTGGGCCTTGGTGCCCGAGCGACCGGCGTTGCGGTAAGCAGTAACGACCTGGTACACCAGGGCCTCGTTGTACTCGGTGCCGAAAGTGGCCTCCGAGAGTTGCAGCTCGTTCGAGCCGCCAGCGATTTTGATCTTCATGACCGATTCGCTCCCGATCACTTCTTGCCCGGAGCGGCCTTAGCCTGCCCGGCGCCCTTGGTCGGCACGATGCGCTTGCGCTTGGCGAGCCGCGCCGCCTTGACGGACGGCCGCACGATCACCTCGCCACCCTCGGCACCCGGAACGGCACCGCGGATCAGCAGCAGATTGCGCTCGGCATCCACCTCGACGACCTTGAGGTTCTCAGTCGTGCGACGGGCGACGCCCATATGGCCCGACATGCGCTTGCCCTGGAACACGCGGCCCGGTGTCTGGCGCTGGCCGATGGATCCCGGGGTGCGGTGCGACACCGAGACACCGTGCGTCGCGTTGTGACCACCGAAGTTGTGACGCTTCATGGTGCCCGCAAAGCCCTTGCCGATGGTGGTGCCGGTCACATCGACGACCTGACCAACCTGGAAGTGGTACGCCTTGATTTCGGCACCGACGGCGACGCCCTCGCCCTCTTTGTCGACCAGCCGGAACTCGACCAGCGACTTGCCGGGGGCCGTACCCGCTTTCGCGTAGTGGCCTGACAGCGCCTTGGAAACGAGCTGCGGACGACGATTGCCGTAGGTGACCTGAATGGCCTTGTAACCATCCTTGTCAGTGGATTTGACTTGCGTCACGCGGTTCGGGAGAACCTCGATGACGGTCACGGGAACAGATTCACCCGCCTCCGTGAACACGCGGGTCATGCCGCACTTGCGGCCGACAAGACCGATTGCCATGTACATCTCTCCTGCGCCCACTGCGATTGGCGGGCACAAAAAACTCTTATCGAACCGTTCGGGTGATGAGGGTGACGACTGGAGGCTCCGCAGCGGTGCGCCGCGAAGTATCTCGAGTGGTCTTGGCGGCACGCCGCCAACCTCGCCCGATCCCGCCGATTTCTGCGGCCCATCCCGGAAAAGGTCCGGGATCAAAAAGGGCGCGCAGTGTAATCGTGGGTTGAGGGGTTTGCAAGCGTCCCGAGATCCCCGGGACGCTTGCCCCCGCATTGCCTGTCTGTCAGTCCCTGCTCAGTTGAGCTTGATCTGCACGTCCACGCCCGCCGGCAGCTCGAGACGCATCAAGGCGTCCACGGTCTTGTCGGTGGGGTTGAGGATGTCCATGAGGCGCTTGTGGGTGCGCAGCTCGAACTGGTCACGGGCGTCCTTGTCGCCGTGCGGGCTGACCAGAAGCGTATAGCGCTCCATCTTGGTCGGCAGCGGCACGGGGCCACGCACGGTGGCACCGGTGCGCTTGGCCGTCTCGACGATTTCGCGCGCGGAAGTGTCGATCAGGCGATGGTCGAAGGCCTTCAGCCTGATACGGATACTCTGGTTAGCCATATTTCTTTGTCCTTACTTCAGGATCTTGGCGACGACGCCGGCGCCGACGGTGCGACCACCCTCGCGGATGGCAAAACGCAGCCCATCTTCCATCGCGATCGGCGCAATCAGCTCCACCGTCATCTTGATGTTGTCCCCCGGCATCACCATCTCGGTGTTGCCCGGCAACTCGATCGTCCCGGTCACATCCGTCGTGCGGAAGTAAAACTGCGGCCGATAGCCCTTGAAAAACGGCGTGTGACGCCCGCCTTCTTCCTTCGTCAGCACGTACACCTCACACTCGAACTTCGTGTGCGGCATGATGCTGCTAGGCTTCGCCAACACCTGACCACGCTCCACGTCCTCGCGCTTCGTACCGCGCAGCAGCACGCCCACGTTGTCGCCCGCCTGACCCTCATCGAGCAGCTTGCGGAACATCTCAACGCCCGTGCACGTCGTCTTCACCGTGTCCTTCAGACCGATGATCTCGACTTCTTCGTTCACCTTCACGATGCCGCGCTCAATGCGCCCCGTCACCACCGTGCC
>Ga0194131_10000411_pt1 | contig 71893 bp, 76 predicted proteins | sample TA2KigO120mmetaG_FD_148631 | JGI IMG/M metagenome (GOLD analysis project Ga0194131, IMG submission 148631) | Freshwater microbial communities from Lake Tanganyika, Tanzania - TA2015053 Kigoma Offshore 120m | ecosystem: Environmental > Aquatic > Freshwater > Lake | place: Tanzania: Lake... | reverse complement strand
GGAGAGGTCTTCCTCATAGTAGTGGTGGAACTTACCCAGATCAATTTGCTGGTAGAAACAAAGCTCATATGTCAAGACCTGCTTTTATGACACGCCTTGCTCAGATTAAAGCAGGTGGAATGGGAACGATGGCAAAAATTGCTCCAGGTTCTCCTGCCGCAAATGTAGATCCATGCATTTGTGATCCAGAAACTCCAGATGGAAATCCAGGAAATTTACCACCTCCAGTTCAACAACCTTCTGGAGGACATGTTGTAACCTCAGAGATGGGTATGAGAGGACTTGCTCTATCTCCTGGTATGCACATGGGCGTTGATATATCTGGGAATACTGGAGAATATTTAAAAGCGTTTACTGCTGGAACTATTGAAGCAACTGGAACTGATGGTGGATATGGAAATTATGTAAACTGGATCGATAGTTTTGGAGTTGCTCATTTTTATGCTCACATGAACAAACCGGCATTTGTAAAAGCAGGACAAAAAGTTAATGCTGGAACTGTTCTTGGCGTTCTTGGTAGCACAGGAAGATCTACTGGACCACATTTACACTGGGAGGCAGCAACAAATCCAAGAGATACTGGAATGTCTAAGAGCTCAGTTCTTTCTAGGTTCAATCCATTATCAAGATATAGTAAAGAATCGCCATTTACTGGATCTCGTCAAAGTGGTGGTCCAACTTCTATTGGTGGAATTAGATTACTCCACAGGGGCGAGTATGTAATTGATAAAGATTCTGTTGATTTATTTGGTGGGAATTCTTTCTTTAGTATGATAAATGGAATTGAGAATGAAAGACAAAGAGGAGAAAAGTCATCTACATTAATACAACATCTGAGTAAATATACCGGTAGGAAAATAGATCAAAGACCACAAGTAATTGTTGAAGACCCTGAAGTTGTAGTAATGCCATCACAACCGATTTATGTCAATTCTGGATCTTCTGGATATTCATCAGGTGGTGGAAGTGATTGGGAATATCACAACTTAGAGTTGAGGTAAGACATGGCATATATCAAACTAAAAAATCCAACTGCTTTCATAATTCAGAAACAAGTCATTCGTGTTGAAAAACTTGTTGGACAGAAAAATAAATTTAAAGATGTAGCATTTAAACAAAAGGTAAAGTTATTAGAGAGAAATCGCAGAGAAGAAGTTGAAAAGAAATATGAGGATCGTAAAGACAATAGAGAAAACCCGGTATCAAATAAATTCACAACTCCAAGACTTGGATTTCTTGATTCAGTAAAGAACTTTTTATTTTCATTATTGTTTGGTGCATTAACTCTCAAATTATTACCATACTTACCAAAGTTAAAGGGGTTATTAATTACAACTCTTAAGATTGGAAACTTTGGAATAGAGTTTGCTGGAACAATCCTAAATGCGATGGCAACATTTGTGAATGAAGCATATAAACTTGTTGATTTTGGAAAACAACAAGCAAAGATTCTTGGTGGTGATACTGGAGTTGCAAATTATGAAAAGATGCTCAGCATGGCAAATAAAGTAATCAACTCTATGTTGATTGCTGGTATGATTTTTTCTGACCTTGTTGAAAGTGATGCTAGTGCTGGAGCTGGCCAGCAAGCAGTTGATTTGGTAAAAGATAGAGTTGTTCAACAGGCAGGACAAAGAGCAGCACAGCAAGCATCTATTAATGGTGCAACTCAAATTGGTGCTCGTGCTGCCGCTGGTATTGTTGCTGGAGTTGGTCTCATATCTTCTGCTCTAGGTGAAGGTGCCTTTCAACTGAGAAAATTTACAACAAAAATTGAGTCTGATGCTTACAAAGGTCTAGAAGATGCTAAGAAAGACCCTAATCCATTTACTAGATTTGTAAAAACTGCTTTTTATAATGCGGTAGCAATACCTGGAATGAGATTTTATAACTTCTTATTAAATGGTGTTGGAACTTTGTTGGATATTGTCGGAGCTCCTTTCAGATATGCGATAGAACTTCTTAATTATGGTGTGATGTTCTTAACGGGTAATAGTTCTGGAATAAAAGAACAAAGAGAAAATCTTGGAAAATTTGATGCAAGAATACGTGAGCAACTAAGAGAAATTGTAAATACTCTCAGTTTTGGAATGATTGCCAAACAGAAAGGATCATTTGGTAGTCTATTTGGTGATGAGGCAGTAAGGGCGATGGGATATGCCTCTGGTGGTGCAATCACAAGAGCGGGTGAAAGTGTTGGTGGTGTTATCGGTAGAACTGAAGGTAAAAGAGCAATAGCAAGAACTATTGAAATTCCGATGTCACCATTATCTCCAGGGGCAGAGGTTGGTGGAGATGCATCTTATTTCAGTCCTTCAGGCAAATCAAATGGAAAGACTAATATTGAAACTTTTTTTCCAAATCCAGAATCTCCTGGTTATGTAAATCCATATAGTTACCTGAGCAACTCATATACTATCGCATCTTCTGGAGCATTTTTGAAACCATTTTTGCAGATGCCGATTAAATTGATTATGGGCAACGGACCTTCAGAGGGTGACTATAACTCTCTAGCATCAGCAGTGAGTAATTTATTTAATTATATGTTGACTAATACTATGATTCCTGGTAAGAAAATGTCATTAGCGGATGAGATTGGGTCTGTTGATATTTTAAAATGGGCTAGAAATAGCATTAAAGAAAGTATGCTAGATCCTGTTAATTCGCTACTGGAGTCTCTGAAAGATCAATTTAAGTTAAGGTCTGGTTATGGTGGAGGAAATGCAAACCCATCAGCACAGAAAGGTGAAGATGCTGGTACTAATCCTTTAGCACAATTTGGTGGAGAAGCGCAATTTGTAATTGGTGATAGTATTGCTCATGGATTTGCTGGAAGAAGTGGAAGTGGTTCTGAAACAAGTGATACGCAAGTTGGTAGAAGTCCAGCAAATGTCTTAAAAATACTGCAAGCAAAAGGAAATTCTCTAAATGGTATGTTAATTGATCTGTCAACAGGTATTGCAAATAATGTAGATGACTTTGCAAGTGTTGAGGCACAAATGTCATATTTAAAATCTGTTGGAGCAAGAGTCAGAATTCTTGGTGTTGGTAATGAATTTAGTAAAACCAAAGGTGGAATTAATGAAAAACTTGCTCAACTAGCGAGTAAGCATGGATTTTATTTCTACGGCGGTTACCCAGGAGCAAAAGATAAAGTTCATGGAACTGATGAAGATTATAAAAATTTAAAATTAAAAAGAGAAAAGGATGTTGCAGCGGCCTCGGCGGCTCCGACACCCACGAGTTCACTTGTTCCTAGTGGTGGACTTAAAGGTTTAACTGATGCTGATTTTAATGAATTAGCATACATTGTAAGCGGTGAAGCCGGTCCTGGTGATGATGTTTATGGAGTCGCTGCTAATGTTTTGACTCGCGTTGCTAGTCCTAATTGGCCAAATACCATTCGTGCGGTTGGCAGACAAGGTGGTCAATATGAAGCAGTTTATAAGGGATTGGCAAGATATGATGCTAAACTTGCAAAACAACTAAAAAATAATCAGGGTAAAATTGCTTCGGCTTTAATAAAACTTGACGGTAGAGAAAGCTTTAAGGGTCAAAGTCAATTGGGAAGTAGAGGTGCGGGAGATCCGATGTTTGATCCCTTAGGAAATTTTTATCACTATGCATCTCAACGCACAAAAAAAGATCCGCCTCCAAAAAATCCAGATCAAAGTTGGAAAAAATGGATTACTGCAGCAGAAGAGGGTGGTCTTATAAACAAAACTGAATATGTATTAACTCATCCTGGTGAATATGTTGTTGATGCAGATTCTGTACAACTACTGGGAATTAATTTTTATGATATTATTAATCAAACAGAAACAATACATCAAAGAAGAAATGCCGCAGAGAGTTTGATTTCTATTCTGAGTCAATATACCGAAGATGGATTTCCTGAGACTGAAGATGATTATACCTATCAAGTTCCATCACAAGCACAAATAATAATGGCACCTCCACAAGTTATACCGATTAGATCATCAGGGGGTGGATTTGGTGGAAGTGGTGATGAAGATCCATCGCAAGATTTTATAGAACTTAGGTAAATAGTAATACGAAAAGTTTAAAAAATGGCTAATACACCAATTACCGCTGCACAATCTAAAGATTTTGATATTAAAAAGTGTTTAGTGTATTCTAATGACAATAGCACGCAAGCAGATATTTCTACCCTTATAACTGATCTTTATTATTATGAAAGTGTTCTAAGTCCAACTTTAAAAGTTGATGTTATGTTTGCAGATACTGGAACAATAAAAAAAGATAACGATTTGAAAACAGCTCTAGAAGCACTTCAGTTGGTTGGAACCGAAAAAGTTGAATTGAAAATGTCAGATCCAAATGATAAAGAAATATCAGTAACTTTGTATTCTGATTTCATTCAACCTGTTGCAAAAGAAAACAGAAAAACTTTAGTCTCTGCAAATCTTGTATCAAAAGAAGCAATTTTTAACTATAAAACTGCAGTTAACTATAGAATGGATGGAAAAATATCCGATCATATTAATAAAATTCTTAAGGAAACTCTAAAAGTTGATGGAAAAAAGAAGTTAGATATTGAGGAAACTATTAATAACTATAACTATTCGGGAGTTAATCTTAGACCTTTTGCAACTATTCTTCAGTTGGCAAGAAAATCTATTCCCAAAACTAAAAATTCAGAAGGGAATACTGCTGGATTTTTCTTCTTTGAAACTTCTGATGGATTTAAATTTAAGTCTGTTGAAGGATTGCTTTCTGACACGGAACCATCTGGAGGAAAGAAAAAGTATAAGAGTTTAGTTTATAATGATACTCCTGATGGAAGAGGATCCTCTGTTCCACCAGAGTATGGTGGAAAAATATTAGAGTATAATGTTGACACTTCAGCTGGCAGCGTTCAATCAAAATTACAAATTGGAACTTACTCTACAAGAACAATTTTATTTGATCCATTCAATTGTTTTTATGAAGTTATAAATCCTAATACTGAAGGCGGTAATCTTGCCAATAAAGATAAATTACAAAAAGCAGGAAAAAATCTACCAAAATATAATGAAGAATTTAATGTTAAAGGTCAGAACCAAGATTTTTCAAGAACACAATATATGTTGATTGATACTGGAACTTTACCTACTGGTGATACAAAACAACAAATTAAAAAAGCAAAGGAGAAGAACTTTGACCCTAAAAATATTCTAAATCAATCTGTAATGAGATATAATCAGTTCTTCTCAACTAAAGTAACTATTACTATTACAGGTGATTTTAGTTTACATGCTGGGGATTACATCTATATTGACACTCCAGAAATTTCTACAAAGGATACTAAAGTTATGGATGAACAATTTGGTGGATACTATGTAATCGCAGATTTGTGTCATTATATAAGCATAAGAACTGGTGGATACACTAAATTGACTTTAGTTAGAGATTCAATTGGAAGAAAAGGTTCTCCATTACCTCTAAATAGTTAAACTATTATACGCACTGATATGGAAAGCGTAGAAAAGCATATCGAACAAGATAAAAAAATACTAGATGACCCCACAGTTTCTGCACAAGCAAGAAGACATGTTGAGGATGAATTGGACGCTCTTGCAAGATGGGTAGAAACCCATCCTAATGATCATCATGACCCAACTGGTCTGGAGTTATATTGTAATGATAATCCAGATGCACTTGAATGTAGAATGTATGACGACTGATGAGTGAAGGAACTTTATTTAATCCTGGTTTTTTAGGTGCATCTTTTAACTGGTGGATAGGTCAGATTGCTGATGATTCCACTTGGAGAGATAATATTGTTCCTGGAAAATTTGAAGATAAAAATGCTATTCCTGGATGGGGAAGAAGGTATAAAGTAAGAATCATCGGTCTTCATGATCAAAGTGAAGATACCTTGAAGTCTGATGAGCTCCCCTGGGCACAAGTGATGTACCCCATCACCGCTGGTGGTGGTCAAGCAGGTGCATCACAAACACCAAACTTAAGACAAGGTAATTTTGTATTCGGTTTCTTTCTTGATGGTCAAGAACAACAAGTTCCTGTCATCATGGGAGTGTTGGGAAACAACGCTCAAACAGAACTTGAAACAAAAACTGGATTTAATAAAGGAAAAAACTTTACACCTCAGAGTGGATATTCTGAAACAAAAGAACCTAAGACTGGAACATCAAAAGAAACAGCACCTGATGAGGGTTTAGTTGTAGTTGAAGGTAAGACGCCAACAAAAGAAAACCCAGATGCTATTCACCAAACAACAGCTGGTGATGTAAAAAGACAGGAAAAGTTAAAAGAAAAAATTCCTTTACTTAAACCAGATGATACTGTTGGTTCGGCAACAAAAGCGATACAAACTATTCTTGACAACCTAACTCAAAAAATTAATAAGTATTTGAATGCAATCACAAGTTATATTGATGCAGTTTCGAATGTTATCACCGATTTGCAGTCTCTTATTGCGGATGCTGCTTGTCAAATATCCAGATATATGAAAATTATATTTGATAAAATTATGCAATACGTTCTTAAACTCCTTAATAAAGAACTTACAAAAGCAGTATCTGCAACCCCATCTTCATATAGATATCTTTTTGGTGACATCAAAGAAGTTTTAACTGAATTGATATTGTGTTTATATAATAAAATCACTGAAGGACTTTGTGATTTAATACAGGGAATTTTGGATGAGTTGTTTAAACCAGAAGAACTTGAAGCAATTGATGCTGAAGGATTAAACTCTTGTGAAACAACTCCAGAAGTTCCTATTTGCTATGCTGAAGATATAGTAGGACAAGTTATTTCATATAATAAAGACGAAATTGATGATGCCAACAACTCATTGTTAGATAATATAAATGCTTTCTTAGAAGATATTCAAGATCAGATTGCTGGTGTTTCCGATTCCTTATCTGATATTACTTCATTAATTGGTGATATTAGTGGAAGTCTTACTTCGGCACTTTCTTTTGTCAATCTTTCTACCAATATTTTTGGTTGTGAACTTTCTCCAAACGTTGCAGTTTCCGACTATTACACGTTTGTTAATGGTGGTGAATCTGCAGCAGATTCTGAACAACCAAGCGTTGCTTCAATTGATAATGCATCACAGAAACAATCTAACATTACATCTACGTCTACTGTACCATATGTAGAACCAACTAAAGCGACAGAAGACTTAATATTATTCTAGTATCATATAATAAATATTCTTATGACAAGCAAGTGTAGAAAATAAAAAAAGCATGTCGTTTAATATATTTGGACCTGCATCAAAAAATGATATTAGAGTTGGTTACATATCAACTGAGAGAGGTTTTGTTGATGGTGTTTCCGTATGTCAAGCAAATGATTATGCTAAAAAATATCCAGGAACTCAATTTGTTTTTAGAACAAGAGACGAGATTCAATATCTTAACATTAATGAAGTTAACGTATTAACTCCAGATAATCTTTTACCAAATAGTTCTAATGATTGTTCAGGCATTCAACTAGAAACTAATTGTGGCCCATCTGAAGTTTATTTTTATGGTGGGGGTGGGATAGGAGCAAAGGCAAATCCTATCATAGGACAAGATGGTTCTCTTCTTGCAGTAGATCTTGTTGCTGGTGGATTTGGATATCAATATGCTCCAGTCACTGTAGTAAAAGATAATTGCGGTATAGGAGCTGGTGTTGTTGTTCGTTCAGTTATTGGTGAGGTTGTAGAAACTGTTGAGTATTATGACCAAGAAGATGATTTTGAAGATTATCAAATTTGCGAACCAACCGAATCTGGATACGGAAAACTCTACTCAGTAGAGGGGCAGGACATTGGTGTATGGGATCCAACTCTTTATGCAAATTTTTCAAAAGATCCTATTCGTCGTGAGATACAAGAGTACCAAAAGTTTTTAACTACTCTTCGTGGAGGAGCAAGAGTTAATTCTTCCGATAATACCATCAAAAGATGGTGGACCACTAGAACAGAAGTTCCTTTATCTGTGACTTCTCTCACTAGAACCACAAGAGTTAAGCATGACGTAAAGCATCCTGGATGGGGGCAAAATACTCCAGGAGAGTGGAACTTTGATGATATTGCTGATAGTTTTATGAACCGTCATGCCATTTCTCCAGTTCCTCCTTCAGATGTTTCGGGAACTGATTTTGCTGGAATCACCTTTACGATGGAATGGGAAAAAGAATTTCCATATGATGGTGAATATACTTTCCGAGGTATGGCAGATAATCTGGCGAAAATTTATCTTGATAATCAACTTTTGTTTTCAACTTCCGAATTTAGAAAAGATCATCCACCAGATAAGTTGAAAAAAACCATTACTGAAGGAGTTCATAGAATTAGAGTTGACTTATATAACATTCCAATTACTGAAAAAGCTATAATTCAAGAACCTAATGGATTAGTTGATGTTAACTTTAATGTTTTCGGTCAGGGTAAACGTACCGAAACTTTAAAATTTTCTTTTATTTCTGAGGATGGATCTCATTCCTTTTTACTAAAAGGAAATAAAAAAAGTAAAGAAAGTAGAAATGAAACTATTAAGGTAAAACCAAATGTAAAATATAAAGTTACCGCAATAGCCACTGGAGGTGATGTTGAACAGGGTATTGTTAAGAATGGTAAGAAAAATAAAGAGGGTGGTGTAGGAACTTCAAATAAAATATTTGCTGATTATATTGCATCAGCAAATGATAATAATGATATGCAAATTACATCAAGTTCTGGAACTTTTGAATCTAAAAATAAAAGAACCGCGAATAGTGGTAGAAGCACTTATGATTTGACATTCCTATTAGATGAATCGTCAAATATTACATCTTCTTCTACAGAGTCTCAAAAAGTATCTAGGGTCTTTAATACCGTTGATTATATTCAAAAAGCTGATAGACAATTGTGGAGATGTAATGTTTATGGTAGAGGTGGATTTATAAATGAGTATGGAATATCTCCTTTTGATACAACTGTTGAACTAAAAGATAATCCATATGCAGGTACGCACAGAATAGTCTGGGACAATGTAGATTTTCCCGTTGATGGAAATTACAATATTGAAATAGAGGTAGATGATAGTGTAGTTCTTACTTTTCAGGGTTCTGGTGGAGAAATTGTAATTGAAAAGAATGGATTTAATAATTCTGGTCAATCAACTGGAAAGTCTTTAGAAACTAGAGCATTTACTAGAGGGAAGTATAAAATAATTGCTGATCTGGAACAAATTCCTGGTGGAGTGTTTGCATTTTCCGGAATTAAAGGATCAAATCCAATGGCACTTGCCATTAATATAGAATCTTCTGGTGTAGTGGAAGAGGTTATCTCACCAAAATCATGGAACGAAAATCCAATGGGAACTGCACTTGTTATTGATGCTCCATTACCTCCAGTTCCACAAGAACCGATTGTGCAACAAGAAGGTAGATGTCCAAACAATCCAATCTGGACTACCAGATTTCCTGGATCTGCTAATAAATGGATACCGGTGAGATTTGATCCCACTCGCTGGAGCCAGTTTATGAATCGTTATGCAATATCTCCAATTCTCCCACTATCCCAAGTAGACTCTGATGGTGGTGGAATTATCTATCGAAACTCTTGGAAATTAGACATTCCTTATGATGGATTTTATGCCTTAAAAGGAACTGTTGATAATGGTGGAAGAATTCTTATTGACGGGCGAGAGGTTGCTAGAGGTGGGGGACTTTCTTTTAGAAGAGTTGCTGGTAGTAATGTTGGACTTGATGGATTTTCCACAGAAAATCCTAAGACAAATAAAATATTTTTAACTAAAGGAATGCATTCTATAGAAGTTGAAATTGAAAATGAAAAAACACAACTTTTTACTAAGATTGAACAAAAAGTTTTTGATACTAAAGATTGGGTTGTTTCGCAAACATCATCTGCTGCTACGACCGCATCAGATGTAAAAGCAAAATTTGTTAAAAACGGATCAGGATTTTATTTGGATGTAACAGGAAATGGATCAGCAGAAATAACCTTTATTATGGATGTTAACGATAATCCATATCTTTTTGGTATGGCTGCAAAAGAAGTTTTAATACCAACTGATGATAAATCAATTTCATTAAAGAGAGATGTGACGAAACAAGAAGATAGTGCAAAAGGAACCGGTAAATTTACTGCCGGTAAATTGTATGGTCCAATAGAAATAATCGGCGCAAGTGCTGGAACAAGAGGTCCTATCATAAATTCTAGTAATAGATTAGGTATCCGTGATGATGATGGTGATGATGAAAATATTAAAATCACGATTTCAAATATTGGGAACGCACAAATAACATCACAAACAACAGGTGGTGGATTATCTAGTGGTACTAAGAAAGGTGGTGTTTCTTATACTGGTCCAACACTTGCATCTTATAGAAATGGTACTTTAGGACCCTTTTTAACTCCTGCTTTTACTGACGATAAAGATTATCGTGCTAATAATATGGATAAAACATGGACTTTACGGTGGGATAATGTCGATTTTCCAGTTGATGGACAATATACTTTAAAAGCAGAGGCTGATGATTATGTTATTGTTAGACTTGATGGTATTGAAATTGGTAAAGCAGAAGTATTTCAAGGAGTAAGAACTTTTAATTTTAATACTACCAAAGGCAAAAGGCAGATTGAAATGGAAATTTATAATATTCCAGGAAATAATGAGAGCACTTTTGAAACCAACCCTATTGTCTTTGCCGCATCAATAACGGTTCCTGTTAATAAAGCATCTGGAACATCGAGATCCTGGTTAGAAAATCCAATTGGAATATCTGCAATTCTTATTCCTCCCCCTTGTCCCAAAATAGTACGCGGTAAGGGTGTAATTACTGAGGTTATTGTTGACGACCCAGGAAATGGAAATCCATCACTCCCAAATAACGTTCCTCCAGCAACTGTTTCCACATATCCAGTTACACTGAGATTAAAGTCAGTTATTGTGGAAAATCCTGGAATAAATCATAATTGTGGAGTAGATGAAATACAAATTACTCCAAGTAACGGAGCGGTCTTAAGTTATGATTGTGATAGTTTTGGTAGAATTAGATCCGTAAATGTTCTAAATCCTGGTCTTGGTTTTACATCTTATCCAGATATAACAATGGTTACTGATACTGGTGTTAATGCCAAGTTTAGACCTCAGTTTGAAGTTGTTAGAGACCCAATCGTGGAAGACACAGCAAAACTTATTCAAGTTACAGATTTAGTCGGTTTAAAACAGACTGGATATGTTGACGGTAGAGCATATTTTGGCGCTGTGTTCTATAAAGATGGAATTCGTTATGCTGGATTTTATGAAACTCCTGGAGAACTTGTGCAAGTATATGACACTCTGCAGGAGAGTATTGATGCTCAGGTTGTTACTAGACCTTCTGCTATCCTACGCCAGGGTACTGACACTAATAGTAACAATCCAAGACTTAATATTCCAGGAACTCCAGAGAACCTTATCTAGTTTTATTAAATAGTAATATAAAATAATTCATACTCATGGCAGTATCAAGTAATTGTAATAACGATAGAGTAAAAGAGGGTGCCCTTTCAACAGATGACATTGCTGGACTATTAGAAAATACTGGTAATGTTTTAGATGCTGCTGGAAATGTTATTGATTCAGCAGGAAATATTGTTGCTGCTGCTTCTGACTTTGCTTCCTCAAGACTTCCTACAGATACTGCTAAGCAGAATTATACTGCTATTAGGTATGGAAATGACCATGGATCACTAACTCTTGGTGGTATTCATCAACAAGGTGATGTAACTTCTGCAGTCATGCTTCAGTCTTCTGATGCAAGACATTCTTTCTTTATGGATAAAGATGGGCAAAGAAAAGGTTGGACGACCATAACAGCACCTGGAAATATCCAGATGGAAGCTGGGTCTGATAACAAAGAAGCTCAAGACAGCTTGATGATAAACACAAAAAATGGTAATATACTTATTGTAGCTTCAAATGGTAAAATTAGACTAGAAGCAAAAGATATTGAACTCATTGCTACTGGGGAAGGTGGAAGCAAAGGAAATATTAGAATGACAGCAACTGAAAATGTTACTGTTGATTCTAAGAAATTTCTTGTCGATACCAAGGTTACTTATAAAATAGTAAGTGCGGGGACGGGAGAAGTGATTGCGAACAGTATTTTAAAAATGTATGGTTCTATTTTTAAAGGAGTTGATGATTCGTGTGCAGTGAAAGATGCTAAGAATGGAGGAAAACGCGATGTTGAAAAGAACAATCAAGTATAGAGGACTGAAAAATGGCTGATTTTCCAGATATGAATATTGGCGGACAACTTAAGGTTGGTACGGCAATTGCCCCCTCTATAGGAGAGGGAGACAAAAAAATTAATGGATCGATGTGTGCTGAGGGTCCAGTAGTTTTTGGATCCCCTACACATTTTCCAACTGCATATGCTACTGTCATGATTGGACCGCTAGCAAATAGTGATCCAGATGTTGTTCCACCATTTGTTCCTGGAGCATTGTGTTTGCCAGTGAGCAATCCATACGCATTATGTGTTTCAGATAATGCTGCTGTGATGGGAAATCTTGACGTTAATTTTAGAGTCCAAGCAGGTGGAGATATTATTGCTGGTGGAGATGTTCGTTCTCTCTGCAATACACACATTCTTTCTGCTAAAAAGAATTTTGATATTCCTCACCCAACAAAAGAAGGGTGGAGACTACGCCATACCTGCCCAGAAGGTCCATCAAACGACGTTTATTATAGAGGAAGAGTTACGAATAGGAAAGAGATTATTCTTCCAACATACTGGAAAAAATTAGTTGATTGGACGACAATTACTGTCAATTTAACACCTGTTGGATCTCATCAAAATGTAATTGTAAAAAGAATTGATGAAGAAAAAGTCCATCTTCAATCCCATGGGGGAATGCCAATTGACTGCTTCTTCCACATTTATGGAACAAGAGCAGATGGAGACAGATTAATCCCAGAGTATGAGGGCTTGACACCTGATGACTATCCAGGAGATAATAGGGAATATAATATTAATGGTTTATAATGAAAGTACATGAGGTTTTTCCAACCGTAGTAGTACAAGATGAAGTTGAAATTCATGAAGAATTTAAAAAAAATAATCTTGATGAATTGAAAAATCTTTGGTATAAAACAAACCAAAAAGGAGAGTGGATACACGAAACTCCAGAAAATTCTGGAAAGTGTTCCTTACACCTAAATGAAAAATATTTTTCAATTTTTAATTCAATTAAGCAAAGCGTAATTAAATATTTGGATTTGCTTGAAGTTGATCATGAGAAACTGAACATCAATTTTACTAAAGCGTGGATTGGGTATCATAATAAAAATATTCCTCAGTTGAATATGCACTCACATAATGGTGCTGACATTTCATTCTGTTATTATATTTCTTCTGATGAAACATCAGACAAATTTTGTGTTCATACACTCGATAACATGAATGAAGTTGCTGGTGCTCTTTTTGAGACTGGTAAAAATTTTAATATGATTAAAAAGTATAATAGATATAATTGTAATGTTTATACAATTACGCCACAAGAAGGAACTGTTGTTCTTTTTCCAAGTAGACTTCAACACTCCACACTAAAGAAAGAAAATAATGGAGATAGGTATGTGATTGCTGGAGATATCAAGTTGTGCCTCAAACCAGGGTATAACTTATATCATCAATCTTTACCGCATCCAGATCTTTGGTTGAGTTTTTAATAGGAGATTAAATAAATGCCAGCACCAGGACAACCGGAAGATGTAGAATTTCCAGGAGAGTTTATTCCGTCAACGGGAGAACCTGACTGTACCGACAGACAAGCATGGGGAGTTCCGTCAACTCTTTACTCTTATATTTTTAAAAATAATGCTGATGAAGAAACATACCCTGAAGATGCTTGCCCACCTTATTATCACCAAACAGCACAAATAGATTCATTACGAGTAAATCAAGATATTATTGGATCTGGTCAGATTAATATTAGTGGAGATGTCAGTGGTGCTGGTCATAGGTTATCCAGTAAAAAGAACTTTGATATATCACATCCAAATAAATCTGGATGGAGACTTCGCCACACTTGTTTGGAAGGACCAGAAAATGCCGTTTATTTTAGGGGTAGATTAAAAAATAGTAATATAATTTACTTACCAGAGTACTGGGTTGGTTTTGTAGATCCAGAAACAATTACAGTAACTCTTACTCAAATTGGTTCATCGCAAGACTTGATTGTTGATAAGGTGGAGTGGGGAACAGGAATTATTATTAAGTCTGGGGGTGCTGCTGCAATTGATTGTTACTATTTGGTTCATGGTGAAAGACTTGATGGCGAAAAATTAATTGTTGAATATGAAGGACAATCTACATATGACTACCCAGGGGACAATAAAGAGTACAATATTAACACTTGACACCCGCCCCTGACCGTGCTATGATACATGGGTAATCAACGGACGACCGAATGCAAGACGAGTACCTCTCACGTTGCGTGGTGGACCCTATCAAGCGTACAGTGTACCTGTACTCTAGTGAAGGTTCAGAGAAGCAAGTGACTTGTGATACTGTTGATGAGTTTATGAACGTTCTAGAGTTCGTTCGTGCTACAGTGGATGAAGAGACACTCTCATACGCAAATCCACTTTAAGTTCCATTTTTCGGGGAAAAAAATCCCGGCAAAAATTTACCCCTATTACTTTTTTGAAAAGTATGGTTTATAAAATTTCATATAAAGACCTTAAAGAAGAACCAGTCAAAACCACTCCAGAAAATGTAAAAGAGGCAAATGAAGCACTCTTTTCGGCAAAGTGGAATCTCCCCAAAGCAGCAAAGCACTGTGGAATGTCACAAAAAGAAATGAAGTTGACATTCTGGGAGTTTATCAAGTATAATCCTACTACTTACGAAGCGTAAGTTTTTTATGGGCGGGTAGTCCAACTGGCAGGAGACACCAAACTTAAAATTTGTACAGTGCGGGTTCGAATCCCGCTCCGCCTATTAGGGGTTTAAATTAACCTCTAAATAGACAAAAGTAGGAGAAGTCCTATGAAATACCGTATTGATACAGCTTATTGCTGGTACAATAAAGGCACGATGATTGTCTTAATGTATTTCATAAATCACGTTCCATTTACTTTTGATGAACTTCCAGACAGTTACATCTATGATCCTGAAATTCTGGAAGCAGCAGACAACGAAAGACGATACGAACCAGAAGATTTATACAGAACGTCATTCTATTTGATTGATGAGCAGTGTCATCCTCTGATGTTTGAAGTTGAACTGGAAAATCCAGAAATGTTACCTGCTGATTAATTTGCCTCTAAAGCATTAAGTGGCGATGTACCGCTCTTGTAAAGCGGAGAGGACGGTTCAATTCCGTCTGGGGGCTTGAGTTCTATAAACTCCAATGTCACTAATTTCACAAAGAGATAGACAACTTGCAATTGATGCACTTACCTGTTATGCTAGAGTTAAAGATGCTCTCGAATGGTCGGAAGAAGACCGAATGGAAGTCAACGCACTTATCAACTGGATTAGACTGGAATATTTCAAGAATGAAAATTAATCTCTGGTATTGTAAGGATATGAAGCAGTGGCGTTGGGTTCTTACTGATGACCACCGCCCGATTATCAAACAAGAATCAGGGCAACAAACAAACTTAAGAGATGCGATGAATGATGTCGCAAATACAGTAGAATGTATGCTAGACTGTAAACAAAGTGACTAATTTTTTTATTATGAAAAATCCTTGGAAAGCACTTATCGCCAAAGCAAAAACTGCTGCTCGTCCTGGACAAGAAAAGAAAAACGGAATCAAGAGAATTGAACCATTAGATGTAACTATTGATGAGTTTTATCTAGCAAAACAATTTTTAAAACAAAATGGGCAATGCTACTGGACAGGATTTCCAATAAATCCTCAAGGTATTTTTGAGAGTCACAATCCACTTTCACCAAGTCTAGAAAGATTAGATGAGACAAAAGGATATGTTCCTGATAATGTTGTAATTGCTCTTCGTTTATTTAATCTTGGTAGACAAACCTGCCCAGAAAAAAAATTTAAAGAGCAAGTTTATCAATTAAAACAATATTTTTCTGGTAAAGATATTAGAAACTCTTTGGAAAAAATGTTATAATTATAGAAATAAAGAAAAATGAATGAAAAGTGAGTTTTATATTGATAAAGTTAGTAAAAGGGAAGCAGAGGAACTTTTACTCCAATACCACTACCTAAAAGACATCTCTAAGTCTTTTAAGAGTGGTTATAATTATGGTTTGTTTCTAAAAAATGACTTCTGCCCACTCAAAATTGGTGGATTACTGGGAGTTTGTATCTTTACTGGACTTCCTGTGCCTGAAATCGCACAAGGAGCATTTGGATTAGAGCGAAACGAACAAGAGGGACTTTATGAACTTTCACGACTTTGCATTCATCCTGATACACAACTAAAAGAGCACAATATTACTTCGTGGTTCACCTCAAGAGCAATCAAACAGTTTAGAAAGGACACTAAGGTCAAAGCAATTCTCTCTTATGCCGATAATGATTATCACTCTGGCATCATTTATCGTGCTTGTAACTTTAAGTATTACGGTCTCACAGATAGAAAAAAAGATTTTCACTACTCAGACGGAACTAAACACTCTCGTGGAAAAATAAAGGGTGAAGAGGGTGAATGGAAAGACAGAAGTAGAAAGCATAGATACTTGATGGTGTTTGATAAAGAGTTGCAGAAAAGGTTGACGTGGGAAGAGCAGTCGTGGTAAAATAACAAGGTGTGAAGGAAGTGCAAAAAGGGACTTGGAGTAATCCAGGTCCCTTTTTTCTTATGATAAATAATCCATAACGGAAACTATAAGCATTAATAAGATGGGTCTCTCCAGATTAGATAATTTTCTGAAGTCAGCAAGAGGAACAATTCTCTACGTTAATCCAAATGACTTAGATGCAACGGATAGTATTGAAAATCAGGGTAACTCTCTGACTCGTCCATTTAAGACGATTCAAAGAGCACTTATTGAGGCATCAAGATTTTCATATCAAAGAGGTTTAGATAACGATAGATTTAGTAAGACAACAATTCTTGTTTATCCTGGCGATCATATAGTTGATAATCGTCCTGGATGGATACCTGACGGTGTAAATAATTTTAGACTTAGAAGTGGTGTAGTTTCAAATGATTTTGCTGCTTTTGACTTAACTTCAAACTTTGATTTAACCACAGACAACAATCAACTTTATAAGTTAAACAGTATTCATGGTGGAGTTATTATTCCAAGAGGAACCTCCATCGTTGGTCTTGATTTAAGAAAGACAAAAATTATTCCAAGATATGTTCCAGACCCTCTCAATGATGATATTAAGAGAACCGCAATTTTTAGAATTACTGGTGGATGCTACCTTTGGCAGTTTTCTGTTTTTGATGCAAATCCAAATGGACAATGCTTCACAAACTATACAACAAATCTGTCTGTTCCCAATTTTTCTCACCACAAGTTATCTTGTTTTGAGTATGCTGATGGTGTAAATGGAGTAGACATTAATGATACATTCCAGACATATTCTACAACAAGAACTGATCTGGATATGTATTATGAGAAAGTAGGTCTCGCTTATGGGCAATCTTCTGGTCGTCCTATTGAACCAGATTATCCATCATCTGGACTTGATATTCAACCTAAGATTGATGAATATCGTATTGTTGGATCTACTGGTCAAACTGTAGGAATTTCGAGCATTAAATCTGGAGATGGTGTAACATCAAGTACAACTATCACGGTCACCTTAAATGGTGAAGTTCCTGGTCTTGATGTTGATACTCCATTTAGAGTAGAGGGGATTACTGCTGACGGTTACAATGGACAATACGTTGTTACTGAAAAAGTATCCGATTTACAAATCAAATATCAAGTTCAAGAATCTCCGACACTTGCGTTACCGTCAACTTCTGGCGCATCTCTCTCACTCCAATCTGATACTGTAACCTCAGCGTCTCCATACATTTTTAACGTTTCTCTACGTTCTGTATATGGAATGTGTGGATTATTGGCTGATGGAGATAAAGCATCTGGATTTAAGTCAGTAGTTGTTGCTCAATTTACTGGAATCGGTCTTCAGAAAGATGATAGAGCGTTTGTTCTGTTTAATGAAGATACTGGAGTATATGAAGATAGTAATGTTGCTGGTAATGAGACATTAAGTAATAATATCAGAGCAGTATTTAAACCGGATTGGAAGAACTTCCACATTAAAGCAGTAAATGACTCGTTCATTCAAAACGTATCAATCTTTGCGATTGGATATGCTGAACAGTTTGTGACAGAAAGTGGTGGAGACATGTCCATCACCAACTCAAACTCTAACTTCGGTGCAAAGGCATTAGTAGCATCTGGTTTTAGAAGAAATGCTTTCCCACAAGATGACTTTGGATACATCACTCATATTATTCCACCAAAAGAAATTCCAATTGAAGAGACTACAGTTGAATTTAATGCAATTGATGTAAATAATGTAGTTGGTTATGGTTCGACTGGTCATTTGTATCTTTATAATCAAACAAATAGAGACGTTTTACCAGAGACTGTTATTGAAGGATATCGAGTTGGTGCAAAAGTTAATGATACTTTAAATGTTCTTGTATCTTTAGCTGGAAGTGTTACTGAGTATTCTTCAAGAATTGTAATGCCTGGATCTCAATCCAGTTCTGAAAAATCATTTAACGTATTATCAAATACGGGAACAAATATTCTGACCTTTGATGGGACAGGACATACATTCCTAACTGGAGAAACAATTAGATTCTTCAGTGACATTGGAAAAATTCCAGATGGTTTAATCAACAATCAAGTTTACTATGCAATCACTAGTACTACTGATGTTGGTATTGGAACAACACAACTCAAAGTTGCTAAGACTTTAAACGATGCTCTTACGCATTCCTCAACAAATGCAAAAAATATTCAGTTTAATACGAAAGGTGGGAACTTAAAAGTTGTAAGCAGAGTATCTGACAAAAATGCTGGTGATATTGGACATCCAGTTCAATATGATTCGAATGTTGGTCAATGGTATATAAAGGTTGCATCAGCAAGCACTGAGAACAACATTTACAATGCTATTGTTTCAATCGGAGTAACTACTTTAGGTCAAGCAACACCTAGATCTTATATTAAGCGTAGACAAGATAATAGAAATACTAATGATAGAATTTATCGTGTAAGATATGTAATTCCAAAAGAAACTGGTTCAACCGTAGCAAGACCTCCAAGTGATGGATTTATTCTCCAAGAGTCAAATACTTCAATTGGATCTACTAATTCGGAAATTCAGTCTTATTTTGGTAGTGGATCTATAGGAAATGTAAATCAACAAAGAAACTTTAGATTTATTGCTGGAGCATCATGGGATGGTTCAAACGCCAAGATTGATACTGAACTTCCACACAATCTCTCCGTTGGATCTCAAGTTCAAATTTTAAAAGTTGTTAGTTCCAGCAATACTTCGGCTGCAGATAACTCAGGATTTAATGGAACGTTCGTTGTTTCTGGTATCGGTAGTGCTAAACAATTTAGTGTTGGATTATCTACAAATCCAGGAACTTTCACAAACGATACGACTGCAAGAAATACATCTTTACCATATTTCAAGAGAAAGAAATATGAAAATGTATACTACATTTATAGAAATGAAGAAATTCAAAGATATATTTCAAATGAGCAAGATGGTGTATACTATCTAACAATAGTTAATGCTTCAAATGCTCCGAGTGTTAATTATTTCTCTGGAGAAAAGTTCTCTCAACCAGTAAAAGATTTATATCCACAAATAGACAGAGATACTCCTGTTTCTGATCCCGATGAAGCAAAATCTTTTGCACAATCTTCTCTAATCGGTGAGGTATTGATTGATGATCTCCGTAAGAGTGTTACAAAAGAAACGATTAACAAAACTCTCTTGGATATCAATCCTGGAGTAGGTATTACAAATATTGTTTCTACGAGTTCTACAATTCACTCTGTTTATACGTCTATTGATCATGGACTGAATAGAATTATGAAAGTATCCATCGCCAGCAGCGGTGCTGGATATGGTGGAGGGTCTGCTGGAGATTTATATAATGCTCGTTTAGTCAGTATTGGTTCTTCAACAACTGGACAACACGCAACGGCAAAAGTTTCTGTTAATGCTCTAGGTAATCTAACAGATGTTATCATCATGGATGGTGGATCTGCCTATGGTATTGGAAATACTTTGGCAGTCGTTGGTGTTGCAACAACTACTGGATATTCTCAAGCAGTAGTTCAAGTTACCAAAATCTATGATAACGTTGGAGACACTGTTAGAATTTCTGGTGTAAGTTCGGAGGTATATTCAACCTTCAATAATCTTTATAGAATTACAGAAGTTCCTGTTGGAGCTGCTAATAGCTTTAGATCTGAATCTACTACAGGAATATCTACCTGGAGTTCAAATCCAGGAATTGGTGAAACAATTACTCAAAATGCTTTTGTTTATTTGACTGGTGAGGCTCTTAAGGTCAGTTCTCTTGCATATAATAAAGATATTGGTATTGCAACTGTTACAACACTAAATCGTCATGGACTTAAGGTTGATGCAAAAGTAAGAATTAGTGGTGCTAACCAAAGTGTTTATAATGGAGATTTTGTAGTTGCTGAAAATGTTGGTCTAACTACATTCAAAGTAAAAATTGGAATTAGCACATTTGCTCCAGCAGCATCTGGATCTCTATATGTTCACCGTGAAGGATTTACTTCGAATGATGGTGTTGTAACCATTGATAATGAGAATTTGAATGGTAGAATGGTTCCAACTTATGCTGGAATTACGACAACATTATTTGCACTTATCGCTGATGCGGCGACAGAGACGATAACAATTCAGGGAATTGAAAATCTTGACCTCAAGATTGGAGATTACCTTGCAATTAACGATGAAATTGTAAGAGTTAAGACAACAATTCCAAATAGCATTACTGCTGGAACATCAATTACTGTTTTCCGTGGAGTTCTTGGAACAAAGGCAACGAACCATGCAAATGGATCTGTTGTCAGAAGAATTAAACCATTCCCAATTGAATTAAGAAGACACTCCATCTCTCGTGCTTCTGGTCATACGTTTGAATATGTTGGATTTGGTCCTGGTAACTACTCAACTGCTTTACCTGACAAGCAGACAAGACAAATCTCAGCTGCTGAAGAACTTCTAGCACAATCAACCAGAAGAGAAGGTGGAATTAACTTCTATACTGGTATGAATGACAAGGGCATTTCATACTCTGGTAATAAGAAGTTAAGTACGGTTACTGGACAAGAGGAGATTTTTGATACTCCTATTGTGACTGTAACTGGTGAAGATGTTAGCGGTCAACCAAATATTAACGTCATAAGTGCTCTAGAAGGTAACTTCGAACGTTCTATTCGGGTTGAGGGTGGATCTGGCAACAAAGCAACTTCAAGATTTAATGGACCAGTCATTTTTACCAATAAAATAACATCTACATCAACAAAAGGTATTGAAGCGAATTCTCTTTATTTACAAGGTGATGCGACAGTATCTAGAAAATATACGGTAGGTATTTCAACACCAACGACTGCAGGTAATCCAGGTGACATTGTTTATTATGAAAACCCATCTAGAAGTGGATTTGTTGGTTGGATTTATACTACGGAAAATGACTGGTTCCGTTTTGGATCTGTTGGTATTTCTAAGAATGAAAACGTTGCAATCTTTGATCAAATTGGTATAGGAACGACATCTCCTGGTGACTGCAAACTTAAAATTACTGGACTTGGAACTGATGGTGGTAAGACTTTATGTGTTGATAGTAAGGGTGTTGGTATTGGAACAACTGCAAATCAGTATTTCCTAAACGTAGAAGGCAGTACTAATATTGGCGGAACTTGCTATGCCACTAACTTTGTCGGCAGTGGTGCAGGACTTACTTCAATTAACGCTGCAGCAACTGGATGGGCTCAAACTTCTGGTGGATATTACAATACTGGATTTGCGAAGATTGGTATTGGAACATCAGTGCCTTCATTCAACTTAGAAGTTGGATCGCCAGGAACAGGCAACACCGATATGTACGTTCATAATGTTGCTCAGTTTGTTGGACTTGTAACTGCAAATCAAGTTCACGTAAGTGGTATTATTACTGCTAAAGGTTTTAATCTAACCAGTAGCTCTGGTGAAATTACTGCTGGTATTATAACTGCATCCAACATTAATGTTGGATCTGGATCAACTACATTAATGACAACGGGAGTAAATATTGGTATTGGAACAACAGTTCCAAGAACAAAAATAGATATTGAAGGATCTGCTAGATTTAAGACTTACTCTGAAGCAGTTGGAATTTTAACAATAACATCTAATGTGGCAACAATCGATCTTTCAGTCGCTCAAAACTTTACTGTAACTTTATTTGATAATATTGATTATTTCATACTATTAAACGCACCAGCAGACTCTACTCAGTTTACTCTCAAATTCACTCAAGATTCTATTGGTGGACGAACAGTAGATCTTAATGACTTTAGGAATGTTGGATTGAACACAATTCCGGTGAGATGGCCTGGTGGTGGAGTTCTACCTGGAGTTACTACAACTGCAAACAGGACGGACATTTACTCATTCAGAATATTCAATGGAAACACTCTAACAAGTTATTCGTCAGATAATGGAATATATGGCGTTGTTGTTGGTCAAAACTTTGCCGATTGAGGTAAAAAATTATGCCTAGTTTTAACAATCAAACTACTCTTGACCTTAATGGTCCTATTCTATCGTTTACAACTCATCCATCATCTGTTTCTGCTTGTACAAGTGGTATTGCTACCTTTATTGGTATTGCAACAGCAACATTTCCAACACAAGATCCACCGAACCCAGCGACAAATACTGGATATATTTCTTATCGTTGGCATCAAGTTGGGTATGGTGAATTATCCGATGGTGATTTAAATGGCACAACAATTGCTGGTTCAGCAACAACAACATTAACTCTTTCTGGAATTTCTAGTGCTATTCTTTTTAATAATTCTGAGTATTTCTTAAGAGCTGACTATATTCCATCTGCTTATAGTGTATCTGGTTCTGATGTAACAGCGGGGACGGCAAGGTCTACTGGTAATGCGATTAATGATCCGAAAGACTCTGAAACTGCATTATTAACAGTCTTTCCTAATATTATTGTAACTTTTCAACCAAGTCCAAATATTTCTACGACATCACAAGGATCAACGGCATCTTTCAGTGTAGAAGCATCTACTTCTGATATATTACAAAGCGATGTTTCTTACCAGTGGCAGTTAAATGAGGTTGATTTAATTGATGGAGAAAATACTATATCAATACCAAAAAATAATGCAGACTATTCTTCAGATGCTCTTTTAAGACTTCCTCTATGGGACAAAAACTCTGGTTCACTGGTGTTAGAAGATTTAACTAACGTTGCTAACACTGCTACAAATACAAACGTATCATGGGTTTCTGGTGGAGGAAAATTTTATAATGGGTATGCCAGTTTTAATAGTGATTCTTCCATCACTCTTTCTCCATTATCAGACTTTAATTTTGGCACAGGAGACTTTACTGTAGAGACCTGGGTATATTTTACCCAAACTGGGTGGAATGATATTTTTTCAACAGGAAATTATGGTCAAAATCAACTAACCATCAGAAAAAATAAAGACTCTCAGTTGGTAGGATCTCCAGGTTCAGAACAACTTGAAGTTTATTATAACGGAACTATTATTGCTTCTGGTGGACAGTTTAGTTTAAATACTTGGCATCACGTTGCTGTAACAAGAACAACTCCATTAACACAAATAAAACGTGATTCTACTTTAAGACTTTTTATAGATGGTATTCAAGTAGCAAGTGCAGTTTTTAATGAAAATATAAGAGCCACTGATGTTAAAATAGGAAGAACTCCTGGAAACACATATAATATGATTGGAAGAATTCAAGACTTCCAAATATATGCTGGGTCTAAGTATACTGCAAACTTTACTCCATCAACTGTTGCTATTGTTGATAGGAGATTAGTGTTGTCTTTACCATTGTGGGATAATAAGACGGGAGAATTATCATTAACAGATTTATCAAGTAATACAAAATCAATAACTCCAGGTGCAACTTGGGGAAGATCTCCTTCTTGGAAGACTGGAAGTGGTAAGTTTTATGGTGGCGCAGCATTTTTTGATGGAAGATCTTATCTAAACGTTGCAGGAAGTCCAGACTTTAATTTTGGAACAGGAGATTTTACTATTGAGTGTTGGGTTAATTTCCAATCTGGTAGCAATCCATATCCAACCGGTCCTTGGGAAGTTCTTATAAATGTTGGTGGAGGATATTATAGTGATGGTGGAACTTGGTTTGCTTTCATAAGAAATGATACGGGCGGAGCAACTTTCTATATTGCTAACGTTAGTGGATATGCCTCAATTGGAATTGTAAATGACTTAAAGTTAGAAACTTGGAGACATCTTGCAGTTTCTAAGGAAGGAACTAATGTTAGATTTTACGTTGATGGGCAGTACGTTGGGCAAAGAGTTGACAGTGCTGCTTATGGCGGCAACAACATTGGATATATTGCATTAGAACACGCAACATTTCATGATCAGGGATATTACTTCCCATTTTGTTACATGCAAGATATAAAAATTTTTAAAGGTCTTGCTAAGTACACAACTAATTTTACACCAGACCAAACATCAATTGTGAGTGGACTATCACAGAGTGTTGAAGTTTCCACTACAGTTTCTGGTGCTCAGACTCCAAATTTATCAATTGCCTTACCAAACGTATCCAAAAACTTATTAAGAGCAAAGGTAACACACCCAACTGCTTGCAATTCTCCAGTTTATACTAATACTTGTCAACTTGATGTTGTTCCTCCAACAAGTCGTGCCGTTATTGAGGTTGAAGCATATGATCCAAATTCAACGACTGCTGTTCTTCGTGAGTTTGATTTAACCAATCTAGATTATACAATTACTTCAAGAGTTTTTGATTCTGATACTATTTGTTTTTATGCAAAAGATAGGGACGTGACAGTTGAATTTGAAATGTTTGGGGCTAGGGGCGCTTATTCTACAAAAGTAAATTATAGTGGTGAAGGCGGATATTCTAAAATTAGATTTACCATGAAAAAAGGTGAGGAATATATCTTGAGAGGTATAAAATCAAAAACGGCATTATATCTGTATAGAAAGGCTCAGTTAATTGCATGTGTTGGACAAGGTGGAAGCGCAGGTGCTTATGGGCAAGGTGGAAGAGGAGGTGGAGTTAATGTTGCTGGTGAGAATGGATTTGGTAAGTTGTCTGGTGTAGGAGGACAAGCAATTCTATCAGGGCAATTGTCTGGTAATGGTATTTTTGGTTCATCATCTGGAACTTCAAAAATTTATTCTGAGGACTCAAAATCTTCTGATAGAGACGGTGGAAGAACAATATCTTGCACTAAGGGTGTTTATTGGAGAGAACAAGGAAAAACTGCCTGTTCTGATCTTGGAGTTTCAAAATTTAGATTATCTGATGGTACAGAAGTAACTAATAGTGTTTCAATTAGTAGGGGATTTAAAGACGGATATGCTATAAATCAAACTTCTGGTCTTGGAAGTAATGGTGGGGGTAATGGTGGAAATGGTGCTACTGGTGGATCTGGTGGTATTAACGATGGTGGTGGAGGTGGTGGATCTGGATATACTGATGGATCTGTTACTGTTGTTGATACTACTCTTGGTGGACATAATGTAGCAGAAACAAAATTAATTATGAGATTGTTTGAAACTGTTGGTGATTTTTATAGAGATTCTGTCGGTAGAATTTTAATACTTTCTTGTGCAACTCCAGGAAAAGATCCAAGAACTTTAACTAAAACAACTGGTAGAGTTTTGCCTGGAACTGATACTTGTATTGATGATGCGAGGTGGCAAAACTTCCTTGATTTGGCACTAACACAAGATTATCGTATTACTGCAACTACTGATGGTGGGGGACCTACTACAAAAGCGCAACCATTTAATATTAGAAGAATGATAAACGCAAATAGCATTCCACTGAAGAGGAGTTTAACTGATTGGGAAAATACAAATTATGCATATCTTCTTCTTGCTTTAGCTTGGGACGAAACTAATATTTCTGGAGCTAGGGGATATGGTGTTGATTATTCAATCTTCTCACATGCTCCTGGAACTTATTACTTTGGATATTATGGCGAATCTAGCAATTCATTCTTTGATAATAGTGGTGGATCTGGTACTAGAGGTGGTATCTATGGAACCACAACAGCAAACTATTGGATACTGCCACCAGGAGTTCCAGATTTCCCCTGATAAATAATTAAAATCTAATTGGGGGAGAGTGAACCCAAATGGCAGTCAATAAGAATTTTGTAGTTAAGAACGGATTTGAGGTTAATACTAATCTCATCGTTGCAGATGCTACTACCGATAAGGTTGGTATTGGTACAACAATTCCGCAGTATCAATTTCACGTTATAGGTGGAATTGGTGCTACTCATTCCTTTGTTACTGGCGTATCAACAATCAGTAATGAACTGAGAGTTGGAACAAACGGACAAGTTTTTAGTGTTATCGCTGGACCTGCAGGTGCTGGGCAATCCGTTGGTGTCGGTACTGCATATCCAGCATATCTATTAGACGTTCGCTCTCCAGTCTCAACAGGTCAGACCGCACTTTATGTTTATGGCGATCTTAAGGTAACTGGAGACCTTAGTACTGATGACATTACGCTTGACCAAGCAGATCTTAACAGACTTTTTGTAAGTCAAGCAGCACAACTAAATGGTGGAGCAACTTTATATGTAACAGGTATATCCACATTTGATGGATATACTGATATTAATAATAGTGTTGATATCTCAACCAATTTAAACGTTGTTGGATTAACAACAATTAGTGGTTTTGTTGACATTAATGATAGTGTTGATATATCAAATGATGTTAATGTTAGTGGTGCAGCAACAATCGGTGGATTTGTTGATATCAATAATGCTGTTGATATTTCAAGCAATCTGAATGTTGGTGGAATTTCTACCTTCAACAACTATGGTCAATTTATTGATAATGCAAGTCTGTACTTTGGAAATGGGTCTGACTTAAACATCTATCATGATGGATCAAATAGTTATATTCAAGAGCAAGGTGCAGGAAACCTTTACATTCAAAGTAATGGTGGTAGTGTTAATATTCGCACGAACACATCTGAAAATGCAATTGTTGCAAATCAAGATAGTTCAGTAGAGATTTATCATAACAACAATAAAAAGTTTGAAACAACAAGTATTGGGGTAGCAGTATCTGGAATTATTACTGCAACTTCTGGTATTGTCACTTATTATGGTGATGGTTCATATCTTACTGGTAATGCAAGAAATCTAACAGCAACAATTGGTATTGGAACTTCTGGTGGTGTTGTTGGATATGGTGTCTCCTTTATTGACTTAAGAGGTGCTGGAGTATCATCAGCATATTATAATTCTTCTGTTGGTATTGCTACAATTTACTTTGAAGGTGGTGGTGGAGGAAGTGCATCAATTGGTATTGGATCGACGCCAGGAGATGCTTTTGTTGGTATTGTAACCGCTGGAAATCTCTGGTACAACACAAATATTGGTAGACTATTCATTTATTATCAAGATACTGATAGTGCTCAGTGGGTTGATGCTGCACCATTTAACGTTGGTATCATCACTGCTGTCGGAAGTCTTTCTTTTGCTAATGGTACTGCGATTGCACCAAGTTGGTATTTTGATAATAGCTCAACGACTGGCGTGTTCTCACCAACTGCAGGGCAACAGACATTTGTATCTGTTGGTTCTTCAATCTTAAATATTAATCCTGCTGGTATCAGAGTAACTGGTATTGTCACCTCAACATCAGTTTCTACCGGTAACATCAACTCTTCTGGTGTTGTTACTGCTACTGATTTTGATGCTCTTTCGGATGTTAATTATAAAGAAAACATCAATACTGTTAATAATGCACTACTTAAAGTTGATCAACTTCGTGGTGTAAAATTTGATTGGAAAGAAAGTGGCATTCCTTCATATGGCGTAATTGCACAAGAACTTGAAGAGGTTTTACCAGAACTTGTTCATGGAAACAACCCCAAAACGGTTAATTATAATGGTATTATTGGCGTTCTGATTGAAGCAATCAAGGAATTGAAAGCAGAGGTAGAAGAACTTAAGAACGCTAAATAATAAGAAACGCCGAGTGGGAACACGAAGATGGCAATCAAAGTTTCAGGAACTACTGTTATTGATAATAGTAGAAATACCAATACTGGCATTTTAACAGCAACATCAGCGATTGTAGGATCTGGTGTTACTGTTAATGCCACAGGTATTAATGTTACTGGCGTTGTTACTGCTACAAGTTTTGTTGGATCTGGGGCAAATTTAACTGGTATTTCCGCTGGACTAGAACTTAAGCAAGCAGGAAGTTCTGTTGGAACTGGGATTACTCAAGTTAATTTTGCTTCTGGAGCAACTCTAACTACAGCATCTAATGGTATCTCTACAATCACCATTGCTGCTGGTGGAGGATCAGGTGAGTTTAACACTGGAATTACGAGTTCAACTCATATTAAACCACTTGGATATGAAACTACGGTTTTTAGTTTTCCTTCTACATCAGGAAAAAGATATATTATTGAAAGTATTCAAGCAACAAATGTTTCTTCTGCAAGCACTGAAGTTCATTTAATTGGAGCATTAAATTATAACAATAATAGTAGAAAAGTTCATTTTGCGTATAACGTACCTTTAGTGCCTGGAGCTTCGGCAGAACTACTTAAGCAGCCACATATTGCAAACCCATCTGATTTTATCACGATGTGGGCAAATAATTATAGTTATGTTGGTGTAAGTAATGCTATAGAAATTTACATGACATACACTGAGACCAATAGCACTGATTATTTTGGTGTTGGAGTTTCTACTGCAGGTATAGGTACAACAGCAATAACTGGTATCTTTACATCAACAACATATCCATCAGTAATTCAATCAATTCATTTAGCAAATAGAACCGATGATGGTGACTATGCAATTTCTGTTCTAGTTACAAGTGGAGCAAATACAACATATTTGGCAAAAGATTTAGTAATCCCGCGTTATTCCACAGTAGAACTTTGTGACAGACCAAAAAGAATTGAAACTAATGATATAGTAAGAATATCTGTTGGAAGTACGACTGCCGGCGGTAGTCCTATAGATGTTTCGATTTCTGGTAAAAAAATCACAGGATAATGTAAATGGCTTCTCTTAGAACTGACGTTTTTTCTTTAGAACAAGTTTATAGATTTCAAATCACTGGGGATTGGCCGTTATTTAATTCTTCTGAAAGGTATGGTTATTTTGGTGGTGGATATACTACAACAATAGATAGAATTGAATATACTAATGATACAGCGTCATTCTTAAGAGGAACTTTTAGTGTTTCAAGAGCTTATCATACAGCGACAGGAAATAAATCATATGGATATTATGCCGGCAATTATCCAGCATTATCATTAGTAGAGCGTATAGATTATTCGAATGATGGTGCAACAGCATTAACCCGAGGTTCATTAACTGCAGCAAAATATTCAATGGCAGCAACCTCTAATAGTTCTTATGGATGGTTTGGTGCTGGCGCGAACGGTGGAACAAATGTAGATCGTATAGATTATTCTAGTGATACGGCAACAGCGTCACCACGAGGAAAATTAACTCTTGGTAGACTTTATTACTCCGCAACAGGTAATCCATCTTATGGATGGTTTGGGGCAGGATATTCTGGTCCATTCTCAACAGTTGATCGTATAGATTATTCTAATGATACAGCAACAGCATCTCCTAGAGGTCCATTAAGTGTTGCTAGATATGGTACAGCATCAACAGGGAATGTTAATTATGGTTATTGGGCTATGGGATATAATGCTTCTTCACTATCAACAGTAGATCGTGTAGATTATTCTAATGATACTGCGACAGCATCTGTAAGAGGTCCATTATCTTATTCTAACTATCATGGAGCAGCAACGGGAAATAATGTTTATGGATATGTCGCTGGGGGGTATTCCCCAACAGTAACAATAACTAATCGTATAGATTATTCTAATGACACTGCAACAGCATCTGTAAGAGGTTCATTAAATGCTACAAGAAGGCTTTATGGTGCAACTTCAGCAGCAGCAGATGGACTTCCACAATTTCTAGAAACTACAGCAATTGCTCCAGAGCAATATTATGGAGCAACTTATTATGGATACTTTGCTGGAGATATTCCTTCAAAATCAACAATAGATCGTATTAATTATAACAATGATACAGCAACTGCATCTCCAAAAGGAACTCTGAGTGTTGCTAGGTATTACAACGCGGGAACAGGTAGTAGTTCTTATGGATATTTTGGTGGTGGTGCTGGTGGATTATCGACAGTAGACCGTGTAGATTATGCTAATGATACTGCTGCAGCATCTCCAAAAGGACCACTAAGTGGAACACGTTATGCACTCACAGCAACAGGTAATAATTCTTATGGATACTTTGGTGGAGGTGCCCCAGGCGCGGGTGGGGTAGTGGATACAGTTGATCGTGTTGATTATGCAAATGACACTGCAACAGCATCAACAAAAGGTCCTCTCTCTGCTGGCAGATATCAATTAAGGGCAACTGGTAATACTTCTTATGGTTGGTTTGGTGGTGGTTTTACGCCAGGTACAGGATCTAGGACGATAGTAGATCGTATTGATTATGCAAGTGATACGGCAACTGCTTCTCCTAGAGGTAGGTTGGTAAATTGTACATACTTTAGTTCAGCTACAGGAAATGCTAATTATGGTTGGTGGGGTGGTGGATATGTAAATATTACTAATGTTGAACGTATGGACTATTCTAATGATACTGTAAATGCATCGCCAAGAGGCAGTCTAAGTGTTGGTAGAAGAAATTTATCTGCAACTGGTAATAGTTCTTATGGTTATTTTGCCGGTGGCATTAGTCCCAAAACATCAGTAGTAGATCGTGTAGATTATGCAAATGATACCGCAACTGCTTCTCCAAAAGGTCCATTAAGTGCTAGTAGATACGCTGGTAATGGTTCAGTATCTGCAGCAGCAAATGGATTGCCACAATAAACTTTTTGTAGTATAATTGATAAAAAACTTATGAGTTTAATGATTGCTCTTCCGTGTCACGGAGGAATTGTGAGTGAAAAGACCACGATGAGTTTATTTAATCTTGGCAAACTTTTGGCAAGAAATAATATTCCCCACGGACTTCTCACCCAAGCAAATTCTTCCTTGATCACTCAAGGAAGATCTAAAATTGCCAACTTTTTCATCAATAACACAGAACACGAATATCTTTTATTCTTGGATAGTGATATTGGATTTAATCCAGAAGACGTATTAAAAATGCTGTCTTATAATATTGATATTGTCTCTGGGGCATATCCGATGAAAACAATACCAATTCGCTATTGTATTGATATTCTTCAACCAGAACAAAGAAATGGTGATTTGGTTAAAATTGGTGGGAATGGAATGGGATTTGTTTTAGTTCATCGTAATGTATTCTTGAACATGTCTCAACATTTTCCAGAATTAAAATACTCACCTCCAACTAACGATAGTAATTATCCAGTAACTGAAGCAGAGATACATAATTCATATCATTACTTTATGGAGCATAAAGAAGGACAATCATTTCTGTCAGAAGACAAAAGTTTCTTTTTTCGTGCTAGAATGCTAGGATATGATGTATGGCTAGATACAAGCATTAAACTACAACACGTTGGGTCGCATATTTTTACGGAGTGATTTATGAAGTCGGGCGCATCTGAAAGTTCTTATCATTACCTTTCACAACACTATCAAATTCCTGAAGATGTGGAGGTGTCTCACCTTCCAGAAGTTCTTTTAAAATCTAATAAGAAATATAAAATTCTTTGGGGACAACATGCTTATGATCAACCATTTTATGTAAACTTTGATCATAATAAAATTACACATATTGTTTCTCCTTCACATTGGGCTAAAGAGAAACTTATTCAATATCACAACGTACCCAAAGATAAGATTACTGTCATTCCGACTGGGGTAAGTGATATCTTTACTTACTCTGAAAATAAAACTAAAACATTTATCCATACTTCAATCCCATATAAAGGATTAGAGTTACTTCCCATTTTAATTCAAATCATTCATCAAAAACATCCAGACGCAAAGTTTAAAATCTTTTCGTCAATGTCTCTTTATGGACCATCTAATGATCCATATATTGAACTATATGAAGAATTGAAAGCTTTACCAAATGTAGAATATTCTGCTGCTGTTGACCAAGAAGAACTTGTATCGGCATATCAAGAATCTTCTTTTTTTATTCATCCTAACATTTGGGAGGAAACATTCTGCGTATCCATGGCAGAAGCGATGAAGTGTGGATGTTATCCAATTATTACAGATATTGGTGCTATCCCTGAGGTGGCAGGGGAAAACTTTGCTTCTGTAGTTCCTATTGAAGGTAAGAGAACACCAAAAGGATATCAAGTAACACCAGACTTCATAAATAGATTTGCAGAGGTTTGTTGCACTGCTCTAGATTATTTTGACGGAGACAGATCTTATTATAATCAAATCTCAAAATCACTTTCAAATCATATATCACAAAAGTGTGACTGGAAAAAGGTCGCAAAACAGTGGGAAAAATTAGTTAAACAAATTACAAGTGGAGAACCTATGACTACTGAAAATACTGCATTGTCTTATCAACCAATTTCAGCACAGCAAGCAGTAACTGATGAAGAATATCTTCGTAAGGCATTTGATAATGTTTTGAGGTGGGAAGAGAGTGACAAAGAACTTGCTCAAGGTAGAACTAATTTTCAGTTAGAGAAATTTGCTCTACTTGAAGGACATACTCTTCCTGCTGCTTTTGAAGCAACTCTCAAATCCCGCCGTCAGATGGCAGAGGGTTATATGCAGAAGCTTATTGAGATGAAAGAAAAAGTTCGTGAATTTGAATATAAGTGGAATGATAAAGATAAGTCACAACCAATTTTCTGGGAGCAATCTGGTCCTGGAGGAGGTAGTAAAAAACTTTGTTGGTTTGATTTAGATGAACTTCAACTTACTAATTATTTGAAATCATCTGAACTTGAAATTCGTGACCGTCTCCATCAGATGGAACATCTAGATAAAATTCTAGAAAAACTTGTTGAGCAAAATGGAGGTCAACCTGTAAGTAGAGAGCAGTTCTTGGAAAATGATGGTCTGTATTGGGAGCGTCGTTTTGCTGATCAGGCAATGGATGAAATGATTGCTGCTCAGACTGGTATTTCAATTGGAAACATTCACAGTATGCGTCGTGCTTCTGCTCCTGCTATTGTTGATAATAGAAATACTCTTCCAGAAGGTTATCTTGGTATCAATAAAGTTCTTGAAGGACCACAAGGTAAGATGGAATTCTTGAACGATTTGCAAAGAAAAGTTCTTGAGGGTATTCAAGAAGTGAGTGGACAAAATCTAGGATTGATTTCAGGTTCTCAACAAGAGCAGAGAAAACTAGAAGGTAACTGATGAACCAAAAAGTTATTATTGCTGACGACTTTTATGATATTGCCCATCGGTATCATAAAAGTTTTTTTGAAGATCAATGTTTAATTACTGAAGAAACGGTACTTAAAATTTCTGAACTACTTCAAAGAAAAGTAAAAGTTGAACTAGCATCTAATGAAGTTTTAGATAAACCAAACAATATTACCGCAAATACAATTTATGATTGGGTTGCGGTAATTTACTTAACAATGCCAGCAGAATGTGTCTTTACTCAAGGAATGAGTTTTTATATTCATAAAAAAACAGAATTGGATGCTTTTCCGAATGAGTATGTAAGAAGTCTTTTTGGATTTCAAACAATTGAAGACATAAATGCAACATTTGACGCTCAAAATCAAAATGACTGGAAAGAATACATAAATGTATTTGTAAAATACAATCGCATAGTTTTATTCCGTGCAGATCTGTGGCATTCGTATGGTCAGATAAATAACTCAATAATCTATCAAAAGTTGCTGTTGCAAAATGCCTAGAGATAATTTAAGAGGTGTATTTAGACTTAAGCAAGTATATGAAGAGCAGTTGAGTAGTAATTGGATAGCGGAAAACGTTGCCACACTTATTACCAATTATGGATACTTTAACTATCCTAGTGGAGCGATTTCCCGCAATGATTTTTCAAATGACACGGCAACTGCGATTAGTAGAGGAACTACATTTGGTGGATCGTATAAATCTAGTACGGGGAATAGTCTTTATGCTTATATCGGCACTGCTATTCCAGCAACGACAAGAATAGATCGTGTTGATTATTCAAATGATAATGTAGCAGCAACTACAAGAGGACCATTAGCTTCTGCTAGATACGGATCCTCCGCTGCTGGAAATGTGAATTATGGATGGTTTGCTGGAGGATTTCCCGCCGGACAAACGATTGTAGATCGTATAGATTACTCTAATGACAATGTGACAGCCTCACCAAGAGGAAATTTGAATGTTAATAGAGGATATCATAATGCTACTGGAAACTCAAATTTTGGTTGGCATACTGGACATAATGGTGCAGTTTCCACCGTTAGTCGTATAGATTACTCTAATGATACCGCAACAGCATCACCAAAAGGTAATATGTCTGTTGGTAGACAATGGTTTGGATGCACTGGAAATTCAAATTATGGGTGGAATGTGGGAGGAAGCACTCCATCAGTAACATCAGCAGTGGATCGTATAGATTACTCTAATGATACTACTACAGCATCACCAAGAGGTAATATAACACGTTCAGCGAGAGGTATGGGATCTGCTGGTAATAATTCATATGGATGGTTTGGTGGAGGTTATACCTCTGGAACACCAGCATCAACAGTAGATCGTATTGATTACGCTAATGATACCGCAACAGCATCTCCTAGAGGCGCATTATCAGCAACTGGTGATTTGCTAAATGGTTTCTCCGCAGGAGAATATGGATTACCTCAACCATATTATATTGGAGTCCCCACTCCAGAACAAACTTTTCCATCAACAGGTTATGGTTACATCGGTGGTGGTGCACCACAACCGGCCGGTGGTGGTGGAACTCTAGTTTCAACAGTAAATCGTATTAATTATTCTAACGATACGGCAACAGCATCAACTAGAGGTCCATTAAGTTCTGCTAGATATTTTCTATCAGCAACCAGTAACAGTTCTTATGGTTGGTTTGGTGGTGGTTCCACTCCTAGTACAGTGTCAACAGTAGATCGTATTGATTATGCTAATGATACTGCTACAGCATCGGTTAGAGGTCCTTTATCAACTGCAAGGTTATATTTACAAGAATCTGCGGTTGGAAATACTCAATATGGATGGTTTGGTGGTGGATTTCCTGGATTATCAATAGTAGATCGTATTAATTACTCTAACGATACTGCTACAGCATCAATTAGAGGTCCTTTAGCTGTCTCTAGAACATTAGTAGCCGCTACCGGTAATTCATCATATGGATGGTTTGGTGGTGGATATGCTCCTAGTATATTATCAACAGTAGATCGTATTGATTATGCTAATGATACCGCAACAGCATCTCCTAGAGGTCCATTGAGTGCTGCTAGATATGGTTTGGGGGCAACTGGTAACAGTTCTTTTGGTTGGTTTGGTGGTGGTAGTGGACTTGTATCAAGAGTAGACCGTATAGATTACTCTAATGACACTGTAACAGCATCTCCTAGAGGACCATTAAGTGTTGGTAGAAGGTACTTGGCAGCAACAGGTAACAGTTCTTTTGGTTGGTTTAGTGGTGCTGGTAATGGTGGATTATCAACAGTAGATCGTGTAGATTATGCTAATGATACTGCAACAGCATCAGTTAGAGGTCCTTTATCAAGTGCTAGAGGTTATCTGGCGGCAACTTCCGCAGCAGAAAATGGTTTACCGCAATAAAACTCTATGAAACAAAATATTATTGTTGTTGATGACTTTTATACTAATCCTGATGAAGTAAGAAATAATGCACTAGCACAAGAATATCCAAAACCAGAAAAAGAATATACTTATCCAGGTAGAAACTCAAAAGGAGCTTATTATAACCAAGAAATACATCAAAAGTTTGAATATCTTATCAACCAAAAATTAAATCCAGCTGATAAGAACGGATACTTTCGGTTATCTTTAGAAAATGATACTCATAAACAAGATGTTCATGTCGATCCATCTTGGGAGTGGGGTGCTGTCATTTATCTATCAAAACCAGAAGATTGTATTGATGAAGGTGGAACATCATTTTGGAGACACAATACTTTAAAAATGGAGATGTGCCCTAAAACTGATGAAGAAGCACAGTTTTATGGTTATCCATCTTATAAAGAGGCATGGTGGACAAATGTTTATGGTGATGGGCAAGATCGTTCAAAGTGGACACGTTACTTTTTGTGCCCAATGAGGTATAATAGAATGGTATTGTTTCGCACTTATCTTTGGCACTCCCATAACTATAATTTTGGAACCAATCTAGATAATGGTCGTCTAGTTCAATTATTCTTTTTCAGAGAAGCATGACTTATACAGCATATTATGTTCCTAAATTTCCAGTAAACAAACTTACTGATGATGGGAGAGACTTATGGATTAATGATCCAAATCATCCAAGGCATCAGTGTGGATTTCTTCAAGCAATATTAGAACATATTGAAAATACAAAACATATTGATCCTGTTAGAATAGTAATACATTCAGAAAGAGACATACAAGCAGGACCAGCAGGAGTGCAAAGATTATACGCACTTACGTATTTAAAAGGTTGTACACATGTTCCTGCAGTAGTTTCTACCACACAATATTTTGATTGGTTTGGTGAGAATGTTGTTGAAGTTAAAGATGAAAAGCAATTAAGATCTTATTTTCTTTTAGAACCACAATCATGTATCTTAGAACAAGATGGAAAAGCATGGTGGAATAATCAAAACCCAAATGAAAAACAAATGCGGGAAACTTTCAAAGTGTCTGAAGAAACACTGAACAAACTCTTGAATTGTATATGAATAAGACGTATCACTTTATGGCAGGTCTTCCTCGTTCTGGGAGTACTTTGTTAAAATCAATCTTAAATCAAAACCCAAACTTGTTTGCAAGTCCCATTAGTCCAGTGATGGAACTTATGTATTGGAATGAAGATTACTTTAAAAGAAGTGAGCAATATGAAGCATACCCAAAACCAAAAAGTGCATACAGAATTATTTCTGGAATGTTAGATAATTTTTACTTTGATGTAGAACAACCTGTTATTATTGATCATTGCCGTGCTTGGTCAAATAATATTCAAAGAATTAAAACATATGTAACACCAAATCCCAAAATCATTTGTCCAGTAAGAGATGTTCTTGAAATTCTCACATCTTTTATTACAATGATAGAGAGAAACAGTGACCAACAATCATTTATAGACACTCACCTATTAGAATTGGGAAAAGAAATTAATAATGATAATCGTTGTGATTTTTTAATGTCAGATATTGGCATTGTTGGTCAATCTTTATGGGCTCAATATCAAGCATTTGTAAAGAATGATACAAAACATATGTTGTTTGTTGAGTATGAGGATTTAACATCTAATCCGAATGCAACTATGGATAAAATATATGACTTTTTGGAAGTTGAAAAATATTCTCACAATTTTAATAACATTTACAATCACCATAGAGAACTTGATAACGAAGTTTATGCCCTAAAGGATATGCATCATGTGAGAAAAGAATTGAAGAAAACGTCTAAAAAACCACAAGATGTCTTGAGTGATTTCATTCTAAATAAGTATAGTAAACAGGAATATTGGAAATATTCCGACCATAGATATTTGGGTTAGATGGCACTTACAAATACTAGAGGAATATTTTCACTTTTTGATGTCAGATCTCGTCAAAATACTGGTTATTGGCCAACTCTAACGACGGCACCTACTATTTCTTATGCATATTTTTCTGGTCCAGCATCAACAGTGGATCGAATGGATTTTAATAATGATACTGCCACAGCATCACCGAGAGGACCATTAACAGCATCAGGAAATTATGGTTCTTCAACAACTAACCAAACGCATGGATATTTTGCTTCATTTTATCCATCACACTATACAACAGTCAGTCGTATTGATTATGCGAATGACACGGCAACCGCATCAACTAGAGGTTCTTTAGCAGGTAATAGATATGGAAGAGGATCTGTTGGTAATTTAAATTATGGATATTATGCTAGTGGATTTCCTTCACTTGCAACTACTATAGATCGTATTGACTATAGTAGTGATACGGCAACAGCCTTAGAAAAAGGTAATGTACCAGCAGGTAACGGTTATTTTGATGGAACTGGAAATTCTACTTATGGTTGGCTTGGAGGTGGGAATGCAAAATCACTGGTTTCTAGGATTAATTATTCCAATGATACTACTACAGCATCTCCAAGAGGGAATATGTCAACCTCTGATGCATTCAAACGAGCAACTGGAAATTCTAATTATGGTTGGTGGGCTGGTGGTGGCACAACTACAGTAGTAGAACGGATTGATTTTAATAATGATACTGTCACAGCATCGCCAAGAGGACCATTAGAAAGAGCTGGACAGGGGCTCGGAGCTTCTGGAAATAGTGCTTATGGATATTTAGCTGGAGGATATAATCCCGGTATAAGTGGTGTTAACTCAACAATTCAAAGAGTTACTTATAGCAATGATACTGTCACCACTAGCCCAAAAGGTCTCTTAACTACTGCAAGGTATTTTGCTGTTGGAAATTCTGCAGGAGAAAATGGATTTCCGCAATCAACAACCACACCAAGTCCTATTCCTGAAGAATTTATAGTGACAAGATTTGGTTATTTTGGTGGAGGATTTACACCAGCGACAAGTCCGGCGCAAAGTTCAAAAATAGAAAGAATAAACTTCACTAATGATACTGCAACCGCATCTACCAAAGGTCCTCTAAGTATGAGTAGAACTTATAATGGATCTACTGCTAGTTCAAATCATGCTTATTTTGCTGGAGGAGCTAGTCCATATACATCAAGTATAGATCGATTAGATTTTTCAAATGAGACTGCTACCGCAACTGTAAGAGGTCCATTAAATACAGTTAAAGGATTTTTATCTGGAGTTTCAAATTCTTCTTATGCTTGGTTTGGTGGTGGATATTCTCCAAGTGGAACACCTTATCAGAGATCAAGTGTGGATAGAGTAGATTTTGCAAATGATAATGTTACATCATCGGCAAGAGGAGTTCTAACTGTTGCTAGATATTGGCTATCTGCAAGTGGCAACTCATCTTATGGATGGTTTGGTGGAGGAAGCCCGCTTCCTGGGTCATTATCAACAGTTGATCGTATTGATTATTCAAATGATACCGCAACAGCATCTCCTAGAGGTCCTTTAAGTCTTGCTAGATTTACTTTAGCATCAACTGGTAACGCTAATTATGCTTGGTTTAGTGGCGGAAGAGATGCTGCTATTGGATATTATTCCAGAGTAGATAGAGTTGATTACTCAAATGACACAACAACAGCATCAACCAGAGGTCCATTAAGTGCTTCTAAGGGATACACTGCAGCAACAGGAAACACCTCTTATGGATACTTTGGTGGTGGATATCCATCAATTGTATCCACTATTGATCGTATTGATTATGCAAATGACACCGCAACAGCATCTCCAAGAGGGGCACTGAGTGGTGTTGTATATGGAGCATCAGCAGCATCGGCAGCAGAAAACGCACTACCACAATAAATATTCAAAATTAAATTACATTATGATTGACAATCCTTTAACATACATCTTGATTAAACCAAATATCATCAATCAACAAGGACTTCAAGAACTCTTAGAACACATTAAGAGATCTTCAGCAGAAGATTTATCTGTTTTTGATGCACAGAAAACAAATAAAACTGGAGAAACTTCTTGGATTGTTGATAAAAAGATAAGAGATACGCAGATTGTTCCTGCGGGACCATTATTTCCAAAGATTGAAAATCTTTTAAGAAATGCTGTTCGTGAAGTAATCAATCCATTTTATCAAATAGAAGTATCTTCAAGCGAAATTCCTCAAATACTTTCATATGGTGCTGGTGGTCATTATCTACCTCATGTTGATGGTGAAAGTATATGGGTAACACCAACTCAAGAAAAAATTTGGAAAAAGTCAACTGATAGGGATTTGTCAATCGTTTTATTTTTGAATGATGAATTTGAAGGTGGTGATTTTATTTTTCCAGAACTTAAAGTTAGAGTTCGTCCAGAACCAGGAATGATGGTTTGTTTTCCATCAAACCATCATTACTTACATGGTGTTGAACCAGTCACTAAAGGAAAAAGATATTCTATTGTAACTTGGGCAACAGTAAAAGGATTTCCTTCCATGCAGCAGATTAATGAAGAGTTATCACGTCAGTATGGAGTTCCTGTAATATAAATATCTCTAAACGCTAATAGATAAATGCAATACCTAAAGCATTATTGGATTAATGTAAATACAGGTTCATATGCCTGCACAGAAAATCCTGTAGAAAAAAGACATCCTGAAGCAGAATTTCTTGGACTTGATGTAAAGATTTGGATGCATGATCCAGATGGAATTGATGTATGTTTATCAACCGTACCTACAGAAGTAACTGTATCTGATATTACTGATGCAAGTGGTAAAAAAGCAGTTCAAAAACTAACTAAAACAAAGTTTGATAGCGTTAATACACCTCTTCTTGCTTCACATGCTCTTCGTGAAGAAGCACGTTTGGAAACCGACGAGACCTTAAAAGCAGAGAAGAACGCTCAAGCAGACGCTAAATATCAAGAGGCAGTCTCTGCTTTACACCTTCTATAATAGTTTTAAAAATAATATGGCACATTTTGCACAACTAGATGAAAACAACGTTGTTACTCAAGTTATCGTTGTGAGTAACGAAGATACTTCGGATGTAAACGGAAACGAAGTAGAAGAAATCGGAGTTGCTTTCTGTAAGAAACTCCTAGGTGCTGATACTAACTGGAAGCAGACCTCATATAATAATAACTTCCGTGTGAGATATGCAGGTATCGGTTACTCTTATAACGAGGAACTTGACGCTTTTGTACCTCCCAAGACTTTTGAGTCTTGGGTTCTGAATGAGGAAACCGCAGATTGGGAATCACCCGTTGGTCCTGCACCTACACTCACAGAAGAGGAGATTGAGGCACGTTCATTCTATCGCTGGGATGAAGAAGCAGGTGAATGGGTTCTAGAAACCCCAGAACTACCAGCACCCGAAGGGGAATGATACTCAGAGGGGTTCCGCCCCTCTTTTTTATTGTCATAAATAACTAAAAACTAATAAGATGACTACAAAGGTACAATTAGTCAGTAATATTGTAGGAAATGTATCTGGTGGTGCAAGTTTTACTGGCATCGTTACTGCATCATCATTTTCAGGTGACGGGTCAAACCTAACGGGAGTTGGTGGTGGTGTAGGACAACCAACTGGTGATACTGATGGACTTTTTAATTATGTTGCATTAGCATCAACAATTACTCAAAGTATTACGTTTGATACGACAAACGCAGGAAATTATCAATCGTATGTAGTTTCTGTTGTTCCAACAATTACTGTTGCGTCTGGTGTTGGAGTTACCGTTGGACTTGGTAAAACGATGGTTATTGATGTTCTCAACCTCGGAGGTCTCTGATGTCAGATTTAAGAGTTACTAATTTAAAAGGCAGAACAGAAGGAAGTGCTCCAACTTTACCTGATGGTGCGGTTATCAGTGGCATTACTACAGTTACTACTTTGAATGCAACTACAATTACTGGAAACGGTTCTGGTATAACTGGATTAAGTATTCCAGCATCGTTTGATTGGCGCGACAGTTCACTCTTCTAAATAGATATAAAACAAAAATAAGATGGCACTTAATAGAGGTAACTTAGGGTTTACAACACAGATTGGAGCAGGAGTCACCGCTGCAGTTTATACGGTGGGTTCTGCTCAAACTGCTTATATTAAAAGTGTTTTGTTTCACAATTTAAGTTCAACATCGGTCCAAAACGTTGTTCTTCATGTAGTTCCAAATAGTGGTGGAAGCGCAGGAACTGCAAGTTCTACAACAAGAATTGCTAGAGTTGGTATTGGCACTGATGATACATTTTTCTTTGAACCAGCATATCCAATTACAATAAGAAATAATGGAGATACTTTACAAGTATATAACGAAGGAAATGTTTCAAACTCTATTAATGTTTTAGTACTAGGCGATAAAGAGGTTTAATATGTCCTTTAAACGTGTTAGAAACATTTTTGGAAGAAATTCAAATATAACAGAATTTCTTTCTGGTAAAGATAAAGGATATTCTGGAAGAAGAGTTGCTGGTGTGCGTTTAGCGGCGCTTGCTCCAATTAGTGGAACTGGAGGAACTTTACTAACTCCTGGTAATGGATATAAGTATCATGTATTTACTAGTTCCGGAACTTTTTCAATAACTCCTCCAGGAGATGGTAATGATATTACTTACTTGATTGTTGGTGGTGGTGGAGGAGGAGGCGGATCTGTAGATGCATATGCAGGTGCAGGCGGTGGTGCAGGAGGATATGTTGAGGGCACCTTAACTGTATTTGGATCATTTCCACTATCCATCACTATAGGTAGTGCATCTTCTCCAGCTGGAAATGGAAATCCATCAACTATTGCTGACCCCGGTACTACTATAACAGCATGGGGGGGTGGAGCTGGTGGCACTGGATCGCCATCTCCACCAACTCAGTGGATTGGAACTCCTGGAGGTTCTGGTGGTGGCGCAACTCTCAACGCAACAGCAGGAACCGGAGATAGGCAAACAGGTACACCAACTTCAACAGGAAGTTCTCCTCCACAAGGATTTCCTGGATTTACTTATGCAACTCTTGGCGGTCCTGGAGCTCTAAGTGGCGGTGGCGGTGGCGCAGGATTTGGTGGTCCAGTTACTACACCATCACAAACTGGTGGCGACGGCAAAGCTGCTTTCTCTGGAGATAGTGGAATTCCACCATCATACGGAACACCTGGACCAACTCCGGGAAGATGGTTTGCTGGTGGTGGAGCTGGAGATGGAGGATCTGGAGGAGCAGGTGGTGGAGGAGGTCCCGGATCAAATGGAACAGCAAATACTGGAGGTGGTGGAGGAGCTCGTTGGCCTACTGGTGCTGGTCGTACCGGAGGGTCTGGAATTGTGATAATCAAATATTTGGCATAAAGATTACTCATAAATAACTAGAAAAGAAGTATAGAGATGTCGCAGCTAAACGTTGACACTATAAAAAATAGAGCAGGAACGGGTGGACCTACTCTACAAGCACTCTCAGTAACTAATGATGCGACGGTTGGTGGTGCTTTAACCGTAACTGGAAACTTTACAGTTAATGGAACTCAAACCATTATTAATACTGATATCTTAAATGTAGAAGATGCTAATATTGGTATCGCTTCAGTAACTTCTCCATCAGATACCACGGCTGATGGAGCAGGGATTACGATATATGGAGCTACAAATAAAACTTGGACATGGGAAAGAGATACTGGATGCTTTGAATATAATCAACCAAATAAGTTCAAAGGTGTTGTAGAAACCGTAGCAGTTGGTTCAACTTATAATTTAGGTGGTGGTAAAGTTGTTCTTGAGTTAGATGTCAGAAATGCAACGACATATACTCATAACCTAGCAAATGGCAATGTTGGTATCGTTTCGTTTAAGAACATGCCTGCCGATACAGGAGTTCAGAACGGAACAACATTAACAGTTATCTTCACTCAAAACGCTACAGGAACTGGAAATACCACAGCAGGAACTGGTATTGGAACTAACTGTACCGTTGTTGGATTTGAAGACGGAGCAACAGTTGCTGGTATTTCAACAAGAGCATTAGTTGGTTCAGCAACAACTGTAACACTTTCTAATACTGCTAGTGATGTAGACTTTGTATCCTTCTTTGTTCACTATAATGGTGGTACAAATACCGATGCTGCGAGCTACAAAGTTTATGCCACCAAGAACGGGGGATTTAGACAAGGTAGCGTAGGAGTTTGATAGATTATGGCACCTATTTTTACTGGAAGTAAGTTTGGATTTGGTAGAAGTGCTGAGGCTGCTGAGGCTGCTGGTTCTTTTTCTGCAACTGGTGGAACAATTTCTACTCCAGGAAATGGATATAAATATCATATTTTTACATCCACCCAAGATTTTGTTGTCTCTAGTGGCACTGCATCCGTAGAATATCTAATCGTTGCGGGTGGCGGTGGTGGAGGAGGAAGTTATGGTGGATCTGCCGGTGGTGGTGGCGGTGGTGGTGGTGGCGTAAGAACTGGAAGTGGTTCAATTAGTGCTGGAACTTATCCAATTGTTGTTGGAGGCGGTGGTGATGGAGGTCAATATTCTCCAAATGTTAATTCCACAAACGGAGAAAATTCTACTTATAACTCAATAGTTGCTCACGGTGGAGGCCGTGGTGGTGGTGGAACTACAGGACAACATCCAGGAGGACATGGTGGATCTGGTGGTGGATCTGCATATGCTGGAGCAGCACCACTACAAGGTTTTGGATATAATCCAGGAACCCCTGCTCCAATTTTAGCAGCTGCTGTTCCTGCCTTACCTTCACCATATTCAATCACTCAAGGTTATGATGGTGGTCTAGGAGTCGACACCGCCGGCACCCCGAGGGCAGCAGGTGGTGGTGGCGGTGCTGGTGCTGTTGGTACTAACGGTGGTGGCGCTGTTCCTGCAGCAGGAAGCGGTCCTGGTGGTGCAGGTGCTCCATTCCCCGCATATGCTGGTCCATTATTCTCTGCAGTGATGCCAGCTCCTTGGGTAAGTACAGTTGGCCCAACTGGATTATATGCAGGTGGCGGCGGCGGTGGACAACATGCAGGTTCAGTTACCACAGGAGGCCCTGGTGGTGGCGGTGCAGGTGGAGATGATGGTGCAGGTTCAAATGGAGCAACAAATACTGGTGGTGGGGCCGGTGGTGGAGGATCTCCTGGACCTGGTGGTACAGGAGGAAGTGGGATTGTAATTGTTCGTTATGCTGTCTCATAAAAAGTGTCTCCAAAACTCTCTGTTTGAATATCTTTCAATAAGATAATCGGGTAAAACATCTTTCACGCTATAATCTGGAAATTTTATTATTTTATCAATTTTGTGCAAATCTCCACCAAAAATTGAATCATCATAGTATACTTTATTTTCACAGAATTGATTTATATTTTGAAAATTATGATTGTATTTTTTTATGTTTAAAAAGTCATATACTTCATCAATAGTTTTTTCTGGATTTTTTATGAGATCTTTATATTCTATGAGATATAAATATTTTCTGTTATCTTTTTTTAATAAATTTTGTAAGGAAAATAAAGATTCTTCTAGCTGTCCATTTGGGTTTGTTATTACTTCGCAAAATAGTTCTACTTCTTCTTTATAAGTTTCAAAAAATCTTACTCCAGATTGTATTTCATAATTTAATTGATTTTTTAATTTATTTGGACATATTTTTATAAAAGAAGCAATAATTTCAACAATATCTCTTACAGTACAAATTATTTTAATTTCATTATTCAAATAGTTTTTTAAAAGATTTAAATTAATAAAAGTTCCCCATGGACCTCTATCAATAATATATTTTGCGTCCCATTCTTTATAATAAGAATCGAAAGAAGATGTGATAAGATTTGATAAAGATTTTTTATCCGGAAAATTACAATACTTTTCGCTATGAAAAAACATAGCAGTTTGATACATATAGTCGCACAAAAAACTATTAGCAGAAACTTTAATATCGGGATTCTGATTCAAAATCGTTGATAACAAAGTGTTTCCAGAGCGAGGTAATCCCGCAAGAAAAAAATATTTTTTCATATTATTTTTTGATGATACTTTATTCTATCAAAAGTTGACAATATTCGCAACATCATATATAATAACACCGAATACATTATTCACATATGGCTTCCGGTAAGAACCAATACTACATCTATTCTTACCTCCGTGAAAATCATAGTCCTTATTATATTGGAAAGGGTTCTGGTAAAAGAGCATATAACAAGGGACCAAAAGAAGTTAAACCACCAAGAGATAAATCAAGAATTAGAATACTCAAAGCAGATTTAACAGAAGATGAAGCATTCCTGTTAGAGAAACTTTATATTTTAATGTTTGGTAGAATTGATTCAGGTGCTGGTATTTTAAGAAATAGAAGTGATGGTGGTGATGGTGCTTCGGGTGCAATAAGAAGTGCAGAAACAAGGGAAAAACTTCGTCAAGCAAATCTTGGTAAGCAGAGACCTCAATGGGTTTATGATAAGATTGCTGCAAGTAATAGAGGTAAAAAAGCAAGTGATGAAACCAGAGCAAAACAAAGTGCTGCTAGAAAGGGCAGAACTTGCACTGAAGAACATAAAAGAAAGGTAAGTGAAGCAAAGAAGGGATTTAAGCATACTGAAGAAGCAAAACAAAAAATGAGTATGGGGCATATGAAAAAAGCAAAACCTCATAAAATCATTTTTGATGATGGAAGAGAGTTAATTGTTAATAGCATTATGGAGTGGTGTAGAAATAATCCATACTCTGATAGTTGCGTTTATCGTGTTAAAAACAAGGGTATTCCTCATAAAGATATCGTAAAAGTAGAACTTGTAAATTGACATTCCTAAAAAGTTTCTATATAATATCGTTGAGCACATTATAAGGAGATTGACCTTTGGCGCTACAATCTGTATGGTATTATGCACAAATTCCTGAAGACATCGTAGATATTCTAGAAAGAGACGCAGTAGAACATTTTGATGAGCAAATGGCGGACAGTCGTTTACACGGCGACGCACTCAATCGTGATAAAAGAAACTCACAAAATGCTTGGATTCCCACCACACACTGGATTGGTGGTTTTCTTTGGCATTATATTGAAAGAGCAAATCGTGAAAACTTTCTTTATGATATTCGTAATATTGATGGAGAAAGTATTCAATTTACAAAATACACAGAAGGACAGTTTTATTCCTGGCATAATGATGCAGGTTTAGCAACTCATTATAAACCAGTATCAGTCGGTAATCGTGGTAATGGTCAAGAGATTGCACAGGACTTTATTAATGAAAACTGTGAATTGATCCGAAAATTGAGTGTAGTCGTGCAACTTTCAGACCCCGATGATTATGAAGGCGGGAACCTACAGATATTAGATGAAGCAAATAATAGTTATATTGTTCCTAGAAAGCGTGGAACAGTAATTGTATTTGACTCCAGAGCACAACATAGAGTTCTTAAGGTAACTAAAGGAACACGACGCTCATTAGTATCTTGGGTTGTTGGCCCACGCTGGAAGTGAGGCATAGATTATGGCAGAACAAATGACAGAACTGCAACTGATGATGCAAGAGCGGCAGAACACTGGTACTGCCTGGACTCACAACGAATCCTTTGAAAAGAATGGATACCTGGTCATTAAAGACTTATGGGATCCGGAAGAACTCTACCACCCACTTCCAGAAGAGCGTGGACAGATGAACTGGTGGGGTAAAAAGATGGACCAGTTTACTCATACACCAGTAGAACAGCAGGTTGAAGGTTCACTTGCTCGTTATTGGCACCCACAATACCGTCAGATTCACTGTGGTATTCGTACAAAACTAGAAGAGGCACTAGGTCGTAAACTTTATAATACTTATTATTATGATCGCTACTATTTTCCAGGGCAGGCACTAACAAAACACGCAGACCGTGATGCTTGTGAGATTTCTGTGACCGTTCACGTCAGCACCAATCTGACTGGTGAGGATGCTAATTGGGCTATCTGGATTAAGACCCCAGATACTTACGCAGATAAGAAGAAAACCCAAATTCTCGTTCCTGGCGAAAACCGTTCTGTAATCCTAAAACCTGGTGATGGAATGATTTATAAAGGTTGTGAAAGACCACACTGGCGTGACCCGATGCCTGGTATGAAGAAGGGTAAGAAACTGTTTGGTAAAAATCAGGAACAGTTGTACTACCATCAAATCTTTTTTCATTATTGCTTGCAAGACGGACAGAGAGCTCACTGTGCTTGGGACCGTGCTAGATAAATACTAATACCTGATTTGGTCGCACTTTTCAGGAGGAGGGTGAAAGTCCCTCCTTTTTAGTATAAATACTTTTGCGACCAAGTTAGAGTAGAAATGTATTACACTTACGCTTACCTACGTGAAGACGGAACTCCTTATTATATTGGAAAGGGGAAGGATAACAGAGCATATTCAACTCATTACAACACTTGCGTTCCACCAAAAGATAGAATACTTATCCTCAAAGATAAACTCACGGAAGAAGACGCATTTAAACACGAAATTTATATGATTTCTGTATATGGAAGAAAAGATTTGGGGACTGGAATACTCTGGAATAGAACTGATGGCGGTGATGGAGTGTCTGGACACAAACATACAGAAGAGATAAGAAGATTAATATCACAAAAGACACGGGAAGGTATGACACCAGAAATTAGAAAAAAATTAAGTGTTGCTGGTAAAGGAAGGTTGTTAAGTGAAGAAGTGAAGAAAAAAATGAGTATCAGAATGAAGGGAAAAGTTTGGACCAAAGATGAAATTGACAGACGAAGAAATACCAGATGTAATAAATGGATGTATGAAATAATAACACCCTCTGGTATAATAGAAACAACCAACAATATGGCAGAGTATTGTCGCATCAATAATCTCAATAACAGACATATGTGTGAAGTTGCTAATGGTATTTGGAAACAACATAAAGGTTATCAGGTAAAAAAATATGAAAGCACCACTCTTTGAATACCCTTCTTATCAGTATCAAGTTGATGATTGGTCGTTTAAGAAAAAGGGCATCTTAAATCGTATCAACTCTCAAAAGTTTGTAAGAACCACTCTGCAAACTTTTGAGACTGATAGACAAACTAACAAAAAGTCATATCTGCATTACTTTCAAGACCTCATCAAACCTCAATTATTTGAGTTTTGTCAGGAAGCAGAAGTTACTTGTAGTATGACTGATTGTTGGGCAGTAAGGTATAAGCAAGGAGACCATCAGACAGTTCACAACCATAAAAGTTGGGGATTTTCTGGTGTTCTTTATGTGGAGTATGACCCAAAACATCACACTCCAACTTGTTTTGTCGCACCTTGGCAAGACCCAAGAACTGATACAACAACTCTTGCATATCCTCAAAACGTACAAGAGGGTACATTGTTTATCGTTCCTTCTTATACACTACACTTTGTTCATCCCAATCAATCAAGAAAACAACGAACAATCATCTCTTTTGATTTACTTCCTAAACTTCCAGACCATCAAGCGATAAATACTTAAAAAAGGTATTAACATGGCAAAATACCATATAGAGAAGTCGCAACAAATTCAAGGTCAAGAAAATATCATTTATTACCATAGCGAAAATCGTTGGACAACAGTTTTTGAAGATCGTAAAAAATATACAAGAAAAGCAGATGCCACCAAGGAGTTATCTTTTGGTGGCATTATTGTAACTGAATAAATAAACAAAAGAGCGAATAAAGAGAAGTGGCACTTAATTTTCCTAATTCTCCCACAGTAGGTCAGATTTATACTGATAGCACATCGGGGTTTTCCTATGAGTGGGATGGAACAGTATGGAAGAGTTTTGCTGCAGCAAGTACTGCTAATATTAAAATTATAGATGATATAAGTGCTAGTTTTAATGGTAGCACTCAAACTTTTGCATTAACTTCTAATTCTGTAGCGGTTTCTCCAGCAACTGCACAATCTCTAATTGTTAATCTTGGTGGTGTCGTTCAAGATCCATCAGATGATTATTCTGTTTCTGGAAGTAATATTACTTTCACGACTGCACCTGCTCTTGGACTTTCATTCTCTGCAGTTTCATTAGGACCAGCAGTTCCTATAGATTATGCAAATAATGGTAATGTTTATACCAGAACAACATTTACTGCAACAGCAGGACAGACTACTTTTACAGTTACTGGAAGTTACACTGTCGGTTATCTAGAAGTTTATCGTAATGGTATTAGACTAGCATCTGGAACTGATTTTACTGCTACTAATGGAACTACATTTGTTCTTACAAATCCAGCAAACTTAAATGATGAAATCGAGTCAATCGGATATAATGTTGCATCACTTGTCACGACAGCAGGACAACTTGACAATCTAAATGTCTCAGGAATATCAACACTTTCTGGAGCAACATACGCATCAAATATCAATTCTACTGGTATTGTAACTGCCACAAGTTTTGTTGGTAACGTAACAGGAACTGCTACTGGACTTTCCGGAACACCAAACATTACAGTTGGAGTTGCTACTGCCACTGCAGCAATTGTGGGTTCTGCAGTTACTATTAGAGCAACGGGAGTTAATGTTACTGGTGTCGTAACTGCCACTGCAGCAATTGTGGGTTCTGCAGTTACTATTAGAGCGACAGGAGTTAATGTTACTGGTGTTGTAACTGCAACAAGTTTTGTTGGATCTGGAGCTAATCTGACAAACCTTCCAGTTTCTGGTGGTGGAGGTGGAGATTTTAATGAACTTGATGCAACTTTGTTTGGATAAATAACTTAAAAAGAAAAATAAAATGGCACTCAAGAGAACTAAATTATTAGGTATTCGGTCAGTTACAGGTATCGCAACAGTTGGTATTTTGACTGTTGGAACTACACAAACTGCAGGTGGTGTTGGTATCGCATCAACCACTTATCTTCGTGGTGTGGTAATGCACAACACCGGACTTTCAACTGCTACTTCATCTCTCTACGTTTATCCAAGTAGTCAAGCAGTTAGTGGTGTTGGGGTAACAATTTATCGTCTTGCAAGAGTAGATCTAGCACAAAACGAAACCTTTTTCTTTGAAATGAACTATCCACTAGTTCTTACAAACCAAGAAAAGATTGTTGTAGAAGTCACAGCACCAGCATCAGGGGGGACAGGTATTGGTAGTGTAGTAAACTATCAAATCCTTGGTGATACTGATATCTGATAAGAGGTAGTTCAAATGGGTGCAAAAAGTTCTAAAAATACAACACAAAATAATCGCAGTGAAGGACACTTATTAGAGTATTTCCGTAATACTTTTGTGCGTGGTGGTGGTGGTACTAATACCGGGTTTCCTTATATTTCGGGAGGAAATGTTGCTAATGGGTTGACTCCAGGAAACGGATATAAGTATCATACTTTTACAGAACCTGGCACTTTTACAATATACGGGTATGGTTCAAAATCCGTTGAAATTTTGATAGTTGGTGGTGGTGGTGCCGGAGGCAAGTCTATTGCTGGTGGTGGAGGAGCAGGTGGCGTTCTTCAAGGATCAATTTCTCTTGGAGATGGCAATTACCAAGTCTCGGTTGGTAAAGGTGGATGGGGAGGACCACATACAAATGCTGGATTAGGGGGTTCTCCAACTGATTTTTATTTGAGTGGTACAAGTTTTCCAAATCCATCATCTTTTGCGAGAGCATATGGTGGTGGTGGTGGAAATGGATATGCAAGTAATAATAGAACGCCTAATAATCCAAGTGCTGCAGCTCCAGCACCATGGATGGGTGGAGGATCTGCCGGTGGTTCTTCAGGAGGAGCTGGTAATCAGTATGGAACTGGAGGGTATCCTGGATATACTAGTGCTACAATTACTAAGTCACCTGACGCTCCATCAGTATATGTTGGTTCAGGATATCCATCATCGCCAATAACTCCTGCACCATATACGCCACATCCAGCAAATCCATTACCAGCATCACCCACCGCTTATGGTTCAGATGCCCCTGTTCCAGGAACTCCAGGAGTTCATCCAACATATTATGACCAGGGATTATTCCCAACAACATATTATATGGGGCTTCGTGGATGGGGAAATAATGGTGGAATGTGCTATGGTCCAGCATTAGACCAGGGAGGAGCTGGTGGTGGGGGTGCAGGAGGAGCGGGTCAAGATATAGGAAGTGCGCCAGCTACTTCCGGATCAACATCATCAAGAGGAGCAGATGGTGGTATCGGCAAAACTTTTGCTGGATTTACTGCTCCCTTATTTTGTGATCCATCAACTCCAACTGGTTCCACAGTCAAGTCAACATTAGATCCCCTCGGTGGATACTTTGCTGGAGGTGGTGGAGGTTCTAATTATAACGCTACTCAAGGAGGAACCTATGGTGGTGGTAGAGGAGGTGATGGCGGTGGTGGTGCTGGAGCACCAAATGGAGCCCCTGGCCCTGGTACAACTTTCCCACCATCATCATTTAATCATCCACCATTAGGATACGATTCTCCAAGTACTAATGGAACTAATGCAGTTTTGTATAGTGGTGGTGGAGGAGGAGGTGCTGGATATAGTTATGGAGATCCAGGTAGTGGTGGTCCTGGTATAGTTATTATCAGATACTTAGCATAAACTAAAAGGAATTACCATGACAAAATCTGTTTACTTAGATCAAGATAATGTAGTTATCAAAATTTGTTTTGTTGACGATAAAGAAATAATAGATCCAGATGGATTTAAAGTTTCTAATATGGTAGAATGTATTTGTAAACAGAAGTATGGTATTGATACGACTTGGATTGAAATTGAAGAAAATATAGAAAACGTTGAGGTTGGATGGACTTATGATAAAAAGAATAATAGATTTCTTCCACCAAAACCACAACCAAATTGGATATTAAATGAAATTGGAAATTGGATTCCTCCTATTGAGAAACCAGATTTAAATTTAGAGTCAAATCAAATTATTCAGTGGAATTTTGATACAAATGATTGGGAAGTTGTAACTGCAGAATAGGTAAACTATGTTTCGTGATAAAAAATTTTATTTCTTGTCTGGTATTCCCAGATCAGGAAATACACTTCTTGGTTCTATTTTAAACCAAAATAAAGAAATTTCAGTATCTTCAAATAGTATTGTTTCTGAAATGCTTTATCGTGTTGATTTGTGCGAAAATGAGGATAGAAGTAAAAATTTTTATGATCCAAAGTCACATTATAATGTTTGTAAGAATATAATTCCTAATTATTATAGTAATTGGAAATCTAAAGTTATAATAGATAGATCTCCTTGGGGAACTTTGGATAATTTAAACCTACTGAAGAAATATTCTCCAAATGAAATAAAAATAATTGTTCTATTAAGAGATATAGAAGAAGTTTTAGCATCGTTCATTAAATGGTCTCAAGAAAATCCAGGAAATTTTCTTGACGATTACTCAACCATAGAAGAAAAATGTGATTATTTAATACAATCCCACGGAATGATACATCATTCTTTAGGGTCTGTTCATAATTTATTAAAAGAAGAGAATAGAAAATATGCTCTTTTCTTAACTTATGATGACTTAGTATCCAAAACACCAGAAGTTATTGAAAAAATATATAAGTTTTTAAAAATAAAGCCATATAAACATAATTTTACCAGAGTAGAACAATTCAAAGCAAATAATGTTGTTTATGATGATAGTATTCATGGTAATAATTTGCATAAAGTGAAAGAGAATGGCATCACAAAAACTCAATACTCTCCGGAAGATTATATACCCAGAAAGGTTTTAGACAAATATTCAGTATTTAATTTTTGGAAAAAAATGAACTTAGAATAAATATTTAAAACTACTTCAATCCGATGACAGTACCTGCAGTTAATATTGTAATTGAAAAGGGAACCAGTTTTGAAGCGACTTATAATGTTACAAATGCTGATAATTCTGTCTATTCATTAACGAACCAATCAGCAACTGCAAAAATTCGTAAGCATCCCACTGCAACTTCATCAAAATCATTTACTACAACAATTACTGTAGCGACTGGTGAAGTTAAAATTTCTATGGGTTCTACGGTAACTGCTGAACTGACCGCAGGTAGAAATTATTATGATGTAATTCTAACTCATGCAACAACTGGAAAAGTGACAAAAATATTTGAAGGAATGGCTATGGTCAACGACACAATATCCGTATGACTTACAAAGTTTCTCTCTCATCTTCCAATAGTTTTAGTGTCAAGCAAAAGTCCTCTGGAAATTTTAAGGTATCAGCAATTCTTGGAACAGGAGCATCAGACGTGGCAAACCTATCAGATCTTGATGACGTAAACGTTTCTGGAATACAAAATGGATACGTGCTGACATATAATGCAGCAACACAACAATTTGTAGCTGTAGATCCAGACAACGTTCTATCTAATGCAGTTACTGGTGGATTACCAAACACCATTATAAATGAACTAGATGTTGCACTTGACGATAAGATTGATTTGGACGGGGGCGGTTTCTAAATCAATAAATAATAAAAAAAGAGTGTAAGAAAAGATGGCTGCTCCTGTATTACAGATAAAGAGAGGTCTTCTTGCTAATCTCCCTGGTTTAAGGGCTGGTGAACCTGGATTTACAACCGATAGTTACGACCTCTATGTTGGTATTGATAGTAGTACCAATAATAATAAGTTCTTTGGTTCACATCGTTATTGGACGAAAAATACTGCATCTACAGGTAGTGGTGTAAACTTTGTTGAAGGTACAACCAATGGTACTCAATACATCACCTTAAAGTCACCAGATAATCTTTCTGGTATTACAACCTTTACACTTCCTGGTGCTGATGGAAGTGCTAATCAGTTCTTGAAAACAAATGGATCGGGAACTCTTTCTTTTGCTGATGTATCTACAAACTTAAACATCGCTGGCGGAACTGGCACAGATACAGTTTCTCTTCTCACTGATACTCTTACATTTGCTGGAACTGCAAGTGAAATTGAGACAACAGTTACAAATAATCAGGTTCAGATCGGTCTCCCTGATAATGTAGTTGTTGGTGGTGCATTAACTGTTAGTGGAAATACTACTTTAGGTGATTCGGGATCAGATCTTATTACTGTTGTTGGTGTTGCAACTTTCACAACAAGTAATGTCTTCATTAATAATCAACTTTTTGTAGGTGGACTTCAGGTTACTGGAGGTGGTTCTGCGATTGGTGAAGATATTACAACCAGAAACTTCAAAGCAACTGGTGTATCAACCTTCGTAGGTGCAGTCACATTTGAAGGTGGTACAATTACTCTTGGTGATGCAACGACTGATAATGTTGTTTTCACCGCAGATGTAAACTCAAATATCACACCAAACACTGATGCAACTTTTGATTTTGGTAATGGTTCTCAGAGATGGAGAAATGGTAGTTTCTCTGGTATCGTTACTGCAACAACTTTTAGTGGTGGTCTTGCTCTTGCAAATATAACTGGTCTTGGTGCAAACGTCTCTACATTCCTTGCAACTCCATCGTCAGCAAACCTTGCATCTGCAGTTAGCGATGAAACAGGAACTGGAGCACTTGTATTCGCTAATACTCCAACACTGGTAACACCTGTTCTTGGAACTCCCACATCAGGCACATTAACAAACTGTACTGGTCTTCCAATCTCAACTGGTGTTTCTGGTCTTGCTGCTAACATTGCAACATTCCTCGCAACTCCTTCATCAGCAAACCTTGCATCTGCACTGACTGACGAAACTGGAAGCGGCGCATTAGTCTTTGCAACCTCACCAACTCTGGTAACTCCAGTTTTGGGAAATGCAAGTGCTTCAAGTCTTAATATCTCTGGTATCACAACTACTGGTACTTTAGTTCTTAACGGAACTCCTGGTATTGGCATTACTGGTATCTCTACAAGCACAACTCTTGCAGAAAACAGCAATGCATATCTACCAACACAAGCAGCAGTTAAGGCATATATTGATGCCATTGATGTAGATGATGATCTTGGAATTGCTGGTGATAGTGGTACAGGAACAATTAACCTAGACTCACAATCACTCACTGTTGCTGGTACTGCAGGAGAGATTGAAACATCAGCATCAGGTCAAACAATTACGGTTGGACTTCCAAATACAGTCATTGTTGGAACTGCATTAAGTGCTCCTACACTTCTCACTGCAACTCTACAGCACAGAAACGGTACACAGGCTGCAACAATTGATACTTCAGGTAACATCACTGCATCCCAGAACCTGACGATTACTGGAAACCTTTTTGTAAATGGTTCCACAACTCAAGTCAATACTGCTGCAATTACAGTAGAAGACAGAACTATAGAACTTGGTGTTGTTGATGGTTCTGCTCCATCTTCTACAACCACCTGGGACCTTGGTGTTCTGTTCAACTATTACGATGGTTCTGCAAAGAAATCAGCACTCGTCTGGGAGCAAGGTGATGCAAGATTTAAGTTAGGTTCAGTAGTCACTGATGGTGGTGGAACTAATAATGATAGTCCTCAAATCACTTTCTCAACTTTTGCAGCACTTGAAATTGGTTCACTCTGGGTCAATGACTGTGCTGGTTCATCACAAGTTATTTCTTGCACAGGATCTACAAGAAATCTAGAGAACATTACAATTGACGGCGGAGCCTTCTGAGTCTAATCCCATAATCTAAATAGAGGGAGTTCATATCTCCCTTTTTTTATGACTGATGATGACCTGAAAGCAGTTCTTGCAAAATATCAACAAAAAGCATTTGAATTATTCAACCAAAATATTGTTCTGGAAACTCAAGTAGAGCAACTGACGAAAACTATTGCAGAGTTGCAAAAGAAAACAAAGAGAAATACTAAGGAAGAAGACTTCCAATAAATAATAAAAACTCTTATATAAGAGTTCTACGGTTGATACCACATATGGAGTTGAATGGCTAGTCCCATAATTCAGATACGTCGGTCTGCTGTTGCCGGCAAAATCCCAACAACAACACAACTATCATTAGGTGAGTTAGCAATTAACACCTATGATGGTAAGATTTACATAGAGCAAGACCAAGGTGCTGTTGGTGTAGGTACAACAGTTATTGTTATCAATCCTTGGAATGTTGGTGTAGGAAGCGAAGCATATAATATCAATTTCACTGCTGGTTCTGTTGGTATTGGAACCACAAATCCAACATCAAAACTTTCTGTTGTCGGTGATGGACATTTTAGTGGAGTTGTAACTGCATCTAGTTTTAATGGATATCAAACACTTTTAGGGACGGCGAGTTCTGCTACAAAAACTTTTACGGTCACAGTCGCAAATAAAACAGCGAATCATCGTTACTTTGGATCTGGATCTTCTCAAGGATACTTTATTGATGGTGTAGAATCTCCTTTCATAACACTACTTCCAGGAAAAACCTATCGCTTTGATCAAGCAGACGGTAGTAATAGTTCTCATCCACTTCGTTTTTACCTGGAAGCAAATAGAACAACTCAATACACTACTAATGTAACAACAAACGGAACTGCTGGTGGTGCTGGTGCATATACTGAAATCACTATTGTAGATACCACACCGATTGTTCTACATTATCAGTGCTCTAATCATGCTAATATGGGCAATGCAGTATCTAATGCTGCTAATTTTATTGATACTCCCTATCAAATCACTGCTCGTAGTGGAATCAATGCGACAGGTGTTGTTACTGCAACTACATTTGTTGGTGCTCTCACTGGTAATGTTACAGGAACTGCAACCACTGCGACTAATCTTGCAGATGCTGCAAATATCACTACAGGGACCATTAATTCTGCAAGATTATCTGGAACTTATGATATTAATGTAAGTTTTGCATCAACTGCTGGTATTGCAACTGTTGCACAAGGATTAACAGGAACACCTAATATAGTTGTTGGTGTTGTTACTGCTACTTCTTTTGTTAAATCTGGTGGAACTTCAAGCCAGTTTTTAAAGGCTGATGGTTCGGTTGATACAAGCACATATTTAACATCATATTCAGAAACTGATACTTTAAATTCAGTAACAGGTAGAGGCAATAGCACCACAAATGGTATTTCTGTTGGTGTGCTCACTGCAACATCAGGTAATTTTAGTGGCATTATCACTTCATCTGGTGCTAATGTTTCTGGTGTAATAACAGCAACTAATTTTGTTGGATCTGGTTCCCAATTAACAAGCATTGTAACTTCATTAACTGCCGGAACTGGTATTTCAATCAACCAATCTACAGGTAATGTAACCATCACTGCAACTGGTGGTAGTGGAAGTGGTGGAGGATTTTTTGTACAAAATTCTGCAGGTATTCATACACTTGGTAATGTTGGAGTTGGAACCACTAATCCAACTGCTGTCGTAAGTTCTGCAAACACATCAGTCCTTGCTGCTGGTATCGTAACAGCATACAAATTTTATGGCGATGGATCAAGTTTAACTGGAATAGTCGTTAATGCAAATGCATCTGTTGCTATTGGAACAACTGCACCATCATCTCCAACTGCTGGAGACATGTGGTACAACTCCAATCTTGGAAGAACCTTCATTTATTATAATGATGGGGATTCTTCCCAGTGGGTTGACTCTGCTCCATTTAATATTCCACAAGCATCAACATTAACACCAGGAAGAACTGATACCAATTTTACTGCAACAGCAGGTCAAACAACGTTCTCAGTTTCTTATACAGTTGGATATATTGATGTTTACTTAAATGGCGTTAGACTAACAGGAACTGAATACGTCGCAAATAACGGCACAAGTGTCATTCTTGCTGAAGGTGCCGCTGCTGGAGATATAATTTCTGTTCTTGAATTAAGAACAGGTATCGGTGCTACTGGTGCAACTGGACCAGAAGCAACTAAATCATTAACAATAGGCACAAGAGCAGGTGCCTATACACAAAATGCGGTTGGTGCTGGAATTACCATCGCACTTCGTTCTGGTGTTGGCACCGCTTCCTTCTAAATACTAGTAAAAAGACAGATGGCAGATAGATTTCCTTTAATATTCAACACAAGTTCCAATCAAATTCAAGAATTGTCGGTATCTGATAATCTTGATTTATCTTCTAGTGGTTTAGTAAAAGCCACAAGTATTGGTGCAACTCATGTATCCGTAACTGGAGTTGTAACAGCAACTGACTTTAATTCAACATCAGACATTAATTTAAAGGGAAATATTCATCAAATTAAAGATCCATTAGAAAGAATTGTTAAAATTAATGGAGTTGGGTTTAAGTGGAAAGAAACTCAAGAAAATTCTATGGGTGTAATTGCACAAGACGTTGAGGAGGTATTCCCAGAGTTAGTAAAATACTCTGATGGTAGAAAGACAGTCAATTATAATGGATTGGTTGGTGCTCTAATTGAGGCAGTAAAGGAACAAAATATTTTAATCAAAGAACTCACAGAAAAAGTCAATAATCTAGAAGATAGGTTAAGTTAATGGCAGATAAATCAAGGCAGAGTGCTAATTTAGTATCAGATACAAATATATTCTCCAACCCAACAACCGATAAAGTTGGAATTGGTACAACAAACGCTACGTCAAAATTAACTGTTGCTGGGGATGTAAGTGTTTCTGGTGTTCTTACTGCTACATCATATGGTGGAACCATAGCAAACGCAACATACGCTGAATATGCGACAACAGCAGGAATTGCTACTTTTGCCACCTCTGCTGGAGTATCAACATCAGTTATTTCTGGAATTGCGTCAGTAACTAGACTTCAAGTTGTTGGAGTAGCAACTTTTACTGGTGGTCCAGTTTTAATTGGATCTGGAACATCAACAGGAACAGCATCACAAAGACTTCAAGTTACTGGTGGTGCTTATGTTTCTGGTAATGTCGGCATAGGAACCACAAATCCAACACAACCATTTCAAATTGGAACTGGATCAACAATAGTAGTTGTTGATAACCTGGGGGAATTGGGTATAGGAACTAACAATCCAGTAGGAAAGTTTCAAGTAGGAGCTGGAACATCAACTTTTATAATAACTGGAATTGGATCAGTTGGCATCGGAACAACAAACCCATCAAATGCTCTAACAGTTGTTGGGACAACAGATATTCAAGGTGCAGTAGAAACAGTATCTGTTGCATCAACATATAATCTAAATGGTGGCAAATATCTCCTTGAATGTAATGCACAGAGCGGAACAGTATTTACTCATACGGTTCCAACTGCAGGAAATATTGGTATCGTGTCATTCAAAAACTTTCCAGCAACGAAAAATTCAGTAACCACTTTTACAATCTTTATCACACAAAACTCAGCAGGAACTGGAAATACAACAGCAGTAACTGGTATTGGAACTAATATTCGTCTATTGCCAACAGGAGCAACTGCTGGACTTACAACATCAGCAAGAGTTTCAACGGCAAGTACAATTACCTTACCAACAACTGGTCTTGACGTTGATATTGTAACTTTTGCTGTTCATTATAATGGTGCTGGGGCAGCTACAACAACAAATTATACAGTCTATGCGACTGACACAAGTTCATTTAGATTTGGTTCAATTAGACCTTAATTGATATGGCACCATTTTTTACTGGAGTTGCAAAAGGATTTTTTAGGGGATCTTCTATTAGTGGACCATTTTCAGCTACTGGAGGAACTACTGCAACTCCAGGAAATGGTTACAAATATCACACATTTACCTCATCAGGAACATTTACAATTAGTTCTGGTTCAGGTTCTATGGATGTTCTTGTCGTTGCTGGCGGTGGTGGCGGCGGATCATATTATGGTTCTGGTGGTGGTGCTGGCGGTGTTGCTTATGCAACTGCCATGCCAATAAGTCCCGGACCTTATTCAATTTCTATTGGAGGAGCTGGTAACGGAGCTCCCACAGGTCCAGCTAAAGGTTCTCCTGGTTCAGATAGTGCCTTTGGAACAGCACCATCTCCAACATATATTATTGCAAAAGGTGGTGGAGGAGGAGGTGGTAGCTATACTGGTCCTGGTGCTTTAGGTAATCCTGGTGGATCTGGAGGAGGAACTGGCGGTTCTCCTCCCGGTGCCGCTATTTCGGGCACTCAACCATCTCAAAATCCAGGAATGCCCTTTGTTACAAACTATGGAAATCCTGGAGGTTCATCAGCCCCATCGGGAGGTTATGCTCCTGCAGGTGGTGGTGGTGCTGGTGCTGCTGGTGTTTCTATTCCTGGAAACATCCCTGGTGGTGGTAATGGTGGTGCTGGACAACCATTCTCTGGATTTGAATATCCAATCGTTTCACTATCACCAGTTACTCCAACCGCAAATTCCCCATCAAACAATCATTACGGCGGTGGCGGCGGAGCATCACTTTATAGTACAGTAAATCCACCTTTATATGCAGGTTTAGGTGGCGCTGGTGGTGGAGGAAGTGGAGCAGGAAGCCCAAGGGGTCAAACTGCAGGTATTACGAACACAGGCGGTGGAGGTGGTGGAAAACACCCATCTGGACCTGCTGGAAGTGCTGGTGGATCTGGTGTTGTAATTATTAGATATCCAGCTTAAAATAACTATTATTAGATTATTATAATGAATAAAAAATATTATTTTCTTTCTGGGTTACCCAGGTCTGGGAATACTCTCTTAGGATCTATCCTTAATCAAAATAAAAATATTTCTGTAACTGCAAATAGTTCAGTAGTAGAAATAATGTATAGAATAGAGACAATAAAGTACGAAGTTCCTGGAGTTTATAACTTTCCAGATATAAAATCTTTTGAGAATGTAAGTAAAACTGTTTTGGACCGATACTACTCTGATTGGAGATCAAAGTATATTATTGACAGATCTTGTTGGGGAACTCCAGATAACCTGGAAATGTTGAAAAAGTATTGTCCTAATGAAATTAAAATAATCGTTCCATTAAGAGAAGTCACAGAAGTTCTTGCATCTTTCATTAAATGGGCACAAGAAAATCCAAATAATTTTTTAGATGATTTTAAGACAGTAGAAGAAAAATGTGACTTTTTAATGAATCCACAAGGACAAATCGTTAAACAGTTATATTCTATTGACAACTTAATGAAAGAAGAAAATAAAAAATACGTAATGTTTTTAAACTACGATGATTTAGTATTTGATGCAAAGCGATCTATTGAAAAAATATATGACTTTCTAAAGATTAGAAGACATAATCATTATTACGAAAACCTATCACAACTCAGGGCAAATGGAATAGAATATTGCGATGATATTTACGGAAAAAATTTACATAATGTCAAACCTTTAAAAGTGCAAAAGACAAATTACAAACCAATAGACTATATACCTCAACACATTATAGATAAGTATTCTTGCTATAATCCAAAAAGATTAGATTTAGTTAGTTAGCTAACACATAAATAACTAAAAAGTAACAATAAGATGACGAGAGCATCTAATCTTGCTGGATTTACCACAAGTATTACATCAACAACAGATTTAAATGTTGGCATAGTAACTGCAAGAACAATCGTAGCGGTTTCTGCAACATTTACTGGAAACGTTTCTATCGCAGGAACACTATCATATGATGATGTGACTAACGTAGACTCTATTGGTCTCGTAACCGCAAGAACAGGTATTCAAGTTCTTGCTGGAGGTATTGATGCAGTTGGTATTATTACTGCTTCATCAGATATAAAAATTGGAACAAAGTCAGTTGCCACTACAGGAAAGGCAATTGCGATGGCAATGGTTTTTAGTTAATTGATAAATAAACAAAAGAGGTATCGTAGAAAATGGCTGCTCCAAATATTGTAAACGTCTCAACAATTACTGGTGTCACCACATATATTGCAGGTATTGCTACTGGTGTTGGTGGAGACTTAGTTAGATCAGGACTTTCTACGATTGTCTCTAATGCATCAGGTAGTGGTAAAGTTTTAAAGATTAATAATATCTCCGCAACTTGTATTGGTAGTACGACAGGAGTTACAATTCGCTATCATGATAGTGCAGTAGCAACGACTGGAGTTAATACAGTCTCTATTGCACATACAGTATCTGTTCCAACTTTTTCAACACTAATCGTAATCGGAAAAGATAATCCAATTTACTTAGAAGAAAATAAAGTTCTTACTGGTATTGCTCAATCAAATACTGGTGGAAGAATAGACATCATTTGCTCTTACGAAGAAATTAGCTAAGAGGAATAAAAAATGGGATATATTGGAAGAAGAATAGGAAAATCACAAACTACAGGTATTCCTCAAGCAGATGGGAGTGGTGGTGGTGTTTTAGATATTTTTACGAGTGGTTATTTCCAAAGAACTGGAAATATGCCAAATAGTCCAGGAGTATTACCAATAATTTCAATTACTGGTGGAACAACTTATACTCCAGGAAATGGATACAAGTATCATGTCTTTACATATCCAAATTCAGATAGTTTTGTTGTAAGTAATACTAATGTAACTGCAGAAGTTCTTATCGTTGCCGGTGGTGGTGGCGGAGGAGGAGGATATTATACTGGTGGTGCGGGTGCTGGCGGAATTGTATATGGACCATCTGTTACTATACCCTCAGGAACCTATACAATTAAAGTTGGTCTTGGTGGAACTGGTAGTTCTGGTGCCACAGTCCTTAGTGGTGATGGACAACCATCTGCGTTTGGTGCAGTAACTGCACTTGGTGGTGGTGGTGGTGGATCCGGACCAGGAAGTAATGATAGTGGTCGTGCTGGAGGTTCGGCTGGTGGATCTAGTCATTATGAGAACCCAGGTGCTGGGACTGCAACTCCACAACCAGTTCCTGGAAGTTATACTGCTTATGGAAATGGTGGGGGAGCAAGTCGCGCCGATAGTGGCGTCGTAGGTGGCGGCGGTGGTGGTGCTGGCGGGGCTGGTGGATCTACTCTACCTACTGCTAATGGTGGCGTTGGATATCAATTCCCAGGATTTGCTGGTCCACTCATACCCACTTTATCTCCTGTTGTTCCTAGAATGGGACCAAGTGGCGCTTATTATGGCGGAGGTGGGTCTGGAGCAACTCCAGGAGTAAATAGAGCTGGTGGATTTGGTGGAGGTGGTTATGGAACTTCAGGTGGAACAGATCCTGGCACTCCAGGTGTTACTGCCACAGGAGCTACTCACTTAGGTGGTGGTGGAGGAGGAAGAGGAAATCCAAACGGAGCTGGGGGAAATGGTGGTCCTGGTATTGTAATTATCAGATATCTGGTATAAAATAACGATTATATGCCATTAATTTATAGTGAGAATTTTATCATTATCAATAACACATGATGCCTCTGCAACTATTCTTGAAAATGGCAAAGTAGTTTTTTATCTTGCATCTGAAAGAATTACAAGAAACAAACACTGCGATAGAATTGTTAATGTTTTAAAATATCTCTTTGAAGAAAAAATTACTAAGTTTGATTTAATAGTTGTCAATCTTTATAGACATGGAGATATAAAGTTTGAGCAACCACTCAGAAATTTGTTTGATGAGCATTTTCAATATAAGCACATAAACTTCAACTATGAGCATCACATTTATCATGCTTATTGTGGATTTTATAATTCAAGGTTTGAAGATGCATTATGTGTTGTTGTGGATGGTCATGGTTCGGAGGTAATTATAAATGAAGAATCTCATGTTGAAATAGAAAGTGTTTATTATGCAAATAAAAAAGAGATAAAAGAACTATCCAAAAAGTACACTATTCAAACAAGAGAAAATCAACCAGAAAGTGTTGGATATAAATTTGAAAAACTTTCCAAAAAATTGGGATTTGATTGGTATGGTGCAGGGAAAGTAATGGGTCTCGCACAATATAAAAGATATGAAGATAAATTAGATCCGAAATGGGTTTCTTTTGTAGAAGAGTGTCATCAAGTTCAACAAGAAACCCAAAATGAAGTTATTGATATAATAAGAAAACACATCAATCAAGTTGAAACCAAAAATATTGTTATTTCTGGTGGATATGGACTAAATTGTGTTGCAAACTATGAATTTCTAAAACACTTCCCAGAACATAATTTTTATATTGATCCTGTTTGTTTTGATGCTGGGATATCAATCGGGCAAGCATTTTATTATTACAAACAATATTCAAAGTTTTTTCCAATACAACCACTAAAAAATGTTTATATTGGTCTTAAAGAACAAAACTATGATTTAGGGGGATTGAATACAAAAAAAGTTTCTTATTCTGATGTTGCAAAACTTTTATCAGAAGGTAATGCAGTTTCCATTTTTCAGGGAAGATCTGAAGCAGGTCAAAGAGCACTTGGAAATCGCTCACTACTTTTCGATCCAAGAGTTGAAAATGGTAGAGATATTATAAATGCACTTAAAAAAAGAGAGACTTTTAGACCATTTGCAGGTACAATATTACAAGAACATGCTCATGAATGGTTTGATTTGAGAGGTTTGGAAGATTGTTCATACATGCAATATGCAGTAAAAGTTAAAAAGAATGGAATTCCTGCGATGATTCATGTTGATAATACTTGCAGAGTTCAAACAATCACAAAAAAACAGAACAAACATTTTTACAACTTAATATCAGCATTTCATAAGGAAACAAAAGTTCCCATGTTGTTGAATACATCATTCAATTTAGCAGGAGAACCTTTAGTAGAAACTTTTTCCGATGCAATCAATACTATGAAAAAAAGCAAATTAAAATATCTTTATCTACCCGAAATTAAAAAATTAATTATAGTTTAGACCACTTCAAAAACTGGCACACTGACCTTCCAGAACCACCCTGGGAGGTCTTATACTATGTGGAGACACACAAAGACCGATGCGGTACTCCACACTAGACAGATTGATTTTCGTCACATCCTTCGTCTGGATGACCCACTGGGGTGTTAAAGTATCTGAGGTAGCAATCAACGCACTATTCTGATGCTTACATTATACACCAGCGGGTACAACTATAGCAAGCGTCGTTGTACTGCTGCTGTGGAATGGTTTATCCAAAAGTATCTCCCACGACACAAACTAGAGATCACTATCAATCATCGTGGACTTGCAAGAGAAGGAGTTTATGGTTGGTGCTCTGTGGTCGATTGTAATCATCGCCCTCGTGAGTTTGAGATTGAGTTACACAATCAAATGAACTCTGACTTATACCTTCAGACACTCTTCCACGAACTCTATCACGTTTATCAACACGTTATAGGGAATCTTAAGGACAAGCACGGTAAACGCCTCTGGAGGGGCATAGACTACACGGAGACGGACTATGAAGACCAACCATGGGAAGTAGAGGCGAGACTAATGGAAGAACAACTCTACAACGAATACCTGGGACTTAATGACTTCGTGTATTTCCCTAATCGCTTGACACAACCCTAAGAACTCTGTACAATAACCTTTGTGGAGGTTGAAAAAACTATGATCACTATGAAAGCTCCAAAGACCAAGAAGAAATTCGTGAATGTAACTCCTCTGAGTTCAAAAGCGAAAAACCGCTTTGTGAATATCATGGGTTCTTTTCACTCCTGTGAAGTAGAGCAGGAGACCGATGATAAACTCTTTCTTGTTTCTTTAAATCGTCAATACTGCTTTTGGGTACAAAAGTCTGGTAACGAACACTGGAAGATTGAGAAATGATTGGGTTGATTGCTGAATAAATAATAATGCTCTAATTGGTTGGCGCTTTTTAGAGAAGGGCAGAGAAATCTGCCCTATTTTATTATAAATAATAATGCCAACCAAAATTAGAAGCAGATGAAATACTATACTTACGCTTATTTGCGTGAAGACGGAACTCCTTATTATATTGTAAAAGGATCTGGATCTAGAATGTACGATGATAGAGGTAAAGCGTGCTTTAAACCAACAGATAAAAAAAGAACAATAGTTCTTAAATATTTTGATTTAGAATTTGATGCCTTTAAACATGAAATTTATATGATTTCTATCTTTGGAAGAAAAAATTTAGGAACTGGTATTCTTCTTAATAGAACTGATGGTGGTGATGGTTGTAATAGAGTAATAACAGATGAAACTAGAAAAAGAATGAGCGAATCGCAGAGCGGTAAAAAACTGACAAATAAACACAAGAGTAATATATCAAAAGGAGTAAAAGGTCTTAGTAGGACTGATGAAAGCAAACAAAAATATTCTTCTGTTGCGAAAAAAAGATGGGAAAATAAAAATGATATAAGAAGAGACAAACTTATAGAAAGAAATAAGTCTTATAAAGGAATGTTATTTTGGAATGATGGACAAACTGAAATTAGAAGTGTAGAATGTCCTGGTATCAATTGGAAAAGAGGGAGACTAAAAAAGAGTGGTATTTGAAGCACTTCTTATTGCTGGATTAACCTGCGGTACGAGTACATACTATGGAGTAGGAGATGGATTTCATGGACAAACTACGGCAAATGGTGAGCGGTTTGATGCTTATCGTTGGACTGCAGCTAGTCCTTATTTACCTATGGGCACAAAAATACGGGTGACAAATCAAGATAATGGAAAACAAGTGATTGTAAGAGTAAATGACAGAGGACCATATTCACATGCTGATCTAGATTTGTCTTACGCTGCTTTTGCTCATATTCAATCTGTAAAAAAAGGAAACGCTACTGTTTGTTGGAGGGTTATTGGATGAAAAAACTGATTGTTCTTGCTTCACTTTTGTTCTCTTCTCCTGTGTTTGCACAAGAGAATAAAACATATCGACCATTTCGTTATGAAACTCCTTGTATTCTAGAACAAGGTATTCAAACCTATCCTGATGTATGTGTAATCGTTGAAACCCGTGAGAAAGGTGGAGCACTGAGAACTCGTAATATTTTCTCTAATAAACATCGTCTAACCATTAAGGGACGATTTGATAAAGAGAAAGGGTATATGACTTGGGATAGTCATAATAAGTTTGAGTATAAGTGGGAATATAAGGTTGGTGGAAATCAAGAGTTGGGTGCTTGGACATATGTAATGCCTGGGTTCCTTGTTCAAAATGTAAGTTGGGACTGAATATTAAAATTTTATAAACTGCATTAAATAGTAGCAGAATAGGAGAAAACTATGGTTGTTCTACTTGCATCAACCATTATTTCTTGCAGTGATGCACTGAATGTTATTCAACGTGTATCTAACGTTGTTGGACTATCTGAAATTCAAAAAACTGAAATCATAAGAGAAATCCGCAAAGTTATTCCTTCTTGTCCTGTCAAAGTAGTAAACAAATGACTGAAGAAACACAAACTGAAAAGTGGAATCGCGGATTAACTCTTTTTGAAGAAAGTGTATTGAAACCTGATTCTGAACTTCGTAATTGTGCCCATAATCAAAAGTGTTACAACGAACTTATGGCAGTTCGTGAGCAAGTTTTGAATTATCTCAAAACTCTAAGACAATGAATTCATATACAATTTGGTTTATATTATTTGCTTTTGCTGCATATTTCATCGCAACAGATGAAAGTGTGGCAAAGGCAGTTTTCTATATCTCAAAGATTGTAAGAAATAAGTTTGAGATTTTTAAGTGGTGGTTAATTCATAATCCCCAAACTCCATGGGCACGATATATGATGTGGAGACGTTCTAATCAACTTGCGAAGGAGTTGATGAAAGAAATGAATGAAAGATTGAAATAAATACCTAAAATACTTTTTTTGAATGGGAACGTTTAGTAAAATAAAAAAATACTCTAAACCTTCTCCAGAAATTGATGAGAAGATAAAGAGTCTTGATGAAAAAATAAAAAAGACACTTGGTGAGGCAATAACAAACAGCACAAGTGGACTTTATACAGTGACGGGATTTGAACCTGGAGACCCAGCTATTCCAGAAATTCCTGCAATTCCAGCAGTTCCTCCAACTTATGAAAATGTGACCGGAGGTATATCCAATCCTGATGATTTTGTTTGGGGAGATCAGGGAGATGGAAGTGATCCAGATGCTGCTATAAATATACCTGCAAATTTATATACAACTTATAACGGAGAACAAGTAGCGGCGTTGAGAACACCAGAAGTTAATCATGGTGAAGGAGTTACTCCGCTTGCACTTGCATTTCATGGTAGAGCAATTTCTAGTCAAGTTATTGGATTTTTGAGTGACGGTGGTTTTAATAGTGTTGTTCAGAGTGGTGTATTTACAACTCCAGGACCATATACAGACCTTCAACAAGCATATTTGAATACTTGGAATAATTTGGGAGAAAGTGGAATCTATCAGTATTACACAACAAAAACAATTCAACTTTGGGGTTCTCTTGATTGTCTTTTTGGATCTTGTTTCGGAGGATCTGAATATTATCCATCAAACTTAAGCAATATAAGTACACCAAAAGCAGATCGTGCATTGTATTCATATACTCTACTAATCCCAACGGATGCCAGTGGAAATCCTTTACCAAATCGTTTTGTAACAGATCCTGGTTCTCCAGAAATTCCTGCTGTTCCTGGAGTTCCTGAGGGTCCACCTAAACCTATTGTTATAAGTAGAAATGGATTGGGAGATCCAAATTATTATCCAGGTCCAATTCCTTCCCAAATAATAAACAAATGGGGATTGAGTCAAGAAGCTTATAATCAGTTAATCTCGGCCGAGCACTGGGCCGCATGGAATAGAAAGATAGAGACGCTAGTTGGACCAAAACCTGGACCTCATCCAACTGATGATCCTTCTACTTGGCCATCAATAAACAAACCCGGAAGTGGAGGACCTGTTTTATGGCCAACTCCCGGAATATCAAAAGGGGTCAGAGGAGTATAAAAAATGGAAAACAAATATCCCAAACTAACTCTTAAGGATCTTACGCAAGGTGTTAATCTTTCCGCAAAGGAAATACTTGAATATGAAAAGATTGTAGAAAGATTAAATCAAATTGCTGAGCAAAATCCAGAATATATTGATTATCTGAAAGAAAGATATCCAAAGTCAGATCCTAGACTTTCTCAACTTAGATATAAAATGGATCAAATGCTTAGTGCATCTGATGAATATATTGAAACTCATTTTCCAGAAAATCAAAAACTATTTAAAAAACTACAAAAATCTATTAAGAGAAATATTAAACTTACAGATCCAAAGACATTTAAGAATGTTTCTGATACTCCATCTTTTAAGAAGTTACTCTCTGTTGACTACGTGAACGAAAATAAACCAAAGAAAACTATCAAACTTCAAAATAGAAACAAAAAGACAGCGGCAAGATTTTTAAAGAAACCAAAGAAGTTGACTGCATATGAACTCATAAATCAAAAAATTATTGAACTTGAGAAAGACTTAAAGAAGACAAAAATGAACTAAGACACCTTTTAAACTGGCACAAGACCCCTTGATTTTTCGGTCAGGGGGGTCTTATAGTATGAATACACAAATCCAGATCAATGACCTACAAAGCACGACTCAAAGTACAGTTTGATACCGAATGGACCTCTACTGGATATGGTACTTTTGATGATGAAACTCTTCCTGAGGAGCATTATACCTTCGAGATCCCTTGTGAAGACATTAACACCACTCAATTGTTCCGATTCTTTGGAACTGTGGCACGTACAATGGGACATAATGAAATCGGTATTATGAAAGGTGCTTGTTCACTTGCATTTAATGATATGCGAGATGAAGAGGAAATGCGTAAGGTTGCTGAAGAGTATGATATGAAACTTGCAGAGGATTATGCAAAAGAGTTTCGTAAACTGGAAGATGAGATTTATGATCTGAAAGCAAAACTGTCACGCTGTCAGCAACCTGATAATCCTCAATATACTGATGAGGAAATGGATGCAATGACATATCAAGAGTGGAATGGTGCTGTTCCTGGTTCTTCTGAAGCAGTTGAAAAAGGTTGTAAGTGTCCTGTAATGGATAATGAAGAAATGCCTGATGGTCTTAAATGGGTAAATGGTGATTGTCCCCTTCACGGTAAAGTAAAATGAAACTGATTCAGTTTGGTGTAAGAGATGATTATGGCAAAGAGTATTATATGACTCTTTGTACTGGAAAGCGTTATTCACTTCTTCAAGTTGCACTTGATTATGGTGAGTATGGGAAATGGATTGAGTTTCCCTATCTTCAAATCTCTATGGGTTATGGTAGGTTACTGTCAGTTCTATTTTCTATTGGACGAGTAGGATTTACTTTTGATATTGCTGGTCGCAACTGGCGGGATGAGTTGTTTTATGTTCAACCAAATGAAGTAAAAGAATGAAACTCTTTGATACATCTCCACGCAATCTTGAATGGTATAAAGAACACAAATGACTGACATCTCTAACCTTACATACAAAGAACTCCAACAACTTGAAAAACAAATTGAAGAACGCAAAGAGACATTGCGTAAGTCAAAGGATTGTGTTGAGGGTTATAAAATCACCTTCTGTGTAAAGTTCAATCCTGCATTTAGTGATTTGACAAGTCCAGAAGATTATGGGGATTACTTGGCAAATGATGTTGCAAATATGATTGTTGATGATTTTGGTCTTCAACAATCTGATGTAAGTAGTTTTCAAGTTGAATGGATGAACGATGAAGATAAGGTAGAATGGAAGGACTTCTGGGAGGGTGAAGAATGACAATTAGAGCACAAGAAGTTATGAAGGCATACGAAGCAGAGGATACTTACAACTTTCCAAAAGATGGAGTTGTTGCTGCTCTCCGTTATATTGCTGACCGACTTTATACTGACTGGGGAGAACTTCAACACCCAGCATCTGTCATTCATGATATTGCTAATGAATTGGAGGAACTCTAATGGTTGAGAAAATTAAATTTGTATCAGTCACCCGCACTATTTGCCCCAGAACACAAATCCACTATCTGGACGCAGTTTCAGATGATGGGATGCACTGGTCTGCTGAAATGGATAGTAAGCAAGAAGCATGGATAGTGTATACTAAACTATGGACACGAGACCCTCAACATCCTTATGACCTATAATCGAACGAACAAATGTTATTTGACGAACCACTACTCAATTCACTACAAGGAAATATGGCTACGATTGACCCCTATTCAGTAAAGAAAGAAGCAATTGATGAGTAACGTATAGATACTATTGAGGAACGACTTACTCGTATTGAAGATAAAGTTGATTTACTCATTACTCAACTTAAAATAGAGTTTTATAAAAAATGATAGGAAATCCAGATGATATTATACTCATAAGTCC